>Ga0206117_101052_pt1 | contig 17130 bp, 14 predicted proteins | sample 3A5Ametagenome_FD_177997 | JGI IMG/M metagenome (GOLD analysis project Ga0206117, IMG submission 177997) | Enriched microbial communities from leaf-cutter ant dump, University of Wisconsin, Madison, United States - 3A5A | ecosystem: Environmental > Terrestrial > Nest > Insects nest > Nest dump... | reverse complement strand
AGCGGCTGCATCGAGACCCGCGCGCGGCCGACGGTGCGGACGAACGGATAATCCCGCACGGTATCGGCCATGCTGAGGAAGACATCGGGCAGGCGTTCGATCGAAAACCGGGTGAACTGAGGTGGCGCCCCGTATTCAAGCCGCATGGCGGCGGCCAATGCATCGGCTTTCGATGACACCGCCTGCGCCAGCCGTTCCAGCAGCCGGATGCGATCGACTACCGACAGGCTTGCCGCCAGCGCGGCGGCAGATCGGGCGGCGGCGACGGCGGCATCGACATCGGCTTCATTACCCAGCCGAACCGTACCGATCTGTGCCTCGGTGGCGGGATTGAACAGCGGGGCCCGCACCGCGCCATGGGGCGTGACGAAGGCGCCGTTCAGGTAGATTTCATTGATGTCGCGCATGGCTGTCTCCATCGATCGTGATGGAGACAACATGGCCTCAGCCATGCGGTCCCATAATCATATCAAGGTTTGTCCGCGACCTGGCGCATCCGGACGACTGCCCGCGATATAGCGTCGCGGGCAGTCGCAAGGCAAGAGAATCAGTCGAAGGCTTCGTCCCAGGTGCCCTTGGTCGAGGCCTTGGAATATTCGGTCGCGCGGTTCTCGAAGAAGTTCGTGTGCTCGACGCCGTTCAGCATGACGTCCAGCCAGGGCAGCGGGTTCTTTTCCAGCCGGTAGATCGGCTGCAGGCCCAGCTGCATCAGGCGGCGATCGGCGGTGAAACGGATGTAATCCTTGACTTCCTGCGCCGTCAGCCCCTCGACCGCGCCGAACTCGAACGCCAGGTCGATGAACGCGTCCTCGTGATCGACGATGGTCGAGCAGGCGACGTAAAGCTCGCGCTGCAGCTCGTCATTGAAGATCTCGGGGTTCTCGTCGACGAAGGTGCGGAACAGCCGGATGATCGAGTTGGTGTGCAGGGTTTCGTCGCGCACCGACCACGAGATGATCTGCCCCATGCCCTTCATCTTGTTGAAGCGGGGGAAGTTCAAGAGGATCGCGAACGACGCGAACAGCTGCAGCCCCTCGGTGAAGGCGCCGAAGGTGGCCAGGGTCTTGGCGATGTCGGCCTTGGATTCGACGTTGAAGCCCTGCATGTAGTCGTACTTGTCCTTCATCTCCTTGTAGTGGAGGAAGGCCGAGTACTCGGTCTCGGGCATGCCGACCGTATCCAGCAGATGCGAATAGGCGGCGATGTGGATTGTCTCCATGTTGGAGAACGCCGACAGCATCATCAGCACCTCGGTGGGTTTGAACACCCGCGAGTAGTGCTTCATGTAGCAGTTGTTCACCTCGACATCGGCCTGGGTGAAGAAGCGGAAGATGTGGGTCAGCAGGTGCTTCTCGGCCGGCGTCAGGTTCTTGTTCCAGTCCTTGACGTCGTCGGCCAGCGGCACCTCCTCCGGCAGCCAGTGGATGCGCTGCTGGGTCAGCCAGGCGTCATAGGCCCAGGGGTACTTGAAGGGCTTGTAGACGTTGTTTCCGGCTTCCAGCAGCGACATGGCGACGATCCCTCTCGGCTGCAGCTTAAGTACCGCGATATCTGGTAGCGCGGCAACCCACTGCGGCAGGTTATCCACTAGATTTTGTGGTGGACGGCCGTACAACTGACAACGGCGCCCTACCCTCATTCAAGCACACAGAAAGAGGGCGGCGCAAACGCGCCGCCCGAGGCGTGAGCCAAGTACCCGGACTGCCGTTACTGGCAGGCCAGGCACTCTTCGTAATTGGTGTTCGACGCTTCCGGCGTCACCGCCATCGCGGCCAGCGGCCGTTCGTCGATATTGATCCGGCCCGCCAGCGGGATGCGGGCGATATCGGCCGCCTGGGCCGAGGCTTCCGACACCTTCTCGGCGCGCTGGATCGACAGCGAGCGGCAGTAATACAGGCTCTTCACGCCCTTCTTCCACGCCTGGAAATGCAGCTGGTGCAGGTCGCGCTTGTGGATGTCGGGCTGCAGGAAGATGTTCAGGGACTGCGCCTGGCAGATATAGGGCGTGCGGTCGGCGGCCAGATCGATCAGCCAGCGCTGGTCCATCTCGATCGCAGTGCGGAACACAGCCTTCTCGTCATCGTCGAGGCAGTCGAGATGCTGGACCGACCCGCCGTTGACGGTGATCGACGACCAGGTCGCCTCGTCGTTGCAGCCCTTCTCCTCCAGCAGGCGCTGCAGGTACTTGTTGCGCACGCTGAAGCTGCCCGACAGGGTCTTGTGGTTGTAGGCGTTGGCCGCGTTGGGTTCGATGCCCGGGCTGGCGCCGCCGCAGATGATCGAGATCGAGGCGGTCGGCGCGATCGCGATCTTGTTCGAAAACCGCTCCATGATGCCGTATTCGGCGGCATCGAGGCAGGGCCCGCGCTCCTCGGCCAGGCGGCGCGACGCGGCGTCGGCCTGGGTCTTGATGTGCTTGAACATCTGCTTGTTCCAGACCTTGGACATCACCGATTCCAGCGGGATGCCGTTGGCCTGCAGGAAGGAATGGAAACCCATCACGCCCAGGCCGACCGACCGTTCGCGGGCCGCGGAATAGCGGGCCTTGGCCATCGAATCCGGCGCGTGGTCGATGAAGTCCTGCAGCACGTTGTCGAGGAAGCGCAGGCAATCCTCGATGAACAGCGGGTGGTCCTTCCAGGCGTGGTAGTATTCGAGGTTCAGCGACGACAGGCAGCACACCGCGGTGCGCTGCTGGCCGTGCTGGTCGATGCCGGTCGGCAGCGTGATCTCGCTGCACAGGTTCGAGGTCTTGACGCGCAGGCCGGCCAGCTTCTGCTGTTCGGGCAGGGCCTTGTTGACGTGGTCGATATAGACGACGTAGGGCTCGCCGGTCTCGATGCGCGCGGTCAGGATGCGGATCCACAGGCTGCGGGCCGAAATGGTCTTCTGCACCGTGCCGTCCAGCGGGCTCAACAGCGGCCAGATCTCGTCGGCTTCGACGGCGCGCATGAACGCGTCCGACAGCAGGACGCCGTGATGCAGGTTCAGCGCCTTGCGGTTGGGGTCGCCGCCGGTCGGGCGGCGGATCTCGACGAATTCCTCGATCTCGGGGTGGTCGACCGGCAGGTAGACGGCGGCCGAACCGCGGCGCAGCGAGCCCTGGCTGATCGCAAGGGTCAGCGAATCCATCACGCGGATGAAGGGCACGACGCCCGAGGTCTTGCCGTTGGCCCCGACGCGCTCGCCGATCGAGCGCAGGTTACCCCAGTAGCTGCCGATGCCGCCGCCCTTGGACGCCAGCCAGACATTCTCGTTCCACAGGCCGACGATACCGTCCAGGCTGTCGGTCGCCTCGTTCAGGAAACACGAGATCGGCAGGCCGCGGCGGGTGCCGCCGTTCGACAGCACGGGGGTCGCCGGCATGAACCACAGCTTGGAGATGTAGCTGTACAACCGCTGGGCGTGGGCGGTGTCGTCGGCGTAGAACGACGCGACGCGGGCGAACAGATCCTGATAGGACTCGCCGGGCAGCAGGTACCTGTCGTCCAGCGTGGCCTTGCCGAAATCGGTGAGCAGCCTGTCGCGGCTGCGGTCGACGTCGACGCGAATCCCACGTTCGATCTGGACGGTGTTCAGCACGGATCCGATCCCCTTCTGCCCTGATTACATTAACCGTAATAATGCCCCCAGAGACAGACTCCCCCGCCGTCAGAAGCTCTCACAACGACGCGAATCGTTGACGGAGCGAGCTTCTGCCCGCTGGCAGGGGGTGTAAGCTGGAAACACCACGGATAGTATCCGATGACACAGAACCGTCAATATGTATTGATCGCTTGACATCATCAGGCGACGGTCCGGGATGCGCTCGAATCCCCGGATAGCAACGAAATCTCAAGGGTTTGCCCCACATTCTGCGAGGCTTGAATCGCTACCCTTGCGGGCTGACGAACGGGGACGGCCATGTTGATCAACCACCCACGGCTAGAGAGCGGCGTGACGCCCGAAAACGGCGAGAACGCCCCGAAACTGCCCCCCCTGCCCGCCCCGGCGCCGCAGCGGCGCTGGCTGTTGCTGGCCGGTTCGGCGCTCAGCCTGGGCTGGCTGGGGCTGATGGGATATTACATCCAGCAATCGGTCGGTTTCTCGAATCTGATCACCCTGCTGCCCCACGAGCTGGGCGGGTTCCTGGCCGGCGTCGCCGCCCCGCCCGCCTTCCTGTGGCTGTTCCTGGGTTACATCGTGCGCGGGACCGAGGCGCGCCGCTATGCCGCGGCGCTGCAGCAGGTTCTGGCCGACGTCCACTACCCGACCCCAGATGCCGAACGGCGGGTTTCCCAACTGACCGGATCGCTGCGCCGCCATGTGCGCGAGGTCGAGGAAGCCGGCGAAAACGCGCTGGCGCGGGTCTCGTCGCTGAACGACACGCTGATCGAGCGGTCCCAGGCGATGCTGGCGGCCTGCCGCGACATGACCAAGGAAGTCGACGTCGTCGCCGGGCTGTTCAACGAAAAATCGGCCGAGGTATCGCGCATCGCCGCCGCCGTCGCCTTCCAGAACGAACGGCTGGAACAGATCGGCAAGGCCCAGGTCGACGCGCTGCAGGATGCCGCGCGCAATTCGGCCACCGCCGCCCAGGACATCCAGAACACGCTGGAACAGAAACTGCAGGCGCTGGAACGCGCGGTCACCCGCGCCACCACCCAGGCCACCGGCATCGCCGACCAGTTCGGCACCGCCGCCCGCGACCTGGTCGCCGCCGCCGAATCCTCGACCGGCCGCACGCTGTCGGCCGGCAACGAGCTGAAGCAGACCACCGAGGAATTGTCGACCATCGCCCAGCGCGCGGTCACCGAGGCCGAAGCCGCCGGGCAATCGTTCCGCAAGCGCAGCAACGAACTGGACGAGGCCGCCATGTCCGCGGTCGGCCGCCTGCGCGATGCCGGCGAGGCGATGCGCGCCGAATCCCATTCGCTGGACGACAAATCGTCGGCGGTGGTCGAACGGCTGCGCGGCGCGGCCGAGGTCCTGGCCGAACGCACCAAGGGCATGGAGAATGCCGGCGACACACTGGGCCTGCGCCTGGAGGCGCTGAACGGCCTGGCCGATCGCAGCCGCACCAATCTGGTCCAGGCCGGCGATACCGCGCGCGCCCATGCCGACCAGCTGGCCGGAGCCGCTCACCAGGCATCCGAGCGCCTGACCCGCACCGGCGAGGTCATGCGCCAGGAACTGGCCACCCTGACCGAGGCGGCCGAACGCGCCGTGACCCAGTCGACCGAGGTCGGCCAGGCATTCAAGGCGCATGCGACGGGCCTGGACGAAGTGGCCGAAAAGGTGCTGGGCCGCGCCGACCTGGTCGGCCAGGTCCTGCAGGGCCGCAGCCGCGAGATCGGGCGCCTGGTGTCCGAGATCACCGTGATGACCAACGCCATCGGCGACAGCCTGGGCACGGCGGTCTCGACGCTGGACCAGGCCTCGGCCAAGGCGGCGACCAAGGTGGGCGAAACCGGCCTGGCCCTGCGCCGCGAGGCCGAGGCGCTCGATGCCGCGGCCGCCACTGCCGCCCAGCGCCTGTCCGAAGCCGGCGACGGGCTGCGCCAGCAGATCGACGACCTGGACGCCGCCACCGGCCGCACCGGCAGCCGCCTGCGCGGCGCCGGCGAAGGGCTGGGCCAGGAGGCGCAGAACCTGCGCCAGACCGCCGAGCGGCTGGTCGCGTCCCTGCAGGAAGTCGGCGACGTCGCCCGCCAGCAGGTGCAACTGGTCGCCGCCAACGGCTCGACCGCGACGCGCGACCTGACGACGATGCTGGAACAGAAGCTGCAGACGCTGGACCAGTCGGTCGCCCGCGCCACAGTGCTGGCCACCAATGTCGGCGACCAGTTCGGCGCCGCCGCGCGCGAGCTGGTCGCCGCCGCCGAACAGAGCGTGCAGCGCACCCACACCGCCGGCACCGGCCTGCAGAAACAGACCGAAACCTTTGCCCAGCTGGCCGAACGCGCGGTCCAGCAGTCCGAGATCGCCGGCCAGGCCTTCCGCAAGCGCGGGCACGAGCTGGACGAAGCGGCGCTGGCCGCCGCCGGCCGCCTGCGCGATGCCGGCGAGGCGATGCGGTCCGAGGCCGCCTCGCTCGAGGTCATGGGCGGGCATGTGTCCCAGCGCCTGGCCGACGCGGCCGAGGATCTGCGTTCCCGGACCGAGGCGCTGAGCGCGGCCGGCGACACCGTCGGCGGCCAGGCCGGCCAGCTGGCCGAACTGGCACGCGACGCCGAGGCGCGGCTGCGCCATGCCGCCCAGGCCCTGGTCGAGGATTCCAACAACCTGGCCGCCGGGGCCGACACCATCGACCGTCGCCTGTCGACGACCGGCGAAGCGGTGCGGCGCGAACTGCAGGCGATGAACGCCTCAGCCGATCGCGCGGTGCTGCAGTCCGAACAGGTCGGCGTCGCCTTCCGTACCCACGCCGCGGCGCTGGCCGATGCGTCCGACAAGGTCGTGTCCAAGTCCGACCGGGTCAACGAGATGCTGAACGGCCGGGCCCGCGAACTGGGCCGGCTGGCCTCCGAGATCGTCGTGCTGGCCAATGCCGTCAACGATACGCTGGGCACCGCGGCCGCCGCCATCGAGCAGGCGTCGGGGCGCACCGCCAGCCGCGTCGGCGAAACCGGCCTGGCCCTGCGCCGCGAGGCCGATGCGCTGGATACCGCCGTGGCCCAGGCGGCCCAGCGGCTGGGCGAGGCGACCAACGGCCTGCGCGGCCAGATCGACAGCCTGGACCAGGCCGCCGGCCGTACCGCCACCCGCGTGCGCAACGCGGGCGAAAGCGCCGGCCAGGATGCCCTGGCCCTGCAACAGACGTCCGAGCGCATCGTCGCCCGCCTGCAGGCGATCGGCGAAGTCTCGCGCCAGCAGTTGCAGGACCTGGCCGCCTCGGCCGAACGCGCCACCTTGCAGGCCAAGCAGGCCGGCGAAGCCGCGCGGTCGCAAAGCCAGGACCTGACCGTCGTCACCGAACGGCTGTCGGCCAACATGTACCAACTGGGCGATCTGGCCCGGCAGCAGGGCGACACGCTGGAAACCATCGGCAGCAAGGCCAAGGCCGAAATCACCGGCCTGGCCGAGATGGTCACCGCGGCCAAGGCCGAGATCGACGAACTGGCCCAGGCCGCGGCCGAGCGTACCGGCGAACTGGACGTGGCCGCGCGCACCGCGCTGGGCCACACCGACAGCCTGTCGACGACGATGGAAGAACAGTCCGCCGCCTTGGGGCGCCTGGCCGCGGAACTGGCCCAGCAGGCCGCCTCGATCGGCGAATCGCTGCGCCTGCGCACCGCCGACCTGGCCGCGGCGTCGGACGCCGCGATCAAGCGCACCGAAGGCATCGCGACCTCGTTCGAGAGCACCACCCAGGCGATCGGCAAGGCATCCGACTTTGCCGCCCAGAAACTGACCGAGGCGTCGGCCGCCTTCGATTCGCGCGCCCGCGACCTGACCCTTGCCGCCGGCACCGCCCAGGGCGAGATCAACGACGTCGGCGAAACCCTGCAGCGCCGCACCCGCGAGATCGAGCAGATCGCCCAGACCGCGATCCAGCGCACCGAGGAAGTCGGCGAGCTGGCCCGGCGCACGTCGGAAGACATCGAGAACCGCGCCGACCGCATGGCCCAGCGCCTGGGCAGCCTGGGCGAGCGCATGGCGCAGAGCGGCGCGGATTTCGCCACGTCGGCCGACCGGGCCGCCGCCAAGGCGGTCGAGGCCAGCGACAGCCTGAACCGACGCTCGATCGAACTGCGGGACGCCGCCGACCTGGCCCAGCGCCAGTCCGAAGGCGCGGCCGCCACCTTCCGCGTCCAGGCCGAGACGCTGGCCACCGCCGCGATCAATGCCGGCCAGCAGGCCGAGGAATTGCGCAAGGCCGCCCAGGCCCTGCGTTCGGGCCAGTTCTTCAAGACCGCGTCCTTCGTGACCGAGAACCTGAATTCGCTGGCCATCGATATCAGTCGTCTTTTGGACCGCACGCTGTCCGACGAATTGTGGAAGCGCTACTACAAGGGCGAGCGCGGCCTGTTCACCCGCCGCATCATCGAACAGCGCGACATCGACGCGATCCGCGGCAAATACCAGGCCGAGGACGAATTCCGCCGCTATGTCGACCGTTATGTCGGCGATTTCGAACGGCTGCTGGCCGAGGCCAAGGGCAACGAGCACGAGGAACTGCTGTCCTCGGCCTTCGTGACCGCCGATGTCGGCAAGGTCTACCTGCTGCTGCGCGAGGCGCTGGGCCGGTCGCCGGCGGTGTGAGAGGCGATATTCCCTGAGCGTGCGATCGTCATCCCGGCGAAGGCCGGGATCCAGGGCAAGAGCGTCGCCAGCAGCACTGCGCCTTCCCTGGGTCCCGGCCTTCGCCGGGACGACGATTCCCGCATAACCACATCTACAAAGATTATATTCCCGGGAGTTCCAGTTTCATGTTCCGGTTCGATCGACTTGGGCCCTGCCTGTTCGGCATGGCCGCCGCCCTTGCGGCGACGACCAGCCTTGCCGCCGACCGGCCCGCCGTCCTCGACGCCCTTGAACGCCAGGGCCTGACGATCATCCAGGAATTTCCGGTCGGCGGGGGCTTGCGCGGTTTCGCCGGCATCGCCGACCAGCAGCCGATCGCGGTCTATGTCGCGCCTGACGGCAATGCCATCATCGGCAGCCGGGTGGGGCCAGACGGCGCCGGCCTCGACGAACAGGCGCTGCACGATCTGGTGGCCAAGCCGATGGGCGATGCGATCTGGTCGCGGCTGGAATCCTCGACCTGGGTCCCGGACGGCCGCGCCGACGCGCCCCGCATCGTCTATACTTTCAGCGACCCCAACTGCCCCTACTGCAATCGATTCTGGCAAGCCGCGCGCCCCTGGGTCGATGCCGGCCGGGTTCAATTGCGCCACATCATCGTCGGCATCATCAGGGCCGACTCGAGCACCAAGGCCGCGGCCATTCTGGGCGCACCCGACCGCACCGCCGCGCTGCTGCAGAACGAACGGAACTATGGCCGGGGCGGCATCACGCCTGCCGCCAGCGTGCCGGCCGACATCCGCAAGGTGCTCGATTCGAACGCGGCGCTGATGCGCGATCTCGGGTTCCAGGGCACGCCCGGCATCATCTACCGCAATGACCAGGGCGTGGCCGATCGGGTGTCGGGCATGCCGGCACCCGCCTCGCTGCCGGTCGTGCTGGGACCGCGCTGACGGCTTATCGCGCCGTCAGCCCGCCATCCAGCGCCAGTTGCGTCCCGGTGACGAAACTGGCCTCGTCCGACGCCAGGAAGACGATGCCGGCCGCAATCTCATCGGGGATCGCCATGCGGCCGACCGGCTGCATGCGTTCCAGATGCCGGCGAAAGCGGTCGGGGTTGTCGGACCGGGCGATCGCCTGGTCGATCATCGCCGTCTGGACATAGGCCGGATGAACCGAATTGACCCTGATCGGCCAGCCCTGCTGGGCGGCTTCCAGCGCCAATGACTTGGTCAGCAGGGTGACCCCGCCCTTGGCCGCGGAATAGGCCGAGGTCTCGGGCTGGCCGATCAGGCCCAGGATCGACGAGACATTGACGATCGACCCGCCGCCCGGCTGGTCCTTCATCACGCGAAAAGCCGCCCGGCAACCCAGAAACACGCCATCCAGGTTGACTGCCTGGACCCGCCGCCAATCGTCCAGCGTCATGTCGACGATCAGGCGGCTGAAACCGATCCCGGCATTGTTGACCAGGATGTCGAGGCGGCCGTGGTGGGCCAGGATCCCATCGATCCCCGCCTGCCACTGCCCTTCGTCGGTCACGTCCAGCGCGATGCCGCCGACGGGTGCCACGAGGTCGGCGCCGACGACCACGGCGCCTTCGCGCGCCATGGCCGCGACCGTCGCCGCCCCGATGCCGCTGGCCGATCCGGTGACCAGGGCGACCTTGCCCGCCAGGCGGCCGGCCATCCTACGCCTCGGCCTTGATCAGGCCGGCACCGGCCATCTGCGCGACCGATGCGTCCTCGAAGCCCCAATCCTTGAGTGCCGACGCGCCGCCCTCGCCGATGCCGGCGGGGTTCGACCGTACGCCGCCGGGCGTGCGCGAGAAACGCGGGGCCGGGCCGGGCTGGGTCACGCCGTTGACCTCGATGAAGGTACCGCGGGCGACATTGTGGGGATGCTTCGGCGCCTCGGTCAGCGACAGGACGGGGGCAAAACAGGCATCCGTGCCCTCGAGGATCGCGCACCATTCATCGCGCGTCTTCTGCTTGAAGCGGGCGGCGAAACGCTCGCGCAGTTCGGGCCAGCGCTTGACCTCGTACTGCTTGGGCAGGTCGGCCTCGTCGGCCAGGCCGGTCTTGGCCAGCAGCTCGGCGTAGAACTTGCCCTCGATCGCGCCGATCGCGACGAACTTGCCGTCGGCGCATTCGAAGGTGTCGTACCACGGCGCGCCGGTATCCAGCAGGTTGACGCCGCGTTCGTCGCGCCAGTTGCCGGTCGACATCATGCCGTAGAACATCGTCATCAGCGACGCGGCACCGTCGGTCATCGCGGCATCGACGACCTGGCCCTTGCCCGATGTCCGCGCCTCGATGACGGCGGCCAGCATGCCGAAGGCGAGGTAAAGCGCGCCGCCGCCGAAATCGCCGACCAGGTTCAGGGGCGGCAGCGGCTTGTCGCCCGGCCGGCCCATCGCATGCAGCGCGCCGGTCAGGGCGATGTAGTTGATGTCGTGGCCCGCGGCATGGGCCAGCGTGCCGTGCTGGCCCCAGCCGGTCATGCGGCCGTAGACCAGCTTGGGATTGCGGGCCAGCGCGACGTCGGGGCCAAGGCCCAGCCGTTCCATCACGCCGGGACGGAAACCTTCGACGACGATGTCGGCCTTGGCCATCAGGTCGACGGCCAGCGCTACCCCCTCGGGCTTTTTCAGATCGATGGCGACCGAGCGGCGGTTGCGGCCCGACACATCCTTCTTCGGGTCGAGGCCGACGCCGAGATCGGAGGCACCGAGACGATCGATGCGCAGCACGTCGGCGCCGAGATCGGCGAGCAGCATGCAACAGAACGGGCCGGGGCCGATGCCCGCGAATTCGACGACCTTGATACCTGAAAGCGGACCCACGCTCATTTTCCTCCTGATTTCCTTTCGATGGCGGCTGTCGGGCCGCCGGCCGATTTCCAGGCACCGAAGCCGCCCTCGATGTGGGCGGCGCGCTCGATGCCCATATCCTGGGCAAGTTTGGTCGACAGCGCCGACCGCCAGCCGGCGGCGCAGTAGAAGATGAACTGCTTGTCCTGGGCAAAGACCGGCTTGTGATACGGGCTTTCCGGGTCGATCCAGAATTCCAGCATGCCGCGCGGCGCGTGGAAGGCGCCGGGCACCGTCCCCTCCCGCTCCAGCTCGCGCGGGTCGCGCAGGTCGACGAAAACGACATCCGGATCGCCATGGCGGGCGATCGCCTCGGCCGTGGTCAGGGTGGTGATCTCGGCATCGGCCTCGGCCAGCATGGCCTTGTATCCCTTGCCCGGTTTCATGCCCTACCCCTGTTTCAAGGATCCTACCCGGCGGTAACATAACCGGCATGATTGCCGCGATCAACATGGCGCAGCCCGCAGCAGTCCCCCTATAATCCACCCCCGAATCGGACAAGGCTTGATGTGACCCAGGTCCTGCAACCGCCGCCGCTCAAGGATCCGCGGCTGATCGCCCTCTATGGTTACTGGCTCGGCAAATGCGCCGGCCGGCTGATGCCGGCGCGCGCCGACCTGTTGCCGGAGGAGATGAAACCCTGGCTGGGCAACCTGATGCTGATCGACGTGACGCCCGACGGCGACTACGTCTATCGCCTGTACGGGACCCGTTTCGTCGAGCAGTTCGGCGTCGAGATGACCGGCAAGACCATCAAGGTGCTGGCCTCGGCCCAGGCCGATGCGATCCGCAGCGAATATGACATGGTCCGGCGGGCCCGCGCGCCGCATGCCCGCAGCTATACCGCCTCGTTCGACGTGTTCCTGCATGGCCCGATCGACAAGGTCGAACTGGTCCGCACCTGGGAACGGCTGGTCCTGCCCTTGTCACGCGCCCAGGAAAACGTCGTCCAGATGCTGCTGATCGGCGCCTATCAGCAGGAAAAATAGGCGCCGTTCAGCCGGTCAGGGCGGCACCAGCGTTCCCCCGAAGACATCGGCGAATTCCCGCGCCTTGGCCAGGTCGGCGAAACATTGCCGGTGCAGCCGGATCGGCGGCTGGCCCTTGGGCCAGCGCGTGGCCCAGCTGCGCCCGTGCCGCCCCGCCTCGACATTGGCGTCCAGCCAGGCGTGAATCTCGTCCGCCCGCGCGCGCAACCCGCCGGGCGGCACCTCGATATCGACCCAATGGGGAAATTTCCGTTCGCTCTGGATATTGGTCGGCGCGGTGCGGCGGATCATCCCGATATCCCCTGGTCAATGTTCCCTATATGTTCTTATTGAAGCGTGGCGGCCGGGCGGCGTCAAGCTGCGTACAGCGGCGCGGGATGACAGCTTGCCAGCGCTTTGCTAGACCCTGGGTCCAACATTCAGCCGGAGATCGCCATGCCGCCCCCGCCGCCCCTACCCTTCGAAGCCCGCCACGCCAAGGCCGCCCGCCTGGTCCAGCGTTCCCGCGCGTTTTTCGACGGCTGGGTCCAGGCCCAGGAGAAGGAGGCCGAGGGGATCGAGGCGCGCGCCCATTTCACCGCCCTGCTGGCCCATGTCGCCGCCCTGTTCGAAACCCGGCGCGACACGATCAACCTGCCGACGATGGCGCAGGGTGCGGGCCTGGACGAACAGCTGAACCACGCGATGGCGCTGGCCCGCCGGGTCAACAACCTGCGCAACGACGATTTCAGCAACCGCGTCGACCTGGAAACCTTTGCCGACGCCTTCAAGCGGGCGCAGGTCGGGCCCGACGAGATCGAGGAACTGCTGGGCCTGGCCCAGGCGATCACCGACCGCCTGGCACCGGCACCGGCACCGGCGGCCTAGGTAATCAGAACGGCCCGGAAATCGTTGACGTTGGTCAAGGTCGGGCCGGTCACGACGAGGTCGCCCAGGGTCTGGAACACGCTGTAGGAATCATGGGCGTCCAGGCGGGCCTTGACGTCGATGCCGGCCTGGCGGATGCGGGCCAGCGACTGGGGCGAGATCAGCGCGCCGGCCGCATCCTCGGACCCGTCGATGCCATCGGTGTCGCAGGCGATGGCATGAATGCCGGCGGCGCCGTCCAGGGCCACCAGCAGCGCCAGCAGGAATTCCGAATTGCGCCCGCCCTTGCCCGGCCGGCCGCGCAGGGTGACGGTGGTTTCGCCGCCCGACAGCAGCACCGCCGGCGTCTTGACCGGCTGGCCGTGGCGCATGACCGCCTTGGCGATGCCGGCCATGACCTTGGCGACCTCGCGCGATTCGCCCTCGATCTCGTCGCCCAGCAACAGGGGGGTGACGCCGTTTTCCTCGGCCACCGCGGCGGCGGCATCCAGGCTGGCCTTGGGGCTGGCGACCAGGCGATAGACCGAGCCGCGCAGGCGTGGATCGCCCCATTTCGGCGTCTCGTCCGGCCCGGTGACCAGATGGGTGCGCACCGACAGCGGCAATTCCAGGCGATAACGGTCGACCACGGCGCGGGCATCGGCATAGGTCGAGGGGTCGGGCACGGTGGGCCCCGACGCGATCACGGCCGGTGCATCGCCCGGCACGTCGGAAATCGCCAGGGTCACCACGGTGGCGCCGTTGGCGGCGGCGGCCAGCCGCCCGCCCTTGATCTGCGACAGATGCTTGCGCACCGCGTTGATCTCGTCGATCGCCGCGCCGCAGGCCAGCAACTGCCGGTTGACCTCCTGCATCTCGGCCAGGGTGATGTCGTCGGTCGGCAGGGTCAGCAGGGCCGAACCGCCGCCCGACACCAGGAACAGGAACAGGTCGCCGGGATTGAGGCGCCCGACTTCCTTCAGCATGCGGCGGGCCGCCGCCATGCCGCTTTCGTCGGGTACGGGGTGGCCCGCCTCGACGATCTCGATCTGCTTGCAGGGCAAGGCATAGCCATAGGGCACGACCACCAGTCCGGTCAGCTTGACGTCGGGCCAGGCCGCTTCCAGCGCCTGGGCCATGCGGGCCGAGCATTTGCCGGCCCCGCCGACGAACACGCGGGCCCCGGGGCCGGGCGGCTGGGGCAGGAAGCTGCGCAGCTTGGCCGTCGGGTCGGCGGCGGTCACCGCGGCATCGAACATGGCGCGCAGAAGCTCGCGGGGTTGCAGCCGTGTCATGTCGGTCATCCTCCGTTCGCGCGTCGTCGCGGCACTCTAATATACTTGGACGTCAGTTTAGAAACACTCTCGCCGCGACCCTGTGCCACAGTTGCGGCAGGCACCGGATTCGCCCAACTAATGTCAGCCACTCCGCCATTTTGTCATCGGGAGCCAGCATGAGTCGCGTTCTTCCCCGTCTTGCCGCCGCCGCCGTCCTGTCCACCATCGGCCTCGGCGCCCTCCAAGCCCAGGCCGCCGGCGATGTCGCCGAGGGTCAGAAGGTGTTCGCCAAATGCAGGATCTGCCACACCGTCGACAAGGGTGGCAAGAACCTCGTCGGTCCGAACCTGTACGGCGTGTTCGGCCGCAAGGCCGGCACCGCCCCCGGTTTCGCGTTCTCCAAGTCGCTGGTCGAGATGAACATCACCTGGGACGAACAGAACATGGCCCAGTACCTGACCGACCCGCGCAAGTTCAACCCGGGCACCAAGATGGCGTTCGCCGGGCTGAAGAAGCAATCCGAGCTGGACGACGTCATCGCCTATCTGAAGGATGCGACCACCAAGTAGGCCGGCAAGGCGGTGACTAGGAATAAGAACCTAGCCATCCGCTTTCGACAGCGGATCAGTGGGCGTGCGCCGCGGGCCCGCGTGCACCGGCGCTTTCGACCTTGACGGTGACCGTGCGGCTGCCGCCCTTCTCGAAATTCAGGGTCAGCGGAAAGGTCGCCCCCTGCGCCAGCGGCGCGGTCAGGCCCAGCAGCATGACATGCAGCCCGCCGGGGGCGAAGGTGACGGTGGCACCGGGCGGCAGTTCGACCGCCGCCACCTGGCGCATCTTCATCACCCCATCCTCATGCAGATGGGTGTGCAGCTCGGTACGGGCCGCCACCGGGCTCGATGCCGACAGCAGGCGATCGACCGCCGGGCCGCCATTCACCACCTGCAGATAGGCCGCGCCATTCTTCGCCGAGGCGGCGGTCGCCCGGGCCCAGGGCTGTTCGACCTTCAGCGCATCCTGGGCCAGAGAGGGGCCGGCGATCATCAACGAGCAGGCGGCGGCAAGGACGAGGCGGCGGGTCAGCATGAAACAACTCTCCGGTCACGACAGATGAAGCCGCGCCATCATGGCGGCTTGCGCCCGGGACGCAAGCCCGATCGGAAAGCCCTGCCCCCACCGCGCCCGCCCCGTCAGGCCGCCTGCAGCCGCGCCGCCTGGACCATCTGCCAGCGCGCCATCTCGTCCTCGGTCATTTCCTGGCCGCTGATCGCCCCGAAGGCGGCGGCGGCCGCAATGACGCGGGCCGGGGCATCGCGCAGGGCATCATGCCCGCACAGGCGGAACGAAACCGGCGACAGCGGCCCGAACAGCAACGCCCGTTCCAGCCGCGGCCATTGCATCGGCAGGGGTTCGGCGCCGGCGCGGCGGGCAAACAACAGCGCCATGTCGTGCATCGTCACCGTCTGCACCGCGCCGCGCCGGGCCTGGGCGGCGACCAGGCCCCAGGCCAGATCGGGCACCGCGACCTTGCCCGCCCAGGCATAGGCGATCCAGCGCGCCTGCAATTCCAGCACCGGCAGGGCCGGGCCCACCAGGTCGTACAGGCCGATGAAGGCCAGCCCCTCCAGATCCGGATGGAAGGTGTGCCAGGCCAGGTCGACATGCACGCCGTCCAGCCCCAGCATCCGCGCGATCGGCGGGTCCAGGAAGGGCAGCGACAGGCGATAACCCGTGCCCAGGATGATCGCGTCGACCTCCTCGACCTGGCCGCCGGCGAAGGCGACGCGACGACCGTCGATCGCGGTCATCCATGGCCGCGGGCGAATGCGCCCCTCGGCCACCAGCGGCAGATAGTTCTGGGACTGGGTCAGGCCGGCCGCCATCAGGTCGTCATGCGGCTTGGGCGCGCCGAACCGGTCGGGCGCGCCGGATGTGCGCAGGACCATGTCCTTCAGTCCCGCCGCCATCCGGGCCGGCGGCAACGCCTCGCCCGCCAAGGCGGCCCAGCGCGAAAAGGCGACATGGTCGGCCGGCACGCCGGCCAGCATCTTCTGCATGACGTAACGCTGCCGGCGGCAGGCCAGCGTCACGCCCGCCGCCCCGCCCAGGGCCAGTTCGGACGCGATCTCCAGGGCGCTGATCGAACAGCCGGCGACCAGCACCTTCTGGCCGCGATAATCGGCGGCGCCGCGATAATCGAAGGAATGGATCACCCCGCCGGCGCCGGCAAAGGAATCGAGGCCGGCGATGCCGGGTCGGACCGGGCTGTTCTGCCGGCCGCTGGCGACCACGACCCGGGCAAAGCTCTCGGTGACCGGCATGTCGTCGCCGCGCCGCCAGGTGATGGCCCAGCCGCCGGCGGGATCGCGGGCCAGCCGGTCGACCCGGGTGCCGGTGCGGATGCCGTCGGCAATGCCCATGACCGCGGCATAACGCTCCAGATAGGCCAGCATCTCCGCCTCGGTCGGATAGGCGGCGGTGCCGGGCGCATGGTCCAGGTCGCTGAACGCGGTCAGGACGCGGCTGGTATTGGTGCGCATGCCCGGCCAGACGCCGCTGGCGGCCGAGGCCGAATTCCACTGCCCGCCCAGGCGGTCGGCCGCCTCGAACAGCACCGGCAGGAAGCCCTGCCGGCGCAGCCAGGCGGCGGCGGCCAGGCCGCCCGGGCCGGCGCCGATGATGGCGATATGTCTGTCTGATCGAGGGGCCATGGCCGTCGTCTCCGTCGTTCGCTGATGGCCCGAACGAATAGGCTTGGATGCCCCTGCCCGCCTCCTAAAACCTTCCTAAGCGCGGCCGGCGCTTTCCTAAATCAATCCTAAGGTTATGCTGGCAGGCATGGAGATCGACGCGGCACTGGCGGATTTCATCGATGGCCCGGTCATGATCGTCGCCGCCGTCGCAGGCCCCGGCGGCATGC
>Ga0206117_101049_pt1 | contig 17188 bp, 17 predicted proteins | sample 3A5Ametagenome_FD_177997 | JGI IMG/M metagenome (GOLD analysis project Ga0206117, IMG submission 177997) | Enriched microbial communities from leaf-cutter ant dump, University of Wisconsin, Madison, United States - 3A5A | ecosystem: Environmental > Terrestrial > Nest > Insects nest > Nest dump... | reverse complement strand
GATCTCCTCCAGCGCGCGCAGGACGCCGATATGCGCCCAGCCGCGCGCCGCACCGCTGCCCAGCGCAAGCCCGATCTTCAGGTCGGTTCCCTTCGCCATCCGCATCTCCCGTCGGCGCCCCCGGCGTTGGAGGCCAGATGCCCCCGGCATCGGAGGCTGGATGCCCCCGGGCATCGGAGGCTTGATCTAGAGCTTATCATCTAGGCATTACCGCCCGGTTTCGGAAGCGGCCGGAAGTGGCACGCCACCGGAGACGGAGGCGTCGCCGCCCGCGAGATGGGAAATGTCGAAAATCTGGCCGATCTTTGACCTGGATCAGAGGTCGCTTGGCCATGACTGTGGCAATTCTGTGCCACTGGTCGAGCATTATCGTGTCGCCGGGTGATTTTAACCATGCGTCAACTGGCCCGGATACAATTTCGTTGCGTTGCAATGTAGTTCCCGAACCCCGGAAGGTTTGTCATGGCCGACGAACTGAAAAGCTTCAGAAAAGACTGGAAACGCTGGTCGCCGATGGAGCGGCTGGTTGCCGTGACCGTGCTGGTGCTGATCGCGCTTCTCGGTGCGCCGGCCGCCGCCAGCCTGTTCTGAACCGCACCGCTGTCGAAGCCCGCGCCCATGCGGTTGCACCGGCCACAGTGTGACGCGCCGGCAACTCGGGCGCAGTGTCAGGACCCTTGGCGGGGTCATCTTTACGGGCTCTTAACCCTCGCGTCCTAGGCTTTGGCGGCTCGGACAGTTCCTTGGACGGTTGGGCGCCACAAGCGGTCGGAGCATCGAACCTCCACTGCGATAAGGTGCTGACGGTGCGCTCGCTGGAGGGCGCGAACCGGGGGAGGTTCCGGCACATTCCGCCAAGGCTTTGCCCCTCTCGCTGGACACGCCCGATGACCTTCTCCGCCCAATCCGCCGTGACGGAACAGAAGCTCCTGAGACAGCGCCTCGACACCGCCTTCGCGGAAGCCGCACAGCCGCTGTCGCGCGACGAGGTGACGGACATCGTCCGCAACATCCTGGGCAGCATGGACGGCGACATCTCCGCCACCGATCTGCGCCTGTACAAGGAGGTCGTGGACCTCGCCAAGTATATCGAGACGGCCAAGCAGGAGATCGCAGCCCTTCAGCCGGCCGAAATCCGTGACGAACACATCCGCACCGCCACGGACGAGCTGGACGCGGTGATCGGCGCTACGGAAAAGGCGACCTTCGCCATCTTCGACGCCTGCGACGCCATCGGCGCCATCGCCGGCCAGACGGATGCCGGCACCTCGGCCAAGCTGAACGACCAGATCACCGCGATCTACGAGGCCTGCAACTTCCAGGACATTACCGGCCAGCGCATCAGCAAGGTGGTGCGCACGCTCAAGCACATCGAATCGAAGGTGGACATGATCGTCGCCGCCTTCGGCAGCGAGGTGCGCCAGAACCACGCTCCGCGGCTGGCGAAGCTGGCGGCGGAGGAGGCTGAGGCCGCCGTCCATTTCGAGCCGATGAGCGCGGAAGAGGCCGACCAGCAGCTCCTGCACGGCCCCCAGCTGCCGGGCAACGCCATGGACCAGGACGAGATCGACCGCCTGCTGGCCAGCTTCGACTGACGCCATGCTGCCCGGCTCCCCCACCAGCAGGCCCGGAGGCGGGCACATGGTCCCGGGCATCGCCCCGGGGACGGGAAGCGCCGGGCTGCCGGCGCTGCTGCGGGCCGGGCGCATGGGTGGTTCCGGTGCCCATGCCAACCCGAACAACGGCAGCATCCTGCTCCTGCTGTCGCTGTTCCTGCTGCTTCTGGTCTTCTTCATCGTGCTGAACGCCCATTCGGTGCAGACGGTACAGAAGGTCAAGGCGGTCGCCGCCTCGCTGGAGCGGACCTTCCCCAGCTTCGTCATCGACCCGCGACTGCGCGACGGGTCCGAACCGGTGGCCTCACGCGCCGGGACCGTCTTCGCCGTGCAGAGGCTAGAGGATGTCGGCACCCTGTTCGCCACCGCGGTTGCGGTCTCCAAGGTGGAGGTGGTCGCCCCCGGCCAGCTGCTGGAGGTGCGCCTGCCCGCCGACGACCTGTTCGTTGCCGGCACCATGACGCTGCGGCCGGACCGGCAGGGGCTGATCGACCGCATCGCCGATGCGCTCCGCCAGTCGCGCCAGGGCGAACGTGTGGAACTGGACGCGCTGCTCGGCATCGGGCCGACGGGAACGCCAAGCCAGCCGCCGGGGCCGGTTGCCCGTGCCGGCGTTCTGGCCCGCGCGCTGGTCGAGGATGGGGCGCCGGCCCGCAACGTCACCGTCGGGATCGAACGCGGCGAGCCCGGCGGGGTGCGGCTGTTGTTCTCCCTGCGCTGGGACGAGGTCGGGGCGGTCCGCCCGGCCGCGAAAGCCGCACCGGCGAAGACCGAGGTGCGGAAATGATCCGTGTTCCCCGCATCGCCGGCAGGACAGGGGCGGACGATGGCGGCGCCCAGCGCAAGACGCTGTGGCTGATCAGCTTCACCGACCTGATATCCCTGATGCTCGCCTTCTTCGTGCTGATGTATTCGATGAGCGAGCCGGAGGCGGAGCGCTGGACCCGTCTGGCGAAGGGCGTGTCGGAGTCGATCCCCGCCGCGCGCTCGACCGCCACCGCCCCGTCTGATCGGCCGACCGATCCCGGCGCCGCCTTCAACGCCATGGCGGTGGAGGCGAGGGCGGCCATCGACCTGCATTATCTGGCGGCATTGCTGGGAAGCCAGCTGCGGTCGAATGCGGAGCTGGCGGTGGTCGATGTCCGGCGCGAGGATGACCGGGTGGTCATCCGCCTGCCGGGAGAGCGGATGTTCGATCCCACCGGCGCCGCCTTCACCGAGGAGGGGCGGCGGGTGCTGTTCCTGCTGGGCGCCGTCATCGGCCGCATCGGCAACCGTATCGAGCTGGTCGGCCATGCGGAGCATGAGGATACGACCGGCGGCGTCGCCTGGGAACGGGCGCTGACGCGGGCGGTCGCCGTCTCCGCCGCCCTGCGCGAGACCGGCTATCGCCGCGATCTGGTGGCGCGGGCGGTGATGATGCCGGTGGATGGGGCAGGGATTGGGGCGGGGATTGCCGGCGATGTGCCGGGCGGCGGGGGGCGCCTGCCGGTCGACATCGTGGTGCGCGAGGAAGGAGCGGATTGAGGTGACGGACGGCTCGGGCTATCGACGGAAGCGCTGGCTGCGCGGCTGTGCCGCGGCGGTGGCGCTGCTTGCCGTGCCGGTCCTGCTCTCCCCCCTGCCGGCCGATGCCGCCAGCGTGCCGGTGCGCGGCGGCACCCACAAGGATTTCGGCCGTCTGGTCTTCGACTGGCCGGGCAAGGTCGATTTCACCGCGGCGGTCGAGGGCGACCGGCTGGTCATCGCCTTCACCGAGCCCATCGACGCCCCGCTGGACCGGCTGGTGCGGGCGCTGCCCGACTATCTTGCCGCCGGACGGGTGGAGGCCGATGGCAAGACGGTCTCCTTCGACCTGAAGCGCCCGGTTTCGCTGAAGAGCTTCCGCAACGGCAACGCCGTCGCCATCGATCTGTCGCCCGCGGCGGCGGGGATCGCGCCGCAACAGGCCGCTCCGCAACAGGCTGCCGCCAAGACCGAAAGTGCGCCGCCGCCGCCAGCGCCCGCCAAGGCGGACGCCGCGAAGCCGGTGCCGTCCGCCGGCCGGCTGCGGGTGCAGGGTGGCGACCAGCCCGACCGGAGCCGCCTGACCTTCGATTGGCCGGTCCCGGTCGGCTACAAGGTGACCCGCGACGGCGCCGCGGTGACCGTCGCCTTCGATAAGGGCGGCACCGCCGATCTGTCGGCCCTGCCCAAGACGCCGCTGCGCAACATCCGCAACGTCGAATCCTACCGCCAGCCCGACGGCTCGCTGGCGGTGACGCTCGCCGTGCCGCAGGACGCCGAGGTGAGTGACAGCGCGGCGGGCAAGTCGATGGTGCTGACCGTCGGCAATCCCGGTTCCCGCGCCGGCCTGCCCAAGAGCGACGGCGCCGCTCCGGTGGCCGGCGCGCCGGCCTCCGGTTCCCAGGGAGCGCCGGCCGGGGAGGGCAACCAGGGCGCCAGCCAGCCGGCACCGGCGAAGGAATTGGCCAAGGAGGGCGGCAAGGACGCGCCCACCGTTGCATCCGCCACCTCCGGCCGGTCGGCCGTTGCCGCAAACGCTGCCGCCGCCAACCCGACTCCCGCCGCTCCCCCGGCCGAGGCCAAGGCGGCCCCCGCGGCCCCTGCCGACGCGAAGGCACAGCCGGCAGCAGGTCCGAAGGGGCCGGTGCTGACCTTCGACACGGGCGGGCCGGCCTCCATCGCGGTCTATCCGCGGGCGGGACAGCTCTACATCGCCTTCGACCGTCCGATGCCGATCGGTGCCGGCAAGCTCAGCGGTCCAGGCGCGGAGCTGATGGGGGCGGTGGAGCCGGTGCCGGCGACCGGCGGCAGCGTCTTCCGCACCAAGATCGGCCCGATGGTGTGGCCGACGGTGGAGCGGCAGGGCACCACATGGCGCATCCTGTCCTCCGCCCGCCCCGCCAACATGGGCAGCGCCGGCGATCTGCGGGTGGAACCGGACCCGGATTTCCTGCTGGGCGCCCGGCTGCTGGTGCGAGCCCCCGATGCGGCCAACGTCGTGCAGTTCGCCGATCCGGATGTCGGCGACCGTATCCAGGTCGTCCCGCTTCCCAGCCCGGGGCAGGGGGTGCCAGAACCTCACCGCTACCCGGACCTGGAGGTCATGGCCTCCTCCCAGGGCGTGGTGGTGCGGCCGATCTCCGACAATGTGACGGTGCGGGCGATCAAGGAGGGGGTGGAGCTGACCACGGCCGGCGGCCTGCACATCTCGCCCGCCGCCGATGCCGGTAACCCGCCTCCTCCTCCGACCGCGGCGTCCGCTCCGCCGCCGGCCGCTCCCCAGCCGGTTCCGGCGCAGCTTGCCGCCCCGATGTCGGTACCGCCGCCCGGCGGGTCGTCGGCCGCCATGGAGCCGCCCAAGGCGCAGCCCGCCCAGATGCCCAGCCAGATTCAGGGGCGCCGGCTGTTCAACCTGCCGGCCTGGAAGCGTGGCGACCTCGACCATTTCACCGAGGCGCGGCAGGACCTCCAGCTCGCCGTCGTCAACGCGCCGGAATCGGAACGGGCGAAGGCGCAGCTTGATCTCGCGCGCTTCTATTTCGCCAACGGGTTTGGGCAGGAGACGCTCGGCCTGCTGGACGTGCTGCAACAGAACCAGCCCGACCTGGAGGGATGGCCGGAGTTCCGGGCTTTGCGCGGCGCCGCCCGTGTGCTGACCGGCGACCTCGACGGCGGCGAAGCCGACTTGTCGATCCCCTCGCTTGCCGGCAATCCGGAAGCCAACCTGTGGCGTGCCGCCATCGCCGCGGACCGCCGTGACTGGCCCAAGGCGATGGCCGGCTTCAAGGCGTCGGGCCAGATCCTGAACAGCTATCCCGACCCGATGCTCGGCAAGCTCGGCCTGCGGGCGGCGGAAGCGGCGCTGGAAACACGCGACACCGCGACCGCCAAGCGGCTGTTCGACCGCGTCATCGAGCATGGCGGGCCGGATCAGGAGGAGAATCCGCAGACCCAGTATCTGCGCGGCTTGCTCTATGCCCAGACCGGCGAGACCGATCAGGCGCGCCAGCAGCTGACCGCCGCCTACAACAGCTACGACCGCTTCTACCGTGCCAAGGCCGGGCTGGCGCTGACCAATCTGGAGCTGTCGGAAGGCAAGATGTCGCCGACCGCCGCGGCGGAGCAGCTGGCCGGCCTGACCTTCACCTGGCGCGGCGACGATCTGGAGATGCAGATCCGCTCGCGCATGGGCGAGGTGCTGATCGCTGGCGGCGAATATGCCAAGGGCTTCAACACCATGAAGGAGACGGCTGCCCTGGTCGCCGACACGCCGCGCGCCGAGGCGATCACCAAGGAGATGTCGCGCATCTTCGCCGACCTCTACAAGGACGGGGCGCAGCGCCTGCCGACGCTGGACGCCATGCAGCTCTACGACCAGTTCCGCGAGCTGACCCCGGTGGGCGAGGCAGGCGATGAGATCATCCGGCAGCTGGCGGAACGACTGATTTCCATCGACCTGCTGAACCGCGCCGCCGACCTGCTCCAGCATCAGGTCGAATACCGCCTGTCCGGGCTGGACAAGGCGCGGGTGGGCACCCGGCTGGCCTCGGTCCGGCTGCTCGACAACAAGCCGGAAGAGGCGTTGAAGGCGCTTGAGCTGTCGAACGTCGCCGGTCTGCCGGCCGATCTGGCGGCGGAGCGGCGGCTGATGCAGGCCAAGGCGCTGGCCGAACTGAACCGCGGCGACGAGGCGATGCAGCTTCTGGCCCAGGACGACAGCACCAACGCCAATCTGCTGCGCGTCGACATCGCCTGGAAGGGGCAGAAGTGGGATGCGGCGGCGCTGGCGCTGAACAAGGTGATCGGGGCGCCGCCCACACCGGGCAAACCGCTCGATTCCAACATGTCGCAGCTCGTGCTGAACCGTGCCGTGGCGCTGGCGCTGGCCGGCGACGGCAACGGGTTGAATTTGCTGAAAAAGGATTTCGAAGGGTCGATGAAGGGCGGGCCGAACGAGGATGCCTTCCGCATTCTGACCCGCCCCGAACAGGCGATGGGCCTGATCGACGTCGGCACGATCCGCTCCCGCGTCGCGGAAGTAGACATGTTCAAGAAGTTTTTGAAGCAGTATCGCGGCGGCAAGCAAACCGCGGACAAGCCGACCTCATAAGGCGGCGGAATGCCAGAGGTTCTTGAGTTTCTCTGAATCCTGCCGAGAGATACCAGACGGTTGAGCAGCTTCGCATCGGCTCTCATCATGAGGCTTCCTCGGCCGTCATTCCCGCGAAGGCGGGAATCCAGACGCTTCAAAAGGCTCAAAAGGCGGATTTGCCTGGATCCCCGCCTCCACGGGGATGACAGCCGAGAAAAGCCCATGGAACTCTCAAATTCCGAGCAGGGAATTTCTACACCCCACCGCCTGTCCAGCCGGCCTTTACTTCGGCAGCAGAACCTTGTCGATGACGTGGACGACGCCGTTGGACTGCTGGACGTCGGCGATGGTGACGCGGGCGGTATTGCCCGACGCGTCGGCGACCATCACGGCATCGCCGGACTGGGTGAAGGTCAGCGGCATGCCTTCCACGGTCTTCAGCATCGCCTTGCCGTTGCCCTTCTTGATGTCCGCCACGATGTCCTTGGCGTCCAGCTTGCCGGGAATGACGTGATAGGTCAGTACCTTGGTCAGCTGGCCCTTGTTCTCCGGCTTCAGCAGCGTGTCGACGGTGCCGGCGGGCAATGCTGCGAACGCCTCGTTGGTCGGGGCGAAGACGGTGAAGGGACCCTTGCCGCTCAGCGTGTCGACCAGCCCGGCGGCCTTCACGGCAGCGACGAGGGTGGTGTGGTCCTTCGACTGGGATGCGTTCTCCACGATGGTCTTGCTGGGGTACATCGGTGCGCCCCCGACCATCTTTTCCATGGCGGCATTGGCGCAACCGGCAAAAAGAAGGGTGGCGATCGCCACGGTGGCAACCTTCTTCATGGCATTTCCTCTTATCGGTGAAGGTCCGCTTCCCGCGGACACAACACCGGTACGGAGGATGCTTTAGGTCAGATCACAGCGCTTTCTGAGCGGAGCACAGATTCTTTGAAAACGTAGGGCGTAATTCTTTCGCGGTATGTCACCGTTCTTTGCCCCGCTACAGCTGTACCTGCGTGCCGAGTTCCACCACGCGGTTGGGCGGCAGCTTGAAGAAGTCGGTGGCGCTGACCGAGGTGCGGGACATCACCACGAACAGCTTCTCCCGCCACAGCGCCATCTGGGAGTTCATCTGCGGAATCAGCGTCTCGCGGCCCAGGAAGAAGGAAGTCGCCATCACGTCGAACTCAAGGCCGAAGGCCTTGCACAGACGCAGGGCCTTGGGAATGTTCGGCTCCTGCGAGAATCCGTAGCGCACCGTGATGCGGTAGAAACCGTCGGCCAGCCCTTCGACCAGCACGCGGTCCTTGGCCGGTACGCGCGGCACGTCGTCCACCACGACGGTGACGAAGACGATGCGCTCGTGCAGGACCTGATTGTGTTTCAGGTTGTGCAGCAGGGCGATCGGCACGGTGTTGGAGCTGGAGGTCATGAAGACCGCCGTGCCCTTCACCCGGTGGATGTCACCCTTCTTCGCCTGCCGCTGGATAAAGGCGTCGAGCGGCAGCGATTCCTCGGCCAGCCGCTTGGTCAGCACCGCGCGGCCACGGCGCCAGGTGGACATCAGTCCCAGCGTGACGCAGGCGATCACCAGCGGCACCCAGCCGCCATGGGGAATCTTCACCGCATTGGCGGCGAAGAAGGAGACCTCCACCGTCAGGAAGGCGGCGCCGACCCCGAAGCAGACCGGCAGGCTCCAGTTCCAGCGGCGGCGGGCCACCACCAGGAACAGCGTGGTGGTGATGATCATGTCGCCGGTCACCGCGATGCCGTAGGCGGCGGCGAGACGGCTGGAGGACTGGAACACGAGGACGAGGCCCAGCACCGCGGCCAGCAGGCCCCAGTTGGCGCGGGGGATGTAGATCTGCCCCTCCTCCTCGCTGGAGGTGTGACGGATGTCGAGACGCGGGCAGAGCCCGAGCTGCACCGCCTGCCGGGTCAGCGAGAAGACGCCGGAGATGACCGCCTGGCTGGCGATGACGGCGGCGGCGGTCGACAGGCCGATCAGCGGATAGAGCGCCCAGTCCGGCGCCAGCAGATAGAAGGGGCTGCGCACCGCCGTCGGGTCGTTCAGCAGAAGCGCGCACTGGCCCAGATAGTTCAGCAGCAGCGCCGGCAGCACCACGGCCAGCCACGCAACCTGGATGGGGCGGCGGCCGAAATGGCCCATGTCGGCATAGAGCGCCTCGCCGCCGGTCACCGCCAGCACCACCGCGCCCAGCACCAGGAAACCGGCGACGCCGTGGTTGGCGAAGAAGGCGATGGCGTAGAGCGGGTTGAAGGCGACCAGCACGCTCGGCTGCTCGATCACCTCCAGCAGCCCAAGGATGGCCAGCGTGGCGAACCAGGCCAGCATGATCGGACCGAACAGCGCGCCGACGCGCGAGGTGCCGTGGCTCTGGATGGCGAACAGGGCGATCACGATGGAGACGGTCAGCGGCACAACCGCCGATTCCAGCGCCGGTTCCGCCACTCCCAGACCCTCCACCGCGGAAAGCACGGACATCGCCGGGGTGATCATGCCGTCGCCGTAGAAGAGCGCGGCGCCGAACAGTCCCAGCGCCGTCAGCACGGTCAGCCGGCCCGAGGCGTCCGGCCGCGTCTTCGACGCCAGCGCCAGCAGGGAAAGGATGCCGCCTTCGCCCTTGTTGTCGGCCCGCATGACGAAGCCCACATATTTGACGGTGACGACCATCACCAGCGCCCAGAACACCAGCGACATGATGCCCAGCACGTTGTCGTGGGTCAGCGGCAGCCCATGCTCGCCGCCGAAGCATTCGCGCAGCGTGTAGAGCGGGCTGGTGCCGATGTCGCCAAAGACGACGCCCAGCGCACCGAGGGTCAGCGTCGCGAGCTTGCCGGTGTCGGGCTGCGCGGCCTTCAAAGCGGTATCAGTCATGCAGTGATTGCGGTCCGAAGTTGGTCCGTCGTTCAAAACGCCCGTTCGATGGCGCCCGTGGTGGCGGCGATGGTCGCCGGGCCGGCCATCCGGCCGTAAACGCGCATCGTCTTTCCTCATACGCGTTTACGGCGCCCGACGCCAGAGCGGGCTTGCGCGGCCCTGCCGGCGCCGGGGGGATGCGACGAAGTGCGCGTGGGTTTTCCCGCTGCGCGTGTGCGCTCAGAGCGTTCCGAAACTGCGCGCCAGCGATCCTGCGATCAGATACCACCCGTCGACCAGCACGAAGAAGATGATCTTGAACGGAATCGCGACCATGGTCGGCGGCAGCATCATCATGCCCATCGACATCAGGATCGACGACACCACCATGTCGATGATGAGGAAGGGCAGGAACAGCAGGAAGCCGATCTCGAATCCGCGCTTGATCTCAGAGATCATGAAGGCCGGCACCAGAACATGCAGCGGCACGTCGTTCGCCTCCGGCACGGACTGGATGCGGGCCATGTCCATGAACAGGCGCAGGTCCTTCTCGGCGGTGTGGTGCAGCATGAAATCGCGGAGCGGCGCCATGGTGCGACGGAACGCCTCCATCTCGTCGATTTCCTGGTTCATCAGTGGCTGGATGCCCTGGGTGTAGCTGCGCTCGAACACCGGGGCCATGACGAAGAAGGTCAGGAACAGCGCCAGCGACATCATCACCGTGGTCGGCGGCACCTGCTGCACGCCCAGCGCGTTGCGCAGGAAGGACAGCACGATGACGATGCGGGTGAAGGCCGTCATCATGATGAGGATCGACGGCGCCAGCGACAGCACCGTGATCAGCCCGATGGTCTGGACGATGCGGCCGGTGGCGGTGCCGCCGGCGTCGCCCAGGTCGAAGGTCAGGCTCTGCGCCAGCGCCGGCCCGGCGCTCAGGCCCAGCGCCACGCCGACGGCGAGCGCCAGCGCGAGCCCGGCGGCGGCCGGCTTCCAGCAGGCCCGGAGACGGCGGAGGATGGCCCGCCTCATCGCGGATCGCTCCCCGCCGGGCGGGCATCGGCAGGTGGGACATCCGCCCCGGCGAGGGCGCTGTCGAATCCGCCCGCCGGCGCGCTGTCGACCAGCAGGTCGCCGTTGGCGCTCAACAGGATCAGATGCTCGCGGTCGTCGCGTCGCACCAGGATCAGCCGCCGCTTGGCGTCGACCGGCAGAGCCTCCACCACGCTCAGCCGGCGCTGGCGGGCGCGTCCGCGCACGGTTCCGCCGGCCATGCCGACCCGGCGCATCACCCAGGCGACGACCATGATCAGCGCCACCACGAAGACGAGCGCCATCAGGAATCGGATATACTGGTCGAGATCCATGGAAACGGCAGGCTTTCTCTGATCAGGGCGTGGCGTCGGGCAAGCCGGGCCCGGCGAGACCGGAACCGGCCGGGCCGGGGTTGCGGCCATAGGCGGCGGCCGCGCGCTGGCGGGCGGTGTGCGGATCGTCGCGGCCGGCCAATGCGGCGGCCACGGCCTCCTCCCGTCCTTTCTGTTGATCGGTCAGGGCGGCGGCCAGCGGGCCCAATGCCGCGACCAGATCGCCGAGCGGGTCGAGCAGCTTGCGCGCTTCGCCTCGCGGCAGAGCCTCCGCCGCGCGGCAGAGATGGGCGACGCGGTCCTCCAGTCCGGCAAGGTCGATCAGGACGCTGGCCTCGGCCTGCGCCCGCGCATCGTCGAGCGTGGCAGCCAGTGCTGCCGCCCGTTCCGCGATGCGGGCAGCCGACTCGATGCCATCGGGAATTGGCGGAGTCGATGATGGCGGGGTGGATGGCGGACGGGTCACGGCTTGTCCTCCTCCGGACTCTCTTCGGATCGCGGCTCCGGCGGCAGGGTGCCGTTGGCGCGGTAGACATAGGCCAGGATTTCGGCAACCGCGGCGATGGCTTCGACCGGAATGTCGCTGTCGACCTCGATAGCGGACAGGATTTCGACCAGATCGGCGTCCTCGCGCACCTTTACGCCATTGGCGAAGGCGACCTCCAGGATTTGCTCCGCCACCGTGCCCTTGCCGGTGGCGACGATCCGCGGCAGGGTTTCCGTGCCCAACTCGTACTTCAGCGCCACCGCAACCGGGCGCCGGGCCGGGCGCCGGGCAGGAGCCGTCGTCTTGCCGGCGGGTGACATGGCGGGGGGGCGGGCTTGCGCGGACAACAGGCGGCCTTGGTCAGGGGGGTCCTTCCTGCGCCGCATCCTGGACCGGTAGGCTTAACGAACTGTAAAGGCGATGCCGCCCTTGCGATTCGCGCAGGTAAGGATTCATCCTTCGTTAACGCAAACGGGCGACCATTGCACTCCATGGCGATATCCTTGGCCGGGCGCTGCCGTTTGGGCAGCGTTTGGCCGGATTGGCGGCGGGATCAGGGCGATGGACCTCGGAAATCTTGGACTCTTCAAGCTGATGTCGCGCAAGATGGACTGGCTGACCCAACGCCAGGAAGTCCTGTCGCAGAACATCGCCAACGCCGACACGCCGGAATACAAGAGCCGGGACCTGAAACCCTTCAGCTTCCGCGACGCGCTGAGCGACAGCCGGCGGCTGACGCCGGTGGCGACCAACGCGTCCCATCTGGCCGGCACCCGCGGCGCCGGCGGCATGGCCCAGGAACAGAAGGTGCGCGATCCGTACGAGACGGCGCCGGACGGCAACAATGTCGTGCTGGAAGACCAGATGATGCGGATGAGCCAGAGTTCGATGGATTATCAGACCATCACGAACCTGTATAAGAAGCAGGTGGCGATGATCAAGTCGGCGATCCGCACGGGCAGCTGACCGTCATTGCGGCGGTGCCGGCCGGTGCGTCCGTCCGGCTTATGAGGAGGCGGTGCGATGGATCTCTACAAGTCGATGGCGGTGTCCGCCTCCGGCATGAAGGCGCAGGGCACGCGCCTGAAGGTCATTTCGGAGAATCTGGCCAACGCCAACACCACCGCCGAAACGCCGGGCGATCTGCCCTATCGCCGCAAGACCGTCATCTTCAAGAACGAGCTTGACCGGGCGATGGACGTCGACAAGGTCCGCGTCGCCAAGGTCGATGTGGACAAGAGCGACTTCCAGCGCAAGTACGACCCGTCGCACCCGTCGGCCGACGCCGACGGCTATGTCCTGATGCCCAACGTCAATTCGGTGGTGGAGGCGATGGACATGCGCGAGGCCCAGCGCAGCTACGAAGCCAACCTGTCGGCCATCGACACGGCGCGCCAGATGCTGACCCGCACGCTCGACCTCCTGCGCACCTGAAATTTCGCCGTCTCACGCCCGCAAACCCTCCTGACCGACCGGAACCGCCGCCATGATCAATCCGCTGAACGCCGCTTCGGCCTATGCCACCACCGCCGCCAAGACGACCGGCCCCGGCATGGCCGCGCGCGACGGCGCGTCATTCGGCGACGTGCTGGAGCAAGCGGCCAAGGAGAGCATCGGCACCCTGAAGAAGGGCGAGGACATGTCAGCGCTGGCAGCCGTCGGCAAGGCCGACCTGAGCGACGTCGTCCAGGCGGTCACCAACGCCGAGGTGACGCTGCAGACCGTCACCGCCGTGCGCGACAAGGTGCTGAACGCCTATCAGGAAATCCTTCGCATGCCGATGTAACGGCCTGCGCCCGGTCCCAAACGCCGTCATGCTCAGCTTGCAGTTATGAACGAGACCGAAGTCATCGAGCTTTGCCGCACCTCGATCGTCACGCTGGTGATGGTGTGCGGGCCGATTCTGGTCATCATGATGGCGGTCGGCACCGTCATCTCCATTTTCCAGGCCGTCACCCAGATCAGCGAGCAGACCATCGCCATGGTGCCGAAGGTGATGCTGGTCTTCGGACTCAGCATCCTGTTGATGCCCTTCATGCTGGGAAAGCTGACCGAGTTCTTCGAGCATGAAGTCGCCGACCGCATCGTCGCCATCGGCGTCGGCGCCACCGAAAACGGCGGAGCGCCCTTCACTCCCGGCACCGGCGTGACGCCCGCCCCGGCTCCGACCGCCGCCGCGGCGGGCCAATGAACATTCTGCAACAGCTGCTGGGCGAACAGATCTTCGTCTGGATGTTGGTCTTCATGCGGGTCGGCACCGCCTTCAGCGTGATGCCGACCATTGGCGACGCCTTCGTTCCCACCCGCGCGCGGCTGCTGTTCGCCCTGGTCGTCAGCATGCTGGTGGCCCCGGCGATCCGGCCGATGCTGCCGCCGATGCCGGGCAATCCGTTCCAACTGCTGGTGCTGGCCGCGGGCGAGATGACCATCGGCGTCTTCATGGGCACCATCGCCCGGCTGCTGATGGGCGCGCTGGAGGTGGCCGGCACCATCATCAGCCTGCAGAGCGGGCTTGCCAACGCGCAGATCTTCAATCCGGCGATGGCAACCGCCGGATCGCTGCCCGGCTCGCTGATGGGATGGCTGGGTCTGCTTCTGCTGTTCGTCACCGACCTGCACCATCTGCTGATCATGGCGGTGGTCGACAGCTACTCCACCTTTACGCCCGGTGCCGCGATCCCGATCGACGACATGGCGAATGTGGTCGGGCAGCTGGTGTCGAAGAGCTTCATGATGGGGGTCCAGATGGCCGCCCCTTTCCTGATCACCGGCATCCTGTTCGCACTGGCGCTGGGGCTGTTGAACAAGCTGGCCCCGCAGGTGCAGGTGTTCCAGCTGTTCACCTCGGTCCAGGTTCTGCTGGGGCTGTTCATGTTCGCCCTGACGCTGGGGGCGATGATGCTGTTCTGGCTGTCACGTTTCGAATCGACCTTCATCGAATTCCTGAAGCCGCTTTAGAAGGAGGACGCCGGTGTCGGAAGATGCGGACGAGTCCTCCAAAACAGAGGATCCGACAGGAAAGAAGCTCGACGAGGCGCACAAACAGGGCCAGTTCGCAATGACCCGCGAGGCCGCGAACTGGTTGATGGTCGCGGCGATGCTGGTGGTTCTGGTCTCCATCCTGCCTGGCACGATGAAGGGGCTGGTCTTCCGCCTGAACTATTACTTCGAGAATCTGGACCGCATCACCTTCGACCGTGCCGGGGTCGGCGCACTGCTGTTTCGGATGATGGGCGACGCCCTATGGGCGCTTTGGCTCCCCATCCTGCTGTTCCTGATCGCCGGCGTCATGTCGACCATCGGCCAGACCGGCTTCCACGTCTCGTGGGAACTGATCTCGCCGAAATTCGGCAAGCTCAACCCGCTGCCCGGCCTGATGAACATGTTCAAGGCCAACCAAGGCGTCGAGCTGTTGAAAAGCATCGTCAAGCTGGGGGTGGTCGGCGGCGTCGCCTACATGGCGTTGGTGCCGATGTTCGGCGGCATCGAGGCCTATATCGGTATCGACATTGTCGCCATGCTTCTGCAGATGGACAGTCTGGCACACAGGTTGCTGGTCTGGGTCCTTGTCGTCCTGACCTTCATCGCGGCCGGCGACTTCCTGTGGCAGAAGCAGCAGTTCGACAAGAAGATGAAGATGACCAAGCAGGAGGTGAAGGACGAGCACAAGCAGCAGGAGGGCGACCCCGTCGTCAAGGGCCGCATCCGGCAGATCCGATTCGAACGCGCGCGCAAGCGAATGATGGCCGCGGTACCGAACGCCGATGTGGTCGTCACCAACCCGACCCACTTTGCGGTTGCGCTGAAATACGATCCCAACCAGATGGGCGCGCCGATGGTGCTGGCGAAGGGCGTCGATCAGGTCGCCTTCAAGATTCGCGAGATCGCTGAATCGAACAATGTGCCGGTCATAGAAAACCCGCCCCTTGCCCGTGCGCTCTATGCCGCTTGCGATATCGACGAGGAAGTCCCATCCGAGCATTATCGGGCGGTCGCCGAAGTCATCACCTATGTCTTCAAGCTGAAAGGGCGGTCGCTGCGTAACTGATCCGGGTTCAACAGATCCGGCTCCATGAAGGTTTGTGGGGACGGTTGACAGGATCGGTTGGGTCGACCGACGATCTCAGGTGGTGTGACGGATAAGTGCGGACCGGGGTATTTCCGGGCCGGACCGTGTGGGGCTTGGAGTATTGGTGGACGACACAACTTCCCTTTCCGACACCGCGCGCAATGCCGTGAACCGCCAAGCTCCGGCCGGCGGGGTGTCGATGCTTGCCCAATATGCGCTGGCGCCGGTCGGGCTGCTGGTGCTGGCCATCGGATTGTTGTTGGATCGCGATGCGATCGGCTGGATCGGGGCGGGATTGGTGGCTTTGGGCGTGGCTCTGCTGATCGCGCGCAGCGTGTCGGTGGTGCGACGCTCGGCCCATATCGGTGCGCTTCTCGGCGGTGCGCTGGAAGGGATGCCGGCCGGACAGCTGGTTTGCGACGGCACGGACGATGTGGTGTTCGTCAACGCCGCCTTCCGCGAACTGGCCGGCTGGCGTCGCGGTGAACGGCCTCTGGATGCGCTGGCCCGTCAATTCTCCGGCGACCCCGACAGCGCGCGCGAATTCCGTCGCTTGCGCGAGCGTGTGAAGGCGGGGGGCGCCGCCTCGGCCGAGCTGGCGATTCCGGCGCTGGACGGCCAGCCGCCGGAATGGCGCAAGGTGCAGGGCCAGCCGGTGGCCGGCTTTCCCGGCTCCGTCCACTGGCGGGTCGAGGACATCACCGCCCGTCGCGAGCTGGAGCATGTCATGCTGCGCGAGCAGGCCAAGCTCGCAGACTTCATGGAGCATGCGCCGGTCGGCTTCTTCTCGGTCGATCAGAATGGCCATTTCCTGTTCGTGAATGCCACCCTGGCCCAATGGCTGGAGGCGGCCCCGGGCGACCTGACGGATGGAGAATCTCGGCTGCACCGTATCCTGGCGGCTCCACCGGCTTCCGCCGCCCCCTACGATCTATTTGACCATGGTGGTGGCGAGCAGCGCGGCGAACTGACCATGGTGGGCTTGCGAGGCCGGCGGTTCCAAGTTGCGGTGGCACAGAGCGTGGTGCATGCCGACGACGGCACCATCCACACGCGGTCGGTGGTGCGTGACCTGTCTCCGGAGCGGGAGTGGCAGGAGGCGCTGCGCCAGTCCGAACAGCGGTTCCAGCGTTTCTTCGAGGATGCGCCGATCGGCATCGCGCTCGTCGATGAGACCGGGCAGCTGACCGAATGCAACGAGGCCTTCCTGGCGCTGATCGGCAGCGAGGCCGGCAGCGTCATCAACCGCCCGATGGCCGACCTGATCGTTCCGGCGGAACGCGAAGCGGTGATCGCCCGGCTGAGGGCGGTGCAGGGTGGCGCCGACCCGGCCCACCCGCTGGAGGTCCGGCTGTCCGGCGGGCGGGAGCTGACCGCCCAGCTCTATGCCCGGCGCCTCGCCAACCCGGTGCGGACGGATGGCCGCGGAGACGGGCGTGGCGATGGCGGCAGGGGAGACGGTGTCGGCCTGATCCTGCACTTCATCGACATGACCGAGCGCAAGAGCCTGGAGGCCCAGTTCGCCCAGTCGCAGAAGATGCAGGCGGTCGGCCAGCTGGCGGGCGGCGTGGCGCACGACTTCAACAACCTGCTGACGGCGATGATCGGCTTCTGCGACCTGCTGCTGCTGCGGCACAAGCCGGGCGACCAGTCCTTCAGCGACATCATGCAGATCAAGCAGAACGCCA
>Ga0206117_101048_pt1 | contig 17202 bp, 15 predicted proteins | sample 3A5Ametagenome_FD_177997 | JGI IMG/M metagenome (GOLD analysis project Ga0206117, IMG submission 177997) | Enriched microbial communities from leaf-cutter ant dump, University of Wisconsin, Madison, United States - 3A5A | ecosystem: Environmental > Terrestrial > Nest > Insects nest > Nest dump... | reverse complement strand
AACAGGAAGCCGGGGTCGAAGCCCGGCGTCAGCATTTCCTCGATCCGCGTGACCGTGAACGCACCAAGGGCGATGGTGTGCATAGTCCTCCCCTCGTGCAGGATGCCGGCGGCCGGTCCGGAAAATCAGGGGACGGCGGCGTGCCGGAGCATGGTGCGCCCGCCATCCGCAAAGGCGGTGGGGCGCGCTTGTTCTGTTTGTTGGCTAAGGAAACCATTTGCGCTGTATCGTGTCAACAGGCAAAATTGGTGTCACTGTTTGACACGGACGGCGTGTCGCGTTAGGGACGGTGGAAAGGGGTTGCGGAACTCCGCGCCTGTCCACAATGCTAGCCGGCGCTGCTACCGCGGCGGGATGACCGCTGGTCTGTCGTCCTCCGCCGGCTGTGCCGGACAGCAGCGTTTCCGCCTGGACTCGAGACGCGGGACATCCATAAGGGGCTTGAAAGTATGGACACCGAACAGGACGACAACCAGGGCGCGGAGCAGGGTACGGAAAAGAACGGTCTCAGCGTCCGCGCGGTGTCGCGGGCCCTGGCCGTGCTGCGCAGCTTCTATCAGGAAGGCCCGACGCTGACCCTGACGGAGGTCGCCAGTGCTGCGAAGCTCGACAAGGGGACGGCGCGGCGCATCCTGCTGACGCTGGTGCAGGACGGCTTCGCCGCCTTCGACGCGCAGAGCCAGAAATACAGCCTGGGGCTCGAGATCCTGAAGCTGGCCGGGGCGGTGCCGGAACGCCGAGACCTGCGCCAGATCGCGTCCACCATCCTGTCGCGGCTGGCGAAGACGACGGGCAGCACCGTGTTCCTGTCGGTCTATCACGACGGATCGGCCGTCTGCCTGGACCAGTTCCACAGCGACCGCTCGGTGGAGGTGCGCTGGTGGATCGTCGGCGGACAACTGCCGATGAATTGCGGTGCGGCACCGCGCGTGCTGCTGGCCTATCTGCCGGAGGCGGAGGTCGACCGCGTGCTGTCGCGCGGGACCACGCGCCTCACCCCCCACACCACCACCGATCCCCGCCAACTGGCGAAGGAGTTGGAGGAGGTGCGGCAGCGCGGATGGTCGGTGGCGGTCGACGACGTGATCGAGGGGCTGGCCGCCATCGCCATGCCGCTGTTCGAGCCGGACGGCCGGCTGATCGCCGCCGTCAGCCTGACCGGCCTGACCCCTCACATCGTCCGCAACGGCCAGCCCAATTTTCTCGACGACATGCGCGATGCGGTGCGGGAGATCTCGGCCAACCTCTATTCCCTGTCGGCCCCGCCGCTGCACCGCGCCGCCCGCGCCCAGTCCGTCATCGGCGGCTGAGCTGGGCCTCGCCATCGGCGGCTGAGGCGGGGCGGCAGTAGTATCGCCTTATGACACCGGGTGCGGATTTGCCGTCCCCGGCTTTCCAGCGAGGAAAGCGGCGTAGCAGTCGATGGTTTGCTGTACTGCCTGGGCGCCCTGACCGGGATACCAGACGGTGGCAGGGGTCAGCGTGACCTCCGTTCCGGTCGGGGCGAGCGTCTTCGCCTCCGCCAGACCTTCGACCAGCATGTCGGCCGGACCGGCGCAGATCAGAGCCGGACGGGTCAGGCGCACCAGGGCCGCCCGCGTGTCGTAGCGGAAGGCGGCGCGGTAGGAGCGGTCGTAATGACTGCCGCTCGCCAGCAGCCCCATGGTCCAGTCATGCAGCACCGCCGCGGTGGGGACGCCGATGTCGCGGACGGCGGCGCGCTCCTGGCGGTACCACGGCCAGAACAGGAACATGTCGCGCCGCATGTTCCAGGCCTGGAGCAGATGCAGGCCCCAGCGGTCGGTGGCCAGCGGCGGGAAGTAATGGTCGAGGATGTCGGCGCTGAAGTCTTCCGGGATCAGCACAGGCGCCTCCAGCACGGCGCGGCCGATCCGCTCGGGGTGGCGAACCGTCAGGTCGAGAGCCACCAGGGCGCCGGTATGGGTCCCCCACAGGTCGAACGCGTCCAGCCCCAATGCGTCGGCCAGCGCCAGCATGTCGTCGGCCAGCACGCCGATGTCCACCGTCCGCTCCGGCTTGCCGGACTCGCCGTTGCCGAGATAGTCGGGGGCGATGACCTCCCGGTCCGCCGCCAGCCCGTGCAGCAGCGGCAGAAGCGGGGCCGACGAACCCGGCGCCGATTGGAAAGCCAGCAGCGGCCGGCCGCGCCCGGCGCGGCGCAGATGGACGCGGCCATGGGGCGTGTCGGCGTAATCGTGCCAGACCCGCAGCGGATCGGCGAAAGGCCGGGTCGGCGGCAGTGCCGCGGCGGCTTTCCGGCCGGCGGCCATCGGTGCCAGATGCTTCGCGACCGCCGCCAGCCCATCGATGCGGCTCTCCCCGGCGGTGGACCCGGTCTCCGCGCGCATGGCGTCCAGGCACAGCGACCAAAGCGCCCCATACCGGTCCGGCGCGACGGCGGCGCTGCGCAGCATCGCATCCAGCTCAGGCGGAGCGGGTAAGGGAGCGCCGCTCCTGGCCGGATGGCTGGCGTCATGCGGTTCCAGGACATGGGCATCGCGCAGATGCGCCCACAGCACCGCCAGATGGGTGCCATCCGCGCGGTGAGACAGTGGGGCGGGGCGCAAGTCCCGCTCACTCCACCCCTTCGCAACGGCGGTGTCGATCAGCAGCACGCTGTCCAGCTGCCACCCCGTTGCGGGCAGGGCGCGCGCCAGGGGGGCGGCAAGGTCGAAGGCCAGCAACGGGCAGCCGGTCAGTCCCAGCTGGCCGGCGGCATCGGCGATCAGGCGGGCCAACCCGGCGACATCGTCCGCCCAGCTTGTGACCGACCCGCCGGTTCCCGGCAGATCGAGCGCGCTGACGGTCCATCCCGGCAGGGCTTCCGCCAGCCGGTCGGCACAGACGGAGGCGGCTTCGATCAGGCCGGGAAGGACCAGCAGGTCAGGGCCGGATCCGCTGCGCCAGACGCGCATCTGGCTGTCGGCGAGGGTCACGTAATGGGGTGTCGACATCGGTTTCCTCCCGATTGGCCGGCGTCCAGCGCCTGCTCTTCGATGATGTGCGGACATGAGGGAATGGGTGCGCGAAGCGTCGGCTCCGCTCGCGGCGGGCTTTTGGTTCGCCAAGCTGATGGTGTCGCTATTTGACACTCAGTTCATAGGATGACATAGTTTTCGCGATACCGACAAGTGCGGTGCCGACGGGGCTGTAAAACAGCGTGCCCTCGGCACTGCCTGAATCCAGAAAATCCAATTGAATCGTCAGGGAGGAGCGGCATGGCTTGGCCGGACGGGATGGGCGTTTCCAAACGGCGCGAGCTGCTTTTCGGCACGCGCCTCGTACCGTGCTACAGCGAGCGTCCTGCCACCATCGACGCCATGTTCCGCGCCGCCGTCCTGCGCCGGCCGGACGGCGAAGCTTTGGTGGATGGGGAGCGGCGTTACAGCTATGGGCAGTTGGACGGGCTGGTGACGCGCGCCGCCGCGTCCCTGCTGGCGCAAGGCGCCAATCCAGGCGACCGCATGGCGTTGGTCCTGTCCAACCGCGCGGAATTCCTGATCGCCCTGCTGGCGGCGGCCCGCGCCGGCATCGTCGCGGTTCCGGTCAGCGCGCGGGAGCAGCGGCCGGGCATCGTCGGCATCCTGAACGACTGCGGCGCCTCCATCCTGATCCATGACTCCGGCCTCGCCGACCGGATGCCTGATGCCGGTGAGGTGCCGTCGCTCGTCTCACGCTTCTCCGCCGGGGGAGCGGTGGAGGGCTGCCGGCACTTCGACGTGTTGCTGGAAACCGACGCCGACCTTCCGCAACCCGTCGAGCCGCAGCGGGAGGAGGACACCGCCGTCATCCTCTACACCTCCGGCACCACCGGGAAGCCGAAGGGCGCGCTGCTGGCCCATGTGAACATCATCCACTCCGCCATGCATTTCGAGGAATGCTGGGACTACCGCGAGGGCGAGCGGGCGGTGCTGGCGGTGCCGGCCTCCCACGTCACCGGGCTGGTCGCCGTCGTCATGGCGATGATCCGGGTCGCTGGCTGCACCGTGATGATGCCCGCCTTCGACGTTGCCGGTTTCCTGGAACTGGCGAGCCGGGAGCGCATGACCACCACCGTGCTGGTCCCGGCCATGTACAATCTCTGCCTGCTGCGCGCCGATTTCAGCCGCTACGACCTGTCGTCCTGGCGGATCGGCGGCTTCGGCGGCGCCCCGATGCCGGAAGCGACGGTGGAGGCGATGGCGGAGCGGTTGCCCGACCTGCATCTGCTGAACGCCTACGGTTCGACGGAATGCGCCACCATCATCAGCGTCGTTCCCATCGGCCACACGCGCGCCTGCCTGGATTCGGTCGGCATGTGCGTGCCCTGCGGCGACCTGCGCATCGTCGACGATCAGGGCCGCGAATGCCAGCCGGGGGTGAGCGGGGAGGTGTGGATCCGCGGTCCCATGACCATCCGCGGCTATTGGAACCGCGAGGACGCCACCCGCGACAGCTTCGTCGACGGCTACTGGCGGTCCGGCGACATCGGCACGCTGGACGGGCACGGCTATCTCCGGCTCCACGACCGCAAGAACGACGTCATCAACCGCGGCGGCCACAAGATCTACAGCGTGGAGGTCGAAAACCTGCTGGTCCGGCATGCGGACGTGGTGGAAGCGGCGGTGGTCGCCCATCCCGATCCGGTGCTGGGCGAGAAGATCCACGTCTTCGTCATTTCGAAGTCGGGCAGCCTGACCGAAGACGCCGTGCGCGACTTCTGCCGCGCCAGCCTCGCCGAATACAAGGTGCCCGATTACGTCACGCTGCTGGGCGACGCGCTTCCGCGCAACGCCAACGGCAAGGTGACCAAGCGGGTGTTGCGCGATCAGGTGTCCACGAACTAAGCCCGCCTCAGCCCCACCGCCGCCTCGACGAAGGCGATCAGCTGCTCGGCATAGAGGTCGGGGGTGACGCCGCGGCGGCGGTGCTTCGGGCGCTTCACGTACCAGTCCTGCAGCATCGGCTTGATCAGCGCCGCCGCCATCGTCACGTCGGGCATGGCGAACAGGCCGCGGGCGACGCCGTCGGCCAGCGCGTCGGCGATCATGCTCTCCGTCAGCATCTCGCTGGTGACGGCAAGGTCTCTGCCCTCCTTGGGGAACGACTTGGCTTCCATGTAGGCGAAGACGAACCAGGGATGCATGGTCTCGGTCAGGAACAGGTGGGTGCTCAGCAGCCAGCGCAGCCGGGCCGCCGGGTCGTCCGCCAGCCCGTCGGGCGGGTGGCCCAGCACCTCCTCCACGATGCTCACGACCTGGCCCAGGATCATCATCAGCAGCGTGTCCTTGCTGTCGAAATAGGCATAGAGCGCCCCCATGCTCAGCCCCGACTGCTCCGTCAGGTCGCGCAGGCTGGTGGAATGGAAGCCTTTGCGGTTCGCCAGCATCAGCGTGGTTTCGACGATGCGCGCCAGATTGCCGATGGCGACCGCCGGCTTCTTGATCCGGATGGTCGCGGCATGCCGCTCCAGGATGCGGGCGCACAGCGCCTCCATCGACAGATCGTGCCGTGCCTGGAAGTCCCGCAAGCTGTTCATACCGGCTGTCCTATCGTTTGCGATGCCGATCGTTCTTGCACATCATCGGCGCCAAGGATATAAAGCGAGCGCTCGCTCGATTTTTCAAGAGTGCCGTTCGGGGCCATGCCCCTCCGCCTCGCCAAACGATCCCGACCATGGGAGGAAGCATGAGCGTCTCCATTGATCTGACCGGCAGGACGGCACTGGTCACCGGCGCCTCCAGCGGCCTGGGCCGCCACTTCGCCGGTGTCCTGGCGAAGGCGGGCGCCCGCGTGGCGCTGGCCGCACGGCGGACCGACGCGCTGGCCGAAACGCGGTCCGCCATCGAATCCGCCGGCGGCAGTGCCGTCGTCGTCGCCATGGATGTCACCGACCCCGCTTCCGTCACCGCCGCGGTGGGCGAGGCGTGGGGCGCGCTGGGACGCATCGACATCCTCGTCAACAATGCCGGCGTCACCGCCACGCGACCTTTCCTCGACATGAGCGAGGAGGAGTGGGACCGAGTGATCGACACCAACCTGACCGGCTGCGCCCGCGTGGCGCGCGCGGTGGCGCAGCGCATGCGCGATGATCAGCAGGGCGGGGCCATCGTCAACATCGCCTCCATCCTCGGCATGCGGGTGGCGGGGCAGGTCTCGTCCTACATCGCCGCCAAGGGCGGGCTGGTACATCTGACCAAGGCGATGGCGCTGGAACTGGCGCGCCACAACATCCGCGTCAATGCGCTCTGTCCCGGCTATGTCGAGACCGAGCTGAACGCCGATTTCTTCGCCAGCGATGCCGGCAAGGCGCTGGTCAAGCGCATCCCGCAACGCCGGCTGGGCCGGCTGGCCGATCTCGACGGGCCGCTGCTTCTGTTGGCGTCGGATGCCGGCGCCTACATGACCGGATCGGTTCTGGCCGTCGATGGCGGCCATCTGGTTTCCTCCCTCTGAACGAACGGAGCGGTTCCATGGACTTCACCCTTCCCGCGGAGCTGGAAGACTATCGCCGCCGCGTCCGCGCCTTCGTCGAGGAGGAAATCCTCCCGGTCGAAGCCGACCGCGCCAATTGGGACGAGCATGAGAACATCGCCGAAGCGCCGCTGGAGGCGCTGCGCGCCAAGGTGAAGGCGGCCGGGCTGTGGACCCTGCAACTGCCGAAGGAAGTCGGCGGCCACGGCCTGCCGATGGTCGGCGTCGCCGCCTGCTACGAGGAGATGAACCGCTCCATCTTCGGGCCGGTCTGCTTCAACGCCGCCGCCCCCGACGACGGCAACATGCGGCTGCTGAGCATGGTCGGCACCCCGGCGCAGAAAGAGCGCTGGCTCGCCCCCCTCGTCGAGGGGCGGGTGCGCAGCGCCTTCGCCATGACCGAACCGCATCCCGGCGGCGGCTCCGACCCGTCGATGATGAAGACCAGGGCGGAGCGCAAGGACGACCGCTGGGTGGTGACGGGTCGCAAATGGTTCATCACCGGGGCCGACGCGGCGCAGCACTTCATCCTGATGGCGCGCACGTCGGACGATCCGCGCAAGGGGCTGACCGCCTTCCTGTTCGACAAGGACCAGCCCGGCTGGCGCATCGAGCGCCGCATCCCGATCATGGGGCCGGAGGAGCATGGCGGCCATTGCGAGCTGATCTTCGACGGGCTGGAGATCCCGGACGAGAATGTGGTGATGAAGGTCGGCGACGGGCTGAAGGTGACGCAGATCCGGCTCGGCCCGGCGCGGCTGACCCACTGCATGCGCTGGACCGGTCTCGCCAAGCGCTGCCTGGAGGTCGCCGGCGCCTATGTGAAGGAGCGTGAAAGCTTCGGGATTCCGCTGGCCGAGCATGAGGGCGTGCAGTGGATGCTGGGCGAAACGGCGATGCAGATCGAGATCGGCCGGCTGCTGACCATGAAGGCGGCGCATGCGCTGGACAGCGGCAGCTTCGCCCGCAAGGAGGTGTCGATGGCCAAGGTCCAGGTCGCCGACACGCTGTTCAAGGCGGCAGACACGGCGATCCAGCTCTGCGGTGCGCGCGGCTATTCGAAGGACACGGTGCTGGAATGGATCTACCGCTACGCCCGGCAGGCCAAGCTGGTCGATGGCGCGTCTGAGGTCCACAAGATGGTGCTGAGCCGCAGCTACCTCGCCGAGGGCGACGATTTCTGGGGCTGGCGGTGAGCGGCGGCGGGAAGGCCGGTCTCGATCCGGATCGGAAGGCCGCTCTCGAAGTCTGGCTTGCCGGACAGGCCGGGGCGCGGTCGGCCACCGTGATCGACGAGGGAAGGCTCAGCGGCGGCGCCATCTCGCTCAACCTTGCGGTGACGCTGGAGATCGACGGCGGGCCACTGTCCGGCCGCCATCCTTGCGTGCTGCGCACCGGATCGGCGTCCGGCGTTTCGGCCAGCCTGGGCAAGGCGGAGGAGGCCGCGGTCCTGCACGCCGTCTTCGCCGCCGGCGCCACCGTGCCGGAACCGCTGTTCGTCGGGGCCGATCCCGCCATGCTAGGGGCGCCCTTCTACATCATGCGGCGGGCGACGGGCGTCGCCGCCGGCTTCCGCATCGTCAAGAGCGAGGAACCGCGGCGCGAGCTGGCCCGTGAACTCGGCCGCCAACTCGGCCTGATCCACCGGGTGCGGCCGGGTGTGGAGGGATTGGAGTTCCTGGCTTTGCCGGAACCGACGCCGGCCTTGCAGGCGGTGGCCGATTTCCGCCGCTGGGCCGGGCGCTATGCCGCCAGCGATCCGGTGCTGGCCTATGGCCTGCGCTGGCTGGAGCGGAACGCACCGCCGGCCGGCGATCTCGTGCTGTGCCATCGCGACTACCGCACCGGCAACTACATGGTCGATGACGCCATCGGGGGTGACCGACTGACCGCGATCATCGATTGGGAGTTCGCCGGCTGGTCGGATCCCATGGAGGATTTGGGCTGGTTCTGCGCCGCCTGCTGGCGCTTCGGTCGCAACGACCGTGAGGCGGGCGGCATCGCCGACCGCGCCGACCTCTATGCCGGCTACGAGGAGACCGCCGGGCGCAGGGTGGATCCTTTCGCCGTCGCCTATTGGGAGGCCGCGGCCTGCATGCGCTGGGCGGTCATCGCCATCCAGCAGGCCGACCGCCACATCTCCGGTACCGAGCCGTCGCTTGAACTGGCGCTGACCGGCCGGATGCTGCCGGAGATCGAAATGGATTTGCTGCGCCACCTCGATGCCGTCGAGGCCGCGTCATGATCGGAGAAGGGCCATGATCAACGACGATCCCGGCGCCCGAGATCTGGTCGCCATCGCACTGCGCAGCTTTCGCGAGGCGATCCTGCCGGTGGTGCCGGCCGACCAGCGCTTCACCGCACTGATGATCGCCAACGCGCTGGGCACGGCCGAGCGGGAACTCGCCGCCGGCACCGGTGCCGAGTCCGCCCTGGCCGCTGCCGTCGGCGACCTGCTGGGCGAAGCCGGTGACCTGCCGGCCCTGCTGCCGCGGCTCTGCGCCGCCATCGATTCCGGGCGCTTCGATGCGCCGGACCACCAAGCCGCCTTGCGAGCGGTCCTGAAGGACATCACGCTGGCAAGGCTGGCGGTGAGCAATCCCAAGCGGCTATCCGCGGAACGGCGGGAACCCGGCCGATGAGCCTGTTTCCGCCCCTGGAAGGAACGGTCGCCCGCCGTCGCCTTTATCTGCTGCGCCATGGTCACGTCGCCTATTACGATGCCGACGGCAAGCCGCTGAATCCGAAGCTGGCCGCGCTGACCGACCGTGGGCGGGAGGAGGCGCGGATGGCGGGCGCCCTGCTGGCCGGTGTGCCGCTGGACCATGTGCTGTGTTCCGGCCTTGCCCGCACGCGGCAGACGGCGGAACTGGTGGCCGCTCCGCATGGGCTGCCGGTGGAGGACGATCCCAGCTTTCTCGAAATCCGCGCCGGGCGGCTGTCGGAGGTGCCGAAGGAGCGCCGCGAGGCCGCCTATGTCTATGGCTTCGACGCGGCGGCGGAGGATGGGCGCTTCGCCGGCGGCGACGGCTTCGCCGCCGTGCGCGACCGGGTGGTGTCCGCCATCGAGGCGCTGGTGCGGCAACCGGACTGGACCCATCTGGCGCTGGTCGCCCATGACGGGGTGAACCGCATGCTGCTGTCCTGGGCCTGCGGCGCCGGCCTGTCCGCCCTGTCGGCCTTCGAGCAGGATTACGGCTGCATCAACATCATCGACATCGACATCGACGTGACGGCCGACCGGGTGGTCCGCCGCCTGATCCGCGCGGTCAACCTGACGCCGGGCAATCCGGCGAAGATCGGCCTGCACCTCAGCAGCCTGGAGGAGGCCTTCGGCCCGTTGCTGGCGCTGGATTGATGTCCCGGACTGTCATTCGCTCATTTTCATGCCATCGATCTGACGCCGCCAGACCGGGTCCGACAGGCGCTCGATCAAGAAATCGGCCAGGACGCCGACCTTGGCCGGCCGTGTGCGGGCCGACGGCGTTATGAAGTAGAGACCGCCCTTCGGCAGCGACCAGTCGGTCAGGATGGCGGTGAGTGTTCCATTGGCCAGATGCTCCGCCGCCATGAATTCCGGCAGCTCGGCAATGGCCAGCCCGTCCAGCAGCATCGGCACCAGCGCGTCGGCATTGGTGACGCGCAGCGGGCCGGACGGGGTGACGCTTTCCTCTTCGCCGGCGCTGTTGGTGAAGTGCCAGATGTCCTGCCGCCGGCGATAGGCATAGCCCAGGCAATGGTGGCCGTTCAGCTCGCGCGGGTGCCGCGGTTCGCCATGGCGGGCAAGATAGCTGGGGGCGGCGAGCACCACCGGCGACACCCCGCACAGCCGCCTCGCCACCAGCGAGCTGTCCGGCAGCACCGCGACGCGCAGGGCCGCATCGAAGCCGTCCCCAACCAGATCGACGACGGCGTCGCTCAGGTGCAGGTCGATGGAAATGTCCGGATAGAGGCGGAAGAAGTCCGGCAGCAGCGGCGCCACCCAGCGCAGCCCGAAAGACATCGGCACCGCAAAGCGGATCAGGCCGCGCGGGCGGCTGGACATCTCGCGCACTGCGTTCTCCGCCGCCTCCGCCTCGTCATAGAGGCGGGTCGCCCGTTCCGCCAGGGAATGGCCGAAATCGGTCAGGGCCAGCCGGCGGGAGGTGCGGTTGAACAGCCGCGCGCCCAGCCGCTCCTCCAATCGGCTCACCGCGCGCGACACGGTGGCGACCGAAACCCCCATGGCGCGGGCCGCAGCGGCAAAGGAGCGTTCCTCCGCCACCTTGGCGAACATCGCCAGCCCTTCGAAATCCGGCAGCCTAGACATCGCTAATCCTGCAACGATGGTTTTCAGTCATTTCTATTTCGACAGGACCGGGCCGTCGATAGCTTTGTCTCCAGCGAGCAACCCAATTCCAAGGAGACTTCAGATGTCACGCAAGCTTGACGGCAAGATCGCCCTCGTCACCGGCGCCAACAGCGGCATCGGCCTCGCAGCGGCCAAGCGCTTCGCCGCCGAAGGCGCCACCGTCTATCTCACCGGCCGCCGACAGACGGAACTGGAGGCTGCGGTCGCGGCCATCGTTGCGGCCGGCGGCAAGGCGACGGGGGTGCAGGCGGACTCTTCCAACCTCGCCGATCTCGACCGGCTCTATGCCCTAATCCAGGGCGAGGCCGGCCGGCTCGATGTGCTCTACGCCAATGCCGGCGGCGGTGGGATGCTGCCGCTGGGTGCCATCACCGAGGAGCAGTATGAGGACACCTTCAACCGCAATGTGAAGGGCGTGCTGTTCACCGTGCAGAAGGCGCTGCCGCTGCTCGGCAAGGGCTCTTCGGTGATCCTCGCCGGATCGACCGCCGGCAGCATGGGCACGGCGGCTTTCAGCGTCTACAGCGCCAGCAAGGCGGCGGTGCGCAATTTCGCCCGCAGCTGGATCCTGGACCTGAAGGATCGCGGCATCCGCATCAACACGCTCAGCCCCGGCCCGGTCCGCACGCCGGGTCTGGTCGAGCTGGCCGGTCCGGACGCGGCGCAACAGCAGGGGCTGGTCGACTATCTGGCCGCCCAGGTGCCGCTGGGCCGTGTCGGCGACCCGGACGAGATCGCCAAGGCCGCCGTCTTCCTGGCCTCCGACGACAGCAGCTTCGTCAACGGCGTCGAACTGTTCGCCGACGGCGGCATGGCGCAGGTGTGATCGTCCGGTTGTGATCGAAGTCTGAGGACACCTCGCGTCCGCTTCGTTGCCGGCCACCATGCGCCGGCTGCGGAGCGGACCAGCCGGCCAAAGCCCTTCTCACGCCATGGGTAAGCTGTCATCCTTGGGATCAGGTTCCTCCATGGAGGGAGGCCGATGCCACCGCTGGCAGACACAGACCCAGGCGTCTCCGCACTGCAGGGCAAGCCGCTCGAAGCTCTCTGGCACGCTCTGGACGCCGCCGAGGTTGCGACACGGCTGGACAGTCCGGTTGACGGGCTCGACAGCACAGAGGCGGCGGCGCGGCTTGCCCGTTTCGGCCCCAACCGCCTGACACCGCCGAAGCGGCGGCCAGCGTGGATGCGGTTCGTGGCGCAGTTCCACAATCTGCTGATCTATGTGCTGCTGGCCTCCGGCACGGTGGCCCTGCTGCTGCGGCACTGGACGGACGCCGGGGTGATCTTCGGCGTCGTGCTGGTCAACGCGCTGATCGGCTACATTCAGGAGGACAAGGCCGAACAGGCGCTGGAGGCCATCCGCACCCTGCTGTCGCCCCAGGCGGTGGTGCTGCGCGACGGCCATGCCGTGACCCTGGCGGCGGAAACGCTGGTGCCGGGGGATCGCGTGTTCCTGGTGTCCGGCGACCGGGTACCGGCCGACCTGCGGCTCGACCGCACCAAGGGCCTGCTGGTGCAGGAAGCGGCGCTGACCGGCGAATCCGTGCCCACAGCCAAGTCCGCCGCGCCCGTTGCCGCCGATGCGGCCCTGGGCGACCGCGGCGGCATGGCTTATGCGGGCACGATGGTGGTGCAGGGGCAGGGCACCGGCATCGTGGTGGCGACCGGCGACGCAACGGAGGTCGGGCGCATCGGCCACCTGCTGGCCTCGGTCACGACGGTGGCGACGCCTCTGCTGGTGTCGATGGCGCGGTTCGGCCGCTGGCTGACCGGCGGCATCCTGCTGCTGGCGGCGGTCACCGTCCTGTTCGGAATGCTGGTATATGGCGAGCCGTGGCAGGACATGGTGCTGACCGCGGTCGGGCTGGCGGTGGCGGCGATCCCGGAAGGACTGCCGGCGGTGATGACCATCACCATGGCGGTGGGCGTGACCCGCATGGCCCGGCGCAATGCCATCATCCGCCATCTGCCGGCGGTCGAGATGCTGGGCAGCGTCCGCACCATCTGTACCGACAAGACCGGCACGCTGACCCGCAACGAACTGCTGGTGACCAGCATCGTCACCGCCGACGCCACCTATCGCGCCGGCGGCAGCGGCTATGCGCCGGAGGGTGAGATCGGTCGCAGACTGGATGGAGACTGGCGGCTGGTCGATCCGGCCGGGGAGCCGCTGCTGCTCGATCTGGCGCGTGCCGCCCTGCTGTGCAACGACGCCACCCTGTACCGCGACCCCGGCGGTGCGTGGCAACTGGCCGGTGACCCGACCGACGGCGCGTTGCTGGCGCTGGCGATGAAGGCCGGGCTGGATCCGGCCGACGAGGCGGCGCGCTTCCCGCGCCGCGACGCCTTGCCCTTCGAGTCAGAACGCCAATACATGGCGACCCTGCATCACGACCATGCCGGCCATGGCATCCTGGTGGTGAAGGGGGCGCCGGAGCGGGTGCTGGCGCTGTGCGGGCGGGAGCGGCGCGGCGTCGGCACGGCGCCGCTGGACCGGCCGCGCTGGACCGCCGCGACCGCCGAACTGGCCGGGCAGGGACAGCGTGTCCTGGCGCTGGCGATGCGCCGCACATCGGTGGAGCTGTCGGAACTGATCGCCGATGATCTGGGAGAGGAGGGGCTGGAACTGCTCGGACTCTGCGGCCTGATCGATCCACCGCGGGAAGAGGCGCTGGTCGCGGTCGCCGCCTGTCGGCAGGCCGGCATCACGGTGAAGATGATCACCGGCGACCATGCGGCGACCGCCGCCGCCATCGGCCGGCGCTTCGGCCTGCCGGACGGCGTCATCGGCGGGCCTGAGCTGGACCGGCTGGACGAGGCCGGCTTCGCCGCGGCGGCGCAGGCCAACAGCGTCTTCGCCCGCACCACCCCGGAACACAAGCTGCGCCTGATCGCGGCGCTCCAGGCGGCGGGCGACACGGTCGCCATGACCGGCGACGGTGTCAACGACGCCCCGGCACTGAAGCGGGCCGACATCGGCGTCGCCATGGGCCGCAACGGCACCGAGGCGGCGAAGGAGGTGGCGGCGATGGTGCTGGCCGACGACAATTTTGCCTCCATCGTCCATGCGGTGGAGGAGGGGCGCACCGTCTACGACAATCTGCGCAAGACCATCCTGTTCATGCTGCCGACCAACGGAGCGCAGGCGGTGGTGATCCTGCTGGCGGTGCTGTCAGGCGGCATCCTGCCGATCACGCCGGTGCAGATCCTGTGGGTCAACATGGTGACCGCGGTGACGCTGGGGCTGGCGCTAGCCTTCGAGGCGCCGGAGCCCGGCGTCATGGCCCGCCCGCCGCGTCCGCGCGACGAGCCGATCCTGACCGGCCGGCTGGTGCGGCGGATGGTGGTGGTGCTGGCCCTGCTGGTCGCCTCCAGCTTCGGCTTCTTCCACTTTCACCGTTTGCAGGGCGACGGCATCGAGGAGGCGCGGACCATCGCCGTCAACGCCCTGGTGGTGGGCGAGATCTTCTTCCTGCTCAGCGCCCGCGACCTGCACGGGCGGGCAGGGTTGCCGTCCGCCCTGGCCGGCAGCCGGCCGGTCTGGCTGTCCATCGCGGTGATGACCCTGCTGCAGTTGGCCTTCACCTATGCGCCGCCCCTGCAGGCCCTGTTCGGCACGGCCCCGGTCGGCGTCACCGCCTGGGCGGCGATGGCCGCCGTCGGCGCCGGGTTGTTCGTGCTGATGGAGCTGGAAAAACGGCTGGGCGCCGCGCCTACTCGTCCTTAGTCTCGAAGCGGTAGCGGAAGTCGCAATGGTCGGCGCCCTGCATGATGGTCTGCGTGCGTTCCATCTTGATGCGCGGGTCGTAGCCGGTGCAGAAGGCGGCGTCGCGGTTGCAGGACAGCAGATGCCCGATCGACCCCAGCCCCATCTCCCGGTACATCTCGGCGTAGCGGCAGCGCGTGACGTTGTAGTCGAAATGCGTCTCGTCCTGCCGCTTCACGTCCAGCCGCAGCGCGTCGTCCTTGGTCCACAGCGGCTGAAGGTCGGCGAAGCTCCTCAGGCTGGTGCCTTCCGGCTCGGTCGCGGCGAAGGATTTGGCGGCGGCCAGGGCCGCCTTGGTGATCGCCGCCCCCAGGATCTCCTGCGCGGTGGCTTCGCCCAGCCGGGCGGCCATCTCCTCATAGACCGGCTTCAGGATTTCCGCCTCGATGCGGCGGCGTTCGAGGATGCCCATGGTTTGGGTCATGACTGGCTTCCTTCCATGAGGTGGCGTCGATGGGTTTTCAATGGGCTTTCAATGGGCGTGGCCGCCGAGGTAAGCCTCGGCGATGCGCGGATCGTCCCGCAACTGGTCGGCCGGGCCGGCCAGCACGATGCGGCCATCTTCCAGCACCGCGGCATGGTCGGCGATGCGCAAGGCGGCGCGGGCGTTCTGTTCGACCAGCAGGATCGACACCCCTTCGGCCCGGATGCGGCCGATCAGGTCGAAGATCTGCGCGACGATCTTTGGGGCCAGCCCCAGCGACGGCTCGTCGAGCAGCAGCAGGCTCGGCCGGCGCATCAGGGCGCGGGCGATGCACAGCATCTGCTGCTCGCCGCCGGACAGCGATCCGGCATTCTGGCGCAGGCGCTCGCTGAGGATCGGGAACATCGCCAGCACGCGGTCAAGCTCGCCCAGCCCGACATCGCCGCCGCCCAGCACCAGATTCTCGCGGACATTCATGTTGGAGAAGATCTGCCGCCCTTCCGGCGCCTGCGACAGGCCGAGCTGGACGATGCGGTGGGCGGGCATGTTGGCGATCTGCTGGCCGCGGAAGGTGATGGTTCCCTGTTTCGCCCGGTAGATGCCGGAGACGGTGCGCATCAGCGTGGTCTTGCCGACGCCGTTGGAGCCGAGCACCGCGACGATGGCGCCCTCCGGAACGTCCAGGCGGACGCCGTGCAGGATCTCCTGCGGCCCCATGGCGACATGCAGGTCCACGATGGAAAGCAGCGGCGCTGTTGTTGGCGGCGCGGTCATTCATCCACCCCAAGATAGGCTTCGAGGACGGCGGCATCGGTGCGGATGGCGTCCGGCGTGCCGTCGGCGATCTTGCGGCCGGAGGCCAGCACCAGGATGCGCTGGCAGATGCCCATGACCAGCGTCATGTCATGTTCGACCAGCATGATCGTCAGGCCCTGGCCGTGCAGCCGCTTGATGAAGGCGGCCAGATCGCGCGTTTCGGTGTCGTTCAGCCCGGCCGCCGGCTCGTCCAGGATCAGGAAGCGCGGCCGCATGGCAAGCGCGCGGGCGATCTCCAGATATTTGCGCTGGCCGTAGGGCAGGTTGGCCGCCAGCTCCGCCGCCACATGGGTCAGGCCGACCGCCTCCAGCGCTTCCCAGGTGCGGCGGCTGATCTCGGCGGAGCGGTCCCGGCCACTCCGGTGAAGCGCGCCGAACAGCGCGCCGAACGCCCCCTGCGGCAGCGCGCCGACGGCACCCACCGAGACGTTGTCGAAGACCGACATGTTGGGGAAGACGCGCAGGTTCTGGAAGGTGCGGCTGATGCCCAGCCGCGCCACGTGGTTGGGTTTCAGCCCGCTGATGGTCCGGCCGGCGAAGGCGACGGTGCCGCCGGACAGCGGGGTGAAGCCGGAAATCAGGTTGAACAGCGTGGTCTTGCCGGCGCCGTTCGGTCCGATCAGCCCGACCAGTTCGCCCTCGTCCACATGGGCGGTGACGTCGCCGACCGCCTGCACGCCGCCGAAGCGGCGGCTGACGTTGCGAATTTCAAGAAGATGGGTCATCGCCAGCCGATCCCTTCGCCCTTCCCAGTGTTCCGCCACGCCGCACCCAGCTGCCGGCGCACCAGCCGCAGGGCGGAGACCTCGCCCAGCAGCCCCTTCGGCAGCAGCAGGATGGAGAGGAACATCACCAGACCGACCATGATGTTGCGGAAATCGCCCAAGGCCCGCAGCCCCTCCGGCAGCAGGATCAGCAGCAGCGCGCCGATGACCGCCCCCGGCAGGCTGCCCAGCCCGCCGACCACCACCATCGCCAGGATCAGGATGGATTCGGAGAATTTGAAATCGCCCGGCGAGATATAGCCGGTCATGTGCGCCCACAGGCCGCCTGCCACCCCAGCGAAGAAGGCCGACAGGGTGAAGGCCTCCATCTTCAGCCGCACGGTGCTGACGCCCATGGCGTCGGCACACTGGTCGTCTTCACGGATCGAGCGCAGGGCGTTGCCGTAATAGGAATGGCTGAGCCGGCCGATGGCGACGACCGACAGCGTCACCACCGCCGCCACCGTGTAATAGGCGGCGAGGCGGCCGGACAGGCTGAAGCCCAACAGCTCGAACCCCTTGGAGACGATGATGCCGTTGGGGCCCTTGGTGAAGTCCACCCAGTTCAGCATGACCAGATACAGCATCTGTCCGATGGCAAGCG
>Ga0206117_101047_pt1 | contig 17290 bp, 17 predicted proteins | sample 3A5Ametagenome_FD_177997 | JGI IMG/M metagenome (GOLD analysis project Ga0206117, IMG submission 177997) | Enriched microbial communities from leaf-cutter ant dump, University of Wisconsin, Madison, United States - 3A5A | ecosystem: Environmental > Terrestrial > Nest > Insects nest > Nest dump... | reverse complement strand
GGTGCTGTTCGATATCGGGCTGCAGGTCGGCGCGGGCGAGGTGGTGACCCTGCTGGGCCGCAACGGCATGGGCAAGACCACGACGATCAAGACCGTCATGGGCCTGCTGCCGGCACGCGCCGGCCAGGTGCGGTTCGGCACCAGGGCGATCACCGGGGCGGCGCCCGAGCGCGTGGCGCGGCTGGGCCTGGGGCTGGTGCCGGAAGGGCGCCAGGTCTTCCCGACGCTGACGGTGCGGGAAAACCTTGTCGCCACCGCGTCGAACCGGCTGAACGCGAAATCGCCCTGGGACCTGGACAAGGTCTACGGCCTGTTCCCGCGCCTGCGCGAACGCAGCCATCAGATGGCCTCGACCCTGTCGGGCGGCGAACAGCAGATGCTGGCGGTCGGCCGGGCGCTGATGACCAACCCGCAACTGCTGATCCTCGACGAGGCGACCGAGGGGCTGGCCCCGCTGATCCGGGCCGAAATCTGGCGCTGCGTCGAGACGCTGAAGGCGTCGGGCCAGGCCATCCTGATCGTCGACAAGAACCTGGCGGTGCTCAAGCGCCTGGCCGACCGGCATTTCATCGTCGAGAAGGGCCGCACCGTCTGGGCCGGCACCTCGGCCGAACTCGACCAGAACCCCGACATCGCCCACCGCTACGTCGGGGTTTGACCGCCGACAGGCGCGAACGCCAATCCTCGATCGTTTCCGGTATTTCGGCGGTGACAAATCACCGCAATATCGGGCTGCTACGATATCGGCATGCTGGGCCGGACGCTGAAGCTGATCCTGGAATTGAGCGGCCGTCGACCCCCGACCGGCCAGGCCGCGGACCTGTTCGACGAACTGGGCCGGTCGGCGCCGCCGCGCCCGGTGGCCGAGATGGAAGACGATATCTGGGATCTGTGGTTGCACCACCGCGACCCGGCCTGCACGGGGTGCATGAACCAGGCGATCGCGGCAATGACCATGCACCGCCACGACGATGCCCTGGTGCTGCTGTCGCGCATCATCGTGATGGCGCCCGACTGGCCGGAAGCCTGGAACAAGCGCGCGACCCTGCATTTCATGGCGGGCCTTGATGCCGAGGCGCTGGCCGATATCGGCCGCACCGTCATCCTGGAGCCTCGGCATTTCGGCGCCATCGCCGGTTTCGGCCATATCGCCCTGCGCCACGGCGACCTGCCCGCCGCCCAGGCGGCGTTCGAGGCGGCGCTGGGCATACACCCGCATCTGCAGGATATCCGCCTGCTGATCCATGAAATCGGCCGCGACCTGCCGCACACCGTAAACTGAGATTGTTTCCCCTGCGTCAACGGTCAATCCCGGGTAGCATGGCTAATCGCCCGGCGGCGCCGGGGGTATCTGTAGGGCCCGTCAATTTTTCAGTCAGGGTTCCCCGTCATGACCGCGCCGATCCGTATCCTCGGCCTTTCCGGCAGCCTGCGCCGGCAATCCCTCAACACCGCGCTGCTGCGTGCCGCCGCCGAACTGGCCCCGGCCGGCGTCAGCATCGAGATCGTCGATCTGGCCGACCTGCCGTTCTACAATCAGGACATCGACGGCGCCGATGCCCCGGCCGCGGCCGTGGCCCTGCGCACCCGCCTGAAAGCCGCCGATGCGGTGCTGCTGGCCTCGCCGGAATACAACTATTCGATCGCCCCGGTGCTCAAGAACGCGCTGGACTGGGCCTCGCGCCCCTACGGCCAGTCGGTACTGGACGGCAAGCCGGCCGCGCTGCTGGGTGTCGGCGGCGGCATGGGCACGTCGCGCGCGCAGTATCACCTGCGCCAGGTCGGCGTCTTCCTGAACATGCATGTCCTGAACAAGCCGGAAATCTTCGTGGTCAACGCGCCGGGCAAGTTCGACGACGCCGGGCGCCTGGTCGACGAGCCGACCCGTGCCCTGCTGGCCCAGCAACTGGCCGCCCTGCGCGACTGGACCCGTCTGCTGCAGGCCGGTCGTGCCGCGCTGTCGGCGCAGGCGGCCGAGTAAACTATCGTAAGCCCATGTCGGCCCGCGTTGACAGCGGCGGGCCGACACCGCTTACTCCTCCCGGGGTGACAGTCGTTCCTTGGGGGAGATTCTTACGATGCGTTTCATCGCGGCCGTGCTGGCACTGGCCATGTGCCTGTACTTCAACGGAGCCGGCGCGCAGACGCCGGCTGCGGCACCTGCGCTCGACCAGGCGCAGGTCGACCAGATGGTCAAGACCATCACCCAGAACGTCCTGCAGGAATTGAACAAGCAGGGGGTGGCGCCCCAGGCCGCCGCGCCGGCCGCAGCCGAACATGCGGCCGCGCCGATGCACCCGACCGAGGCGATGACGTCGATGGGGGCCGAATACGGCAGCCATGGCAGCCGTGTTGCCGAAAACCTCAAGGCGATGGTCACCGCCCTGCCCAATATCGGCGACGAATTCTCGCGCATCGGTTATCAGCTGCAGCCGGCAAACGGCATGGGCTACAGCCATGCCGCGCTGTTCGGCCTGATCCTGCTGGCCTTCGCCATCGCCATGGCGGTCGAATGGGGCATCCGCGCGCTGTGCGCGCGGCCGCGCGCGCTGCTGATGCGCAACGTTGCCGACAGCGCCGATATCGCCCGGCTGGCCGGGCTGTTCGTGCTCGATCTCGCCGCGGTGATCGGTTTCCAGGTCGCGGCCGAGGGGCTGGCCGGGCTGTGGTTCGAGGCCCCGGCGCCGCAATCGCTGTTCGCGGTCTATGTGCTGAAGCAACTGGTGATGTGGCGTTATGCGGTGCTGGTGCTGGAACTGATCCTGCGCCCCGGCATCCCGCAGGCGCGGCTGGTGCCGGTCGCCGATGCCGAGGCGCGCCGGTCTAAGTTCTGGCTGACCGGCCTGTTCCTGCTGGCGCTGGCCTTCATTTCGTTCCAGCGCGTGCTGATCGTGGCCGGCATGCATGTCGACAATGTCCGTGCCGTCGCCGTGGTGACGGGCGTGGCCATTGCCGCGTTGCTGATCGTGGGCATCTGGGTCGCCCGCCGCGTCGTCAGCCAGTTGATGGTGTCGGGGCATCTGTCGACCGAGTCCGGTTTCGGCCTGCGCCTGGCCTTTGCCCGGCGCTGGCATTACCTGGCCATCGGCGCGACGCTGTTCTGGCTGGCCACCTGGCTGAACGGCGTGATCCTGAAGAACCTCGGGCCGTTCCAGGCGATGACCCGCACCCTCGTCATCCTGCTGCTGCTGCTGATCGCCGAGGGGATCGTCGCGCGTGCCGCGCGCGCCCTGTTCCGCAAGGGCGACGGGTCGGCGGCCGCGGTGACGCGGCGCTGCATCGGCGTGGGCCTGCGCATCGTCGCCATCGCCCTGATCGCCGAATCCTGGGCCGTCGGCGCCATGCAGCTGATGCCCGGCGAACAGTGGCAGGCCCTGACCAAGTCGATCACCGCCGCCGCGGTGACCATGTTCGTCGCCTATGTTTTCTGGGAACTGGCCAAATACTGGATCGACCGCAAGCTGAAGGAAGGCCAGCCGGCCGCCGGCCATGACGACCATGGCGACGCCGATCACACCACCCCGCCGCCCCCGTCCTCGCGCCTGGCGACCCTGTTGCCGATCTTCCGCGTCGTGCTGGCCGCCGGCCTGCTGGTGCTGACGGTGCTGGTGGTGTTGACCGAACTGGGCATCAACACCGCGCCGCTGATCGCCGGCGCCTCGGTCTTCGGCCTGGCGATCTCGTTCGGCAGCCAGACCCTGGTCAAGGATATCGTGTCGGGCGTGTTCTACATGGCCGACGATGCCTTCCGCGTCGGCGAATACATCGACACCGGCAAGGCCAAGGGCACGGTCGAAGGTTTCACCCTGCGGTCGCTGAAGGTCCGCCACCAGAACGGCCAGATCAACACCATCCCGTTCGGCCAGCTGGGGGCGATCACCAATTTCAGCCGCGACTGGGTGACGGTGAAGTTCAACCTGCGCATGAGCCACAACACCGATATCGAGGCGGTGCGCAAGCTGGTGAAGAAGATCGGCCAGGAAATGCTGACCGATCCGGAACTGGGGCCCGTCATCCTGCAGCCGCTGAAGATGCAGGGTGTCGCCGACATCCAGGACAACGCCCTGGTCCTGCGCTTCAAGTTCACGACCAAGCCGGGCAAGCCGACCCTGGTCCAGCGCCACGCCATCCGCCGCATCTTCCAGGCCTTCGCCGAGAAGGGCATCAAGTTCGCCTCGTCGGCCGTGACGGTGCAGACGGCGGGCGGCGTGCCGGGCTCGGCCGAGGCCGGTGCCGCCGCCGCGGCCAAGATGGCGGCGGATGCCCAGGCGAACGCCGCCGCCCAGCACGGCTGACGGCGAGCGGCCGCCGAAGGCCGGCAAGCGTCTACCCCTGGTTCCCGATCTCGACTACGCTTGCGGCGTGGGAGAGAACAGGAACCAGGAGGACGGCGCGGTGGATATCGATCAACTCGCGGCCCTGATCCCCGACGGCGCCAAGGTCGCGGTGCCGCCGGATTATTCCGGCGTCGCCGTTGCCGCGACCCACGCGATCATCCGGCGCGGGGTGCGCGGGCTGCATCTGGTCTGCGTGCCGGTTTCGGGCCTGCAGGCCGACATGCTGGTCGGGGCGGGCTGCATCGCCACGCTGGAAACCTCGGCCGTGTCGCTGGGGGAATACGGCACGGCGCCCCGGTTCGTGGCGGGGCTGCGCCGGAATGCCTTCCGCATGATGGACGCGACCTGCCCGGCGATCCATGCCGCGATCCAGGCCGCCGGCAAGGGCCTGCCGTTCATGCCGCTGCGCGGGCTGCTGGGGTCCGACCTGCTGGCCAGCCGGCCCGACTGGAAGGTGATGGACAATCCCTTCGCCGAGCCTGGCGATCCGATCGTCCTGCTGCCGGCGATCAAGCCCGACATCGCGCTGTTCCACAGCCCCTATGCCGATCGTAACGGCAATGTCTTCATCGGCCGCCGGCGCGAACTGGTGGCGATGGCCCATGCCGCGACCATGGCGCTGGTGACGGTCGAGGAAATCCGCGACGTCGACCTGCTGGCGTCCGAGGAAACCGCCGCCGGCACCCTGGCCGGCGCCTATATCGGCGGCATTGCCGTGGCGCCGCGCGGCGCCTGGCCGCTGAACCTGTGGAACATCTACGGCCACGACGAGGACCAGATGCGGCATTACGCGGACGCGGCGCGCACCGACGAAGGGTTCGCCCGGTATCTCGACCGTTTCGTCCATCGGCCCTCGGCGGCGGCGGAGTAGGACGCATGGCCGTCTTCAGCCGGCAGGAACTGCTCATCACGACGATCGCCCGGCTGCTGGAGGGCTGCCGGCTGGTCGCGACCGGCGCCGCCTCGCCGATTCCCGGGGCCGGCGCCCTGCTGGCCCGCGCCCGGTCGGGCGGGCGCATGCGGGTCAACGTGCTGGGCTCGATCAGGAACGATTTCCTGTGCGACGGCGGGGTCGAGCTGTTCGACCTGGCGGGGCAGGGCCGGCTGGATGCGTTTTTCCTGGGGGGCGGGCAGATCGACGGCCAGGCCAATATCAACCTGGTGGGCGCGGGCGGCGGCTATCCGCAGACCGACGTGCGCTGGCCGGGATCGTTCGGCTCCGGGTATCTCTACTATCTGGTGCCGCGCGTCATCCTGTTCCGCGAGGAACATACCCGCCGCGTGCTGGTGCCGCGGGTCGACTTCGTCTCGGCCGCCGGACCGGCCGGCGACGGCACCTACCGGCCGGGCGGCCCGATCGGGCTGCTGACCAATCTGTGCTGGTTTTCCTTCGACCGGCCGCGCCGCCGCTTCGTGCTGGAAACCGTCCATCCCGGCCACAGCGTCGAGGAAGTGCGCGACAACACGGGCTTCGATTTCGATTGCCCCGACCGCGTGCCCGAAACCGCCAGCCCTGACGCGGCGACCCTGGCCCTGCTGCGCGACACCATCGCGCCCGAAATCGCCGAGACCTATCCGCGTTTCGTCGCCCAGATTTTTCCCGGCGTCAGCGCCGCCTGAACACCAGGCTCAGGTTGTTGGCCGGCATCTCGGTGATGTCGGGGCCGGTGAAATCGGCCGCGGCCAGCCCGATCACCGCCTCCAGGTCGCGCACGCCCCAGGCGGGATCGCGCGTTTTCAGCGACTGGTCGAAGGCCTCGTTGCTGGGCGCGGTATGGGCGCCGCCGCGGCGATAGGGCCCGTACAGGTACAGCGGCGCACCGGGCGCCAGGATCCGCGCCGCCCCTGCAAACAGCCCCACGGCGGCCGCCCACGGGGCGATGTGGATCATGTTGATGCACAGGACGGCGTCGGCTGTGGCGACCGGCCAATGCTCGGCCGTCGCATCCAGCCGCAGCGGCCGGCGGACGTTGGTCACGCCGCTCGCGGCGATCCAGCCCTCGATGCTGGCCAGTGCCTCGGGGTTCGGGTCGGTCGGCTGAAAGGCCAGGCCGGGCAGGGCGCCGGCCAGATGCACGACATGCTCGCCGGTGCCCGACGCGACCTCGAGCACCAGGCCGCGGGCCGGCAGTACCGGGCGCAGCACATCCAGGATGACATCGCGGTTGCGCTGGGTCGCCGGCGCATACTGGCGGGCGTCGCTCATGCCGGCCTCCGTCGCTCGAAGATGCGGGTCGGGCTGTTCCTGTAGGTGCCGTCGGCCAGGATGCGATAGCCGAGCTTTTCGGCGACGCGGATCGACGCGCCATTTTCCGGTGCGATAATGCACACGGTGCGCGCGATGCCGCGCGCATCGGCCCAGCCGTGCATGGCCGACACCGCCTCGGCTGCGTAACCCCGGCCATGGGCCGTGGGCAACAGCGCCCAGCCGGCCTCGGGCGTGCCGGCGAACGACGGCACGGTGTCGCGCTGCAGGTCGTGGAAACCGACCTCGCCCAGGAACGCACCGGTGGCGCGTTCCTCGACCAGCCAGAAACCGTAGCCCAGCATCGCCCACAGCCCGGCATAACGCAGCAGCCGGGCCCAGACGTCTTCGGGCCCCAGCGGCTTGCCGCCGATGAACCTGGTCACCGTCGGATCGCCCCACAGGCTGCAGGCCGCCGCAAAATCTTCGGGCCGATGGCCGCGCAGGACCAGCCGGTCGGTGGTGACAATCGCCGGGGTCATCGGGATCAGCCGCCCGACCGCACGCCGGTCACGAAGGTCGCGATCTCGGCCTTCAGCTGTCCGGCCTGACACGACAGGTCGGCGGCGGCCTGGCGCACGCGGCCCGCGACATCGCCCGACTCGGCGGCAGCCCGCTCGACCACCCCGACATTCTCGGCGGCGCGCTGGGTTTCACGGGCGACACCCTCGACCGTGCGGGCGATCTCGCGCGTGGCAGCCCCCTGTTCCTCGACCGCGGTCGCGATGGACGACGCGATGCCGTCGATCTGACCGATCACGGCGGTGATGGCCTGGATCGCCGACACGGCCTGGGACGTCGAATTCTGCACGCCGGCGACCTGCTGGCCGATCTCGTCGGTCGCCTTGGCGGTCTGGGTCGCCAGGTTCTTCACCTCGCTGGCCACCACGGCAAAACCCTTGCCGGCCTCGCCGGCGCGCGCCGCCTCGATCGTCGCGTTCAGCGCCAGCAGGTTGGTCTGGCCGGCAATGGCGGTGATCAGGTTGACGACCTCGCCGATCTTTTCGGCCGCGGCGGCCAGTTCGCGCATGATCAGGTCGGTCGACCGTGCCTGGTCGACCGCATCCTGGGCGACCGCGGCGGCGGTGGCAACCTGGCGCCCGATCTCGCCGATCGAGGCGGCCAGTTCCTCGGACGCCGCGGCCACGGCATGGACGTCATGGGTGACGCGGTCGGTGGCGTCGGCGGCGTCGCGGGTACGGGCGGTGGTGGTCGCGGCGATGGTGGTCATCGCCTCGGCGGTCTGTTCCATCGCCCCGGCCGAGCGGCCGACATCGGCGACCAGGCCGCCGACGGTGCTTTCGAAATTGTCGGCCAGCGCGCTCAGGGTCGCGCGGCGCTGGGCGGCCGCCTCGCGCTGCTGGCGTTCCTCGGCCGCCAGGCGGTCGGCCTGGTGACGCTGTTCGACTTCCTGCGCCTCGCGACGGCGGCGGATCTCGGCCTCGGCCTCGTCCTCGCGGTGGCGCCGCCGCTGGTCGGCGGCTTCGGCCTCGATGGCGGCCTGGCGGCGGCGTTCGGCCTCGGACTGGGCCAGGGCCTGCTCGCGCTCGAAATCGAGATAGGCCAGCCGCATCTGCATCGCGCGGAACTGGTCGGCGGCGCCGACGACGCCGCGGTCCTGGGCCGAGGGCACCAGCAGGCGGTTATAGTCGCCATTGGCCAGGGCGATGAAGGCCTGGGCGAATTCCCGGCCCGTGCGATCCAGCAACCGGGCGGCACTGCCGCCGACGATCGAGGCCAGGGCCAGCGTCACCGCCAGGCAGCCGGCCAGCGCCCACAACCCGCCGGCGCCGGGGATCAGGGCGGCCGCGGCCACGCCCGCGACCATGCCCAGCATGGTGACGGCCAGGCTTGCCGCGATCCGCGCGCCGACCGATCGGCTGGCCGCGGCCAGCAGCCGGCCCACAGCACCCTGCCGCGTCACCGCCTGGCCGCCGACGATATCGATGTCCTTGGCCTCGCCGCTGTTGATGCGGCGGTACAGCGACTCGGCCTGGGCCTTCTCGGTCTCGGACAGCGCGGTGCGGATCGAGATGTAGCCGGTGACCCGGCCGCCCTCGACGATCGGCGAGACCGAGGCGCGCACCCAGTAGTAGTCGCCGTCCTTGCGACGGTTCTTGACCGACCCGGTCCAGGGCCGGCCGGCCTTCAGCGTCGTCCACAGATCGGCGAACGCGGCGGGCGGCATGTCGGGATGGCGCACCAGGTTGTGGGGCGCCCCCTGCAACTCGTCGGGCGAGAAACCCGAGGTCGCGACGAAATGATCGTTGAACGCGGTGATCTTGCCCTTGAGATCGGTGCGCGACACCAGCATCGTGTCGTCGGCCAGTCGATACTCGCTGTTGCTCACAGGCAGATTACGGCGCATTCAATCGTTCTCCTCCCAAGTACGCTGCTGCTGATGCGGCGTCCGGCAGCAAATTGCAAGTCTTGTCGGTAGTTTTCAGGGATTGCGCGACTGGGGCCGTTGATTCACATCCAGTGCGGCCATCATGCCGCCGTGGCGGCGGGCATGGCGCGCGGTGTTGCCGCCGGCGCGGCGGGCCTGCTCCATCGCCTCGGCCGCATCGGCCAGCAGGGCCGCGGCATCGCGGCTGGACGGCGTGACCAGGGCGAAACCCAGGCTGACGGTCGGGTGCAGCGTGTCCTGATCCAGCACCGCCGGGCCGGCCACCGCGTCGATCAGCTTGGCCGCGATCTTCTCGGCATCCTCGGGATGGCTCAACTCCTCGACCACGACGACGAAGGTGTCGGCGCCGCTGCGGGCGACGAAGTCGACTTCGCGCACCGTGCTGGTCACGCGCCGCGCCACCTCGACCAGCAGGCGGTCGCCGATGCCGTGGCCATGGCGGTCGTTGATCGCGCTGAAACCGTCCAGGTCGCAGCAATAGACCGCGCCGGTATGGCCATAGCGGCGCGACCGGGCCAGGATGCGGGTGAACTCCTGCATCAGCAGCTGGCGATTGGGCAGGGTGGTCAACGGATCGATCTGCGCTTCCTGCGCCAGGCGGTGGCGGGTGTCGCGCAGGTCGGCCAGTTCGAAGCCGACCCGGCGCAGGAAGATGAAGAACAGCGCGACCATGCCGATCAGGGTGATGGCGGCGATCGGGGCGATCGTGCGGATCAGCCGCCAGCCCGGCGGCTCGATATCCCAGGTCAGGCTGCCCAGCGCCGAATTGTCGGGTGCGGCCAACGGCAGCTGGGGCAGGCCGGGCGCGATGCGTTCGCCGATCGGCACCAGCCGCAGGCCGGGCAGCATGTAGCTATCGCCCAGCGCCGCCAGCGTCACGTCGTCCAGTTGCTGGCCCAGCACCAGCAGCGCGGGCGTGGCGCGCCGCAGGCTGGCATCGCTGTGCGGTACCAGGGCGGCGACGGCCAGCATCTCCAGCCCGTTGGGGCCGCGCAGCAGCCCGGTGGCGGGCACCGACGGCGGGCCGGCCGCATCACGCGCCGCGTTCAGCAGGACGTCGGCGCCGTTGGTCCAGCGCCGGATCGATTGCGGCTGGACCGCCTGGCCGTCCTGGCGCTGGCCGATCACGCGGTTCTCGCCATCGATGACCAGTACCGTGGTCACGCCGAAATTGCGCGTCATGTCTTCGCCGACGTTCAGCGCCGCCCAGTCCTCGTCCGGGGTGACGGACAGGTTGCGCACCGCATCGTCCCAATTGGCGTAATCGCGCGCGACGCGGCCGAGCTGGCGCTGCTGGGCGGCGATCACCGCGTGTGCCATCGCCTCGCTGGTGCGCACGGCTTCGCGGTCCTGGGTGATGGCCGCATAATAGATCAGGGCGGCGACGAAACCGGCTCCGCCGGCCAGCACCAGAAACATCGGCAGGACCAGGCGCGCATAGTGACGCCGCGGCCGCTTGCCCTCGTCGGTGCCCGTGGTTGCCCGCCCCGCCATCGTCCGCCCCCCGCCAGGCTGCCCGCCAGCCGTTCTTTAACCGTCAGCCGTCCTTGAACCACTCCGGCCGCGGCGGCCGGCTGGTCTGCCGCTCCTGCTGCTCGGTCACCTCGCGGCGCCGTCCGCGCACGAAGATCGTGGTCAGCAGGATACCTAGCCCCACGCTCAGCACGATGCCCAGCACGGTGGCGAATACCCCGTGGTCGGACATCCGGGCATCGACCGCGTCGGTCGCGGTGTTCACCGTCATGGCAAGATAGCCGGCATAACCCAGCCCGCACAGGACCAGCAGCGTCGCCGCCAGCACGAAAAACCGGTCGATGCGGGCGTGGCCGCGCTCGGGCTGGGTAGTCCCGGGCGGCGTCTTTTGTGTCGCGCCCGGACCGGGCGCGGGATCGTCGGGCATGGCTGGCCCTTTCCGTCAGTACTTGGGCAGCGGATCGCCACCGCTGGCCGGATCGCGACCGCCCGACAATACCAGTTCCAGGCGCTGCATAACGCTGGTTGATACGGGATCATGGCCGCCCAGGATCAATGCAAGCTGGGTGTCCGGTATGCCGACCCGCCGGGCCAGGTCGGGCAAGGTCAGGTTCAGGCGCTTGCGCGCGGCGGTGACGATCTCGGGCGCCGTGCGGGTCAGATAGCGCGCGCCGGTGCGCAGTTCAAACGGCAGCTCGACCTTCTGGTAGCCGCCGGCATCGGGGGCGGGCCGCGCCGGGCGTGGCGGGGCGGCCGGGCGGGCCACCGCCACCCGCGGCGGCTCATCGTCATCGAACCCGTCATCGGTGCTGAAATCGACCAGGGCGCGGGCGTCTTCCGACAGCTCGGCCAGCAGCGCGGACACGCGGTCGAAATGGCCGGCCTCGAATTCCGGCAACGCGTCCAGCAGGCTGTGCACGCGGTAGTATTCGCGCGCCTGGGCCACGAAACTCTGTTCGCGCTGATAGACCTGCTTGGCCCCCAGCCCCTGCGGCCAGCGCCCCTCGGCAAAGGCGACCAGGTAATCGTTGGCCACCGACAGGCGCAGGGACATGGTGCGCCAGCGCAGCTGCGAACAGTGGCGGCGCAGTTCCACCTTCCTGTCGAACTTGCCCTGGGCCAGGCGGTCGTCGACGAAGTCGACGAAGCGCATCAGGGTGTCGACCTCGTCGGTAAAGGCACGAAACCCCGCAATGCCGGGCGTGCGGGCACGTCGGTTCGCATAGGCTTGCCACAACTTGCGGCTGCGGCTTTCCACCGTCGAGATCAGCTTCAGGGTCTCGGCATCGGCCTGGGCCATGCGGGGGGCGGGCTCCTTGGGTGAATGTACATCCTTACGCCGTGACAGGTGGTTTGCCAAGAATCCTTCACATTCGCGTGGCATGGCATGGCCGCCCCCGGCTGGCGCGGCGGGCGGATCGGGGGTAGAACGTGAATCAGGCGAGGGTTTCCCGCCGATATTGTCCTTGCGGGCTGGCAAAACGACTGTTGCGATGGAGCTGACCCCGACCGAACGGCCGCGGACGCGAGCGTGGCGCAGCCTGTCCGCGCGGCTTCTGATGCTGACCATCGCCTTCGTCATGCTGAGCGAGGTGCTGATCTACGTCCCGTCGATCGCGCGTTTCCGCCAGAACTGGTACCTGGAAAAGCTCGAAGCCGCCTATCTTGCCAGCCTTGCCCTGCTGGCCGCGCCCGAGAACATGGTCGATCCCGACCTGGAAACCAAGCTGCTGGCCGCCGCCGGCGCCCAGGCCGTGATGATGAAGCAGCCGGACCGCCGGGTGCTGATGCTGTCCGACCGCATGCCGCAGAACGTCGCGGCCAGCTACGACATTGCCGACGAAAGCCCCTGGGTCCTGATCCGCGACGTGTTCGCCACCATGGCGATGCCCGACGAGACCGACGTGCTGATCCGCGGCGTGCCGCGCCGGGGCCAGGAACAGGGCCTCGATGTCGGGCTCGAGGTCGTGTTGCCCGTCGGCCCCTTGAAGGCCGAGCTGTTCGCCTTTTCCGGCCGCATCCTGACCCTGTCCATCGTCATCTCGCTGGTGACCGGAACGGTCGTGTTCTTCAGCCTGCATCGCCTGATGGTGCAGCCGCTGCGCCGCCTGACCCGGGCGATGACGGCGTTCCGCGAGGCGCCCGAGGACGGCATGCGGGTCATCGAACCGTCGGGACGCACCGACGAGATCGGCATCGCCGAGGCCGAACTGGCCGCCATGCAGCAGGAGTTGCGCGCCGCGATGACGCGCAAGGCGCGGCTGGCCGCGCTGGGCGAGGCGATGAGCAAGGTCAACCACGACCTGCGCAACATCCTGGCCACCGCCCAGATCGTGTCCGACCGCCTGGCCGATTCCGAGGAACCGGCGGTGCGCCGCCTGACCCCCCGGCTGATCGATTCGATCGGGCGGGCGATCACGCTGTGCACGACGGTCCTGTCCTATGGCCGGGCCGAGGAGCCGCCGCTGAAACGGTCGCGCTTTGCCCTGGCCCGGCTGGTAGACGAGGTCGAAAGTTTCATCGACCTGCCCGAAGGGGCCGAGGTGCGCTGGCTCAACAACATCGACCCCGAGCTGTTCATCGAGGGCGACCGCGACCAGCTTTTCCGCGCGCTGCTGAACCTGGCGCGCAATGCCGGCCAGGCGATGGCGGGCGAGGGCGAGATCCGCTTCGACGCCGTGGTGCGCGAGGGGCGCGTGGTGGTCGAGATCGCCGATTCCGGCCAGGGCATCCCCGACAGTGTGCGCAACCACCTGTTCGAACCCTTCCGCGGCCGGGGCCGGCCGGGCGGGTCGGGGCTGGGCCTGGCGATCGCCCGCGAAATGCTGCGCGCCCATGGCGGCGACCTGGCGCTGGCACGCAGCGGGCCGCTGGGCACGACCTTCAGGCTGGAACTGCCCGACTATCCCGGCTGAGGGGAGGGCTATTCCTCAGGGATGTCCTCGGGCTTGCGCCGCAGGCTCATCGGCAGGGGGCTGGATGACGCATCGCCGCTCATCGCGGCGGTGCCGGATTCGGCCGCAGGCTGGGCGGCGGGCTGCGCCGGTTCGGCCGGTTTGGGCGGTTCGGCGGTTTTCGCCGCCTCGGGCGGCTTGGGCGCCTCGGCCTGTTTGGGCGCTTCGGCCTGTTTGGGCTCGGCCTGTTTGGGCTCTGGCGGTTTCTTTTCGGGTTCGGGTTTCTTGCCGGGCGGCGGCTCGGGCGGCAGCTTGGCCGCTTCCTGGCGGATGAAGGTCTCGACCTCCATGATGCGGCGGCCCAGCGATTCGACGAAACACTTGTCGGCATTGGCCTGCGCGCCGGGCAGGCAGCCCTTGTCTTCGTTGTACAGGCAGGCGTTGACGCACAGGTCCGACGTGACGGGGATGTCCGTCACGGTTTCGTGCCCCAGGCGACGATGCCGCCGCGGCGATAGGGCATCGAATGTTCGGGTTTCAGGTCGAACATCAGGCGATAGGGGCCGGCATCGACGGGCGTCGCCGTGGTCACCCCGGTGATGTCGACGGGGGCGGCCGCGGTCACCGTCAGCACCTGATCCTTCCAGTCGGCCAGGATCAGCCGCCCGGCGTAAAGGTCCTGATGCACCGGCAGGCCCCAGGTCGCCTTGGGCAGGGCGATCACCACCTGCTGGCCCAGCGGCAGCACCGAATAGAAGGCCGAGGTCGGCCCGTCGGCCTCGAGCGTCAGGCGCCAGCCTTCGCCCTGCGGCCCGACGACCATGCCGGAAATGCGCGAGGGATGTTCGATCGGCAGCACGAAGCCGGGGTCGCTGGCGGCCGGCGCTGCCGGTGCTGCAGCCGGTGCCTGGGCCAGGGGGCCGGCGGCCGGACCGGTGGCGGGGCGGGCGGGGGCGGCGACGGCGCGCGGGCCGGTCGCGGCCTGGGCCACGCGGCGGACCGGCGGGGTCATGGCCCGCACGGCCGGGCGGGGTTGGGGGATCGGCGCCTCGACCAGGGCCGGCTCGGGCGGCGGCGCCTCGACCGCCGGCGGGGGCGGGGCGGGCTGGACGGCGGGCGGGGCCGGCGGGGTGGCCGCCGACACCTCGGGGATCATCGGGGTCGGGCGGACCGGTTCGGACAGCGGCCGGGCCAGCACCGCGGTCACCTGCGGCGGCGGGCCTGACCAGGACTGGATCACCGCGCGCACGCCATACTGGGGCAGCGCCATGATCGAGGCGGCCAGCGCCGCGCTGGGCAGGGCCAGGGCAATGGTCCAGATCGCCGAGGTGTTTAACGGTTTGGCAAGCATAAGCGCCTATGACTCTCCTGTACGTCCTGGGGGTCGAAACCGGATGATCCGCGCCACGTCTGTCCATAGCATAGCTTGCCTCGCGATGGCAGGCATCCTCGCCGGCTGCGCCGGCGGGCCGCGCGATCCGGAACAGCCGTTCTTCAATTATGGCACCGTCTGCCCGACGCCCGGGATGTATTACGGCTCCAGCTATTGCCAGCGCACCGTCGCCCCGGAAAACCTGGCCCGCGCCGGGTACTGCTATCGCACGCTGGGCGGGGTCGACTGCTACATGACGCCCGAACCCTATTACGACCGGACCGACCGGTCGGCGGCGCCGGTGACGGTGGTCGACCCGAAATCCTGGCCGCCCAATCCGCCGCCCCCGCCGCCGGCGCCAACCCCCGCCCCGATGGCCCAGGGCGCCATCCAGCCGTCCGCCACCGCGCCCGTGACGCCGGTGACGGCCCAGCCCTTGCCCCCGCCCTGACCGGCGATAAGCACGATTTTGGAAACAATCGAATTCCCCAGGGCCTAATTATCCAAGACCTGCTTCTGCGGTACATCTAGGGTCGAGGCGGCCGAAGACGGCCCCCGTCAGAGCAAACGCATGGAGCGGAAAATGACCAAGGTCCTGGTCCTGTATCATTCGATGTACGGCCATATCGAGACGATGGCCGAAGCGATCGCGGCCGGCGCGGCCGAGGTCGACGGCGTCACCGTCGACATTCGCCGCGTGCCCGAGCTGATGTCGGCCGAGGCGTTCGCCGCCGCGCACGGCAAGGTCGACCAGAAGGCCCCGGTCATGACCGACGTCAACGAGCTGGCGAACTACGACGCCATCATCTTCGGCGCCGGCACCCGCTTCGGCACGATGGCCGCGCAGCTGCGCAACTTCATCGACCAGACCGGCGGCCTGTGGTTCCAGGGCAAGCTGATCGGCAAGGTCGGTTCGGTGTTCACCGCGTCGGCGACCCAGCACGGCGGCCAGGAAAGCACCATCCTGGGCTTCATCCCGACCCTGCTGCATCACGGCATGGTCGTCGTCGGCCTGCCGTATTCGGCGCAGGGCCAGATGCGCAACGACGAGATCACCGGCGGTTCGCCCTATGGCGTGACCACCATCGCCAACGGCGACGGCAGCCGCCAGCCGTCGGCCAACGAGCTTGAACTGGCCCGCTTCCAGGGCCGGCATGTCGCGACCGTCGCGGCCAAGCTCGCCAAGTAAGCAGTGCCGGGCCGCCGCCCCGATCGCGGGGCGGCGGCCGACCGTTCCCCGAGGGTTGCCAATGACCCGACGCCAGCAGCCCGTGTTCGTCAGCCACGGCGCCCCCACCATCCTGATCGACGACGATCCCGGCCGCGATTTCCTGGCCCGGCTGGGCCGCGATCTGGTCGCGGCGCAGGGCCGGCCCGACGCCATCGTCTGCGTCTCGGCCCACTACATGTCGGACCAGCCGCGGGTCGGTGCGGCGGCCGCGCCCGAAACCGTCTTCGATTTCTATGGCTTCCCCGCCGAACTCTACAGCCGCAATTATCCGGCCAAGGGCGATCCCGCCCTGGCGGCCCGGATCGTCGGGCTGCTGGATGCGGCCGGCCTGGCGGCCGGCACCGACGATGCCCAGGGTCTGGACCACGGCGCCTGGGTGCCGCTGAGCCTGATGTTCCCCGATGCCGACATTCCGGTCGTGCCGCTGGCGATCCAGCCGCGCCAGACCCCCGCCCACCATCGTGCCGTCGGCGCGGCCCTGGCCCCGCTTGCCCGCGACAACGTGCTGATCCTGGGATCGGGCGGGGCGGTGCACAACGTGCGCGACGCGATGCTGCGCCGCCATCACCGCCTGGCCGAGCCGCCGGAATGGGCGGTGTCCTTCGACGGCTGGCTGACCGCCCGCCTCGAAGCGGGCGATGTCGCGGCGCTGGACGATTATCGTGCCCTGGCGCCGGGCGCGACCTGTGCCCATCCGCATGACGACCACCTGATGCCGCTTTATGTCGCGCTGGGCGCGGCGGGACCCGGTGCGGTCGGCCGGCGGCTGCATCATTCGTTCTCCTACGGCAGCCTGTCCCTGTCTTCCTGGTCGTTCGCGGCGTAACCCGCTGCCCCTGCGCCCTTCGGATCGCTATACTGGTCCGGAAGGCTTACATCGGGGTGTTCGGGGGCATGGGCGCGGATTCAAGGCAAGGTCGGACCGGGCTCATGGTCCTGCTGCTCGCCATGCTGCTGGCCGTCCAGGGGATCTGGCCGCTGGCGGCCCAAGCTCCTGCCACTGCCACTGCCACTGCCCCTGCCACGGGGCCCGCGTCGGCGACGGTCCCGGTGCCGGCCGCGCGGCCGCCCGATACGGCCCGGCCGATCGCTGGCCGGCTGGCCGAGTGGACCCAGACCCTGGATGGTTATGCCGGGTCGCTGGCCGGCGGCAATCTGCCGCCTGGCGAACTGGCCTCGATCCGGCCGATCATCGACGTCATGCGCAGCGCGGCGGAAACCGCCAAACTGCGGCTGAAGGCCCTGGCGGTCGAAAAGCAGGGGCTGCTGGATGCGATGGGGCCGGCCCCGGCGCCGGGCGCGCCCGAGGCGATGGCGATCGCCGCCCA
>Ga0206117_101045_pt1 | contig 17312 bp, 19 predicted proteins | sample 3A5Ametagenome_FD_177997 | JGI IMG/M metagenome (GOLD analysis project Ga0206117, IMG submission 177997) | Enriched microbial communities from leaf-cutter ant dump, University of Wisconsin, Madison, United States - 3A5A | ecosystem: Environmental > Terrestrial > Nest > Insects nest > Nest dump... | reverse complement strand
CCAGCGGGCGCAACTGGGCGATGACGTCGCCCATGGCGAATTTCGGCCACAGCGCGCCGGCCTCGGCAAAACCGGGGGGCGAGACTTCCTCGACCTGGTAGCCCGCGGCCGCCAGCGCCTGGCCGGCGCGCCGCACCGCGGCCTCGATGGCGGGATGGACGGGGCAGCCCTCGGGCGTGGGCAACAGGGCGACGCGGATCGGCCGGGCCAGCGGCGGGAACGGCGCGGGATCGACGCAGCGCGGATCGCGCGGGTCGGGCACCGCCATCGCGTCGAAGGCCAGCCGCAGATCGGCCGCCGTGCGGGCCAGGGGGCCCTGCACCGCCATGAAGGCGGCCGAGATGGTGGCGCGGCCCGAGCCCGTGGCGTTGTAGGAGGGGATCCGGCCATAGGTCGGCCGCAGGCCGAACACGCCGTTGCAATAGGCGGGATAACGGACCGAGCCGGCGATGTCGTTGCCATGGGCGATCGCGCCGATACCGGCGGCGACCGCCGACCCCGCGCCGCCCGACGAGCCGCCCGGGGTATGCGCCCGGCTCCACGGATTGTAGGTCCGGCCGTGCAGGGCGTTGTCGGTGTCGTAGCGCATCGAGTAGCAGGGCGTGTTTGTCCGCCCGATGATGATGCCGCCGGCCCGGCGCAGATTAGCCACCACCGGGTTGTCCTGGGTCGCGATCACGTCGCGATAGGCGACCACGCCGCCGTCGGTCGGGTGGCCGGCCTGGTCGATATTGACCTTGATGGTGATCGGCACGCCGTGCAGGGCGGGCAGGGCTTCGCCGGCGGCACGGCGGCGGTCGGCGGCGTCGGCCGCTTCCAGGGCCTCGCCATGCATCTTGCGCACTACGGCGTTCAGCGCCGGATTGACCTGGTCCAGGCGGTCCAGCGCGGACTGCGCCGCCTCGCGCGCGGATACCCTGCCCTGACGGATATGGGCGCTGAGGGTTGCGGCATCCAGCCGCCAGAGGTCCGCCGTACCAGCCATGAAACCAAAGTCTCCCGTGTTCCCAAGATGCACACACGGTATTGCATTTTATATGGTCAAGAAACAAGAAATTGGCGCGCAGCGGCAGTTTTGCGCGGTTTCAGGGCCGGAAATGAAATGAGGGCGCCGATGGCGCCCTCAAAACAACTGTATTTTGTAGGATGATAAGGCGTTCAGCCCTGGGCCAGCGCCTGGTCGAGGTCGGCGATGATGTCGTCGACCGATTCCAGGCCGATCGACAGCCGCACCACGTCCGGGCCGGCGCCCGAGGCGACGCGCTGCTCGGGCTCCAGCTGGCGGTGGGTGGTCGAGGCGGGATGCAGGATCAGGCTGCGCGTATCGCCGATATTGGCCAGATGCGACAGGATGTTGACCTGTTCGACCATCCGCACCCCGGCGTCGTAGCCGCCCTTGAGCCCGAAGGTGAAGACCGAGCCGGCGCCGCGGGGCAGGTATTTCTGCGCTAGGCCGTGATACTTGTCGCCCGGCAACCCGGCATAGGACACCCAGGCGACCTTGGGGTGGTCCTTCAGGAAGGATGCCACCTTCACCGCATTGGCGGTGTGGCGTTCCATGCGCAGGGCCAGCGTCTCGATGCCGGTCAGGATCATGAAGGCGTTGAACGGCGACAGCGCCGGGCCCAGGTCGCGCAGGCCGACCGCGCGGCAGGCGACGGCGAAGGCCATGTCGCCGAACGTCTCCCAGAAGCGCAGGCCGTGATAGCTGTCGGTCGGCTGGGACAGATGGGGGAACTTGTCTGACGCACCCCAGTCGAACCGGCCGGAATCGACGATCATGCCGCCCAGCGAATTGCCGTGGCCGCCCAGGAACTTGGTCAGCGAGTGCAGCACGATGTCGGCACCCCACTGGATCGGCTGGCACAGATAGGGCGAGGCCAGGGTGTTGTCGACGATCAGCGGCAGGCCGTTATCGTGCGCCACCTTGGCCAGCGCCTCGATGTCGGTGACGATGCCGCCGGGATTGGCGATCGATTCGCAGAAGATCGCCTTGGTCCGCGGCGTGATCGCCCGGGCGAAGGCATCGATGTCGTCGGGGTCGACGAAGGTCGACTGCCAGTCGAAGCGCTTGAACGAATGGGCGATCTGGGTGATCGACCCGCCGTACAGCTTCTTGGAGGCGACGATATGGTCGCCCGGCCCCATCAGCGTGTGGAAGGCGATCAGCTGGGCGGCATGCCCCGAGGCGACGGCAAGCCCGGCCCGCCCGCCTTCCAGCGTCGCGACCCGTTCTTCCAGCACCGAATTGGTCGGGTTGGTCAGCCGCGAATAGATGTTGCCGAAGACCTGCAGGTTGAACAGCGAGGCGGCGTGGTCGACGTCGTCGAAGACGTAGGAGGCGGTCTGGAAGATCGGGGTGGTGCGGGCACCGGTCGTCGGGTCGGGCGACGCGCCGGCATGGATGGCCAGGGTTTCGAAACCCGGCTTCTGGTTGGTCATACCCGTCAAACCCTTCTGTAACGCTTGGAACTGATGACGCCGGTATTGATGCCCAGCCAGCCGATCTCGCCCGACAGCCGGCCGTATTCGATCTTGGGGCAGCGGTTCATCACCACCTTGAGGCCCGCTTCCTCGGCGATGCGCGCGCCTTCGTCGCTGCGCACGCCCAGTTGCAGCCACAGGATCTTGGCGCCTTTCTTCACCGCCTCGCGCGCGATCTCGGGGATCGCGTCGGGGGCGCGGAAGCAGTCGACCATGTCGACCTCGCCGGGGATGTCCAGGACCGAGGCATAGACCGTCTCGCCCAGGATTTCCCGGCCGGCCTCGCGCGGGTTGACGGGGATGACGCGGAAACCCTTGGCCTGCAGGTACTTCATGGCGAAGTAGGACGGCCGGTTCCAGTTGGGCGACGCGCCGACCATCGCGATCACGCGGGTCTGGCGCAGGATGGCCCTGATGTAAGTGTCGTCATAGCCGTCGTGATCGCCGATCACGCCGGGCGGGTGGCTTTGCACGCTCACAGATCTGCTCCGGTCAGTCGTCTTGCCATTGCGGTTTGCGCTTTTCGATGAAGGCGCCGATCCCCTCGACCGCATCGCGGGTCTCGAGATTCGTCGTCATCACCTGCGCGCAATAGTCATAGGCGTCATCGAGCGTCATTTCGAGCTGGGCGTAGAAGGCTTCCTTGCCGATCTTCAGCGTACGCATCGATTTCGACGCGATCTGGCGGGCCAGACCCTGCGTCTCGTCCTCCAGATAGGCCGGCGGCACCACGCGGTTGACCAGGCCGAAGCGCAACGCGGTCGCCGCATCGATCATCTCGCCGGTCAGCAGCATTTCCATCGCCTGCTTGGGCGCGACATTACGCGACAGCGCGACCATCGGCGTCGAACAGAACAAGCCGATGTTGACGCCCGGCGTGGCAAAGCGGCAATCGTCGGTGGCGATCGCCAGATCGCAGGACGCGACCAGCTGGCAGCCGGCGGCGGTCGCCACGCCATGGACGCGGGCGATGATCGGCTTGGGCAGGCGCACGATGGCCTGCATCAGGTCCGAGCATTGCCGGAACAGGGCCAGCCGTGCGTCGTGATCGGCCAGGGCCCGCACTTCCTTGAGGTCGTGGCCGGCGCAGAACGCCGGCCCGGCCGCGGCCAGGATCACCACCCGCACCGCCGCGTCGTCGGCGGCCGCCGCGATCTCGGCCCGCAGGGCCGCCATCATGGTCGAGGACAGCGCGTTGCGGCTGGCCGGGCGGTTCAGCGTCAGCGTGCGGACGCCATGCCCGTCGTCGTCGCGCAGGACCGGGGCATCGTCCGATGCCGGCAGCGGGGCAGGGGCGGTCATGCCGGGGTCCTCCCGGTTACAGGCCGAAGCGGGTCAGGGTGATCTGCCGGGTAGGCAGGGTCACCCGCGCGGTGCGGCTGGCCGAGAACTGCACCGAAACCGCGCCGCGATCCGCGACGGTGGCGGGCGGCGTCGGTGCCGCGGTGATCGGCGACCCGCCGGCGAACTCGCTCAGCCGTCCCTCGAACGTGGTCGAATTGGTCATCGCCCCGCTGGCCAGGTACCAGGTCGGCTGGCCGGCGGCATTGTACATGTAGGCCAGGGCGAACATCCGGTTGGGGCTGGCCTGCTGGACCTCGAAGAACCAGCCGGAGCCGAGCTCGCTGGCGGCGTAGTACCAGCCGTTCTGCACCGCGCCGTTCAGGTCGGGCGTCAGGCTGCCGTCGGTGCCCTCGATCGGAAAGCGGCTGAGCGAGACCGCGCCGCCCGGCCAGGTCATCGCACCCGTGGTGGCCGACGAGAAGGCCAGGCTGAGCTGGCCGACCGAGCCTACCTTGGAAAGCCCCGTGCCGCTCGATGCCGTCAGGGTCGAGCCGCCGGTATAGGCGTCGAGCTGGCCGGTGCAGTTGCCGCCGCTGAGCTGGCAGGCGGTGACGTACCAGGCAGCCGAACCGTTATTGCCGTACAGGAAGCCGCCGAAATAGAGATTGCCGGTGCTGGGGTAATATTCGATGGCGTAGCCCCGGCCGCTCTGCGCGGCGTTCCACCACATGCCGCTCTGCGGGATGACCAGGGTGGGCGGCGTGCCGGCGCGGAAATTCGCGGCGGTCGGCGCCCGTTCGCTGATGGCGCGGGCATTGTCGGTCTGCAGGCCCGAGGTGGCGCCCAGCGGCCGGCCGTTCAGGCTGAGGCTGGGGGACGAGAAATAGCCGACGCGGGTGCAGTTGAAGCTGCGATCGCTGCAGGCATTGTTGTAGGCCATGACCGTGCGGACCCGGGCGGTCAGGTCGACATAGCCGAAGTTGTAGGCCGTGGTCGAACTGGACGGATCGACGTAGCGATCGTGGCGGGCGCCCAGGTTGTGGCCGATCTCGTGCGGGAAGGACAGATTGTCGATCGCGCAGGAACGTACGACGGACGAATAGGCCATGCCGGCCGCCGGGGTCAGCCAGGCCAGGCCGCAGAAGCCCGCCGACGCTTCGGACAGGATCGTCACCAGGTCGGCCTGGACCGTGTTGCGCCAGCCCTCGATCGTCGCGTTGCCGGTAACGGTATCGAGGATGGTGTCGAGATCGCCGTTGTCGGTGACGCCGTCGAATTGCCGGACGCCGACCAGGTCGAGTTGCACCGGCATGCCCGACCGGTTGTAGATCTGGTTGGATACGGCGACCGCCAGGCCGATCTCGTCGATGATGTTGTAGCTGGCCGCCTTGGCCTGGGGGGTGAACAGCGCCAGCAGGGTGACGCGGGAAACAGTGGCCTGGGCCGAGGCATCGGGCGATGCGGGCCCGAAGCCGCTGGTCGCCTTGCGGGTCGGGTCTGCCTTGGGCATCGGCAGCGGGGTCGCGGCGCCCGGGACCTCGCGGAAATCGTTGTGTTCGTCGGGCAGGGCGGCCTGGTCGACCTCGCGGATGCGGTGGCGCCCCTGGCCGAGCGGCCGGATTTCGAACACCCGGTTGTTGGCAAAGACCGAGCCGGTGACATCGGCGCCGTTGATGACCAGCACGGCGTGGCCGAACTTGTCGCCGACGACGCTGCCGGTCCAGATCGTGGCGCCGTTCGCCGCCGTGCTGCGCTGATCCGGCGTCGCGGTCACGGTCAGGCCGGGGAACAGTTCCAGTTCCAGCGTCCCCGCCGCGTCGGCCGAGCGGCTGCCGGCGAGCCCGGCGGCGACGCCCAGGTTCAGCAGCGCCTGGCGCTGGCGCAGGGTGGCCGGCGGCGCGGCGGCCAGGGTGCTCGCCGCGGCGGTGCCGTCGGCGGATCGGCCCGCGGCGTCCATGAACAGGGACTGGGCGCCGGCCGGCGCGGACAGCATCAACAGGGCGGCCAGGGCGGCGAGACTGGACAGGGGGCGCATCATTCTGACTGCTTCACTTCCGTCGATTGAACCACGATGTAGCGGGCGCAGATTATCCGCAGCGCCGCGCGCCGTCACCACTACTGCGCGCGGGCAGATTTCCGGTTCTGCACACGCAAGCGGCGAAAGGCCGCCAGCAGCAGGGCGCGCATGACCGGATCGGCCCTGGCCATCACGGTGTCCAGCACGTCGCGGGTGATGATCAGGCAGGCGGTCGGCTCGACGGCGCGCACGGTGGCCGAGCGCGGCCGGCCGTCGATCAGGGCCATCTCGCCGAAGATCGCCTCGGGGCCCAGCAGGTCGAGCCGCCGGCTGACGCCGGCTTCGTCGACCGTCACCTCGACCGCGCCCCGCACCACCAGATAGGCGGCGTGGCCGGGGTCGCCCTGGCGGATGATGATTTCATCGGGCGCATAGTCGCGCGGGGTCAGGGTCTGGTCGTCCATCGGTACAGCTAAGCGTGCCGGCCCGCGCTTGCCAAGCCGGCCGGGACATGATTTCTGACCCCGGCAAGCCGATGGGCATGAGGGGAGAGCGCACGTTGAAGGGCGAACTGGTGATGGATGCGGCAGCCCTGCACCGCTTCCTCGATACCGAATTCCCGCAGATCGAAGGGCTGGCCCTGCGGATCGAGGATCTCGCGCCCGGCCACCTGCGCCTGCGCCTGCCGTTCGCCGACCAGCATCTGCGGCCCGGCGGCACGATTTCCGGCCCGACGATGATGACGATGGCCGATGCCGGCCTCTATATCCTGATCCTGGCCCATATCGGGCCGGTGGCGCTGGCGGTGACGACCAACCTCAACATCAATTTCCTGCGCAAGCCCGACCCGGTCGACCTGGTCGCCGATTTCAAGCTGCTGAAGCTGGGCAAGCGGCTGGCGGTGGGCGAGGCCACGATCTTCAGCGACGGTGTCGAGGATCCGGTGGCGCACGCCACCCTGACCTATTCGATCCCGCCGCGCGGCGAAAACTAGGGTATTATATTACCCAAGTGGAAAATCCCAGGAAATCCGGGCGTTTCCGCTTGACGGCCTGACGAATTCGGCTAATTTCCCGGCCCGGAGACGACGCGGCCCGTAATCGCTCGGGCCGCGTCGCGTTTTCGCCTACAGCGAACAGGATTGCATCATGAAGACCTATTCGGCCAAGCCAGCGGAGGTCAAAAAGGACTGGGTCCTTATCGACGCCGATGGTGTTGTGCTCGGCCGCCTCGCGGCCCTGATCGCCATGCGCCTGCGTGGCAAGCATAAGCCGGGCTACACCCCGCATGTCGATTGCGGCGACCACGTCATCGTCGTCAATGCGGAGAAGGTCAAGCTGACCGGCCGCAAGCGCGAGAACGAGGTGTTCTACTGGCACACCGGCCATCCCGGCGGCATCAAGGGCCGGACCTTTGCCGAGCGCCTGGACGGCCGCTTCCCGGAGCGCGTGCTGCTCAAGGCTGTCGAGCGCATGCTGCCGAAGGAAAGCCCGCTGGCCCGCCGCCAGCTCGGCCATCTCAAGGTTTACAAGGGGAGCGAGCATCCCCATGAGGCTCAGACGCCCGCGACCCTCGACGTCGCCGCGCTGAACCCGAAGAACAAGAGGAGTGATTGAGCATGGCTCTCGACGAGCTCAAGACCCTGGTGGCCGACCAGAAGCCGGTCCACGAGCGCAAGGTTGACGCGCTGGGTCGCTCCTACGCCACCGGCAAGCGCAAGGACGCGGTCGCCCGCGTCTGGATCAAGCCGGGCACCGGCAAGATCGTCGTCAACGGCCGTGAATCGGACGCCTATTTCGCCCGTCCGGTTCTGCGCATGCTGATCCAGCAGCCGTTCATCGTCGCCGACCGTTCGGACCAGTTCGACGTCTACGCGACCGTCTCGGGCGGTGGTCTCTCGGGTCAGGCCGGCGCGCTGCGCCACGGCCTGTCGAAGGCCCTGACCTATTTCGAGCCCGCCCTGCGTGGCGTGCTGAAGTCGGTCGGCTTCCTGACCCGCGATTCGCGCGTGGTCGAGCGCAAGAAGTACGGCAAGCCCAAGGCCCGACGTTCGTATCAGTTCTCCAAGCGCTGACCGAACCTCGTTTGCGTTTGTGCATGTGGAGGGCCCGGCCAGCGCCGGGCCCTCTTGCTATTTGGGCCTGTTTTTTTCCTAGGGTCCGACTCTTGCGGCGTCATTTCGTTCGCGGAATTGACGCAGTCCGGCGATAGACTTTCAAACCATCTGAGCGATGCGGAAGGGTGTCATGGCGTCTCAAGACCAGAAGAAGATCAAGATCGCGATCCTCGGTGCCTCCGGCTATACCGGCGCCGAACTGCTGCGCCTGCTGCTGCGCCATCCCGCCGCCGAGATCGTCGCCCTGACCGCCGACCGCAAGGCCGGCGAACTGATCGATGCCGTCTTTCCGCACCTGGCCGGTTTCAACCTGCCGCGGCTGACCACCATCGCCGATGTCGACTGGGCCAGGGTCGAGGTCGTGTTCTGCGCCCTGCCGCACGCCACCACCCAGGAAGTCGTGGCCAAGCTGCCGCGCCACCTGAAGGTCGTCGACCTGTCGGCCGATTTCCGGCTGCGCGACCCCGCCGCCTATGCCAAATGGTACGGGCATGAGCATCACGCCCTCGACCTGCAGGCCGAAGCCGTCTACGGCCTGACCGAGGCGGCGCGGGACCAGGTCGCCAAGGCGCGGCTGATCGCCAATCCCGGCTGCTACCCGACCACGGCGCTGCTGCCGCTGCTGCCGCTGATCGAGGGCAAGCTGATCGACGATGCCTCGATCATCATTGATGCCAAGTCGGGCGTCACCGGGGCAGGCCGCGCGGCCAAGGAAAGCTCGCTGTATGCCGAGGTGGCCGAAGGCATCCATGCCTATGGCGTCGCCAACCATCGCCACGGCCCAGAGATCGAGCAGGCCCTGACCGATGCGGCGGGCCACGCCGTGGCCGTCACCTTCACCCCGCATCTGATGCCGATGAACCGCGGCATGCTGGCCACGATCTATGTCCAGGCTGCGGCGGGCAAGACTGCCGACGACATCCGGGCGGCGCTGGCCCAGCGCTACAAGGACGAAGCCTTCGTCACCGTCGCGCCCAAGGGCGTGATCCCCCAGACCCGCCATGTCCGCGGCTCGAACCATTGCGTCATCGGCGTGGTCGAGGACCGGGTGCCCGGCCGCGTCATCCTGCTGTCGGTCATCGACAACCTGGTCAAGGGCGCGTCGGGCCAGGCGGTGCAGAACATGAACCTGATCTGCGGCCTGCCCGAGACAATGGGTCTCGAGCAGGTGCCGATGTTCCCGTGATGGCGACGCTGATCCCCTGGCGGGGCAAGGCGCCGGTCGTCGCCGACGGCGCCTTCGTCGCCCCCAACGCCACGCTGATCGGCGATTGCGAGATCGCCGATCAGGCTTCGGTCTGGTTCGGCGTGACCCTGCGCGCCGACGTCGAGAAGATCCGCGTCGGCGCCCGGTCCAACATCCAGGACGGCTCGGTCGTGCATGTCACGACCGACCGCTGGCCGACGATCATCGGCGCCGACGTCCTGATCGGCCATCTGGTGCTGCTGCATGGCTGCGTCATCGAGGATACGGCCTTCATCGGCATGCGGGCGACCGTGATGGACGGCGCGGTCATCGAGGGCGGCGCGATGGTCGCCGCCGGCGCGCTGATCTCGCCGGGCAAGCGCGTCCGCCGCGGCGAGGTCTGGGCCGGCAGCCCGGCCAAACTGTGGCGCAGCGTGACCGACGACGACCTGAAGGCGATGAAATACGGCCCGGCCCACTACGTCGACCTGGCGATGGAATATCGCGCTGTGCTGGGGCCAGAGCCCAAAATGGACTGAGTATGCGCGGCCTTTACAGGCCGCGTAACACTTCAGGTAGATCGCGCGCGCCGTGCAGGATGTGCATGATCAGCGGCGGTCGGTGGTCGGCGTTGTAGACAATTACGTACGGGAAACCGCCGACCATCAGGAAGCAATAGCGCTCGTTTGCCAGTTCCGGCCGGCTGGCTCCGACCAGAACATGGTCGCCGATCCGGCGCGCCGCGCGTAATACGCCATCACTCAGCGCCCGGGCAGCAGCAGGGTTGTCCTGCTTGATCCAATGGATTGCGGCGACCAATTCACGCCGCGCGGCTGGCGAAAAAACCGCAGCCTTCGTCACTGCTTATTGCGAAGAATGGCGTCGACCTCGGCAGAAATTTCGTCCACGGTGAATGTTCCATCCCGTGCTGCTTCCGCCTCTGTTTGTTTCAGCATCGCTCCGAACTGTTGACGGCGTTCTTCCGCGTCCTGCAGTAGGCGCAAGGCCGAGCGGACGACCTCGCTGACGTTGTTGTATCGTCCACCTTCGATGCATTCACGGGCGAACCGTTCCAGTTCGGGGGTCAGATGCACATTCGTCGCCATGCGCGGCTCCTTATGTCAATTATTGACATAAGATAGGGGCAGCCCTGAACAAGAGCAACCGGCCCCTGCGCCTCGTCACCTGGAACTGTGCCGACGGGTTCCGGCGCAAGCGTCCGGCGCTTGAGGCGCTGAAGCCGGATATCGCCGTGGTGGCCGAGGTGAGGCGCAAGGCGGTCGACGATGCCGAAATCGCTGACGGCAGGGTGCTGTGGATCGGTGACGGGGCGGGGCGGGGCTTGGCCGTGCTGGCGGCCAATGGCTGGCGGCTGGCTGCCGCCGGGCCGCCCGCGGCCGATCGCTGGTTCCTGCCGGTCGTCGCCACCAGGCGTGGCGTCACGGTTCGCCTGCTGGCGGCCTGGGTGATGCCGGCCTATGATTATGTCAGCCCGACACGACGGGCGCTGGCCGAACTCGACTGGTTCCTGTCAGCCGGGCCGTGCCTGTTCGTCGGCGACATGAACTACAATATCTGCTTCGACAAACCGCGATCGCGTGAACGCTTCCGCGACATCGTCGAACGGCTGACCGCCTGCGGCCTGGCCAGCGCCTGGCATACGGTCACCGGCGAGGCGCATGGCGGCGAAAGCCGAGGCACGCTGTTCTTTCTGTGGAAGGAAGCGCGTCCGTTCCATATCGATTATGTCTTCGCCCCGGTGGGCTGGGCCAGGGCGGCCACGGTCGGCAGCTATGCCGACTGGGTGGCCGCCCGGCTCAGCGATCATGTCCCCGTCATCGTCGACCTGGCGGTGCCGCGCGATCAGGGGGCGTAGCGAGTGAACACGAAGTCGCGCTGCGGCACGCGGGCCTCGTGGCAGGCAAAACACGTCCGGTGCTGGGCTTCGTCGACCGGCCGGCCGTCGATGAAACGGCCGAAACCCCAGCCGCCGGTGGTTGCGTATTTCCTGGAATCCTTGACCATCACCTGAACCGTGGTCGCCGGCCCGGGGACCGAGGCAGGTTCGAAGTCTGGCGATGCCGTCTTCTTCCATGCCAGCTTGACCAGGATCGATCCGTCGGGAAAGGGCAGCGTGCCGGCGCGATAGGCGTCGACCGCGATCCTGTTGCCGACGACGGTGCGCAGTTCGTCCAGCGGCGGGGCTTCCAGCGCCGGGGCGATGAATTCCCATTGGCGATAGCCATCGGGGATGGTCACGCCATAGATCGGCGAGGCAGGCTTGTCCGGATCGCTCGCGGCGCCGGCGGCGGCCGCGAGCGTGACCGGCACCACCACCGCCAGGGCGAGGTACAGGGTTTTCATCGTCAGAACCGGTCGACGTCGATGATCGCCTGGGCGAAGGCCCGGGGCGCTTCCTGCGGCAGGTTGTGCCCGATGCCGCCAGTGATGTCGCGATGCTGGTAGGGCCCGGTGAAGCGCTTGGCGTAGGCCGCCGGGGCGGGATGGGGCGCACCGTTGGCATCGCCTTCCAGCGTGATGGTCGGCAGGGCGATGCCCGGGAACTTGGCCAGTTCCCGTTCCACCTCGTCGTATTTCGCTTCGCCCTGGGCCAGGCCCAGCCGCCAGCGGTAATTATGGATCGAGATCGCGACATGATCCGGGTTCCGGAATGCCGCGGCCGACCGGTCGAAGGTCGCGTCGTCGAACTTCCACTGCGGCGAGGCCAGCTCCCAGATCAGCCGGGCGAAGTCATGCGTGTATTTGGCATAACCCGCCTCGCCCCGCGGTGTGGCGAAGTAATACTGATACCACCACTGCAATTCGGCCTTGGGCGGCAGTGGCGTGATGTTGGCTTCCTGGCTGCCGATCAGATAGCCGCTGACCGAAACCAGGGCCTTGCAGCGCCGTGGCCAGAGTGCGGCGAGGATGCAGGCGGTGCGCGCGCCCCAGTCGCAACCCGCGACGATCGCCTTCTCGATCCGCAGCGCGTCCATCAGGTCGATGGCGTCGACCGCCAGCGCCGCCTGCTGCCCGTTGCGCGGCGTGGCGGCATCGAGGAAGCGGGTTTCGCCGTAACCGCGCAGGAACGGCACGATCACCCGATAACCCTGGGCGGCCAGCAGGGGGGCCACGTCGACATAGGTATGAATGTCGTAGGGCCAGCCGTGGAACAGCACGACCGGCGGGCCGTCGACCGGCCCGGCCTCGGCATAGGTGACGTCGAGCGGGCCGGCCTTGATGCGCTTCAGGGGGCCGAAGGACGTGTGCCCGATTGCGCCGGCAGCGGACGATTGCGCCGCCGCCTGGGCCAGGTTGCCGAACTGCGCGGCCGCGACGGCCAGCGCCGCCGTGCCGAGCAGCCTGCGCCGCTGCTGATTGATCTGTTCCGACATCGTCGATCCCTTGCTGATGTTGTTCGTGCCCCAAGAAAGCCGGACGCATGTATCGCCGCCGTGTCGGTTCGCACCCTTTTTGCAAGCCCGTGTACGAAGCGCCGCTCGGGATACATCCGCGTACAAAGGATGGCCGGGATCGTTATGATGATAATCTTATACGTTGATATAGAGGGGCCGCCGCCATGAGCCGCAAGCCATCGAAAAAACACCCGGGCCCCCGGCTTGCCGATTTCATGTGCTTCACTGTCTATGCGACAAACCTGGCCTATTCCCGCGTCTATCGGCCGGTGCTGGACCATCTCGGCCTGACCTATCCCCAGTACATCGCGATCATCGCGCTGTGGGAACGCGACATGCAGACGGTGAAGGCGTTGAGCGAGACGCTGTACCTGGAGCCCAGCACCATCACCCCGATGCTGCAACGGCTGGAGGGTATGGGCTATGTGCGGCGGGTGCGCGACGAAAAGGACCAGCGCAGCGTGCTGGTCGGGTTGACCCCGGCCGGGCGGCGGCTGCGTGAAAAAGGCCTGCGCCATGCCGAAGGCACGATGCAGGCCGCAGGGTTGTCGCCGCAGGAATTCACGGCGTTGCAACAGGCCGTCGCGCGGTTGCGCGACAACCTGGTCGAGGCCGCTCAGCCGAAGGTGAAGGCGTAGGCTTCGGCACCTGGATCGAGAAAGCGGATCTCGAACAGCCGCGGGCGCGCGCCTGCCGATTGGCGCACCAGCTGATATAGCCTGACATCGGTCAGCGTGCCTTGACCGTCGGCATCGACATCGGCGCCGTGATTGGCGCCCGGCGGCTGGCCGTCGATCGTCACACGGAAGCGCACGGGTTTGCCGGCGGTGCCGGCGACCAGATGCAGATCCCGTGCATTGAACCGATAGAGGATGGCCCCACCGTCGCCGTTCAGCACGGCGCGTTCGGGCCCCACCGTCCAGTTCCCGGACAGGGCCCATTGGTTCAGGCGCAGATCCGCGGCCGCGTAGTCGCGCGGCCGGCCGGGCAGGATGCCGGCGGGCGAGGCGAAGTTCGTCGCCTGCTCGAAACCCAGATAGGTTTCGGCCGATCGCGGCCCGGCGGGATCGGCCGGGGCCTGGGCGCCGGGTGCATCGGGGGTGACGAAACCGGATGTCGACCGGGGCGTGTCCGCGGCCTCGGCCAGCAGGTCGCGGATCGCCTGCTCGGACTGCTGATAGCTGCCCTCGCCGAAATGGTGATAGCGGATGCGCCCCTCGGCATCGATCAGGTACAGCGCCGGCCAGTAGCTGTTGCCGAAGGCGCGCCAGATGCGGAAGTCGTTGTCGACGGCCACGGGATAGGGCAGGCCGAAACGGCCGATCGCCCGTTCGACATTGCCGACCTGCTTCTCGAAGGCGAATTCCGGCGCATGCACCCCGATCACGACCAGGCCCTGGTCGCGATATGCCTCGGCCCAGGCCCGCACATAGGGCAGGCTGCGGATGCAGTTGATGCAGGAATAGGTCCAGAAATTGACCAGCACGACCTTGCCACGCAGGCCTTCGGCCGTCAGCGGGGCGGCGTTCAGCCAGGTGGTCGCGCCGTTCAAGCCCGGAAACATCCCCTCGACGGGCAGGGCGCCGGGCGGGTTGCGTGCCTGTCCGGCAAGACGGTTCAGCAGGTTCTGTTCGATCGTGGCCGTCCCGGCATAGGACAGCCGCGCCAGCAGGCCGGCATCCAGTCCCAGCCCGATCGTCGCCACGCCGGCCAGCACAGCGGCCCCTGCGATCCGGCGCAGATGCGTGCCAAGGGCAAGGGAACGCTTCATCGCGGCAAAGACGCGCCCGCCGACCAGCAGTGCCAGCCCCAGCGATGTCGCCGTTCCCGCCGCATAGGCGCCCAGCAGCAGGCTGGTCTGCGGCCCCGGGCCCTGCAGGGCGGCACCGGTCAGCACCAGCCCCAGCACCGGCCCGGCACAGGGGGCCCAGACCAGGCCGGTCGCCACGCCCAGCAGCAGCGAGCCGCCGATGCCCGGCCGGGCCGCGTCGGCGAGCCGGTTGCCCAGCGCGACGATCGGCCGGGTGAACAGCGCGGCGATGCGGTCTGAAACCAGCGTCAGGCCGAACAGCCCCAGCAGGACGATGGCGGCGATGCGCCCGATCGCATTCGCCTGCACGGCCCAGTTCCCGGCCACCGCCCCCAGTGTGGTGATCACGGTAAAGGTCGCGGCCATGCCCGTCAGCAGCGGCAGGGTGCTGCGGGCGAAGGAGCGGCCGGCCCGGGCGAAGACGAACGGCAGGATGGGCAGGATGCAGGGGCTGACGATGGTCAGCACGCCCGCCAGATAGGCGACGACGAACAATGCCATGGCGGAGTATCCCCAGTTAATGCGCGATCGGCGATGATGCGCCGATCGACAGGTGGAAACCCTGGGCGCGCAGCATGTCCGATGCGCGGCGCCAGCCCGGCCCGTCGGCGCGGGAGGGCTGGACGATGGCCGTGTTGCGGATGTCGTCGGCGCAGGTCGGCGCCGTGGCCGCGGCCAGAGACACGGCAAGACCCAGGGCGGCGAGGGCGAGCTTGCGGATACGCATGGCGAGGCTTCCTGATGAATTCGTTTCGTAATGATTATGACGATAACTAATTCGAGGTCGCCGGTCCGGGCGACAGGGTCCGGCCATGTATCTGCGGCCGGTGCGTATACATGGGGATACAAACTTGTGGGCCGTGGCGGCTTTCCGCCCCGGCCCCAAGCTGGTAAACCGGTGGCCGCCATATCGGGAGAAGGGGCGGGATGGACCATATCGACCATGTCCTGATCGTCGATGACGACCGCGAGATCCGCGATCTCGTGTCCGGCTACCTGAAGAAGAACGGCCTGCGCGTGACCGTCGCCGCCGACGGCCGCCAGATGCGCGCGTTCCTGCAAGCCGACCGGGTCGACCTGATCGTGCTGGACGTGATGATGCCGGGCGACGACGGGCTGGTGCTGTGCCGCGAGATTCGCGCCGGCCGGCACAAGGCGACGCCGATCCTGATGCTGACGGCCCGCAACGACGAAACCGACCGCATCGTCGGGCTGGAGATGGGCGCCGACGATTACCTGGCCAAGCCGTTCTCGGCCCGCGAACTGCTGGCCCGGATCAAGGCGGTGCTGCGGCGTACCCGCATGTTGCCGCCCAATCTGCAGGTGACCGAGGCGGGGCAGATCCTGACCTTCGGCGCCTGGCGGCTGGATACCACCGCCCGCCATCTGCTGGATGGCGAGGGGACGGCCGTGGCGCTGAGCGGGGCGGAATATCGCTTGCTGCGTGTCTTCCTCGATCATCCGCAGCGCGTGCTGTCGCGCGACCAGCTGCTGAACCTGACCCAGGGCCGCGAAGCCGACCTGTTCGATCGCTCGATCGATCTTCTGGTCAGCCGCCTGCGCCAGCGTCTGCGCGACGATGCGCGGGAACCGGCCTGCATCAAGACCGTGCGCAACGAAGGCTACGTCCTGGCCATGCCGGTCGAGATCACGACGGCGCGGTCCTGATGGGCGGCCGCCGCCTGCTGCGCCTGCCGCGCACCTTGCGCTGGCGGCTGTTCCTGATCCTGTTCGCCGGGCTCGCGATCGCGCACGCCCTGTCGTTCGGCGTGCTGTTTTTCGAACGCTACACCAGCGCCCAGGCTGTCATGCTGACCAATCTGGAGAACGATGTCGGCACGTCGCTGGCCTTGCTGGACCGCCTGCCGCCGCCGGAGCGCCCGCAATGGCTGACCCGCTTGGACCGGCGCAACTATCGCTACGAACTGGGGCCCGGCCTGCCGGGCGTGCCCGAGCTGAACGAGCGCGCGACGGCCATCGCCGACACGATCAACCAGGCGGCCGGCCGGCGTTTCCCGGTCAGCGTCGAACGCATTCCCGGCGACCGCCTGCGCCTGCAGGCCCATGTGACCCTGAGCGACGGATCGGTCGTGACCATCGACCTGACACCCCAGGTGATGCCGCTGGCCGACTGGCTGCCCTATGTGCTGGTCGCCCAGCTGGTGCTGCTGATCCTGTGCAGCTGGGTGGCGGTGCGGCTGGCGATCCGGCCGCTGCTGCGCCTGGCCGGCGCGGCCGAAACGCTGAAGCCCGGCACCAGGGCCGGGCGCCTGGACGAGGACGGCCCGGCCGAGGTTGCCTATGCCGCCACGGCGTTCAACGCGATGCGCGACCGCATCGCCCGTTACCTGGACGAACGGGTCCAGATCCTGGCGGCGATCTCGCACGACCTGCAGACACCGATCACGCGGATGAAGCTGCGCGCCGAGATGAGCGACGACAGCCCCGAAAAGGACCGGCTGATCGCCGACCTGGCCCAGATCGAGCGGCTGGTGCACGAAGGCGTCGCCTATGCCCGCAGTGCCGATGGCGACGCCGAGCAACCGGTAAGGATCGACGTCACTTCGTTCGTTGAAAGCATCGTCTTCGACTATCAGGATATCGGCCGCCCGGTGCGCAGCCTCGACAATGCCCAGGCGGTCATGACCACCCGGCCGCATGCGCTGCGCCGCATCCTGGCCAATCTGATCGACAATGCGCTGAAATTCGCCGGCGAGGTCGAGGTCCAGGTGCGCGATGCGGACGGCACGGTCGTCATTGCCGTGCAGGATCGCGGCCCCGGCATTCCCGACGACCAGCTGGACGCGGTGCTGCAACCCTTCTACCGGCTGGAACGATCGCGCAGCCGCGACACCGGCGGCACGGGACTTGGCCTGGCCATCGCCCATCAGCTGGCCCAGGCGATCGGCGGATCGCTGCGCCTGGCCAATCGCCAGGGTGGCGGGTTGTCGGCTGAAATCATGCTGCGGTAATCTGGCGCCATGTCTTCAGCCGACAAC
>Ga0206117_101043_pt1 | contig 17368 bp, 14 predicted proteins | sample 3A5Ametagenome_FD_177997 | JGI IMG/M metagenome (GOLD analysis project Ga0206117, IMG submission 177997) | Enriched microbial communities from leaf-cutter ant dump, University of Wisconsin, Madison, United States - 3A5A | ecosystem: Environmental > Terrestrial > Nest > Insects nest > Nest dump... | reverse complement strand
ATCCGGATCGGCGGCCAGCGCCTTGTGCAGCGGGACGGTGGTCTTCAGCCCGGTGACGGTGAGCCCATCCAGCGCCGCGGCGAGGCGGTCGATGGCCTCGGCCCGGGTGGCGCCATGGACGATCAGCTTGCCGAGCAGGGAGTCGTAGAAGGGCGGGACCGTGTAGCCCTCGTAGATCATCCCGTCGAAGCGGACGGCCGGGTCGGTCGGCACGGTCAGCCGTTCGACGGTGCCGGGGCAGGGCAGGAAGCCGGTGGCCGGATCCTCGGCATTGATGCGCACTTCGATGGCGTGGCCGGTCCGGGTCACCCGGTCCTGGGTCACCGGCAGCGGCTCGCCCCCGGCGATGCGGATCATCGCCGCCACCAGATCGATGCCGGTGATCATTTCGGTCACCGGATGCTCGACCTGGATGCGGGTGTTCATCTCGATGAAGTAGAAGGCGCCCGACGGTTCGTCGTAGAGATATTCCAGCGTGCCGGCGCCGCGGTAGCCGACGCTTTCGGCCAGCGCCACCGCCGACGCGCAGATCCTGGCGCGGGTCGCCTCGTCGAGGCAGGCGGCCGGCGCCTCCTCCCACACCTTCTGGCGGCGGCGCTGCAGCGAGCATTCGCGCTCGAAGCAATGGATCGCCCGGTCGCCGTCGCCGAGGATCTGCACCTCGATGTGGCGGGCGTTCTCGATGACCCGCTCCAGATAGAGGCCGCCGTCGCCGAAGGCGGCCTGGGCTTCCGACTGGGCCTGCGGAGCGAGGCGGCGAAGCTCGTCCGGTGTCTCGGCGATGCGGATGCCGCGCCCGCCACCGCCCGCCGCCGCCTTGATCATTACCGGGTAGCCGATGGTCTCGGCGGCGGCGAGTGCGGCGTCGACATCGGCGACGCGGCCCTGCGACCCCGGCACCACCGGCACCCCGGCGGCGATGGCGGCCTCGCGGGCGGCGGCCTTGTCGCCCATGCGGCGGATGGTCTCGCCCTTCGGCCCGACGAAGACCATGCCGAAGCTCTCGACCATGTCGGCGAACTCGGCATTCTCGGCCAGGAAGCCGTAGCCGGGATGGACGGCGTCGCAGCCCGCGGTCCGCGCCGCCGCCACCAGCCCCGCCGCATCGAGATAGGAGTGGCGGGCGGCCGGGCGGCCGACGCAGACGGCCTTGTCGGCAAGCTTGACCGCCAGCATCTCGCGGTCGGCCTCGGAATAGGCCTGGACCGTCTCGATCCCCAGGCTCTTGGCGGCGCGGATGATCCGCACCGCGATCTCGCCGCGGTTGGCGACGAACAGGCGGCGGATCGTCATCGGGGTCAGCCTTCCAGCTCGACGAGGACGGCGCCGGCCATCACCGGCTCCTCGTCCTCAACCGCGAAGCTCAGGATGGTTCCGCCGACATCGGACCGGATCTCGTTGAAGCTCTTCATCACCTCGACGAGACCGATGACGTCGCCCGGCTCCACCCGGTCGCCCACCTCCTTGAAGGGCGGCTGGCCGGGGGCGGGGCGCCGGTAGAAGGAGCCGGGCAGGGGGGAACGGATCTCGGGCATCGAAGCAATCCTTCTTCAACGGGCCGCCTGGGGCGGGAGGGGAGAAATCAGGAAATGTCGGCGAGCTGTCTGGTCAGCGGGAATGGGTCAGCGCGTTTGCGGGTGCAGGTCGGCGGCGGCGACGATGCGCAGCCCGTCCTTCAGCAGGGCGTCGCGCACCGCGGTTCCAATGGCGAGCGCCCCCGGCGTGTCGGAGTGGAAGCAGATGGAGTCGAAGGCGATGTCGATGTCGTCGCCCTCCACCGTCCGCACCTTGCCGTCGCGGCAGGCGCGGACGCACTTGTCGGCGACCTCCGACGGGTCGAGCGGGCGCATGCGGCGGGCGAAGACGATGGAGCCGCTGCGGTCGTAATCGCGGTCGGCGTAGAATTCGCGGATGACCGGCAGGCCGGCCGCTTCGGCGACGGCGCAGGTCTTCGACACGTCCATGCAGAACAGCAGCGTGTCGGGACTAGACTTCAGCAACGCCTCGACCATCAGGCGCGACAGCGTCTCGTCCTTCGCTGCTTCCATATAGAGGGCACCGTGGGGCTTGACGTGTTGCAGACGGGTGCCGTGGCGGCGGGCGAATTCGCGCAGCGCGCCGACCTGATAGAGGATATCGTTCACCAACTCCTCGGGCTTCGCCTGGATGACGCGGCGGCCGAAGCCCTGAAGATCGCGGTAACCGGGATGGGCGCCCAGCGCCACGCCGCGCTCGACGCCCAGCCGGACCACGCGGTCCATCAGGTTGGGATCGCCGGCATGGAAGCCGGTGGCGACATTGGCCGAGCTGATGAGGTCCATCAGCGCATCGTCGGAGGCCTCGCCGAGCGTCCACTGGCCGTACCCCTCGCCGAGGTCACAGTTGAGATCGACCATTGTACGAGCCAACGCCTTACTCCCTTGCTTCGCGGAACCGGAGGCGTTGAGCCCCAGGGATGAGTCCGCGGAATGGCTGCCTTGCCATATGAGCGTATGTTGTTTCTGACCCTTTGCAATTTCTAATTTTTGAGATTGCTTTATCTGTTTTTCAGATGTCAAAATCCGCCCGCAAATCAGGCGTTTCGGCAATTTTCCGCCAAATTCCGGCTGGGGAAGCCTGTGCAGGATTTAGGCATGTTCTGATTTTCCGATATCCAATCACGCCAAATTCCGGGGTTCGGCATGCTGAATTTCCGCCATGTGAAATATTTCGTCGCCACCGCAAATCTCGGGCAGGTGTCGCGGGCGGCGCGCGAACTGTCGATTTCCCAGTCGGCGATCACCTCCGCCATCAAGGAGGTGGAGGCCGAGATCGGCGGACGGCTGTTCGTCCGCACCGCACAGGGCATGGAACTGACCGACACCGGCCGCCGCTTCCTGGCCGCCAGCCACCGCATCATGGCGAGCGTGGAGGAGGCGCTGCACCCGGCCGACACGGCGGCGGAGGTGGCCGGCAGCCTGACCATCGGCGCCAGCTACACGGTGCTGGGATATTTCCTGCCGCAGCATCTGGAGCGGCTGGAACGGCGCTACCCCAACCTGCGCATCCACATCCACGAGCTGACGCGCGAGATGATCGAGGACAATTTGATCACCGGCCGGCTCGACATGGCGGTGGTCCTGACCTCCAACATCAGCAACCCGGAACTGACGACCGAAACGCTGATCGGAAGCCAGCGGCGCCTGTGGGTGCCGGCCGGGCATCGTCTGCTCGACCTCGATTCCGTGGGGTTGCAGGACGTCGCCGAGCACCCCTACATCATGCTGACCGTGGACGAGGCCGCCCATTGGACGACGCGCTACTGGAGCGCCTCGCCCTTCCGTCCCAATGTCCGGCTGCGGACTTCGTCGATCGAGGCGGTGCGCTCCACCGTGGCCAACGGCCAGGGGGTGACGATCCTGTCCGACATGGTCTATCGGCCATGGTCGCTGGAGGGGAGGCGCATCGAAACGATCATCATGCGCGAACGGGTTCCGGCGATGGATGTCGGCCTCGCCTGGCGGCAGGGGGTCGAGTTGACGCCGGCCATGCGCCTGTTCCGCACACATTTCAGCGACGTCTACCAAACCCCGCAAAGCCGCATGCCGCGGTGACCGGCAGTTCAGCCCGCATGGAACTGGTAAAGAGGACCGCTGACGATTAGCTTGTAAAGCAAACCATTGAAGTGCATCCGGCGGCCGTTTGCCGCCGATGGGCAGGAAGGGACCGGAAGCCATGTCGAAAGCGATGCGCATCCATCAGGGAAGCTTCGGCCGCGTCGCCCTGCTGGACATGGACAATGCGCTGATCCATCACGCGCATCCCCATTGCCATGTGCTGATCAAGGCATCCGGCGCCGACACCCGCTTTGCCGTCGGGGAGCAGCTCTATCCGCTGCGCGACGACACCGCGGTGCTGGTCAACAGCTGGGAGGCCCATTCCTATGCCCATCAGCCGGGCGCCCCGCGCACCGTGATCCTGGCACTGTACATCGAGCCGCGCTGGCTCGGCGCGATGCAGCGGGAACTCAACGCCTGCGGCAACCCCGGCTTCTTCGCGCAGTCCTGCGGCGAGCTGACGCCGTACATCCGCCGGCTGGCCGACCGCATGGCGGCGGAGCTTCTCTACGACGACCCGTCAGGCGAGCGGATGGAGGAAGCGCTGTTCGATTTGATGATCGCCATCATCGACCGCTTCTCCGAATGGCGGACGCTCGGCGGCACACGCTACGCGGCACCGGCGGCCGGCGATTTCCGCATCCGTCAGGCCATCCTGTTCATGCGGGGAACCCTGGGCGAGGAGTTCGACGCCGCCCGTGTCGCCGCCGCCGCCGGCCTGTCGCGCGCCCACATGTTCCGGCTGTTCCAGCAGACGATGGCGATCACTCCGGCGCTCTATTTCAACGTGCTGAGGATGGAGGCGGCCATCGACGCCATGGCCGCCGGGCTGGAGAGCGCCACCGAGGTGTCCGGCCGGCTCGGCTTTTCCGCCCCCAGCCATTTCAGCCGCTTCTTCCGCAACCACCAGGGCGTGACGCCCACTGAATACCGCCGCGTCGTCAATCTGGTGGACCGGCCCGGCGGAGGGCGGCCGGAAGCTGGGCATGCATAAAAATGAGACGCGCTTAAAAATGAGACGCTAGGGTAAATCGCGACACTCCACGGTAAAAGCTTCGCTTGGCAAACGGTCTAGTCTCCTCCGGTGACGGGAGGATGACGATGACGGCCACGCAGACCGCCGCGCAGACCATTGACATCGAAGGCGTTTCGCCGCAGCCGCAGCTGATGCCGGCGGCGCCGTTCGTCGGCCGCGCGATGCCGCGGGTGGAGGACGCCGCCCTGCTGACGGGCGTCGCCCGCTATGCCGACGATCTGCCGGTGAAGCCCGGCACCCTGCACGCCGCGATCCTGCGCTCGCCGCACGCCCACGCCGACCTGCTGGACATCGACATTGCCGCCGCGCTGGCAGTTCCCGGCGTCGCCGCCGTGGTGACCGGGGCCGTTGCCAAACGCCTTGCCGGCGCCTTCCTGGTCGGCATCCGCGCGCCGATGGAGCATTGGTGCCTCGCCATCGACCGCGTGCGCCATGTCGGCGAACCGGTGGCGGTGGTGCTGGCCGACAGCCGCTATGTCGCGGAGGACGCGCTCGACCGGATCGAGGTGCGCTATCGCCCGCTGCCGCCGGTGACCTCGATCGCCCAGGCATTGAGAGAAGGATCGGCGGAAGAAGGCTCGGTGCCGCTGCATCCGGCGGTGGGCTCAAACCTCGTCAACAGCCGCAGCTTCCGCTATGGCGACCCCGAGGCCGCCTTCGCCCGTGCCGCCCGCAGCGTGTCGGTCGAGGTCGAATATCCCCGCAACTCCTGCACCCCGATGGAGTGTTTCGTCGTCCTGGCCGACTATGACGCGGCCGAGGATTCCTACGAGGTGCTGTCGAACTTCTCCGGCCCCTTCGCCGTCCATCCGGTGATGGCGCGCGCGCTGAACGTGCCGGGATCGCGGCTGCGGCTGCGGACGCCGCCCCACTCCGGCGGCAGTTTCGGCAACAAGCAGGCGGTGTTCCCCTATGTCGTGCTGATGGGGCTGTGCGCCCGCGTCGCCGGCCGGCCGGTGAAGTGGGTGGAGGACCGGCTGGAGCATCTGATGGCCGCCACCTCGGCCACCGCGCGCCGCATGCGCATCGAGGCGGCGGTGGAGCCGGACGGCCGGGTGCTGGCGCTGCGGATGGAGCAGACCGAGGATTGCGGCGCCTATCTGCGGGCGCCGGAACCGGCCTCGCTCTACCGCAACCACGGCAACCTGACCGGCGCCTACGACATCCCGAACCTGACGGTGACCAACCGCATCGTCGTCACCAACAAGACGCCGACCGGCCTCAACCGGGGGTTCGGTGGCGGGCAGCTCTATTACGGGCTGGAGCGGCTGATGAGCCGGGTGGCCGACGAGCTTGGGCTCGATCCGCTCGACGTCATCCGCCGCAATCTGGTGGCGACCGACGCCATGCCTTACCGCACCGCGTCGGGCGGGACGCTCGACAGCGGCGACTACCGCGCCACGCTGGAGCAGGCGGTGCGCGAGGGTGCGCTCGACGCACTGAAGGCGCGGCGCGATGCGCTGCGGGCGGAGGGGCGGCTCTACGGCATCGGCTACGCCGCGGTGGTCGAGCCGTCGATCTCCAACATGGGCTACATCACCACCGTCCTGACCGCCGAGGAACGGCGCAAGGCCGGGCCGAAGAACGGCGCGCAGGCGACCGCCAGCGTCGCCGTCGACCCCACCGGCGGCGTGTCGGTGACGGTGGCCTCCGCTCCCCAGGGGCAAGGGCACCGCACCGTGCTGGCCCAGGTGGTGGCCGACGTCTTCGGCCTGCGCTTCGAGGACATCCGCGTCAACACCGACCTCGACACCGGCAAGGACGCCTGGTCGATCGCGTCGGGCAACTATTCCAGCCGCTTCGCCGGGGCGGTGGCCGGTGCGGCCCAGGTGGCGGCGGCCCGGCTGCGCGGCCGGATGGCGGCGCTGGTCGCCGGGCAATTGAATTGCCGGGCGGAGGATGTGCGCTTCGCCGGCGGCAAGGTCTTCTCCGATGCCAACCCGGACAACAGCCTGTCCTTCTCCCGCGTCGCCGCCGCCGGCCACTGGTCGCCCGGCACGTTGCCGGACGGGCAGGAGGCTGCGCTGCGCGAGACCGCCTTCTGGACGCCGGAGCCGCTGAAGGCGCCGACCGACGCCGACCACATCAATAGCTCGGCCTGCTACGGCTTCATCTTCGATTTCTGCGGGGTCGAGATCGACCGGACGACAGGGGCGCTGCGGATCGACCGCTACGTCACCATGCACGACGCCGGCCGGCTGCTGAACCCGCTGCTGGTGGAAGGCCAGATCCTGGGCGGCTTCGCCCATGCCGTCGGCACCGCGCTGTACGAGGAATACGCTTACGGCGACGATGGCCGGTTCCTGTCCGGCACCTTCGCCGACTATCTGGTACCGACCGCCTGCGAGGTTCCGGTGCCCGTCATCCTCCACCGCGAAAGCCCGTCGCCGGTGACGCCGCTCGGCGCCAAGGGGGTGGGGGAGGGGAATTGCATGAGCACCCCGGTCTGCCTCGCCAACGCGGTGGCGGACGCCCTTTCCGCCGATGGCGTGGATGAGGTGCCATCCCTGCCGATCACCCCGGCCAAGCTGGCGGCGCTGATCCATCCGCCGGAGCCGCCGCGTCCGGCATCCGCCGCCGGTTCCGGGGAGACTCCGCCGGCCGCAATCAAGGGCGGGCGCGGTCTGACCGGGGAGGGCAGCCGCGAGGTGCCGGCGACGCCGGAACAGGTCTGGGCCATCCTGCTCGACCCCAAGGAGCTTGCGGCGTTGTTGCCCGGCTGCGAGGCGTTGGATCTCGTCGGCCCCAACGCCTACCGGGCGGAGGTGGTGGTCGGCATCGGACCGGTGAGGGGGCGCTACACCGCGCAGGTGGCGCTGTCCGACCTCGATCCGCCCAAGTCACTGACCCTGACCGGCAGCGGCACCAGCGCGCTCGGTTCGGGCAGCGGCACCGGGCACGTCACATTGGAGCGTACCGCCGGGGGCACGCGGGTCACCTACCGCTACAGCGCGTCGGTCGGCGGCAAGGTCGCCGCGGTCGGCGGCCGGATGCTCGACAGCGCGTCGCGCCTGCTGATCGGCCAGTTCTTCGAAAAGCTGGTCGCCCGCGCCGGTGGCGCCGAAGTGCCCGCCGACTCCCCATCGCTTCTGACGCGCCTGCTGCGCCTTCTGGGACTCGACCGATGAAGCCCGCACCCTTCGACTATCTGCGGCCGGCGACGGTCGCCGAGGCGCTGGCGGCGCTGGCGAATGGGGGCGACGACGCCCGCGTCATTGCCGGCGGCCAGTCGCTGATGCCGATGCTGAACATGCGGCTGGTCCAGCCGCGCCTGCTGATCGACCTCGGCCGGCTGGAAGAGCTGCGCACGCTGCGGGTCGAGGATGGCTGGCTGACCGTCGGCGCCGCCGTCACCCAGGCCGAGGTGCTGGCCCGCCCGACCCTGGCGCGGGAGGTGCCGCTGCTGGCCGCCGCCCTGCCCTGGGTCGGCCATTTCCAGACCCGCAACCGCGGCACGCTCTGCGGTTCGGTCGCCCATGCCGACCCCAGCGCCGAGACGCCGCTCTGCCTGGTCGCCACTGGCGGCGAGGTGGTGCTGCGCAATGCCAAGCGCCGCCGCACCGTTGCCGCCGCCGATTTCTTTCTGGGGCCGCTGACCACAGTGAAAGCGGCGGACGAGATCGTCGAATGCATCCGCTTTCCGCTCGCCCGCCCCGGCAGCGGCCATGCCTTCCGCGAGCAGTCGATGCGGCATGGCGATTTCGCCATCGCCGCCTGCGCCGCCACGGTGGACGGCGACCGCGCCAGCCTCACCGTCGGCGGGGTGGCGGACCGGCCGACCATGCGCTCCTGGTCGCTGGTCGAGGGCGGGCTGCCGCCGGAACTCGACGAGGCGCTGAACGCCTTCGCCTGGGACCTCGGCGGCGACGACGACCAGCACGCCACCGCCCGCTACCGCCGCGACCTCGTCCGCCGGATCGGCCGCACCGTCCTTGAAGAGGCCCTGTCATGCCGCCGCTGAAATCCACATCCGCGCTGACGGCGGAGGCGCGCCACGCCGTCTCCATCGTCCTGAACGGCACGCCGCGCACCGGCCATGCCCATCCGCGCCTGCTGCTGAGCGATTTCTTGCGCCACGAGCTGGGTGCCCACGGCACCCGCGTCGGCTGCGAACACGGCGTCTGCGGCGCCTGCACCGTCCGCATCGACGGCGTGGCGGTCCGCGCCTGCCTGACGCTGGCGGTGCAGGCCGACGGCCGGCGCATCGACACCGTCGAAGGACTGTCGCAGGCCAACGAGGGGCGCATGACGGCACTCCAGGAGGCCTTCCGACGGCATCACGCCCTGCAATGCGGCTTCTGCACCGCCGGCATCCTGATGTCGCTGACCGATTACCTGGACCGCAATCCCAAGCCAACCGAAGAGGAGCTACGCGACATGCTGAGCGGCCATCTTTGCCGCTGCACCGGCTATGCCGGCATCGTCCGCGCCGTGATGGACGTCACCGGTGGGACGGTGAGGGAGGTCGCCCATGTTTGACCTCGGCCGCAGCATCCTGGCCAGCGCGGAGCGCAGCCCGGACGCGCTCGCCATCGTCGACGGCGACCTGCGGCTGACCTACGCGCAGTGGCTGGAGCGCATCCGCCGGCTGGTCGGTGCCTTCGACCGGCTGGCCCTGCGCCCCGGCGACCGCATCGCCACCGCGTTGCAGAACAATTGGGAAATGGCGACCATCCATTGGGCCTGCCAACTGGCCGGCATCGCCGTGGTGCCGCTGAACTGGCGGGTGAAGCCCGACGAGCTGGATTACTGCCTGCCCGATGCCGAGGTGCGCGCCCTGTTCTATCAGGAGGTGTCGGCCGATGCCGTCCGGACCTCCGCTGCGGCGCGGGCGCTGCCCCGCATCGCGGTCGGCGATCCGGTCGATCCCGGCGACCGCCGCTTCGCCGATCTGCTGGACGGCGATCCGGCTGCGGCTCAGCCGCGCGCCACGGCCGAGCATGTCTCGCTGTTCCTCTACACCTCCGGCACCACCGGCAAGCCGAAGGGCGTTCCGCGCCGCCACCGGACGGAGCGTGCCGCCGCCGTCGCCCATGTCGCCCAGAACTGCTACCGCCGGGGCGAACGGACGCTGGGCGTCATGCCGCTCTACCACACGATGGGGGTGCGCTCGCTGCTGGCGATGGCGCTGGTGGACGGCTGCTTCGTCTGCCTGCCCCGCTTCGACACGGCCCGAGCGCTCGACCTGATCGCGGCGGAGCGGCTGAGCTGCCTCTATCTGGTGCCGACGCTCTATCACGACCTGCTGGCCGACCCGAAATTCGCGGGCACCGACGTGTCGTCGGTGCGCAAGCTGGGCTTCGCCGGGGCGTCGATGACCGACGGCCTGCTGAAGCGGCTGGACGCCGCCTTCCGGCCCGAGCTGTTCGTCAACCATTACGGCTCGTCCGAGATCTACACCTTCACCATCGACCAGAACGCGCCAGCCAAGCCGGGATCGGCCGGCAAGGCGGCGCTGAACCAGCGCATCCGCGTCGTCCGTCTCGGCAGCTTCGATCCCGGCGAGCGTGCAGCCGCCGGCGAGGAGGGCCAGATCGCCGCCGACCTGTCGGGCGACGAGGCCTTCGAGGGCTACTGGAAGCGGCCGGACGCCGACGCCAAGGCGCTGCATGCCGGCTGGTACTTCACGGGCGACATCGGCTTCCTCGACGCCGACGGTGACCTCTTCGTCACCGGCCGGGTCGACGACATGATCATCACCGGCGGCGAGAACGTCTCGCCGGTCGAAATCGAGAGCGTGCTGTCCCTGCATGATGGCGTGCTGGAGGTGGCGGTCGCCGGCCTGCCCGACGAACGCTGGGGCCAGCGGGTCGTCGCCTTCGTCAAGCGCGCCCGCGGCGTCGAGGCGAGGGACCTCGACGACCATTGCCGCACCTCCGGCCTCGCCAACTTCAAGCGCCCGCGCGAGTACGTCTTCCTCGACGAAATCCCGAAATCGCCGGTCGGCAAGATCCTGCGCCGCAAGCTGCAGGCCGGCGAGTTCGCCCTTGAGAACGGCCCGGCCGAACACAGCCAGACCCTGTCCTGAATCCAGCCTTACCCATGGAGTCCACGACCGTGACCCCCTACCGTTTCGACAGCACCGACCGCCTGCTCGCCGACCTCGACGGCTTCCGCGTGGAGATCGACGAAGCCAAGGAGCGTGCCGACATCGTGCTGCACCGCCCGCCCTTCAACATCGTCAGCATGCTCCAGCGCGACCAGTTCGCTGCCGTGTTCAAGGTGCTGGACCGCGACCCCACGGTGCGGGTGATCGTGCTGCGTGCCGAGGGCGAGAACTTCTCGTCCGGCGGCAACATCGCCGGCTTCATGGAGAAGTCGGCGGAGCATGTGTCGGAACTGGCGGTCAACATCGCCGCCCCGGAGCGCTGCCGCAAGCCGGTGATCGCCCAGGTCCGCGGCTATTGCTTCGGCGTCGGCTTCGAACTGTCGCTGGCCTGCGATTTCCGCATCGCCTCGGAGACCGCGCAGTTCGCCCTGCCCGAGATGCGCATCGGCATGATCCCCGGCTCCGGCGGCTCGGCCCGCCTGCTGCACATGATCGGCATCTGCCGGACCAAGGACATGGTGATGCGGGCCAGGCGCATTTCCGGCCGGCAGGCCGCCGACTGGGGCTTCGTCACCGAGTGTGTTGCGGACGCCGAGCTGGAAGCGACGGTCGCCGCCCTGGTGGACGAACTGCGCGGCTTCTCGCCTCTCGCCCAGCGCACCATCAAGGGCGTGCTGAACAGCGGTAACAACGTCTCGGTCAACGGCGCCATCGAGATCGAGGGGCAGGCCTATGGCCGCCTGCGCGGCTCCGAGGACTTCAAGGAGGGCGTCGCCTCCTTCCACGAGAAGCGCAAGCCGGTCTTCACGGGCGTCTGACCGACGCCTCCAAGCATGGGCAATACAGGGAGGAACCAAAAATCATGACCAAGACCACGCTTCTCGGCACCGCCGCGCTCGTCCTGCTCGGGTTCGGCGGGATCGCGTCCGCCGCCGATCCGATCCGCATCGGGGTGGTGACCCCGCTGTCGGGCACCTATGCGCCGATCGGACAGCAGGTCCGCTGGGGCCTGGAGCTGGCGACGAAGGAGGTCAACGCCGCCGGCGGCATCCTCGGCCGTCAGGTCGAGCTGCTGTTCGAGGACGAGGAGGCCAACCCCGCCGTCGCCACCCAGAAGGCGGAGAAGCTGTTCCAGGTCAACAAGGTCGATTTCCTGACCGGCACCGTCAATTCCGGCTCGACCCTGGCGGTCGGGCAGCTTGCCGAGCGCAACGGCCGGCTGATCGCCACCACCGTCTCCTTCTCCGACGCCATCACCACCGATAAATGCTCGCCCAACGTCTTCCGGGTGAACGCACGGGCGGGGCAGCAGTCGGCGGCGCTGGCGGAATGGTTGGCCAAGGACAAGCCGAAGGCCAAGGTCTATTATCTGGGCCCCGACTACGAGATGGGACGCTCCACCGTCGCGGCCTTCAAGCAGGCGGCGGAGAAGACCGGCGCGCAATCGACCGGCGAGGTGTTCGCACCGCTCGGCAGCAAGGATTACTCGCAGTATTTCGGCCAACTCCGCGCCGCGCGGCCCAGCGTGCTCTACACCTCGACCGCCGGCAACGACACCGTCCGGTTGCTGACGCAGATGAGCGAGTACGGGCTGCTGCGCAACCTGACCATCGTCGGCGCCTCGGGCACCGTCACCGCCCAGAACATCGGCGCCATCGGCAAGGCGGCCGACGGCTTCGTCACCGGCGTCGGTTATTCCGCCGAACTGGCGACACCCGAGAACAAGGCGTTCGTCGCCGCCTTCCGCAAGGCCTACGACACCGCGCCCGACCTCTACGGCGCCGACAGCTACGGCCTGATCGGCTTCTTCAAGGCGGCGGTCGAGAAGGCCGGAAGCACCGACACCGACCCACTGCGCAAGGCGATGGAAGGGCTGAGCTGGTCGACGCCGCAGGGCACCAAGACCATGCGGGCCGGCGACCATCAGGCGATCCAGGACATGTATGCCGTGCGCATCGCGGCGGACGGCGGCGGCAACCGCTTCGACGTGGTCGGCACCGTTCCGGGCGACGCCGCCATCGGCCCCGACCAGTGCACCCGCTTCTGAGGACCGTTTCCAGGGAGCCGACGCCCATGGCCGATCTCATCGATTATCTGCAATTCGTCCTGGCGCCGCAGGCGCTGAACGGTCTGTCGCTCGGGGTTGCCGTCGTCCTGATGGCGCTGGGCCTGACCATCATCTTCGGGCTGCTGGACGTCATCAACATGGCCCATGGCGAGTTCTACGCCATGGGCGCCTTCCTGGCCCTGACCCTGGCCGGGCTGGGGGTCGGCTTCTGGGCGCTGCTGGTGCTGGTGCCGCTGCTGATGCTGCCCATCGGCTGGCTGGTCGAGCGCTGGCTGATCGCCCGGGTCTTCCACAGCCGCGACCGCCACATCCTGACCCTGCTGCTGACCTTCGGGCTGGGGATGATCATGGAAGACCTGCTGAAGCTGGTCTATGGCCCCAACACCCAGCGGCCCGAGAACCCCATCGAGGGCGGCACCGAGATCCTCGGCATGTTCCTGCCCAACTACCGGCTGTTCCTGATCGGCTTCGGCCTTGCGCTGATCGCCGCGGTCTGGGTTGTGGTCTTCCGCACCGGGCTGGGCGCCATGGTGCGGGCGGCGGCCTTCGACAAGGACATGGCCTCGTCGCTGGGCGTGCCGGTCCGCCGGGTCTATGCCGGCACCTTCGCCTTCGGGGTGGCGCTGGCCGGCCTGTCCGGCGTGCTGCTGGCGCCGATCTACTCGGTGTTCCCGACCATGGGTCGCGACTTCATCCTGATGGCCTTCACCGTGGTGATCGTCGGCGGCATGGGGTCGATCCAGGGGGCGGTGATCGCCGGCCTGCTGCTGACCCAGGTGCAGGCGCTGTCCAGCCTCTACATCTCGCCGGTCTGGTCCGACCCGCTGGTGTTCGGGATCATGGTGCTGGTGCTGATGGTCCGGCCGCAGGGCCTGTTCGGGAGGCTTGGACATGCCTGAGGCTACATTGCGCACCCTCTCCGATCCCGGCCGCACAGGCCCGGCATCCCGGCTTTCCCGCCTGGCCCCGGTCCATTGGCTGGCGCTGGCCTTCCTGGCGGCGGCGCTGGGATTCGCCGCCGTCGCCTGGGCGACCGGCAACGGCTTCTACCTGCGTCTGGCGACCGAGGCGCTGATCTTCGCCGGGCTGGCGATGAGCGTCGACCTGCTGCTGGGCTACACCGGCCTGCTGTCGCTGGGGCAGGCTCTGTATTTCGGGCTGGGCGCCTATGTCTCGGCCCTCGTCCTGCGCGACGTCGCCCCCAGCTTCTGGCTGGCGATGGCGGCGGCCCTGCTGGCGGGCGGCGTGGCGGGCCTGATCGGCGGCGTCATCGCCAACCGGGTGAAGGGCGTCTACTTCGCGCTGATCACCTTCGGGCTGGCCCAGGTCGCCGCCAAGTCGGTCTACAACACCCGTGCGCTGGGCGCGTCGGACGGGCTGATCGGCATCCCGCAGATCAGCATCGGTTTCGGGCCGTTCAGCCTCGACACCGCCGACCCGCTGTCCTTCTTCCTGCTGGTGCTGGGCCTGACCGTCGCGGCCTATGCCGGGCTGGCCTATCTGATGGACGCGCCGTTCGGCCGGACGCTGGCCGCCATCCGCGCCAACGAGAAGCGCGTGCCGTTCCTGGGCTTCAACGCCTGGCGCTACAAGCTGGCGGTCTATGTGCTGGCCGCCTGCGTGGCGGCGCTGGCCGGGGCGCTCTACCCGATGCTGCGCGGCTTCGTCTCGCCCGAACTGATGTTCTTCGAGACCTCCGGCAACGCCGTCATCACCGTCATCGTCGGCGGCGTCGGCACGCTGGTCGGGCCGGTGGTGGGCAGCCTGCTGCTGACCGCCCTGCGCTCGGTCGTCGGGTCCTGGACCGAGCATCACCTGATCGTCGTGGGGGTCATCTTCATGCTGTCCGTCATCTTCCTGCGCAAAGGGCTGGTCGGCGCCCTGCTGGCACGGCTGGGCCGCCGCACCGGACAAGGGAGGGCGACGCCATGACGGCAGCCTCCCTCAAGACGGTGGTGGGCGTCGCCTGTGCATTGGGCGTCCGCGACCTGTCGGTGAATTTCGGTGGGCTCCAGGCGGTGGCGGGTGTCGGCTTCGAGGCCGCCGCCGGGCGGATCACCTCGGTCATCGGTCCCAACGGGGCGGGCAAGAGCACGCTGTTCAACCTGATCAGCGGCGCCATCCGCCCGACCGCCGGCCGGGTGACGTTGGACGGCGCCGACGTCACCGGGCGTTCGCCCGACCGGCTGCTCGCCGCCGGGCTGGCCCGATCCTTCCAGATCACCAACCTGTTCTTCGAACTGCCGGTCCTGGAAAACCTGCGGATCGCCGCGCAGGTGCTGGAACGGCCCTGGCACGCGCTGCGTCCGGTCGGCCACAGCCGCCGGTCGCTCGCCAAGGCCGAGGCGCTGCTGGACCGCTTCGGCCTGTCGGCCAAGGCGCGCGAGCTTGCCGGCAACCTCTCCCACGGCGAACAGCGGCGGCTGGAGATCGCGGTGGCGCTGGCCGCCGAACCGCGGGTGCTGCTGCTGGACGAGCCGACCCAGGGCATGAGCCATGGCGACACCGCCGACACCGGCGCGCTGATCCGCTCGCTGGCCGGCGAGCTGACCGTGCTGCTGATCGAACACGACATCGGGCTGGTGATGAGCCTGTCGGACCATGTCGTCGTGATGGCCCAGGGCCGGAAGATCGCCGAAGGGACGCCCACGGCGGTGCGCGCCGATCCCGCGGTGCAGGCCGCCTATTTCGGACACGGGTGACAGCCATGCTTTCCATCGAGAACCTGCACGCGCATTACGGCCTCAGCCATGTCCTTCAGGGCGTGTCCCTCCAGGCCGGTCCGGGCGAGGTGGTCGGGCTGTTCGGTCGCAACGGTGTCGGCAAGACCACCATCCTGAAATCCATCGCCGGCTGGGTGCCGGCCAGCTCCGGCACGATCCGGTTCGGCGGCGTCGATCTGGCCGGGCAGACGCCCGACACCATCGCCCGCCTTGGGCTCGGCCTGGTGCCGGAGGACCGCCGCATCTTCCCCGGCCTCAGCGTCGAGGAGAATCTGCGGCTGGGACTGCGCCAATGTCCCGGCCGGCCGCGCCGGGAGAACGAACAGGCGATCGGACAGGCCTTCGCCCGCTTCCCCCGGCTGGCCGAACGGCGGCGGCAGCTCGGCACCACCCTGTCCGGCGGCGAGCAGCAGATGCTGGCGATGGCCCGCGTGATGGTGGGCACTGCCAAGCTTCTGCTGATCGACGAGCCGACGGAAGGACTGGCGCCGATGATCGTCGACGAGATCTTCGCGATCATCACGGAACTGAAGCGGGCGGGATTGACCATCCTGCTGGTGGAGCAGAACATCCACCGCGCGCTCGACGTCGCAGACCGGTTCTATACGGTGGAGCGGGGCCGCATCACGCTGCATGGCGAAGCGGCCTCATCCGCCGACCGTGCGCGGCTGATGGAGATGGTTGCCGTCTGATCGGTCGGCCCCGCCTCCACCGGTGGCCCTATGTCCGGGGGAATGCCGTCAGGCCAGGCGGGCCAGCAGGGCATCCAGCATGCGGTCGCAGGCCGCAAGCTGGTCCTCGGCGATGAACTCGTCGGGTTTGTGGGCTTCGCCGATGCTGCCGGGGCCGCAGACCACCGTGGGCATCGACAGCCGCTGCTGGAACAGCCCGCCCTCCGTGCCGAAGGAGATCTTACCGGTGCTGTTGCCGCCGGTCAGCGCCTTGACGAAGGCCACCACCTCGGCGGTGCTGTCGGTGTCGAGCGCCGGATAGCTCGACAGCTCGGCGACGGTAAGGCCGGCCGCCGGGAAATCGGGGCTCAGGCGCCGGACGATGGCATCGGCCTCCGCCTGGATGCTGTCCAGCAGCGGACCCACCGGGTCCTGCGGCAAATGGCGGATTTCGAAATCGAGGCGGCAGCGGTTCGGCACGATGTTCAGCGCCTCCCCGCCCTGGATGATTCCGGCATGGATGGTGGTCCAGGGCACGTCATAGGCATCGTCCTGCGCCCCGCTGTCTCTCAGCTGACCCTGGATGCGGCGCAGCCCGGTCAGCAGGTCGCTCGCCATGTGGATGGCGTTCAGGCCCTGCGGCGCCAGGCTCGAATGGCATTCGACGCCGTGGCATTCGGCACGCAGGGCGGTCTTGCCCTTGTGGGCGGTGACCACCTGCATGCCGGTCGGCTCGCCGACGATGCAGAAGCGCGGGCGGACGGGCAATGCCGCCATCATCTCGATCAGCCGGCGGACGCCGAGGCAGCCGACCTCCTCGTCATAGGACAAGGCGAGATGCAGCGGCTGTGACAGGGGCCGACCGGTTGCCTGCTGGCTGGCGGCGCGGTCGAACAAAGCGAGGGCGGCGGCGATGAACCCCTTCATGTCGGCGGTGCCGCGGCCGAACAGCTTGCCGTCCCGGCGGGTCAGCCGGAACGGATCGCTGGTCCATGCCTGCCCTTCGACCGGAACGACGTCGCTGTGACCGGACAGCAGGACGCCGGGACGGTCCGCCGGCCCCAGCGTCGCGAACAGGTTGGCCTTGCGCCCGTCGTCGCTCGGCACCAGCCAGGTCGCGACGCCGATGGCTTCCAGCCTCTCCTGCACCCAGCGGATGAGGTCGAGGTTGCTTTCGCGGCTGACGGTGTTGAAGGCCACCAGCCGTTCCAGAATGTCGATGGTC
>Ga0206117_101042_pt1 | contig 17383 bp, 15 predicted proteins | sample 3A5Ametagenome_FD_177997 | JGI IMG/M metagenome (GOLD analysis project Ga0206117, IMG submission 177997) | Enriched microbial communities from leaf-cutter ant dump, University of Wisconsin, Madison, United States - 3A5A | ecosystem: Environmental > Terrestrial > Nest > Insects nest > Nest dump... | reverse complement strand
TCGATACCCGGCAGGTAGAAGAACGAGTAGTCAACACCGGCCTTGGCCTTCTCGGGGAAGAAGGCGGTGATGAAGTTGCCCTGCTTGTGCAGCCAGCACTTCGGCGGATCGGAGAACATGTTGACCGGCGAGTCGCCGAAGCTGGTCGACACGATGCCCTTGCGGCCGCCGTAGACGTACTTCTCGTCGAGCCAGATCTTGCCGATCAGCTCGGCGGCGTGCTTCACCTCGGGCGAGGAGAAGGGCAGCTTGCCTTCCGTCCACTTGTCGTAGTTCTCGAGCGAGGTCGTGCGGAGCATGTACTCCTCGAGCCAGTCGGTCGCCGGCCAGCCCGTGGCGGCGCCGGACTCGATGCCGACGCACCACGGCGTATCGCCGTCGGCAACGATCTGGTCCTGCAGGGCCTCGAGCTCCGCCCACGTCGTCGGCACCTTGTAGCCGGCGGCGTCGAAGGCCTTCTTCGGATACCAGACCAGGCTCTTGACGTTCACGCGCTCCCACACGCCGTAAATGCCAGGATTGCCGTCCTTGCCCTGCTTGGTCGCCATGTCCACCCAGCTCGGGATGTACTGCTGCAGGAAGTAGTCCTTGTTGCCCGAGAGATCGACCAGCTTGCCGGCCTTGGCGAAGTTGGCGAGCAGGCCGGGCTGCGGGAAGTCGGCGATATCCGGAGGATTGCCGGCGTCCGAACGCGTGGCGATCGTCGCCTCGAACTGCTTCGAGCCTTCGTACTGAATGTCGATGCCGGTGGCTTCCTCGAACGCCTTGATGGTGTCGTTGAAGCGGACTTCGTCACCAGCGGTGAAGGGACCGAAGGCGGTGACCTTGGTGCCCTTGAACTTGCCGGCGAAGGCATCGGCCAGTTCCGGCGGAACGTTGTCCGCAGCGGCGGCGGCCGAGACGGCGGCGAAAGCGGCGAAAGCCGACGCCATCAGACAGGCGTTAAGTGATCTCAGTTTCATCCAAACCTCCCAAATCGGGTCTTCCTAAAGAACAATCGCGCAACTGGCGCGATCTTGACGCCTCCCCCTCGACGGAAAGCGGCGGCGTCATCAGCGTGGCGGAGCAGTCGTCCGACGCACGATGAGCTCGACGGGCAACGTGTCGCAGGTCGGCCCCTTCTCCGGCTCCTCAATCCGCCTGAGAAGGGCCTCGACGCTGCGACGCCCGGATTCGAAAAGAAGCTGGCGAACGGTCGTCAGCCCCAGAAAATCTGCCATTTCGATGTCGTCATAGCCAACCACCGACAGGTCGCCGGGAACATCGAGTCCCAAATCGCGCGCCGCCTCCAGCACGCCCAGGGCCTGGGTGTCGTTAGAGGCGAAGATCGCCGTCGGCGGTTCGGCGAGGCCGAGCATCCGCATGGCGAGTTCCCTTGCCACCTCGCGGCCGAAGCGACCGTCGAGATGATACTCGGGACGAATTCCAATGCCCGCCTCGATCAGCGCGCGCCGGTATCCTTCGAAGCGGTCCTCGCCGGCGGTGAAGTTGAAGCCGGCCTGTGGGATGTCACCGATATAGCCGATGCGACGATGCCCGAGATCGATAAGGTGGCGCGTCGCGGTCCGCCCACCGGCAACGTCGTTGATAACGATACGATCGAAGGGCTCGCAAATCGGATTGCCGACATCGACGAAGACAACCGGAACGGATGAGCGCTGGAAGCGCGCGACATCCGGAAGCGTCGGCGGCAGGGAAATGACGATGACGCCGTCCACCCGGCGCGGATCCGGCACGGTCCGGAAATAGCGATCCCGCTTCTCGACCGCGTCGACATTGTAGATGACGACGTCGTAACCGTTTTCCGAAGTCGTTTCCTCGATGCCGTGGAGACGTTCGACGAAGACAGAGCGCGTAAAGAAAGGAGCAATGACGGCGATGCTTTGCGTCTTGCCCATGGAGAGGCCACGTGCCGCCAGATTAGGAACGTAATTGAGGTCGCGTACCGCACCCATGACTTTGGCGCGCGTCGTTTCGGATACGCGCGGATGGTCATTCAGCACCCGCGAGACGGTGCCGAGGCCGACTCCAGCTCTCTCCGCTATGTCCTTAATCGTCGGGCGCATGTGAGCAAACATGTTATGGAAGCGTTTCCATGAGGTAGCACAAGAGAGTGCGTTGAGCAATAGACGCAACGTCGACTTATGTCCAAGGGCTCGTTTCGGACGGCTGGCGGTCTCCTGTCATGGCTTCGTTGAAAACTCGGCATTCTTTGGTAACGTCAACGAAAACGATACGACTAAAGGTCTAGGCCCATTCCTGGGTCGGATGCAAGCTCACCTTGGGTTTGTACTTAGGGAAAGTGGATTTTTCCACCCCGGTTGCCGCGATTTAAAGCGCTTTCGAGCCAATTCGGAACGATGGCGGGTGCTCGATGGGGCACGTTTGGCTCGTCCATTTTTCGTCTGAACGGCTTTTTGTGGATTTGAAACGTTGGCAGAGATGTCTATCGTTCGAGTGGCCGGGTGGGGCGTTCCGGCGAGCTTGGCAAAAGTGCCGCTTCAAGGGTGGTGCCGCCTGGTGGTAGAAGTGAAGAGGTTCGACAATCGGAAGCCGACGACAATTCATCGTCCGCGCTCGGTTGCCGCTTGCCGGCAAGCCGGCTCGATATCGGCGGCGGACAAGCTGAAGCCAAGGGAGTATCCGTCCTAAAGGGGACGAGGCGTCGGACCGGAACGGCGCATGCCCACGGGCAGCGAAGGGAGAGCATGGTGTTCGGACCGTTCAGAAGACGTTCGCCGCAGCGCCCGGCCTGGAGCCGGCTCGACGCCGATGCCGATGACCTTCGGGAGTATGATGCGTTTGGCCCCTGGCTTTTGCAGATCGGGTCGGCCGCCGAGATGCCCCCCAGATTCCGTTCGGCCTATGACGATCTGCGGCACGCCGACCATCTCATCAAGATCCCGCGCGCCATCGATCGGCGCGACGCGTTTCCCGGTGCCGACCTTTACGGCGCCGCCTTTGCGCTGGACGGCGATGGCATCACCTTGCTGACGGCCCCGGAAGGCGAGAAAGGGTTTGTTCGACGGCATCTGGCCTGGGACGAAGTGGCCGCCGTCCGGACGGTGAGCAATCTGCTGCACGCCGAGTTCGTTCTCTTGCTGAAAGAGGGCGATGCGCTGACGGTGACCTACAATTCCGTTTCGACCGACCTCATGACCCGCGTCGTCGGCTTCATTCGCCAGCAGCTCATGGCACCGGACGATTTCGGTCCGGCCCTGATCAACGAGGCCGAGGAGTTCGAGGACTTCTTCTTCAAGGCCATGCTGGCCGAGGAACGCCACGGCGGCCAGTTCATGCTGCCCATCCATTTCGAAGCGCCGGGCAAATCCTGCCGCAACGCCCAGAACCGTCGACGCGTCACCACCGGTCTTTTGATCCTGCTGTCGGGAAGCGAGCTTGTGATCGTCGATCGCGATGCGCCGATGCGGCGGCGTTTCTTCGCTCACTATGCCTACCGCAAGACCTATGTCGGTCTGGCGTCGGTGCGCGGGTTCCGTTTGCAACAGCCGCCGGACAATGCACCCGGCCGCTTCATGCTGCTGGAGCTGATCATGGAGCAGCAGCGTCTTGGCGTTCCCTGCTTCAAGACGCCCGAGCGGGTCATCGAGCTCCTGCGCCGACGCGGCGTGGCCCGGCTTTGAGGCCTTCGCCTCATCCGGCATTTCGCCGGACGAGGCTGCCGATCTGCAGCAGCGTGGCGAGAAGCCCGAACGCCGCGCCCAGCGCTGCCACCGCCGGCCAGCCGCCATGCGGCCAGACCGCTCCGGCCAGGGCCGAGCCGGCGGCGCCTCCCAGGAACATCACCCCCATGAACAGCGTGTTGATGCGGGCCCGCGCCTCCGGGCGTAGCGCGTAAATGATGTGCTGGTTGGAGATCAGCGCGCTCTGGACGGCGAAGTCGAGGACGATGACGCCGATGACGAGGCCGATGATCGACGACCAGAGGCCGAAGATCGCCCAGGCCGCCAGCGTCAGAGCGGCGCCGAGGGCGATGACCCCATGAGGGCCGCGCCGGTCGGCGATGTGTCCGGCCAAGGGGGCGGCCAGAATGCCGACGAGCCCGACAATGCCGAACAGGCCGGCGACGTCGGCGCCAAGGCCGAACCGCGGATCCTCGAGGCGGAGTGCGAGAACCGTCCAGAAGGCCGAGAACGCGGCGAACAAAAGCGCCTGTGTGGCCGCAGCCAGTCGCAACGCGGCGAACTCGCGGAATAGGTGGACGAGCGAGACCATCAGACGGCCGTAGCCCAGAGTGCCGCCGGGGTGGCTCTTCGGCAGGCGAAAGCCCATCCAGATGGCTGCGCCGAGCGCGACCGGAACGCCGAGCCAGAACATGGCACGCCAGCCGGCATGCTCGCCGACGAAGCCGGCCACCGTTCGGCTGAGAAGAATGCCGGCGAACAAGCCGGCCATCACCGTTCCCACCGTCGCGCCCCGCCGCTCGGCCGGCGCCAGATGGGCGGCGAGCGGCACCACTTGCTGGGCGACCGTGGCGGCGAGTCCGACGGCGAACGAAGCAGCCAGCATGGGCGCTGCGCCCGGCGCCATCGCCGTTGCCGCCAGCGAGACCGCCAGCATGAGGAACTGCGCGACGATCAGCGCTCGCCGTTCCAGGATGTCGCCGAGCGGCACCAGCAGGAAAAGGCCAGCGGCGTAACCGAGCTGGGTGGCTGTCGGAATGTAGGCGGTCAGCGGACTGCCGAGGTCGCCCTGCATCACGCCAAGCAGTGGCTGGTTGTAGTAGATGTTGGCGACCGCGAGGCCGGCGGCGGCGGCCATTGCCAGCGTAAGGCCGCGGGAGAGGGCGGCAGATGTGCCTTCAGTGGATGACTTGGTCACCTGAAACTCCATGCCGCTGGGCGGCTCGTCGAGAATATCGATTATGGAGGCATACTACCAATCGTAACGATATCGCGTATAGTGCGGCAGAGAGTTAAGTCCGCATAACGGATGCCGATATAATGGACATTGATTCCATTTCCGTTTTCGTTGAGGCAACCCGGGCCGGCAGTTTGGCTGGCGCCGCCCGTGAACTGGGGCTCGTGCCGATGGCGGCGTCGCGCCGACTCGCCGCCCTGGAGGCCGAGCTGGGGGTTCGCCTCGTTCACCGGACGACCAGGGCGCTGGCGCTGACGGCGGAGGGAGAAGCCTTTCTGCCCTATGCCGAGGCAATGATCGAGGATGCGACCAACGCCCGCGCCGCCGTCAGGCCGTCGGGGCCGTGCGTCGCCGGTCTCCTGCGCGTCACTGCGTCGGAACCGTTCGGGCGAAAGGTGGTGAGCGCCATGCTGCCGGCCTTTCTCGCCGCCAATCCCGATCTCCGCGTCGATCTGCTACTCACCGACACTGTCGTCGACATCGTCGCGGCCGGTGTCGACGTGGCCATCCGCATCGCGCCTCTTCGCGACAGCTCGTTGGTCGCTCGCCGTCTCGCCGACAGCCCGCGCCATCTCTATGCTTCGCCGGCCTATCTCAAATCGGCCGGAACGCCGAGCCGGCTCGCCGACCTGGAACGGCATCAGTGCCTGCTGCTGTCCGGCGCCACGCACTGGGCCTTCGCCGCCGGAGACCGAACCCGGCGTGTGCGGGTGACCGGGCGCTATGCGAGCAACTCCATCGAGGCCCTCCACGAGGCGTGTCTCCGGGGACTTGGTCTCGCGTTGCTCTCGGAGTGGAACGTCACCGCCGATGTTGCCGCCGGCCGCCTGGTGCCGGTCCCGCTCGAAGGTGCGGAGCCCGAGACCTTGGGAATCTGGGCCGTCTATCCCTCCGCGCGGCTCGTCCCGCCCAAGGCGCGTCTGTTCGTCGAGGCACTGGCGCGACAGCTCGAGCGGGGCGGCGAACAGCAGCCGAAGGATGAGACAGTACGTTAGAATTTTGTTAAGCCCACTTGCGCGGCGGCGGCTACGGGCCTATATGCGCCGCGCTCGGGCAGCCTTGCCCGGACCAGATGGAATGACGGCAATGAATGACAACCTGATCGCAGACCTTATTTTCCCTGCCATCAGGACTCGTATTCATGCCCGCTTCCATCACGCTTTCCGGTCTCAGCTATTCTACGCCTGACGGCCGTCTTCTCTTCGACAATCTGAACATTGCCTTTGGCGCCGAGCGCACCGGTCTCGTCGGGCGCAATGGCGTGGGCAAGTCCACGCTTCTGCGCCTTGTCGCCGCCGAGCTGTCGCCGCGCTCCGGCACCGTGTCCGTCGGCGGACGGGTGGCCGTGCTGCGCCAGATCGTGGCGCCGCCTCCCGACATGACCGTGGCCGATCTGTTTGGCGTAACGGACGGTCTGGACCTGATCGATCGCGCCGAGGCGGGCAGGGCCGGCGTCGCGGAACTGGCCGAGGCGGACTGGACGCTGCCGTCGCGTTTGGAAACGTCGCTTTCACGGCTGGGGCTCGACATTCGGCCGGACACGCCGCTCGCCACGCTGTCGGGCGGCGAAATGACTCGGGCGGCCTTGGCGGCGCTGACGTTCGACGAGCCCGACATGCTGCTGCTCGACGAACCGACGAACAATCTCGACCGCGACGGACGAAGGGCGGTGATCGACCTTCTCGCCGGCTGGCGGGGTGGCGCCGTGGTGGTCAGTCACGACCGCGAGCTTCTGGAAACCATGGACGCCATCGTCGAGCTCACCTCGCTCGGCGCCAGCCGCTATGGCGGAGGCTGGAGTGCCTACCGGGCGCGCAAGGCCATAGAACTCGCCGCCGCCCGACATGATCTCGACGACGCCGAGAGGCGGTTCGTCGGCGAGAAGCAGTCGGCCCAGGCCCAGGCCGAGAAGCAGGCGCGACGGGCCGGGGTAGGGGCGCGAAAGGCCGCCAGAGGCGACATGCCCAAGATCGTCGCCGGCGGCCTCGAACGCAAAGCCGAGGAAACGCGCGCCGCCGACGCCCGGCTTGCCGAGCGCCGCATGGTTGCCGCCGCTTCGGCCGTCGACGAGGCTCGCGGCAAGCTGGAGGTTCTCATTCCCTTTTCGGTCAGCTTGCCGCCGTCCGGCCTCGTCGCCGATCGTCTGGTGCTGAGGCTGGATAGGGTTTCGGTCGGCCATGGCGACAGGGTGCTGGTCCACGACCTTTCGCTGGAGATCCGGGGACCGGAACGGGTTGCGATCACCGGACCGAACGGCTCTGGAAAGACTACGCTGCTGAGAGCGATCACTGGCGGACTGCCGCCGCTCTCGGGCACCGTCGATCGGCGTGTCGACTTTGCCTTTCTCGATCAGCGGGTCTCGCTTCTCGACGAGGCGGAAACGATCCGCGACAACTATCGTCGCCTCGATTCCGGCGCCAGCGAGGAAGCCTGCCGGGCGAGTCTCGCCAGGTTCAAGTTCCGAGCCGATGCCGCGCTTCGAACCGTCGGCAGCCTGTCGGGGGGAGAACGTCTGAGGGCAGGGCTCGCCTGCGTCCTCGGCCGCGCCCGTCCGCCACAACTGCTCGTCCTCGACGAGCCGACCAATCATCTCGACGTCGAGTCGATCGAGACCGTGGAAGCCGGCCTTCGAGCCTATGACGGCTCACTTCTGGTTGTAAGCCACGACGAGGCCTTCCTGGAGGCCATCGGGATAGGTCGACGCGTCGAACTCGCGTCGTCCGATGCCGGGGCACGTCTCGTCTGACGCCAGCTGGGGCTGCCCGGTATGGGAATCGTAATCGATTGAATGCTGTCGATCCGGGCATTTTCGGTATCGAATCTCTTGCCGGCAGCCCCTTGCGAAACCTCATTCCAGAGTTCTTAGTACAAACTACGTATTCGATACGTAGTGGCACGTAGAACTTTGGGCGAAATTCGTAACCGGATCGAACGGGCCAGGAAAAATCCCGGAAATAAGCCGAAATGCTCAGTTGACTGGCCCCTGAGTTAACATTTGTTCCTATTTTGTTCCATTATTTTGAGGTTCGTATCTATGTCCTCGTACGGTCTTACAACGATTGATCCCTCATACTTCAGTCGGTATTGTCTTTTTCAGGAACGCTAATCCGGGCCGCTCGGTTATGGGTGCCGGGCGTTGGAGAGACTGGCAGGAGAGTTGACCGTCATGGGGTTGTCAGATGGGGCCGTGAGGTTCCCGATGCTGCTCTTTTGTGGTGTAGCCACCAGGACGGACGTCTCTTTCTTCAGGCTGCGAACCTTACCCACCCCTGTCGGCGCATCGTCTCATAAGTCCTCTCTCGCGAATGAGACCGGAACGGGCGGCGATATGTCCATCGGAGAAAGCTGATGTCACAAGCTCCTACCAAGAATGCCAAGCTTATCGCCTGGGTTGAAGAAGTCGCCAAGCTCACGACCCCGGACCGCATCTATTGGTGCGATGGTTCGCAGGAAGAGTATGATCGTCTCTGCCAGGAGCTGGTCGACGGCGGCACCTTCACGCGCCTGAACCCTGCCAAGCGTCCGAACAGCTTCCTTGCCCGTTCCAATCCGTCGGACGTCGCTCGCGTCGAAGACCGCACCTACATCTGCTCGAAGACCAAGGAAGAAGCCGGTCCGACCAACAACTGGGCCGATCCGGCCGAGATGCGCGCCACCATGAACGGCCTGTTCAAGGGCTGCATGAAGGGCCGCACGATGTACGTGATCCCCTTCTCCATGGGCCCGCTCGGTTCCAAGATCGCCCAGATCGGCGTCGAGCTCTCGGACAGCGCCTACGTCGCCGTTCACATGCGCATCATGACCCGCATGGGTCAGAAGGTGCTGGACGTGCTCGGCAATGACGATTTCGTGCCTTGCATCCACTCGGTCGGCGCCCCGCTGGAAGCCGGTCAGAAGGACGTTGCCTGGCCCTGCAACGACACCAAGTACATCGTCCACTTCCCCGAAACCCGCGAGATCATGTCCTTCGGTTCGGGTTATGGTGGCAACGCCCTGCTCGGCAAGAAGTGTCTGGCCCTGCGTATCGCTTCGGTCATGGCCCGCGACGAGGGCTGGCTGGCCGAGCACATGCTCATCCTCGGCGTCAAGAACCCCAAGGGCGAGAAGTCCTACGTCGCCGCCGCCTTCCCGTCGGCTTGCGGCAAGACCAACTTCGCCATGCTGATCCCGCCGAAGGCCTACAAGGGCTGGGAAGTCACCACCATCGGTGACGACATCGCCTGGATCAAGCCGGACGCCAACGGCGAGCTGCGCGCCATCAACCCCGAGAACGGCCTCTTCGGCGTTGCCCCCGGCACCAACGAAGTGTCGAACCCGAACGCGCTTGCCACCCTCAAGGCCAACTGCATCTTCACCAACGTCGCCCTGACCGACGACGGTGACGTGTGGTGGGAAGGCCTCGACGGCGAGACCCCGAAGCACCTGATCGACTGGACCGGCAAGGACTGGACCCCGGATTGCGGCCGTCCCGCCGCCCATGCGAACAGCCGCTTCACCGCTCCGGCCTCGCAGGTGCCGTCGATCGACGCTGCCTGGGAAGATCCTGCCGGCGTTCCGATCTCCGCCTTCATCGTCGGTGGCCGCGTCTCCAAGGCGTTCCCGCTGGTCATGCAGTCCTTCTCCTGGTCGCACGGCGTCTATCTCGCCGCCACCATGGGTTCGGAAGCGACCGCTGCCGCCGTCGGTCAGGCCGCCATGCGCCGCGACCCGTTCGCCATGCTGCCGTTCTGCGGCTACAACATGGCCGACTACTGGGCGCACTGGCTGAACCTCGGCCGCAAGCTGCCTGCCGCTCCGGGCATCTTCCGCGTCAACTGGTTCCGCAAGGACGAGAACGGCAAGTTCATGTGGCCGGGCTACGGCGAGAACATGCGCGCCCTCGAGTGGATCGTCGGCCGCGTCAAGGGCACGGCTGCCGCTGTCGAGAGCCCCTATGGTCTCATCCCCCGCTACAGCGACCTGAACATGGAAGGCGTCAACTTCCCGAAGGCCAAGTACGACGAAATCGTCAAGGTCGAGAAGGAAAAGGGTCTGGCCGAGGCCGAGGACCAGGTGTCGCACTTCGCCAAGTTCGGCGATCGCCTGCCCAAGGAAATGGAGCTGGAGCGCCAGCTGCTGGTCGCCCGCCTCGAGCGTTCGCCGGCGGTGTGGTCCCTCAAGGACTGATTGCTCTGGTAAGCCATAGGCTTGACTGACGACATCAAGGACGGCCCTCGGAAACGGGGGCCGTTCTGCTTTCGAGCCTACGTCGCAATCCCGATGTTGTCGCCTGCTGACACTTCTTGTCGTCGACGGGCGCGCAGATGCGGCGAACACCCAACGGAGGCGGACGTGAGCATTCTCAATCGCGCGTGGCATGAGGACAATCCCATGCCGAAGAATCCGACGCCGGAGCAGCGCATGGCCTGGCATGCCGGCCACGCGGCGAACTGTCCCTGTCGCCCCATGCCGGCCGGGGTGGTCCGCTTGTTCGTCGAGCGTGGCTTGCCGGTTCCCGACCAATTGGCGCTGCACAGGACGGCCGATCGCAAAGGGTGAGCCGCGCGTCGATGCAGGCCCCGCCATCTCGCCCCGGCGGATCTCTGATCGGTCAGCTAGATAGGTCGCGCAGTCGTGATCGCCGGAATCGGGGCAGCCTAAGGATTTTTCTGGAACCTTTTTGGGTTTCGATCATATTTATGAACGGGCCGCCGACAGGGGCCGTCGTCCGCCGCTGGCGGACCCCGGCTCCGGACCGGACTTCATTTCATTGGCGACGATCCTCTACGGCCTCGGTTGCAGTTTCAGTTGGCGCCATCGGACGTTTACGATTTCGGCCTTGTTGAAGACCGCAGAACCGATGCCGCCGCGATAGCGTTGGTGGGGGACCATGCGATGGTCTGGGCGGAAAATATTCTCCGCGGCCTGCTGAACAAGCTGGTGACGCGGGGGTCGTTTGAAGTTGAACTTTACAATGGAACGCGTTGGACCTTCGGCGATGGTAGCGGCAAACGCGTAGTCGCCCGCATCGCCGACCGTGGAGTCGCCTCGGAGTTGATCCGTGATCCGGAAGTCCGGTTCGGCGAACTCTACATGGACGGCAGGCTCGATGTCGTCGAGGGCACGCTCTACGAACTCGTCGAACTGTTGCTCCAGCATGGCGTCGGCATGCGCCAGTTCACCGGCCGTAAGCTGTTCCTGATGGCACGCAAGATCAGGCACCTGCTGGTCGGGCGCAACACGCTGCTGCGGTCGCGCCGCAACGTTGTCCATCATTACGATCTCAATGCCGCCTTCTACGATCTGTTCCTCGACTCGGATCGTCAGTATTCTTGCGCCTATTACGCCGCGCCGGACATGACGCTGGAGGAGGCGCAGCGCGCCAAGTGCCGGCACCTGGCCGCCAAGCTTCTGATCGATCCCGGCATGAGCGTGCTGGACATCGGATCGGGCTGGGGCGGGCTCGGCCTCTATCTCGCCGAAGCCGGCAAGGCTGGCCGCGTCAAGGGTATCACGCTGTCCGACGAGCAACTGGCCATCGCCAAGAAGCGCGCGGCGGACAAGGGCTACGACCACGTCAAGTTCGAGCTCGAAGACTATCGCAACATGCGCGGTACCTTCGATCGCATCATCTCGGTCGGCATGTTCGAGCACGTCGGCCCTCAGAACTACGACACCTTTTTCCGCAAGGCGGCCGACCTCCTGGCGGACGACGGCGTGTTCATGCTGCACACCATCGGCCATACCTCGACGCCGGGGCTCACCAACGGCTGGATCACTAAATACATCTTCCCCGGCGGTCATTTGCCCGCCTTGTCGGAAGTGGTGACCGCCGTCGAAAAATCCGGCCTGATGATGGCGGACGTGGAAGTGCTGCGCCATCACTATGCCGACACGCTCCGCGAGTGGCGGTCGCGCTTCATGGCCCGGCGCGACAAGGCGCTGGCCCTCTACGACGAGCGCTTCTGCCGGATGTGGGAGTGCTATCTCGCGCTCTGCGAGGCGGCTTTCCGCTTCCTCGACGTGGTGGTCTACCAGTTCCAGCTCACTCACCGTAACGACGTGGTCCCGATCACCCGCGACTACATCGCCAGGCGCGAGGCCGAGCTGTTTGCCCGCGAGAAGGCGTTGGGCGAGCCGACGGCGGCGCGCTCCTGGCGGGATATGGCAACGGTCATCACGGGTGGATAGCGCGGGATGTTGGAGTGCCTTCCGGCCTCCCGCCCGCAACTGGACCCTCAACTGGGAAGGGAGGCCGGTTCAGCCTCCCTCCGTCATCCTCCGCGTCAGCTCGTAGAGGGCGATGCCGCTTGTCGTCGCGACATTGAGGCTGTCGAAACCGCCGGCCATGTCGATGCGCACCGTTTCGGCGTGGGCCATTTCCGCGTCCGGCAGTCCAGGCCCCTCCGTGCCGAGAAGCAGCGCCACCGGCCGGTCGGTCGGGACCTCGTGGAGCCGCATGGCCCCGCGTGGCGACAAGGCGAGCACGCGATAGCCGAGACCGGTCACGGCTGCCGCAACGCCTGCGTTCGAACCGAGCCGCGTGAACGGAACGTTCAGCACGCCACCGACCGATACCCGGATCGCTTTCCGATAGAGCGGGTCGCACGAGGTCGCATCGAGCACCACCGCGCCCGCTCCGAAGGCTGCGGCATTGCGGAAAATGCCGCCCATGTTGTCGTGGTTGGCGATGCCGACAAGGCCGACCACGACGCGCGGACGGCCTTTCAGCAGATCGGCGAGAGGTGGGGAGGGCGCGCGACGGCCGAGGCCCAGAAGCCCCCGGTGAATGGGGAACCCCACGACCGTGTCCATAAGGTCCTGATCGGCAACGTAGATGGGCATGTTGTCGGGCGGCGCCCACGCCAGCGCCGTGTCGATCCGGTTGCCGGCGACCAAGAGCGCCTCGGGCCGAAAATGCGACCCCTTCGACAGAAAAACCGCCAGCACGCTTTCGCCCTCGGCGATGAAGGCGTCGCCATGGGCTTGTCGAAGATCGCGATCGCGAACGTTCATGAAAGGGGCGAGGCGCGGGTCGGCCGGATCGGTGACCGGAATGATCATGGCTTGTCTTCCGCTTCTTGACGGGGGGACACGGGACACCGTTATTAGCTGAGAGGCGTCGAAGCCAGAGGGCACGCGAAAGGATTGCGGGATGTTTCATCATCGACTGATCGGAGTGTTCGCGGGCCTCGCCGGTGCGGTCGGCGTGGCGACGCTCGCCGTCGGCGCCCACGCCGTCACCGGCGCCAATCTGGACGTTGCCGGAAACGTCCTTCTGTTTCACGCCGCGGCGCTGCTGGCGCTCGCTGGTGCCGGCGATCGGCCGCTGAGAGGGTTGTCGGCCCTGTTGTTCGTGGCCGGCTGCCTCCTGTTCTCGGGCGATCTGATCTTCAAGGCGGCGATGGCGAGGAGCCTGTTTCCCATGGCGGCGCCTTCGGGTGGCGTCGCGCTGATCCTCGGCTGGCTGGTGGTCGCCGTTGGGTCGTTGTTCCCGCGGCGGTCATGACCCCCGTCGTTCCCGGATCCCCGCCGCGCGGCCTTGACTCTTGCGCGGCCAAATGGTCGTGTCCGGCCGAAAACCATTGAGGAAAGCCAACAGATGAGCAACGCCTTCGTGTTCCCCGGTCAGGGCAGTCAGGCCATCGGCATGGGCAAGGCCCTCGCCGATCATTATGCCGCCGCGCGGGCGGTGTTCGAAGAGGTGGACGACGCCCTCGGCGAGAAGCTGTCCGACATCGTCTTCAACGGTCCCGAGGATCAGCTGACGCTGACCGCCAACACCCAGCCGGCCCTGATGGCCGTCAGCCTGGCCGCGCTGCGCGCTCTGGAGGCCGAGGGCATCACCATCAAGCAGCACGCGTCCTTCGTGGCCGGCCATTCGCTCGGCGAATACTCGGCGCTGGCCGCCGCGGGCGCCTTGTCGGTGACCGACGCCGCCCGTCTGCTGCGGACGCGCGGCAACGCCATGCAGAAGGCCGTGCCGGTGGGCGAGGGCGCCATGGCGGCGCTGCTCGGGCTCGATTTCGAGACGGCGGTGGCCGTTGCCAAGGAAGCCGCCCAGGGCGACGTCTGCGAGGCGGCCAATGACAACGCTCCCGGCCAGGTGGTGGTGTCGGGCGCCAAGCTTGCGGTCATACGTGCCGTCGATATCGCCAAGGGCAAGGGCGCCAAGCGGGCCATGCTTCTCAACGTCTCCGCTCCCTTCCATTGCCGCCTGATGCAGCCGGCGGCGGAGGCCATGGCCGAAGCGCTGGCCGCGGCGACCATCAACGCGCCGATCGTGCCGATCTTCGCCAACGTCACCGCAGCCCAGACATCCGACCCCGAAGCCATCCGCAAGCAGCTCGTCGCCCAGGTCACTGGTACCGTCCGCTGGCGCGAGAGCGTGTCGGCCATGGCCGGCGCCGGTGTCGACAAGTTCGTCGAAGTGGGTGCCGGCAAGGTGCTGTCCGGCCTCATCCGCCGCATCGCGCCCGGCGAAGGCGTGATCGATTTCGGCAAGCCCACGGATATTGCCGACGTCAAAGCGCTGCTCGGGCTTGCCTGAAGAGCGCAAATTCATGCGGTATCATGATACCTCATGAATTAAGTTATTGATTTATATGGACATGATGCCGCTCGTTGTGCTTGACAAACGGGCGGCATTTCCATATTTGAAGGCGCGACGGCGGCGCCCGGCAACGGGAGCCGCCCTTTCGCATCGGTAACGGCGCGAAAGAGAAGACGAACCGGCCGCCTTTTGGGGCGGCCCAACCGGAAGACGGTAACGCCCATGACGACCTATACGGCGAAGCCGGCGAATATCGAGAAGAAGTGGGTCTTGATTGACGCCGAAGGCCTCGTGGTCGGCCGCCTCGCGACTGTGATCGCGATGCGCCTCCGCGGCAAGCATAAGGCCACCTACACCCCGCACATGGACGACGGAGACAATGTCGTCGTCATCAATGCGGACAAGGTGGTGCTGACCGGCCGCAAGTACACCGACAAGACCTATTACTGGCACACCGGCTATATCGGCGGCATCAAGGAGCGCAAGGCGCGCCAGATCCTCGAAGGTCGCTTCCCCGAGCGCGTGCTCGAGAAGGCCGTTGAGCGCATGATTCCCGAGGGGCCGCTCGGTCGTCGCCAGCTTTCCAACCTCCGCGTCTACGCTGGTGCCGAGCATCCCCATGCCGCCCAGCAGCCGGAAGTCCTCGACGTTAAGTCGATGAACAAGATGAACACGAGGCCTTGATCCATGGCTGAGCTCTCCTCCCTCGCTGAACTCGGCGCTGCCGACGTCGCCCCGGTGGCCGAAGCCCCGGTGCACGTCCAGAAGCTGGACAAGTTCGGCCGCGCCTATGCCACCGGCAAGCGCAAGAACGCCATCGCTCGCGTCTGGGTCAAGCCGGGTTCCGGCAAGATCGTCGTGAACGGCAAGGAGTTCAACGCTTACTTCGGTCGTCCGGTGCTCCAGATGATCGTCCAGCAGCCGATTTATGCCGCTGCCCGCGACGGCCAGTTCGACATCATCGCCACGGTTGCCGGCGGCGGCCTCTCCGGCCAGGCCGGTGCGCTGCGCCACGGCATCTCCAAGGCGCTGACCTACTACGAGCCGGGCCTGCGCGGCGTGCTCAAGAAGCTCGGCTTCCTGACCCGCGACAGCCGCGTCGTCGAGCGCAAGAAGTACGGCAAGCGCAAGGCGCGCCGGAGCTTCCAGTTCTCGAAGCGCTGATCCGGTTTCGGATATGGAATATGGAAAGGGCGGTGCCATTGGCGCCGCCCTTTTCGTGTGAGGGCGGTTCCTTTGTATCGGGGGGCATGGAATGGAAGAGTTTGTCTTTCGGGCAGCCGGCCTTGACGACCTCGATGCCATCGTTCGGCTTCACCTCAGGTCTTGGCGTCATTCCATGAAGGAACTGGCGCCGCCAGCTGCCTACGCGGCGCTGGATGAAGACTATCGTACGGCGCAATGGAGGCGGATGCTCGGTTCACCCGGAGAGGACGATCTGTGGCTGGTTTGCGAACGCGATGGCGACATTGTCGGCATTGGTGGCGCCTGCGCGCCGACGCACGCGTCCTTTGCCGGGCGAGGAGAGGTTCGGTTTCTCTATCTGGAGCCGTCCTGCCAGCGACGGGGCCTGGGGCGCCGGTTTCTATCCGAGCTTGCTGGGCATTTGATCCGGCGCGGCTATCAAGGCGTCGCCCTCTCGGTGGTCGACGGCAATACGCCCGCCCGCGCCTTCTACGGGGCGCTCGGCGGGCGTGAGATCGGCTTTCATACTTTCCCAAGCCAGATATGGCCGTCTCGCGACGTCATCATCGCCTGGGACGATGCCGCGCAACTTGCGTCTGTCGCCTGACGTCAGTCCTTGATCCTCAGGCCCACCGGGTCGGGCGGCAACGGGATGAACTCCGTCTCGCCGATGATCTCGGGAAAGCGCCGGGCGCGCCAATCAGCCTTGGCCGCTTCGATGCGTTCCTTCGACGAGGAAACGAAATTCCAGTAGATGTGACGCTTCTCCGGGAACGGCTCGCCACCGATCAGAACGAGACGCGTCGGCTCCGTCGCGGCCAGGATCACCTCCGCGCCGGGACGGAAGATGACGAGCTGGTTCGGCGGGAACACGCCATCCTGCCCTTCGATGCCGACGCCGCCATGAATGACGTAGGCGGCCCGCTCGACATGGTCCGGCGGTACCTTGAAGCGGGTACCGGCTTCGAGGTGGACATCGGCATACATCAGGTCGGAGTAGACCGGCACCGGCGAGCGGACGCCGAAGCCTTCGCCGGCCACCAGTGTCATGCGCATGCCGGTATCGGAGAAAACGGGCAGCACCGCCTTGTCATGGTGGCTGAAGAGAGGGGCGATCTCCTCGCTTGCCTTGGGCAGGGCCACCCAGATCTGGGTGCCGAACAGGTTCCCTCCGGCGGCATGCACGGCCTCCGGGAAGCGTTCGGAGTGGACGATGCCGTTGCCGGCCGTCATCCAGTTGACCTCGCCGGCTCGGATCGTCTCCTTGTGACCGGCGCTGTCGCGATGGATCATTTCGCCATCGAACAGGTAGGTCAGCGTCGACAGGCCGATATGCGGATGCGGCCGCACGTCCTCCGCCTCGCCGGCGCCAAACATCACCGGTCCCATCTGGTCGAAGAAGATGAATGGCCCGACCATGCGGCGCTGCGCCGACGGCAGGGCGCGACGCACCTTGAAGCCGCCGAGGTCGCGCACGTTCGGAAGAATGATCTCCTCAATGCGGTCGTTGCCGCCCTTGCCGGGAATGCTCATGGTTCGCCCTTTCCTGTTGCTGGACAGGATAAGGGCTTCTGCGGATGAACGGTAGCCGCCGTTCGTTGAACGGTGTTTTCATCGCCAAGGACGATTGGCTCGCGAGGGCAGGGCAGTCGTTGCGTAAGTATAAATAAAAAAGCAGGGCCGAAGCCCTGCTTTCTAGTTCCGCGTGTCAGCCCATAAAGCCTACAGATAGAAAGACCTCCCAGTCCATCCGCCGGCGGCAGCGTTTTCCGCGCCTATATGGGT
>Ga0206117_101036_pt1 | contig 17497 bp, 17 predicted proteins | sample 3A5Ametagenome_FD_177997 | JGI IMG/M metagenome (GOLD analysis project Ga0206117, IMG submission 177997) | Enriched microbial communities from leaf-cutter ant dump, University of Wisconsin, Madison, United States - 3A5A | ecosystem: Environmental > Terrestrial > Nest > Insects nest > Nest dump... | reverse complement strand
CAGCACGGCGCGGAACTCGGCCTCGGCCCGGGTCGACACCCGCATCGGCAGCAGGATCAGGGACGACACCGCGCCGATGGCGGCGCCGGCCAGCGTGTCGACCAGCCGTTCGACCTCGACCTTGGCGGCGGGATCCAGATAGTGCAGCAGCACCAGGATCATCACCGTGCCCCAGAACACCGGCCAGCGATAGGTGCCGCCCATCGTGGCCAGGAAACCGAACAGCGCCACGCCGACGGCGACGAGTTGCACCTCGGGCCGCGGGGCCACCAGCATCCAGACGAAATGGGCGGCGACGACGCCGGCCATGGTGCCCAGCGCGCGTTCGGCCCCGCGCACCAGGTTTTCGCCGAAACTGCCGCAGACGATCAGCATGGCAGTGATCGCGACCCACAGCGGCCGGTCGGTCCAGCCGAAGACTGCGGTGCCCATGGCGATGGCGACGGCCAGCGCCGCCTGCAACCCCATGCGCAGCCCCGGATCGATGGTCACGCCAATGCCTCGTGCGCCAGGGCCGCGGCCTCGCCGATACGGCTCAGCGCCGCCATCACGCGGGCGGCACGGAAGAACCAGGCGGTTTCGGTGTCGTTCTCGCCGGTCGCCTCGACCAGCCATTCCACGCCTTCGCGCCGGGCCTTGTGCCAGTCCTCGACACTGCCGCGGGCGGCCAGGTGATGTTCCAGCGCGGCGATATAGGCGGCGATCGCCGTGCGCAGCGGTTCGGGCCAGGCGCGCGGCCGCTGGGGCGAGACGATCGATTCCAGCCCGACGACCTCGACGGCGATGATCAGGGATGTCTCGATCTCGTGCACCTGCAGGGCGACGCGGCGGCCGATCTCGGCGTAGTCGCCGGTGCCGGCCAGGGTGGTCAGGGCCAGCCTGGCCTGGGTCAGGCGGCGCAGCAGCCTTTGCGCCCGGGCGGCGGTCGCGGCATCGGTCGGCGCGGCCAGCAGGGCGGGCAGCATGCCCACCCCTTCGCCGATCGCCGCGCGGCAGGCGGCAAGCTGATCGCCCAGCGCCAGGCGTGGCGATGGCGGCGGCAGGACCAGCCGCACGCCCATCGCCACGACCCAGCCGATCGTGGTGGCCGCCATCACCGCGGGCAGCAGCGCCGGCGGCGCCGGCGTGAACAGGTTGCTCATGAACGCGATCAGCATCCCCATGCCGGCCGAAGTGAACGGCTCGTTCCAGCGGCGCAGGGCGAAACCCACCACGATCAGCACCAGCAGCACGCCGTGCATCGCCACCGGCCAGGGATGGCCCAGGCTGGTCACCGCCTGGCCCCCGGCCAGCACGACCAGCGCGGCCAGGAACCAGTGGAAGTTGGCGGGGCGCAGCGGCCATTTGACGAAGACATGGACGACGACGCAGGCCAGCCCGGCCGCCATTTCCAGAATCGGCGTGACGACGACCAGGCCCGCCGCACCGGCCAGATGCAGCACCGCTTCGGCCACGATGACGCCGGCCAGGCCGCCGACGGCGCGATTGAGCCGGACCAGCCCGGGATCGCTGCGCCGCCAGGCCGCGCCCAGCCGGTCAGCCGCGCCAGATACCGTCATCGAGGATGGCGCCGATGCGGACCAGCGCGGCCGGCAGGTCATGCCCCTGGGCCGCCAGCCAGGCATCGTCGTAATAGGTGTGGCGGTACCGGTCGCCGCCGTCGCACAGCAGGGTGACGACCGACCCTTCGCGCCCCTCGCGCTTCATCGCGCACATCAATTCCAGCGCGCCGACGAAATTGGTGCCGGTCGAACCGCCGCACAGCCGGCCCAGCCGTTGCGACACCAGGCGCATGGCGGCAAAGGATGCCGCGTCCGGCACCTTGATCATGTGATCGACGATCTCGGGCAGGAACGAGGGTTCGACGCGCGGCCGCCCGATGCCTTCGACGCGCGAACCGGCCTGGCCGGTCAGGCCGCGGTCGCGGCTGTGGAAATAATCGAAGAACACCGAATTTTCCGGGTCGACGACGCAGACCCGCGTATCCAGCCGCTTGTAGCGCACGAAGCGGCCGATGGTGGCCGAGGTGCCGCCGGTACCGGCGCCGACGACGATCCAGTCGGGCAGCGGCCGGGCCTCGCGCTCCATCTGGTCGAAGATCGACTGGGCGATGTTGTTGTTGCCGCGCCAGTCGGTGGCCCGTTCGGCATAGGTGAACTGGTCCATGAAATGGCCTGACGTCTCGGCCGCCAGCCGGTAGGATGCCTCGTAGATCTGAGCGGCATTGTCGACCAGATGGCAGCGCCCGCCGTAGAATTCGATCAGCTGGATCTTTTCGGCCGAGGTGGTGCGCGGCATCACCGCATAGAACGGCAGGCCCAGCAGACGCGCGAAATAGGCTTCGGACACCGCGGTCGATCCCGATGACGCCTCGATGATCGTGCGGCCCTCGGTGATATGGCCATTGCACAACCCGTAAAGAAACAGCGAGCGCGCCAGGCGGTGCTTCAGGCTGCCGGTCGGATGGGTCGATTCGTCCTTGAAATAGAGGGGAATGCCGGGGAATGCGGCCAGGTCCAGCCGCAACAGATGGGTATCGGCCGAACGGTTGAAATCCGCCTCGATCCGCCTGATCGCCTCGTTCACCCAGCCGCGTGCCATTGCCCCCTCCTGGTCGACAGGCGGCGGAGTATGGCGAAGCCGCCCCGCCCCGTCGAGATCGGCGGGCGGCCGACTGCAAGGGCTGTGACGGCCAGCACGCCGCACGGGCGCCCCCGTGCGGCTTTCCAGCCCCCGCCCGATCTGCTACCACTAGGGCTTGGCGGTTCCTTGCCCCCGACCGGGGGCAGGTGAAAAGGGAATGCCGGTGCGCCCCGCAATGGGCAAGGCCGGAGCTGCCCCCGCAACTGTAAGCGGTGAGCGCCGCGGCCGACGATCGTGCCACTGCCCGAAACTACCGGGTCGGGAAGGCGATGGCGGCGGCGCAGCGATCCGCGAGCCAGGAGACCTGCCGCCGCAGGCTGCTAACCGTGATGCCGTCGGGTGGACGGCAAGGAGAGGGATCGATGACCACTGCCAACACCACTGCCGTCAAGACTGCTCCCCAGACCATCAGCGATCGCCTGGCCGTCGCCGCCGCGGCGCTGGTCGTGGGCCTCGGGCTGATCTACCTGACCGGCTTTTCGCACGCCCAGACGCTGCACGACGCCGCCCATGACAGCCGGCACGGCCTAGCCTTCCCCTGCCACTGAGGGCGTCATGTTCTTTCGCGTCTTTGCGAGCGCCGTCATCGCGGGGCTGCTGGCGGGGCTTGTCCTCACGGGACTGCAGCTCAGCGTCACCTCGCCCCTGATCCTGACCGCCGAAACCTTCGAAACCGTCACCGCGGCGCCATCCGGCGAACACCACCATGACGCCGGCGAAGCGGCCGAGGCACGCAGCCGCATGCTGCTGACCGGCGTCGCCACGCTGGCCTCGGGCGTCGGCTTCGGCCTGCTGCTGGTCGCGGCCATGGCACTGCGCGGCGCGCAGGTCGATGCCCGCACCGGCCTCATGTGGGGGGCGGCGGGTTTTGCCGTGTTCGCCCTGGCGCCTGGTTTCGGCCTGCCGCCGGAACTGCCCGGTTCGGTCGCGGCCGAACTGGTGCCGCGCCAGATCTGGTGGATCAGCACCGCGGCGGCAACCGCCGTCGGGCTGGCTGCCATCGCCTTTGGCCGCCAATGGTGGCTGATCGTCGGCGGCATCGTCGTCATGGCCCTGCCCCATGTCGTCGGGGCGCCGCACCCGCCCGAGGGCGTGGGCCGCGTGCCGCCCGAACTGGCCGCCCATTTTGCCGCCGCGTCGCTGGGCCTCGCCGCCGTTTTCTGGCTGATCCTCGGCGCGACCGCCGGCGGCCTCTACAATCGTTTCGGGTCCAAGACATGAGCAAGATTCCCGCCACCGTCATCACCGGCTTCCTCGGGGCCGGCAAGACCACGCTGATCCGCCACCTGATCACCAATGCGCAGGGGCGGCGCATCGCCCTGATCGTCAACGAATTCGGCGATGTCGGCGTCGACGGCGAATTGCTGAAGGGCTGCGGCGTCGAATCCTGCAGCGACGACGACATCATCGAACTGGCCAATGGCTGCATCTGCTGCACCGTGGCCGACGATTTCGTGCCGACGATGGAAAAGCTGCTGGACCGGCCCAACCCGCCCGACCACATCGTCATCGAGACGTCGGGTCTGGCCCTGCCCCAGCCGCTGGTTCGTGCCTTCCGCTGGCCCGAGGTCAAGACCCGCGTCACCGTCGACGGCGTGATTACGGTGATCGATGCCGCGGCCGTCGCCGCCGGCCGGTTCGCCGAGGACGAGGCCGCGCTGGCCGCCCAGCGCCAGGCCGATCCGGCACTGGACCACGACCAGCCGATCGCCGAACTGTTCGAAGACCAGATCGGCTGCGCCGACCTGATCATCCTGAACAAGACCGACCTGGTCGATGCCGACACCCTGACGCAGGTCGAGGCGCAGGTGCGCGCCGAGGCGCGGCCCGCCGCGGGCGTGGTGCATGCCGATCACGGCAAGCTGCCGGCCGCCGTCCTGCTGGGCCTGACATCGGCGACCGAGGGCGATATCGACAACCGCCCGTCGCATCACGACCTGGAAGGCGAGGAACACGACCACGACGATTTCGAAAGCTTCGTGGTCGAAACCGGCGCCCAGTCCGACCAGGGCCTGGCCGCCCGCATCGCCGCGATCATGGCCAAACACGACATCCTGCGCCTGAAGGGTTTCGTCGCGGTGCCGGGCAAGGACATGCGCCTGGTGGTGCAGGCGGTCGGCCCGCGTGTCGAAAGCTTCTTCGATCGCGCCTGGACGGCGGGCGAGCCCCGCACCACCCGCCTGGTGGTGATCGGCGAAAAGGGCCTGGACCAGACCGCGATTACCCAAGCGCTCGCCGCCTAGACCATGCATCTGCTGAAGGCCCAGGCCGGCGCCATCCAGGATGGCGCCGATCCGGTCGACCTCGGCCAGAGCCCCGGCGACATCGTCTTCCTGACCTCGGCCGACAGCGAGATCGCCGGGCTGGCCCGCGCGCAAGGCCAGATGGGGCCGGACGCGCCGTCGCTGCGCCTGGCCAACCTGCTGCAGCTCGACCACAACTTCTCGGTCGACGTCTATGTCGAGAAGACGCTGGCCCAGGCCAAGCTGATCGTCATCCGCCTGCTGGGCGGCACGGGTTACTGGCCGCACGGGGTCGAGGAAGTCGGCGGCCTGGCCCGCCGCGAAGGGATCAAGCTGGCCTGGCTGCCCGGCTCGGCCGAGGCCGACCCGGCGCTGGAAACGATGTCGACCGTCGATGCCGCGGACGCCAGGCGGCTGTGGTCCTACCTGCTTGCCGGCGGGGCCGAGAATTATCGCCGTTTCCTGCGCCATGCCGGCCACATGCTGGGCCGCGGGCCCGCGCCGCCGGCCGCCGATACCCTGCCGCCCGCCGGCGCCTATCTGCCGGGGCGCGGCCCGGTCACGTTGGACGAAATACGGGCCGGCTGGCAGGCGGATGCGCCCGTCGCCGCCGTCGTGTTCTACCGCGCGCTGGTCCAGGGCGACGATCTCGCCGCGATCGATGCGGTCGTGGCGGGGCTGGTGGCCGAAGGCATCAACCCGCTGCCGATCTATGTCACCAGTCTGAAGGACCGCACGGCGACCGCGACGCTGCATGCGCTGTTCGACGCGGCCGATCCCGGCATCGTACTGAACGCGACCGCCTTCGCCGCCTCGGCCCTGGGGCCGGACTGGAGCGGTACCGCGCTGGACCGCGGCGGCCGCCCGGTGCTGCAACTGGTGCCGGCGGGCATGAGCGAGACGGCCTGGGCGGCCTCGGGCCGCGGGCTGGGGCCGCGCGACCTGGCGATGCATGTGGCCCTGCCCGAGCTGGACGGCCGCATCCTGGCCCGCGCGATCTCGTTCAAGGCCGAACTGGGCTTCGACGAAACGACCGAGGTGATGCTGGTCGGCCATCGCCCGCGCGCCGACCGTGTCGCCTTCACCTGCCGCCTGGCCGCCAACTGGCTGGCCTTGCAGCGCACCGCGCCGGCCGATCGCCGCATCGGCCTGATCCTGTCGAATTACCCGTCCAGCGACGGCCGGCTGGCCAATGGCGTCGGGCTGGACACGCCGGCCAGCGCCGCCGCGATCCTGCAGGCGATGGCCGCGGCGGGTTATGCCATCACCGACCCGCCCGCCGACGGCGCCGCCGTGATCGCCCGCATGCTGGCAGGCCCCAGCAACGAGGATCCGGCACGCACCGCCCGCGTCACCCTGCCCCGCGCCACCTATGACCGCTGGTTTGCCACCCTGCCGCAAACCCTGCGCGATGCGGTGACCGCCCGCTGGGGCACGCCCGACCAGGACCCTTTCCACCGCGACGGCGCCTTCGCGCTGGCCGTCCTGCCGCTCGGGAATATCGTCCTGGGGTTGCAACCGGCGCGCGGTTACGGCGTCGACCCCAAGACCAGCCATCACGACGGCGAGCTGGTGCCGCCGCACGGCTATCTCGCCTTCTATCTGTGGCTGCGCGAGACGTTCGGGGCGCAGGCCCTGGTCCATGTCGGCAAGCACGGCAACCTGGAATGGCTGCCGGGCAAGGCGCTGGCCCTGTCGGCCGATTGCTGGCCCGAGGTGGTGCTGGGCCCCTTGCCCCATGTCTATCCCTTCATCGCCAACGATCCCGGCGAGGGCACCCAGGCCAAGCGCCGGGCGACGGCGGTGATCATCGACCACCTGACCCCACCCCTGACCCGCGCCGACAGCTATGGTGCGCTGAAGGACCTGGAGGCGCTGGTCGACGAATATTACGAGGCGGCGGGCATGGACCCGCGGCGGGCCCGCGACCTGAAGGGTCGCATCCTGGACGCCGCCCGCCTGGCCGGGCTGGACCGCGATTGCGGGATCGCGGCCGGCGACGAGGCCGACGCGGCGCTGGAAAAACTCGACAATTTCCTGTGCGAACTGAAGGAACTGCAGATCCGCGACGGGCTGCATGTCTTTGGTTCGAGCCCCACCGGGCGCCAGCGCCGCGACCTGGCCGTGGCGCTGCTGCGGGTGCCGCGCGGCGACGGCCGCGGCCGCCATGCCTCGCTGCTGCGCGCGCTGTCGCACGACCTGGGCCTCGACCCCTTCGATCCCCTGGATTGCGTGCTGGGCGCGCGCTGGGCGGGCCCAGCGCTGCGGGACTGCCGCACCAACGGCGACGTGGTCGAACACCTGGAAGGATTGGCCGCCGACCTGGTCGACGGGCGGGCGCCCGATCCGGGCTGGGCCGCCACCGCGCCGGTACTGGAAGAACTGCACGCGACCGTCCTGCCCCGGCTGGATGCGTCGGGACCGGCCGAGATATCAGCGCTGCTGACCGCGCTGGACGGCCGCTTCGTCAGGCCGGGTCCGTCGGGCGCACCGACCCGCGGCCGGCTGGACGTGCTGCCCACGGGACGGAACTTCTACGGCCTGGACAGCCGCACCGTCCCGACCGAGGCGGCCTGGCGGCTGGGCAAATTGTCGGCCGAACGGCTGGTGCAGGCCTATGTCCAGGAACACGGCGCCTGGCCGCGCCAGATCGCGATCTCGGCCTGGGGCACGGCCAACATGCGTACCGGCGGCGACGACATCGCCCAGGCTTTGGCCCTGATCGGCGTGCGGCCGGTATGGGAGGCATCGTCGCGCCGTGTCACCGGGTTCGAGGTGGTGCCGCTGTCGGACCTCGGGCGCCCGCGCATCGACGTGCTGTTCCGCATCTCCGGTTTCTTCCGCGATGCCTTCCCCACCCAGATCGACCTGCTCGATTCCGCGCTGACCGCCGTCGCCGCCCTGAACGAACCCGAGGAATCGAATCCCTTTGCTGCGCGGCCGGGCCATCGCATCTTCGGTAACCGTCCGGGCGATTACGGCGCCGGCATCGAACGCAAGCTGGCATCCAGCGACTGGCGCGACACATCGGACCTGGCCCAGGCCTATCTTGCCGCCTCGGGTTTCGCCTATGGCGCGGGCGTCGAGGGCCAGGCGGCCCGCGCCGCCTTCGAACGGCTGGTCGCGCGCACCGACGTCGTCGTCCAGAACCAGGATGCCCGCGAATTCGACCTGCTGGATTCCGCCGACTTCGCCGAATTCCAGGGCGGCCTGAGTGCCGCGGCCACCGCGCTGTCGGGCCAGCGGCCCGTGCTGTACCACAACGACCATTCGCGGCCCGAACGGCCCGTCATCCGCAAGCTGGAGGAAGAGATCGCCCTGGCCCTGCGCGGGCGGGCGATCAATCCGAAGTGGCTCGCCGCGATCCGCACCCATGGCTACAAGGGTGGGTCGGAACTGGCCGCGACCGTCGACAACCTGTTCGCCTTTGCCGCCCTGACCGGCGCGGTGGCGCCAGCCCATTTCGACCTGATCTACGACGCCTATCTGGTCGACGGCCGGACCCGCGATTTCCTGGCCCGCGACAACCCCGCCGCCCTGCGCGACATCGCCCGCCGCCTGGCCGAGGCGATCGAGCGCGGCCTGTGGCGGCCGTCGCGCAATTCGGCCCACGACCATCTCGCAAGCCTTGCCCAAGGAGGATCCCCGTGAGCGATCAAGCCGACGCCAACGCCCGCCACGCCGAAAAGATGAAGAAGCTGAAGGCGGCGCACGACAAGATCATCGACAGCAAGACGGTCGAGAAGGGCCTGCTGATCGTCCATACCGGCAAGGGCAAGGGCAAGTCGACCGCCGCCTTCGGCATGGTGATGCGCGCCATCACCCACGGCTTCAGGATCGGCGTCGTCCAGTTCGTCAAGGGCCCGTGGTCGACAGGCGAACGCGACCTGCTGCAGCGGTTTCCGGAATCGGTGGAGATCCACGCGATGGGTGAAGGCTTCACCTGGGAAACCCAGGACCGCGAACGCGACATCCGCGCCGCCCGCGCCGCCTGGGAACAGGCCAAGAAATTCATCGCCGATCCCGCCATCCGCATGGTCGTGCTGGACGAACTCAACATCGTTCTGCGCAACGACTATCTGCCGCTGGCCGAAATCCTCGAGGTGGTGAACGCCCGCCGCCCCGACCAGCACATCATCATCACCGGCCGCAACGCGCCGGAGGGCTTGATCGAGGCCGCCGATCTGGTGACCGAGATGACCCTGATCAAGCATCCCTTCCGCGCGGGCGTGAAGGCCCAGGCCGGGATCGAGTTCTGATCGGCTAAACTTCCGGGCTGTAGGATTCATCGAGGAACCGCCTGACGGCATCGAAGGCCTGCAGGCGGTTCTTTTCCATCAGCACCATATGCGTCCCCTCGCCGATCTCGACCCAACGGCGATAGGGCGCGGCGGTCAGGCGGCAAAAGAAGTCGCGGGCCGTATCGACCGTCACGTCGATATCCCATTCGGCATGGACCTGCAGGACCGGCACGGTGATGTCGGCCGGGTCGTATAGCGGCCTGCCTGCCGTCCAGTGGTCGCGGATATCCTGGATCGGCCCGTTCACCGCCCGCATCGTGACGCCGTCGCCGTCCGGGTCGGACCGCAAAGCCGCGTCGGCCCAGACCTCGAACCAGCCATCGGGAATCAGGCCGGCGCGACGGTCGGGCGGCGCCGCCCCCACCCAGCGTTCGCGTGCCTTGGCCACCGGCACATGGCGATAGGCGCCCAGCGCCCCGCCGGGATCGACGGGCAAGGGCCGGTCGCTGAGCCATAGCGGCGCGACCAGCGCCAGCTTGGCCACCCGCGCACCGTGCGCGGCCGTATAGGCGCCGGCAACCGACCCGCCCCAGGACATCGCGACCAGATTGAGTTTTTCGAGGCCGCAATGGGCCAGCACGAAGTCGACGGCCGCCCCGAGGTCGCGGACGCCGCTGGCGGTGCGGCCGATCGGCAGGTGGCGATCGGGCGGATCGGCCATTTCCGGCGGCCGGGACGAACCGCCATACCCCCGGGCATCGACCGCCCAGACGTCGTAGCCATGCCGGGCCAGATAATCCATGAAGGAAAACCCGCCGACCGGCACGTCGAACAGACTGGCCGACGAATAGGTCGCACCGTGCATCAGCAGCAAGGTGCGATCGGGGCCGAAGGCAGCCGCACCGGCCGCCCGCTTGCGGCGCAATTGCAATCGGATGCCGGGCGTGTCGCTGTCGATCAGGAAGTCTTCGGTGACGATATCCATTATCGGCCCCCGTCGACGAACTGCCAGTCGAACCGCTCGCCGCGGCGGGTGATGCGGCCGGCGCCGGTCTCGGCGAAGTGGGACGAGAAGACCAGCGTGTCGTGCTCGGCGGCGTGTTCCAGCACCCAGCGGCGCGAAAGGCGCGCGGCATCGAGATATTCGCAGAAGCAGGAATTCAGCTCGGGCGCATAGACCTGCAGCGGATGATGCATGACGTCGCCGGCAAACAGCGCCTCCTGGCCGCGCGACACCAGCCGGATCGAGGCATGGTCGACGCTGTGACCCGGGGTGGGCACAAAGGACAGACCGTCCAGGAACTCGTCCCCATCGATGGCGATCGGCTGGGCCAGCCCGGCCTCGACCACCGGCCGCACGCTGTCCTGGTAGACACCTGGATAAGGCAAGCGCGCCGCATCGGCACCGGCCGGCTGTCCGGCGGCCAGATCCTCGTTGTAGCGCAGCTCGGTCGCGGAAAAGACATAGCGTGCCTTGGGGAATGTCGGCCGCCAGCCGTCGCCGTCCGCCTGGGTGTTCCAGCCGACGTGGTCGGCATGCAGATGGGTGATCAGGACGTAATCGACATCCTCGGGCGCCACGCCCGCGGCGGCAAGGCGCGCCAGATAGGGTTCGTTCAGATGGTCCAGCACCGGGGCATAGGGCCGCGACTTGCCGTTGCCTGTCGCGGTGTCGACCAGGATGGTGTGGTGGGGCGTGCGCACCAGCCAGCTGTGAATGCTTTGTACCAGCGTGCCGGCGGTACGGTCGATCGATCCGGCGCCGAGCGCGCCGCCATGGCGTTCGATCAGGTCGGCATCAGGATCGGCATCGGGATAAAGCATCCGGGGCGTGAAGGCGCCCAGGGCAAGCTCGTCTATGCGGGTGACGGTGACGTCGCCGACGCGGTGGATGCGGGGTGGGGTGTTCATGAGGGGCATTCCCTGGCTGCGGTGAATGCCGCTGATCTGGGCCCGGCGGCCGCGGCCGTGCAGAGGCGCCGCCTGGATAGGACCTATCCATGCCGGTTGGTGCCGCGACGTGCTAGGCTCGGGCCCATGCCACCCGATCTCGGCGATATCGATCTCGGCTTGCTGCTGGCGCTGGAAGCGCTGCTGCTGGATCGCAACATCACCCACTCCGCCCTGCGCCTCGGCCTCAGCCAGCAGGCCCTGTCGGCACGGCTGAACCGGCTGCGGCGGGCGCTGGACGATCCGCTGTTCGTGCCGGCCCCGACCGGCCGCGGCGTGGTGCCGACACCGCGCGCCCTGGCCCTGCAGCCCCAACTCGCCGATGCGCTGGCCGCGCTGCGCCGGATGATGGCCGGGCCCGATCGTTTCGACCCCGCCCGTACCCGTCGCACCTTCGTCCTGGCGATCCACGAAAATCCGGCGGCGATCCTGTCGCCGGGGCTGGTCGCGCTGATGGCCGGCACTGCGCCGTCCGCCCGCCTAGCCCTGGTCACGCCCGGGCCGGATACGGCCGAGCGGCTGGCACGCGGCGAGATCGACTTGCTGGTCGCCGGCGCCGGCCAGGGCCCCGGCGACCTGCGCCAGCGCCCGCTGTTCGAGGATGATTTCCTGACGGCGCAGCGCAAGGGCCATCCGCGCGGCACCGCGCCGCTCGACCTCGACGCTTTCTGCGCGCTGGACCACCTGCTGATCTCGTCCGACGGCGGGGGTTTTTCCGGGCTGGTCGACGAGGCGCTGGCCCGGCACGGGCGCAGCCGCCGCGTGACGGTCTCGATCCAGAACTACGCCCTGGCCCCGGTCATCCTGGCCGGCAGCGACTGCGTCTGCACCCTGCCCCGCCGTTTCCTGGAACGCTTCGCCCATACCCTCGACGTGCAGCCGCCACCGCTGGCGCTGCCGCCCGCGCGGCTGGCGGCCCTGTGGCATCCGCGCAACCACGAGGATCCGGGCCATCGCTGGTTTAGGGAATGCCTTTATCAGGCCGCGGGTAGGGAACTCAGCGAATAACCGCTGCAGCGGTTACCCGACATGTCGAGATCCACGAGGAGCGAAGGCTTCACCTGAGAAACCCAGGACTGCGCGCCCGACATCCTGCCTGCAGCGCCGCCTAGTCTAGGAAAAAGCCAAGCATTTCGTCGCCGATTGCGCCATCCGCATGGTCGTGCTGGTCGACCTCAATGTCGTCCTGCGCAACGACTATCTGCCGTTGGCCGGAACCCTAAAGGTGGTTAACGCCCGCCGCCCCGACCAGCACACTATCATCACCGGCCGTAATGCGCCGGAGGGCTTGATCGAGGCCGCCGACTTAGTGGCCGAGATGACCCTTGATTAGGCACCCCTTCCGCGCAGGTGTGAAGGCCGAGGCCAGGATCGAGTTTTGAAACAGGAACTCTTTTTCATACCATCAGATCTGAGGCATAGTGGCTTATGGTTAGAAAACCAGAGCCCTCCCGTCACGATACAAAGGCAAACGCCTTTGCGGCGGCATCTATGTCGCTCATATTTGGCATTCCGGCAAAGATTTTGAGATCTATAAAAATAATCAGAAAAAAACAGGAGGAAATTGAACAAGATGTCCAAAGAAATAAGAAAAGCATTCGAAGAGGCGCTAGAGCTCCGGGAAAACAGTTCCGTCTTTGATTTTTTCTATCAAGACAGCCGCCGAGTGGGATCATATCTTGCACAATTCGACCCTTCCGGGCATTTATTGTCGATAAAACAAACAGAACACATTGAAACAAGCACACAGCAGGACGCAGGGGGTGAGATAGGAGGTTCCGCCTTTATAGCAAAAGGTAAGGCTCAATTTAGCGATCGCGTTATATCTGCTTCAAAAGATGCTGCAGAACGTACATTTGATCCTTTATGGACGAACGCGATAACGCTTCTGACCTACCTTCAACAAAAAAATCTAGTAAAGAGAGACATTTCTGAGGCTAGAATTGGTAACTTCGTATTGTGCGAAGGCGAATTCCTCATAGCAGATACATCCTTTTTACAGAAATTCTACACAACTTCTGAAAAGCAAAATCACGCCAGAGCTAATACACGCGGAATCAACGGCCAACCCCTATCTGAGTCAGATTTTAATCTTCAACTTGCAGCATTTCAAAATCTCCCACAACAAATCCAGATTCATTTATCTTCAGATACTGGAAAGATATGGAGTCTTTTACAGCCAGAATATATGACTGTGCCCGCCGGGGAAATAATGATGAAGCACGGCGCAGTTGTGGAAGGAAAATGGCATATTCTGGGTATTAAAGATGGAGAGCCGACGAAATCAGTAGATAACTTTCTAGAGATACAAAAGAAACTATCAACCGCCTACCCTTTACATCCATTTATAAATGAAACTTTAACGACGAGCCATTTTGTAAGAGGGTGGGTAGGCCGTCCGATAGAATGCTATGGAGTCACGCCCATTCTTATCTTCAGAGAAATTGGGAAACAATAACATCATTCGCTCAGACTATACGTCTTCCACCAGTAATGAATAACTGCTGCTACGCCCACCCCCGGGTTGCCGCACCAGGATGCCACGCGTCAGAAGATCATCGATATCACGCAGAGCCGTATCCTGCGACGTCCTGGTCAGAGCGGCCCAACGCGACGTCGTCAGCCGGCCATCGAAGCCGTCCAGCAAGCGGTTGATCACCTTGCGCTGGCGATCGCTCAGCGTCGTGTCGCGATGGATTTCCCAGAACCGCGCCTTGTGAAGCACTACCTCCAGGATCTGCTCGGCACCGTCTATGGCACGGCCCAGGCAGGCGATGAACCAGAGGAGCCACGGGGTCACGTCCAAATCGCCTTTCTGCGTCGCCTCCAGCCGTTCGTAATAGGCCGCTCGTTCCTGCCTGATCTGGGCGGACATGCTGTAGAAGCGCTGCGCCCCGTTCTCAGCCCGCGCCAATGCGAGATCGGCGATGGCACGCGCGATGCGACCATTGCCATCCTCGAACGGATGGATGGTGACAAACCACAGATGGGCCAAGCCGGCCTTCAGCACCTGGTCGATGGCCGCCCCGCCCTCGAACCAGGCCAGGAACGCCGCCATTTCGGCATCGAGGCGGCCGGCAGCTGGCGCCTGGTAATGCACCCGCTCGCGCCCCAGCGCGCCCGATACCACTTGCATCGATCCATTGCGGTCGTCACGCCAGGCACCGGTGATGATGCGCGCCAGCCCACTCCGCCCGCCAGGGAACAGGGCCGCCTGCCAGCCCTGGAGCCGATCGGCGGTCAGGGAGTCGGCGCAGCGGCGGGTAGCGTCCAGCATCATGTCGACGACACCATCGATATGGCGATCGGCTGGCGGCAGTCCGGCGATGTCTATCCCCAGCCGGCGCGCGATGGACGAGCGCACCTGGCCACGATCGAGGATTTCGCCCTCGATCTCGCTGGTCTTGACCACATCCTCGGTCAGGGTCGCCAGTTCGGCCTCGGCCCGCAACTGGAACCCCAGCACCGCCATGCGACCGGCAATATGGCCCTGGCGGCGGCCGACCGCCGCCAGCGGCTCGGCCAAGCCGGCAATATCCCAGCGGAAATCGGGCCAGTCGGGGCGTTCGTGGATATAGGTGACCATAATCACCGCACTTTCTGCGGTGATTATGAGGGCTATTCACCGCACCGGCAAGCCATCAGGCGTAATCGACCGGCAGCGCCGTGGTGTACTTGATCCGCTCCATCGCGAAATTCGACGAGACATCGTGCAGGCTGGCGGTCTTGATCAGCCGTTTGTAAACCGCGTCATAGGCGGCGATGTTGGGCACCACGACCCGCAGCAGGTAATCGGTCTCGCCGCTCATCCGGTAGAATTCGACGACTTCGGGGATCGCCTCGACCGCGCGGCAGAACTGTTCGGCCCAGTCCATGTCATGGCGGTTGGTGCGCACGGCGACGAAGACGGTGACCCCGACATTGAGCTTGTCGGGGTCGAGCAGCGCCACGCGCTTCTGGATCACCCCTTGCGCCTCCAGCTTCTGGATGCGCCGCCAGCAGGGCGATGGCGACAGGCCGACCCGTTCGGCCAATGCCTCCAGGGGCATCTGGGCATCTTCCTGCAGGCAGGTCAGGATTCTACGATCGACGGCATCCATGCAAACAACTTCCCTTCCAGGCTGGTGGCATGGAACCAGTTTGCACGACCCGGCGCAAGTCGTGCCCAGAACGCAAAAACATTTCCGACATTGCTGGCTACCCTCGGATCACCAAGGGAAAACAGGGAGTTGCGGGAAAATGGGGCTGTCCTTCACCAGGCATCCGGCATCGGTCGGCGAAACCTATGGCGAACATTTCGCCAGCGCCTCGTATTTCGGGCTGCGCATGATCGGGGCGGGCGTGCTGTGCCTGGTCCACGGCGTGCTGCCGTTCCTGTTCACGACGAACGGGTCACGCACGATCATCCACCTGCATGAACGCATGGTGACCAACCGCCATCGCCAGCAGGGTCAGAAGATCAACGCCGCCAGTGCCACCGCGGCGAACTGAACCAGGCAGGCCCCGACCAGCAGACGCAGGCTGGCTCTGATATCGCCGGGCACCGCCTGGCGCCGGCCGGCGCCGTTGAACCAGGGGCCGTCATGCCGCTCGCCGTCATAGACGCGCGGGCCGCCCAGCGCGATGCCGAGGCCGGCGGCCATCGCCGCCTCGGGCCAGCCGGCATTGGGCGAATCGTGCTGGGGGGCATCGCGGCGCATGACGCCCGCGACCTCGGCAAAGCGGCCCGAGACCAGCGCGATCATCAGACCGGCGGCGCGCGCCGGGACCAGGTTCATCACATCGTCCAGCCGGGCGGCGGCCCAGCCGAACTCGAGGTAACGGGCATCCTTGTGCCCGATCATCGAATCGGCGGTATTGACCAGTTTGTAGGCCAGGATGCCCGGCAATCCGGCCAGGGCATACCAGAACACGGGCGCGACGATGCCGTCCGACAGGCTTTCGGCGCAGGATTCGACGGCGGCGCGGCAGACGCCGGCCTCGTCCAGCGTCGCGGGGTCGCGGCCGACGATCATGCCGACGGCGGTACGGGCGGCGGGCAGCCCGCCCCTGTCGAAGGCATCGGCCACGGCCTTGACGTGATCGTACAGGCTGCGCTGGGCCACCAGTACGGCCACCACCAGAATATCGGCGACCGGCCCCAGCGCACGCGACACCCAGGCCCCGGCCACGGTCAGCGGCAGCAGCAGCACGACCAGCAGGGCCGCGCCCATCAGCCGACGCCGGCCCGGCGTATCGGCCGCATGGTTCATCCGCCGTTCCAGCCAGCCGATGGCGCGGCCGAACCAGGTTACCGGATGCGACACCCGGGCCCACAGCCAATGAGGATCGCCGACAAGCGCATCCAGGATCAGCGCCAGGGCCAGCAGGCCGGGATCACCCATCCAGTGCCGCCGCCAGGCGATCCCAGTCGGCCGCCGTGCCCGGCAGGCCGAAGCGCAGCCAGGGGGCGGCATAGTCGAAGGTCCTGACCCAGATGCCCGCCCGGGCCAGCCTGCGGTGCAGCCCGGCGGCATCGCCATGCCGCACCAGGCGGAACAGCGTGGTGCCGCCGATCACCTCGGCCCCCGCCCGGCGCAGCAACGCATCCAGCCTGATAGCATCGGCCTGCAACCGGTTGCGCGCGGCATCGATCCAGTCCCGGTCGGCCAGGGCCGCCTGGCCGATGACGATGGCGGGGCCTGGCACCGCCCAGGGCCCCAGCCGGCGGCGCAAGGCTTCGACGATCGCGGGATCGCCGATGGCAAAGCCCAGGCGCAAACCCGCCAGGCCGAAGAACTTGCCGAACGAGCGCAAGACGACCAGGCCGGGCCGGTTCAGCCCGGCGACGCTGACTTCGGGCGCGACATCGGCGAAGGATTCGTCGACCACGACGGTGGCGCCTGACGCCAGCAACCCCTCGATCTCGTCGCGGCCACGCCGCCGGCCGTCGGGATTGTTCGGGTTGACCAGCACGACCAGTTCGGCCTCGTCCGCGCCGACCTTGGGAATATCGGCCCAGGCAGCCAGATGCTCGCCATAGGTCGGCTGGGGGATCGAGGCGCTGGCCGGGCGCAGCACGGTCGGCAGCATCTGGATCAGCGCCTGGGTGCCGGGGGCGGCGACGATGCTGCCGGCGCCGCCATAGGCGCGTTGCGCCACCTGTTCCAGCGCCGTCAGGTCGGCCGGATCGGGCAGGCGCGTCCAGGCCGTGGTCGGCAGGGCGGGCACCGGATAGGGCACCGGGTTGATGCCGGTCGACAGGTCCAGCCAGCGGTCGCGGGGGATGCCGTAATCGCGCGCGGCATCGGACAGCCGGCCGCCATGCTGCAGGGTTTCGGTCATGACGCCATGTCGATCAGATGCAGGAACGAACCAAAGACCGCCCCGGCGCGCGCGCCGACGCCGCTGCCGTCGGCCATGCGGAAGGCCGGGTCGACG
>Ga0206117_101034_pt1 | contig 17502 bp, 23 predicted proteins | sample 3A5Ametagenome_FD_177997 | JGI IMG/M metagenome (GOLD analysis project Ga0206117, IMG submission 177997) | Enriched microbial communities from leaf-cutter ant dump, University of Wisconsin, Madison, United States - 3A5A | ecosystem: Environmental > Terrestrial > Nest > Insects nest > Nest dump... | reverse complement strand
CCCGGCACCAAGCAGGTCGCCGCGGGCTACTGCATCTACGGCCCGCAGACCACGCTGGTGCTCACCGTGGGCGACGGCGTGGCCATGTTCACGCTGGACCGCGAGCAGGGTTCGTTCGTGCTCATCCAGGAGAACGTGCGCATCCCCGAGGACACCAAGGAATTCGCGATCAACATGAGCAACATGCGCCACTGGGACGAGCCCGTGAAGCGCTACATCGACGAATGCCTGGCCGGCACCGAAGGCCCGCGCGGCAAGGACTTCAACATGCGCTGGATCGCCAGCATGGTGGCCGACGTGCACCGCATCATGACGCGCGGCGGCATCTTCATGTACCCCTGGGACAAGCGCGAGCCCCACAAGCCCGGCAAGCTGCGCCTGATGTACGAGGCCAACCCCATGGGCTGGCTCGTCGAGCAGGCCGGCGGCGCGGCCACGAACGGCAAGCAGCGCATCCTCGACATCCAGCCCACGCAGCTGCACGAGCGCGTGAGCGTGATCCTGGGCTCGAAAAACGAGGTCGAGCGCGTGACCAGCTACCATTCCGGTATATAATTTGAGTCTTCGCCGGTGTAGCTCAGTCGGTAGAGCAGCTCATTCGTAATGAGAAGGTCGGGTGTTCGATTCATCTCTCCGGCACCAAGTCAGTAAAGGAAACCCCGCTATTTAAACGATAGCGGGGTTTTTCTTTTGGCAGGGTATGTAAGGGCGGATGCAAGACGATTTCTTAAAGCCCGCGCCAGGCGGTCAGCACATCCCTGGCGACTCACGCTTCACCGACGCTGCCACATGCCAGGCACCGCGTGCTCCAGCGCCCGCCTGCTGCAAGGCCTGCTGCAAGCAATTGCGCTTCTATTTGGCCCGCCCCACAGATGCATGGATGCACTGTCGGTGTCCATGAGCACGGAGCCTCGCCATTGAGTTCTGGATCGCCGTTCAACACGGCGGCCATCGCGTCCACGCCCATCTTGAGAATCGGCCGCCCCACCTTCGCCAGGCGCCATCCCGCGCCGTGTGGGTCACCCTGGTGCGCCCAGCAGTGGTATTCCAGAATGCCACTGTCGCGAATGCGCTCCAAAACCAACCCCACCTCGCTGCACTCGCTGCACTGGTACTCAAATTCGCCTACCGCAGGATTCCAAACTACAGGCCCAGGCCGTGGCGTGTCGATGAACTTTGATCCTGCAGGCAGGGCACGCGCAACGCAGGCCAAGGATTCGGCGGCGTCAGCAACTTCCAGATAGCGACATTCAACGCTGCCATCTGAGTGCTGGATGGCAACCGTGGCGCTGTGCAGCGGTCGATAGGTGGCCGGCGGCTTGCTTTTGGCATTGCGACCTTTGCGCCATTCAGCCTCTCTCGCTGCACAACTCACGCATAAGGTAGTGCTCACTATGAGCCGCAAATCGGCTCGACCGCAACGCGCGCATTGGCCAGAGCGCGATGCTGGCAGCCTACGCTGGGCCTGCCCTGGGTGTAAATTTGCATGATGCAGGCGCCCTAACTGGCACTCATGGCATGTGGCGCCAAGTGCCGCCGTAGCCCAGCGCTGGCCGCAGGCTTGCGTCGACAGGACTGCCATCAGCGGCGCGCAGTCGAAGAACCTGAGGCCAGGCGCGATGTCGAGCGTGCGATAGGCTGGTCGTTCAATCATTAGGATCTCATCCTAGCGAATCACAGAAATAGCGCTACGACACCCCGGTAGGACAGCGGCTTTAGCGCTTCCCCTCGAACGCATGCATAGCCGCGACAGCCGCCGTGCCACTGATGCTCCCACGCGCAACGCCATCATCGAGCGCCGCCACGACTTGCGCCGCCGTCCAGGCGCGCTGGGGCTTCTTGGGCGCTGCTGCGACCCGAGACTTCACCAGGGGCCGCGCAGGTGCCATCTTGCCTACCCCTTGCCCGCCCGCCGATCGCGGCGCCTGCGGGCCGCTGTCCGGCCGCGTGGCCTTGCTGGCTGTGGTGGACTTGGCGAGGGTGCGCGTTCGTTTGGAGGAGATATGCGCCAGCATCTGGCAAATCACCGCTTTGCCGCGATGATCGGTCTGCCATTCTGCGTCCAGCTTGTTCGCCTCATCGAGAGCCTGCCCAAAAGTGCGGCATGCCATGCTCAGCCCTCCAGCCCCAAGGCCTTCATACCAGCTATCGCTGCGGTGCCACTCAGCCGGCCAGACGCCACCGCATCGTTGATTGCCGACTTCAACAGCAAGCCGAGCGCCTGGTTCGACGCGGCTGGTGGCCGCGCGGCGCTACGCTCCTCGCGCAGGACGTTCGCCTTCACCAGCAGCCGCTGACGGGGCACTTCGTCAAGCTCGTTGAGTTCCTTGAGCAAGGCGTTGAAGTTTTTTTGGGTTGCCATGGTGGCGCTCCAGAAAGAAAAAGGCCAGCGCCCGGAGGCGCCAGCAAACCCGCCTCAGGCCTTGGGTGGAGCGGGACGAGGGTTCTTTTTATTGGCCGCGACTATGCCGTCATACAGGTCATCGACCACGTGTTGAAACTTGGCATCTGGAATGCCTTGCCCACGAAAAAACTTGGTCAGCCAGTACCGCGTTCGCTTACGCGATCTTGCGCAGCCCCTCCGTGGGACACCAGAACTCAGCCAAGCGACCGTGCAGCCCGTGCCGCCACTTCGTCACCAGCCTTCTGGCGCAACGGAGCACCCCGGTCGAGCATCGCCTGAATTCGCGCCATCTCAGCGGCAGCACGCGCTACTGCGGCATAGCCTGCAGGCTCGGGCACCACAACACCCTCCGGCAATGGCGCTTGCTCAACGACATCGGTGACCACCTTCAAGGCCACCCGGGTTGCGACGGCCTCGGCTTCCGTGACCTCGATCTCGAACGCTTCGGATTCAGCGGCTTGGCGCTCCTGTTCTGCAGCTTGCTGAGCATCCTGGTGCTTAGCGAGTGCATCGCGCGCCTGATCCAGCGCGGCGCGCGCCTCGGTCGTATCGGAGCCATCGAGCAGCGCGTCGGCAAGGCGATCACTGGCGGCCTGCACGGCGGATTGAAGTTCGATGATATGGGCAGGTTTAATCATGCCCCCAGTGTCTCGTCACGACACCTGTTTTTGGCATGAAGCAGGACGGTTAGAGCATCTACGTTGCTGCTTGCTTGATTACCTTACAGGCGATGCGGTGGTCTTGTTATAGCTGAGCACGACGAAGCAACTCCGACGCTGACATCTCCAAGGCATCGGCAACCCGCAGCAACGAGGCGACCCCCGGGTTCTGCTGCCCCCGCTCAATGCTGGACAAGTACGACCTGTCGATCGCGCTTCGATGCGCCAGCTCTTCCTGCGAAACCTTCTTCTCCAGACGTGCTTGCCTGATGGCCGCACCCAGCGCAAGCAGCGCGGGGTGATCGGCGTACTGAGGCGATGCGACAGGCATGCCGGCATCGTCTTGCTCTGTTGTTAATCACACCACGGATGATCTTCCACATATACTTACATGCAGCCTCAACAACCGTCACAAGACATGCAGACATCCATGATGAAGTACACGGTCGCTTTGGTCGCAGCCCTCTCAGTAGGGTGCACCCAGAACACTTCTGCAGAAAAGCCCGCGAATGCAGGACAGCAGCCCATTGAAGTGCTACTCAAGGAGATCGACGCATTGAACAGTCAGTGCAGAGGTGGCAGCGGGGATGACCCAAAGACACAGCTGGCTTGTGATAAGCGTGAAGCCAGAGCTCAAGAAGCAGAGCAGCGTGGTTGGTGCTGGGGGCCACAAGGTGCGGCAATCAATGCCGACAAACATTGGATGCGGTGTGCCGACGACAAAACCATGGAACAGCGTCAGACACCCGCTACAGCCGTTCTCTTTCAAGAAGTTCACGCATGGGCCAAAAAATGTTCAGACCGAGCATCGCCATCTCGAGAGGAAGACTGCAGTAAGTTCGGAGCCAAGGTAGAAGAAGCCCGTGATAAGGGATGGTGCTGGGGTCCAGCAGTCATCGATGGCAGTGAACGTCGATGGGTTCGATGTAACAGTTATCCGGCGCAGCAACCAAACATTGAAACAACGCCTGTGTCGTCTGGCGATGAAATCGTAAGTATTGCAAAGCTAAAAAAGATGACGGTAATAGGCATGGAGATGTTCAAGCCATTTCGAGTCTCTGCAATGATCAATGCGATTGGCCTCGGCACCGATGGGCTTTGTGCGCGCTTGCGGCCCGACGGCTATTGCGAGCTCGGCGTCGAACCTGTCCACGTCAACATACTCCTCGACGACTATGCCGAACGAGAGAAGCTATATGACCTGCGTGGAAGAACGGGGGCAGCAATTTGTGCCACCGTGGTGATGCACCCTCGGAACGTCAATGGAACCCTGAACTTGACTAGCTTCACTCCAGGTGGTTGCCGCTAGCGACGCACCATCGGCTCGGCCGACCGCAGAAATAACCCAATGTGAACCTTGGCTATTGCTTCAAGGACGGTGATCAAGAGAAATGCCGCCGTCGCATGGGAACCGGCTTCGAGCAGTACAGGCGCATTGATGAGCGGCAATTTATTCGCAGGCCATATCGAATTCCTCAGGCGATATGGCGAGCCGTTGCCCAAAAGCAACCTAGAGCGGGTTATGAACTTGGGGAAATTCCCTTGCGCGACAAGCGCTTACAGGTGCTTTTGCGAAAGTAGAAACTATGAAATTCTTTAATGGAATCAATGACTTGCGCGCAAAATCATAGCACGCCATAAGCAACCTCACAAAACCTTCGCAGCAATCGGATAGCTACAAATTAAGTCATCAAATAGGTTTTTTGGATAGCTGCATTCTCAACGGAATCGCCAAACACACGCATAAGGCTCATCGTATCATCAATCAATTTTGGCATATCCTCAACGGCCACAAGAGTATCCTCTCCATGCGCAATAGAATTTCTTCTTTTTAGAAGAAATATATCAATAAACTCAGCCTGAGCCAAATAATACGAAGAATCAAAACCACAAACTTTGCATATCTCCAATATTACCGAGCTTTTGAGATTTTCAGTATATACCAAATCCTCATTAACTCGACGAAACTCATTCTCGCAACCATCAAGTATTTTATCAATTAATTCACATTTCTCCTCCAATCCGACTTTGGCATGCGACAAAGCATCAAGACGAGGCAGAAAATGATTCCGCAGGAACTGTCTATTTAAGACGTTATATTTATACTTCCGCAAGGAAACATGCTCCAAATATAGTTTCGCCACACGCTTAACATACCCCTCCCAATGCGCATAACACAAGCCAACCAGAGCACGCAACAAGACTCTCTGGCTAAGCTTATCAGCTCGCTCAACAAGAGCTCGCAGATCCGAAAGCTCTTTAATCCGCCAAATTCGATCTTGGTAAACGAGTTGGCACAGATTATCTGCTGTATATGGTTTGCTCATGGGCAAAAATGCTGCTGCCCAAAAGGCAGCATTCGTTGCAGACGGTATTGAGCCTTTATAACACCACCTGTTACAGCTATTGTCACAGGATCCACCCAAAAAGATGCAATTTTTTCCCTTAAAAACGCCAACGGGTCTGGCAACCGCCTAATCACATCGATATTCCTCCCGATTCCGACAGCTATGCCCTCGAAGGGTGCATAGTTAACCTTGCCTACAGGCCGTTCTTCCAAGTGTCTCTTTAATGCATTAATTCCAATTGCCGCATGCAGAAGATCAAACGTTTGTGTCATGCATTGTACTTGGGCGGCAATATTTCCATTACCAAGCAGGGCAGCAATTCCATCATTCAGATAATCATCAACATCAAGTTTCCCATCATAAAAACAGAAAGTCATAACAAGAAATCTTGTTGCCATCTCCATATGCCGCTGCTTCTCTCGCTGATCTTCTGAAACCGAACAAATACCAATGAAATTTGGATCCTCGGCCGCCGCCTTAATAAGTTCAAATGCCACAGCATCTATCATTATCATCACGCAGTTTCTAAGCTCCTGACTATTGGCCACCGTTCCGCCGGCGTTTAGACGTTGAAAAAGATCAAACTTCGTCTTCACATCACTGGGACGCTTAAGTATTTCCACACCCAAGCGTGCCCTTCGTATAGCCAATCGATACTCCCTTTCCAGCTCTTTCTGTTTATCAAGCGGCGGATCCGCAATTCTTTCTGTCGACTCCCAGACTGTGTTATGAAGCGAAGGTAAATATTTTGTCGCATCAAGAACAGAAGGCGCAAACAGCCTCCCCTCACTGTCCTTCAAATACCCCATGAATTCCAGAACAGTAGATATTCTTTGCAAACCATCAATCAATTCCCAAGTGCCATTCTCGGCTTCAAAAACAAAAATCGGCGGAAGAGGTATTCCCAGCAAAAGAGATTCAATAAGCTTTGATTTCTGATGAGGCTCCCATCGAAAAAGACGTTGAAAACTAGGGTTGATGACCAATTCTCCATCAATGTACATATTGACTATTTCACCAATAGACATCTGATATGCATCTGTTTTTACAGCACGCTGAGCGGCCAAAACTTCATCAGTAAGCAAAATTAAATCCTCCAGTTGTGTAATGGCCCCCCTACAGAGACCACTAGAAGCTCCTCTATTCTGCTCTCAACCCATGCGTTGATGCTGCATGACGGCAACTGAGTGCACCTCTTTCAATCCTTTGTCATGGATCGCAGTGCCATAGACGTGCGCCAGACGGTGGAGGCCCTCACCGGCATAGGCGTGAAGGTGCACTGCCTGGCACTGGGCGGCGTTGACCTCACCAGCCCGGCCGGCAAGATGACGATGGCCGTAATCAGCGCAGTGGCCGAGTTCGAGCGCGACTTGCTGGTCGAGCGCACTCAAGCCGGCCTGGCGCGTGCCAAGAGCGAGGGCAAGGTGTTGGGTCGCCCGCGCGCGCTGACCGATGAGCGCTGCAGCGTCTTGCCAGCGGCAAGGCCGCGCAGCTAGCGGATCTCAACCCCTGGCAGCAACTTCATGCCGATGCGCTGCTCCAGATCGCCGTAGCTGATAGGCTTGCCTACTTGGGCATGGGGCGCGTTCTGCTGCCAATGCGCCCAGCAACGACGGCAATGCTGCGTCCGGCGAGTGGTGCCCAGTCGGTGATGAAATGAATACTCCGGTCTCCCGGCGGGGCGACTACGAACAGACGGTCTCCAATAGACTTCGCAGCGGCCATGGCTGCGTTGAAGTTGCCGAATACAACGACCTGCCGACTTGGAAAATCGCTAAACCCCTTGACACCATGAAGCGGTACCAATTTGGTAGTTGGTTGAGGTGGTGTCTGTGCTACTGCGCTCATGCTGCACCTCCCACTGCGACACAGGCCGTAGCGCGCGCCACGAGAGAGTATGTGCCCAACACATAGGCGACAGCGAGCGGACCAGCGATCAAGCCGAAAATGACGGCCAAACCCTCGCCGATTGAGCCGCTTTTCATCCAGCGGCACGGGATTTTCAGGTTTTCCATTGCTTTCCAATCAAAGTAGGAAAGCCGCTGCGTTCATTACCAAAGTGGTGCTGGTAAAATATCGTTTTGAAATTTTGTCAGTGCTGTTACGCAGCAGCGCTTTAAAGACCACCGACTGAACCTCGGTGGTTTTTCTTTTATTGAGCGGGCGTCACGCTGTGCTCCGAACGCTCCAAGGCATCGAGCGCCTTGGCGATAACAGAGCCGGTGCGGCTCACGTCATTTTTCGCCATGCGGCGCAATTTGGCGGCAACATCCTTTGCCACAGTGGCGCGGATAATCACCTTGTCGGCGGCGACTAGCCGGTTGCGATAGGTGACCTGACGTTCTTGGGGAGTGAGAGCCATATTGAAAGCCTCAGGTGGTTTTGTTGGGTCAATCGTTTGCATCACGACCCCAGCTCAGGCTCCGGCATGCGTGCGATGTCAACGACCGTTTGGAAATTAGTCTTCGCTGATTTATATGCTTTGAGCATATGACGCACTCGACGCGAACAGGCCGATCGCCTCGCGAAGGGTCGATGCGCTCTCTATCCAATTTCCACCATGAGTGGTGATAACCCCGTCAGGCCGCATGCGAGCCTCGACGGTGAACGAGAAGCGATGCTCGCGATCCCAGCACCTCATTTCGACGCGCGCGCCAATCAGGTCTGGATAGCGGCCGTCGCGCGAATACTGGACGCGAACGTAGCGCCCAAACATTTGCAGAAGACCGACAAAGAAATCAAGCTCGGATGTTTCCCAGTTCTCGGCTGGGGAAGGGGTTGCCATCACGTGCTCCCCGCGCCAAGCAAACGTTTAATTTCAGCAACAGGCCACGCCAAGCGGCCATGAATACGCAGCGGGCGGATAGGGCCATCCTCTCGACAGGCCCAAAGGCGCAGGGTTTGCGGTGCGCGGCCCAAATGGCGCGCAGCCTCGCCGGTCGGCAGTGCGGAGCGGGCTTCGTGCGCCAGGGGTTGAATAGTGAGTGCCATGCTTGAAAACCCTCTCGGGTTGTTAAACATGGTTGCCCATTCTTTGCATAATCGCCGCGCTGCCAAGCTCACGGCGGTTATCGGCGCATAGCGGCGGTTATCGGCTGGTTCCGGCCATCCGGCCGATGCGCTTGCGCAGGTTGTCCCTGGACAACTCTTGCACTTTGTCGCCGGAGTCCATCCACTTGATGCCGCCCTCGGTCACTCCGACGAGAGGGCTGCGCGGCAGCTTTTCCCGCGCCCATTGCTGCATCAGGGCGAACGCTTGAGCCAGGTCGTTATCGCATTCGCACGCCGCCCTCTCCACCAACGGGGCCAGAAGGTCGCGCCTCGTGCCTACCTTTGCTGATACGCCCTGCGAGATAGGCGCGGCTTGCCGCTGCTCTAGCGTTTCCGCTGGTGCTGATTGCCTCGCCACCAGCACCTTGACGTGCTCTCCAATGGCGAACAGATCATCCAAACGAAGGTTGATCGGAGGTGCAATTCTTTCATTTGAAGAACGCCATACCAGCACCTTTTCAGCTTCCTGCCAGCCGGTATATGCCTGTCCCACATTCGCCGTGTAGGCTTCCTGCACGTTGAGCGCTTCCCCATGAGCCGCGATGCTGCGAAGCGTGGCCGCATCGGCCTGTAGATAGGCTGGGCGCAAGCGCTCCCTTGCCAGTTGATGGCCAGGGTTCGGATTGGACAGGTTCGCCGTAAAACAATCATCCAGATGAAAGTACAACCCAATGCGCCCATTGATGGCGGCGCGCAGCACCTCCATGCGCTGAAGCCCAAAATACTCGGCCCAATGGTCAAGCCGGGCAAACCCAAGTTTTTCTTCTGTCACTTTGCATCCTCCCGAATGCGCTCCCCAAACAAGAAGCCCCAGTACCAGCGGGAGGACTGGCTGTTCGGCCCGGTTTCGAGGCGGGCCTAGCTGGGGCTAAACGGTCAGGCGCGTTCCAGGCGCACCACAGCACGGCAGCCGATGGCATGGGCGTAGCGTTGCACGCTGCGCAGCGACGGCGTGGCCTTGCCGCCCTCCAGCCGGGCGACGGTGCTTTGCGTGGTGCCCATGCGTTCGGCCACGTCCGCCTGCGTCAATCCGGCGCGGGTGCGCGCTGCCAGCAGTTCGCGGGCCATCGCAAATTCTTCGGCCTGGGCTTCGTACTCGGCGCGGGTTTCCGGGTTGGCCAGCAGTTCGGCCTTCAAGGCTTTGAGCGTCTTCATTGGTGCGCCTCCAGTCGTTTCAGAGCGGTTTCAATTGCGCCGCGCGGCGTGGTCTGCGTCTTCTTCACGAAGGCATGCAGTACCAGCAGGCGGCGGCCTTGGACGGCGGCGTACACGGCGCGGGCGATGCCATCGCGGCCCTGCATGCGCATCTCCCACAGCTTGCTTTCCAGCGGGCGGATGTGCGGCAGGCCCATGCGCTGCGGGCCAAAGGTTTCCAGCATCTCGGCAATGTGCAGAAACCGGGCCTGCATGTCAGCAGGCAAGGCCAGCAACTCTGGCTCGGCCAGCGGGTGAAGGGTCACCATCCAAGTCTCTACATTATCTCTTTTTTGCGATTTCATGGTGTAACCACTTTCAGCTTTCCGAGGGTGGCCTTGGCGTCGAACTGCACCCCGGCCAGTCCCAAGATATGCGCCTCGATGCGCTCGGCAAAGGGGCGCAGTGCGTCGATGCTGCGCGGCCTGTAGCCCTCGGCGGTTGCGCTGGGCTTGTGGCCCATGATTTGCGCTATAGCCCCTGCGGGTGCCCCAGCGGCCTCGCCCAGCAACGAGTAGGAGCGGCGCAGACCGTGGAACGTCAGGTGTTCAATACCGGCGTGTTGTAGGGCATTGGCGTGGCTGGCGCGGGCGTCGGTAATGCGCCCCACCTTGCCCGTGCTGGCAAACACATAGGGACCACTGCGGGGCAGCGTTGCCAGAAGCTGCGCCATGAATGGCGTCAGTGGAATGGTGCGGGTGCTGTCCACCTTGTCGGCAATGGTCAGCTTGTGCCACTGAAAATCCACGTTCGCCCAAGTCAGGGCGGCTAGTTCTTCACGGCGGGCCCCTGTCAGCAGCAAAGCGCGCAGGTAGGCGCTTGCGGTGCGGTTGTTCAGTTGCTCCACACCCGCCCACCAACCGGGCACTTGGGCCGCTTCCAGGGCGTCGGTGCGGCGAGTGTTGCCGGGCAGGCTCTCCACGATAGCGGCGGCCTTGCCCGCATCGCGGTCGGTCAGGCTTCGATACTCGGGGCGGGCAGCGCACCAGCGCAGAAAACCACGGAACATCATCAAGGCGCGGGCGGCTTGGTGCTTTCCGGCCACGGCTTCGCGGTCGTACCAGCTTTTCAGCGCGTCCTCATTCACACCGGGCAGCGACCCGCGCAGCGGCGGAGCGTGGGGGCCATTTTCATGCCTGCGGAAAAATCCTCTGCGCCAGGCAAGGAAACGCCAATCCGCCCATCGAAACGTCCTTCTGGCGCGCATCGCCTGGCACCGCGAACATTCCGGGCATGACAACCAACGATCTCAATGGACAACGAATCATGGTGGTGGGCGGCGGCTCCGGCATGGGGTTCTCACTCGCCGAACGCGCCCTGGCGCAGGGGGCCGAGGTGGTCCTCGTCGGGCGATCGGGCGCGAAGCTGGAGGCGGCCCGGGAGCGCCTGCGGCCGCTGGGCCCCGTCGCGGCCATGCAGGCCGATGTGACCTGCGAAGCGCAGGTCGAACGCCTGTTCCAGGAAGCCGGTGCGCTGGACCATCTGGTGTGTACCGCCGCGGACATTCGCGGCGCCTACGAGCTGCTGCCGCAGTTGCCCGCCGAGGCGCTGGACCGCGCGGTGCGCTCGAAAGTGGTGGCGCCCATCATCCTGGCCAAGCATGGCGCGCCGCGCCTATCCAGGCACGGGTCGATCACTGTGACCTCCGGTATCGCCGCCTACCGGCCCCGGCCCAAGGGCGTGGCGGTGGCCGCCATCAACGCGGCGCTCGAAGGCGCGGTGCGCGCGATGGCGGTGGAGCTGGCACCGCTGCGGGTCAACGCCGTGTCGCCCGGCTGGGTGCGCACGGGGATCTGGGAGAACGTTGCCGGGGCCGAGACCGATGCCCTGCTGGCCTCGATGGCGCAGCGGCTGCCGGTGGGGCGCGTCGGCATGCCCCAGGACATCGCCGAGGCGTTTCTATTCCTCATGCGAAACGGCTACACGACCGGCACGGTGCTGCACATCGAAGGCGGCCACCGGTTGGTCTGAGCAGTGCTCACGCAGCATGGAAAGAAACGCCGTGGCCGGCCGCCCCAGGGTGGCGCCGGTGCGGACCAGCAGGCACACCGGCAACCCCTGCGCGGCGGCGTCCAGCGGCCGGGTCAGCAGGCCCTGCCCGCCGATCGCTGCCGGAACCGCGCAGGACGGCAGCACCGCGATGCCCAGCCCGTGCTCCACCATCTGCATGAGGCTGCGCACGTCGCCAGCCTCGGCGCGGATGCGTGGCGGGGCGCTGGCTTGTGCCAGCAGGCCTTCGAGGTAGGCGCGGTAACGGCAGCCGCTGCCGGTCAGCAGCAGCGGCCAGGCGGCCAGCGCAGGGACGGCCACGCGCTCCACGCCCGCCAGCGCGTGCCCCGCCGGCAGGACGGCCACGGGGTGGTCGAGGCCGATCTTTTCCGCCCGCACGCCATCGTGCTGCGGCCAGCCGTGCACCACGCCAAGGTCCACGGCCCCTTCCGCGACGGCCTCGGCGGTTGCGGCGGAATGCCGTTCCTGCAGGACGAGCCGCAGGCTTGGCTGGCGGCCCAGGAGACGGCTGGCAAGGGGTGCGAGCAGGCCCGCACACAGGGCCGCGGGCGCGGCCAGGCGCAGCGCGGCGGCGGGCAGCCCGTCCTCGCCGCGGACCGCCTGCAGCGTGTCGTCGGCCAGCGCCAGGAGCTCGCGCGCACGCACCGCCAGCGCCTCGCCAACGGCCGTGAGTTCCAGGCGGTTGTTCTGCCGGATGAACAGGGCTCGGCCCACGGCGTGCTCCAGGGAGCGGATCTGCTCGGTGACGCTCGGCTGCGTGAGGTGCACCAGCGCTCCCGCACGGGTGAAGCTCAGGGTTTCGGCCGCGGCGAGGAAGGTTCGGAGGTGGCGAAGCTGGAACATCGGCGCCCTTGTACCACGGCCGCGCGTTTTTCACCCGGGGCGCGCGGCCGCCCGGCCGTCAGCGCACCGGCCCTGGCCGGCGCGGCTCGCCGATGCGCTGCAGCTTGTCGTAGAGCGTCTTGCGCGGGATCTGCAGCAGGTCGGCGGCCTCGGCCACGTTGGACTGCGTGGCGGCCATGGCCTCGCGGATCAGGGTGCGCTCGAAGGCCTCCACGCGCGCCGACAACGAACCGGCCGCCGCCCCCTCGCCCGCGCCCAGCCCGTCGCCCAGCCCCAGGCTGAAGCGCTCGGCCACGTTGCGCAGCTCGCGCACGTTGCCGGGCCAGCCGTGCTGGCACCAGCGCAGCATGTCGGCGTCGGTCCACACGGGCGCCGGAGTCCCGAGCCTGTGCGCGGATTCCTGGATGAAGTGGGCCATGAGCAGGGGCACGTCGCCCGGCCGCTGCCGCAGCGGCGGTATGTGCAGCGAGACGACGGCCAGCCGGTAGAACAGGTCGGCGCGGAAGCTGCCGGTATCGGCCAGCTTGCGCAGATCTTCCTTGGTAGCGGCGATCACGCGGCAGTCCACCGCGACCGCGGTGTTGCTGCCCAGCCGCTCGATCTGGCGCTCCTGCAGCACGCGCAGGAAGCGCATTTGCACCGGCAAGGGCATGGACTCGATCTCGTCGAGGAACAGCGTGCCCGCGTTCGCGTATTCGATGCGCCCCACGCGGCGGCGCGACGCGCCGGTGAAGGCGCCAGGCTCGTGGCCGAAGATCTCGCTCTCCAGGATGCTTTCGGGCAGGGCCGCACAGTTCAGCGCAACGAAGGGGCCGCGCCGCCCGCTGAGCTGGTGCAGGCAGCGCGCCACCACCTCCTTGCCCGCGCCGGTCTCGCCGTGGACCAGCACGTCAACGGCCGCGGGCCCCACGGTGGCCATCTGCCGCCGCAGGTCCTGCATCGCGGGCGAGAGGCCCAGGAGCGGCAGCTCGCCCTCGGGCAGGCGCTCGCGCAGGCGCCGGTTTTCCTCGCGCAGCAGGCGGCGCTCCACGGCGCGGCGCACGGTCTCGCTCAGCCGGTCGGACGAAAACGGCTTCTCGATGAAGTCGTAGGCGCCGTCGCGGATGGCCTGCACCGCCATGCCCACGTCGCCATGCCCGGTCACGAGGATCACGGGCAGCTCGCGGTCGCGCTGCTGCACCTCGTGCAGCAGGTCGATGCCGCTGGCGCGCGGCAGGCGCACGTCGCTCACGATCACGTCGGGGCGCTCGTAGGCCAGCATCTCGATGGCGGTCTCGGCATCGGCGAAGCTGCGCACCTCCATGCCGGCGAGCGACAGGGCCTGGGCGCTGCCCTTGCGCACGATGTCGTCGTCCTCCACCAGGAAGACGCGGCTTGCAGGGGCTTCGGCGGCCCCGGGGGCGCTTGCGGCGGGCCCGGCCATCACGCGCGCTCCAGCAGCACGCGGAACTCGGCGCCGCCGCCGGGGCCGTTGCCCGCCTGCACCCGCCCGCCGAAGCTCTCGACGATGGCCATGGACAGCGCCAGTCCCAAACCCAGGCCGCGCCCGGCGGGCTTGGTGGTGTAGAACGGCTCGCCGAGGCGCTCCAGCGCTTCCTGCGGCAGGCCGGGGCCGGTGTCGCTCACGTCCACGCGCACCTGCATGCCGGCCTGCGCGCAGCGCAGGGTGACGGTGCGCACGGCCTCGTGCTCGACCGCGTCGAGGCCGTTGCGCAGCAGGTTGACGAACACCTGCTCCAGCCGCACCTCATCGGCCTTCACGCGCAGGCCGTCGCCCTCCAGCTCGACCAGGATCTCGGCCCGCACTTCCTGGCGCCGCGGCTGCACCAGCAGCAGGGCGTTGTCGATGGCGTGGCGCAGATCGACGCGGGTGAGCATGGTGGGCTCCTTGCGGGCGAACATCTTGAGCTGCCGCACGATGTTGCCCATGCGCGCGGCCAGCTCGCTGATGAGGCGCAGGTTCTCGCGCGCCTCGTGCAGCCGGTCCTGGCCGAGCAGCCGGATGGTGTTGTCCGACAGCGTGTGCAGCGCCCCCAGCGGCTGGTTAAGCTCGTGCGTCATGCCCGCGGACATCTGGCCCAGCACCGCCAGCTTGCCCGCCTGCACGGCGCTGTCGCGCGTCTCCTGCAGGATGGCCTCGGCCTGCTTCAGCGCCTCGACCTTCGCCGCGAGCTGCTCGTTGGTGGCTGTGAGGTCCGCCGTGCGCTGGGCGATGCGCTGCTCCAGCACGTCGTTGGCCTGCTGCAGAGCCTGCCGGGCCGCGGTGCGATCGACGCGGCGCTGGCGCTGCAGGCGCAGGTGCAGCGCCACGCCCAGCACGAACGCCACCACCCCCGCCGCCGCGAGGGCCGACATGGCCGCGACCTGCCGGGCGGGTGCCTGGTCGGCCAGCATCAGCACCTGCCAGCCCAGCGGCCCCACACTGCGCCGCACGATGGAATAGGTGTGCCGCGCGCCCGGCGGGCCCGCGGCGGCGGCGGGCAGCCGCACCTCGGCCATGCCCACGCGGATGGCCGACACGTCGTCCAGCGCGGTCAGCTTCTCGCTGGCGTACTGGCGGGTGAGCGCGAGCCGCCCCATGGCCTCGGGGGTGAGCGGCTCCAGCACCCGGTAGCGCCAGGGCTTGTGGGAGCTGAGGATGACGACGCCCTCGGTGTCCACCACCATCACGGTGTCGCCGCCCTGGCGCAGCGCGTCCTCGAAGGGCAGGAGGTTCAGCCGCACCGCGACGACCCCCATGTGGCCCAGCGGCGTGACCACGCGCGACGCCAGGAAGTACCCGGGCTCGCCCGAGGTGGCGCCGATGCCATAGAACCGCCCGGTGCGGCCGGCCAGCGCATCGAGCACGTAGGGCCGGAAGCCATACGACTCGCCCAGGAAGGTGACGGGCCGGTTCCAGTTGCTCGCCGCGATGGTCAGCCCCTGGTCGTCCATGAGGTAGGCAGCGCTCACGTCCGCCTCCTCGGCCACGGACTGGAGGTAGATATTGGCGGCCTGCGCCGCCTCCTGCGGCGCATCGAGCGCATCGGACAGCCGGTGCTCCAGCCGCAGCAGGTTGGGCAGGGCCTCGTTGCGCTCCAGGATGGCCTCGAGGCTGAGCGTCACGAAGTCCAGGCGCCGCGCGGCCCCCAGCCGCTCGTTGTCGAGCTGCTGGTCCAGCACGGCCTGGTACGCGGCGGCCGCCGCCGCCAGCGCCAGCAGGCCCGCGGCCACGTAGGGCCAGGCGCCGCGCCAGCGCCGGGCGCTCCGCGCCCCGGCCAGCGGCTGCGCGGGCACGGCCGCGCGCGGCTGCGTCGAATTCAGGTTCATGGCCTGATGGTGCTGCATCGTCCGAGTATGCACTGCGGCGCCGGTGCAGCCGCATGGGCGGCGGCACGGCGCGGTGCACGCCCGGCGCGTGTCAGTCGAGCTTGAGGCCGCGGTCCTTCACGACCTTGCGGTAGACCTCGATCTCGGCCTTGATCTGCTCGGCGAACTGCTCCGGCGTGTTGCCGATGACGATCGAGCCCGTCTTCTCGATGCGCTGGCGCACGCCCGGGTCACGCAGCGCCTCGATCACGCCGTCGTGGATCTTGTCCACCACTTCCTTGGGCAAGCCCTTGGGGCCCAGGAGGCCATAGTAGGCCATGCGGTTCACGGCCTCGAGCCCCACCTCCTTGAAGGTGGGCACGTCGGGCAGCACCGGCAGCCGCTGCGGCGCGGCGACGACGATCGCGCGCAGCTTGCCGGCCTGGATGTGCGGCAGCGCGGAGGGAAGGTTGTCGAAGATCACATGCACCTGGCCCGCGACCGCGTCGTTCAGCGCCGGGCCCGATCCGCGGTAGGGAATGTGGGTCATGCTGGTGCCGCTCAGGCTCTTGTACAGCTCCATCTGCAGGTGCAGGATGGACCCGGTGCCCGAGGAGGCATGCGAGTACTTGCCCGGATTCTTCTTGAGCTCGGCCACGAACTCCTGGTAGTTGCGCGCCGGGAAGCTGGGGTGCACGGCCAGCACGTTGGGCGTGGCCGCGACGTTGATGATGGGCGTGAAATCGGCCACCGGGTCGAAGCCGATCTTCGGGTTGATGGCGGGCACGGCCGCGGTGGTCGATACCGTCGCCACGCCCAGGGTATAGCCGTCGGCCGGCGCGCGCATGACCTCGATGGCCCCCACCGCGCCGCCCGCGCCGCCGCGGTTGTCCACCACCACCGGCTGGCCCAGCACCTTGCCGAGCGGATCGGCCACCACGCGGGCCACGATGTCCGTGGTGCCGCCGGCGGCGAAGGGGACGATCAGCTTGATCGGCCGGTCCGGGAAGCCCGCGGCGCGCGCGGGCAGTGCGGTATTGGAGGCGAGCGCGGCAAGGCTCAGCAACAGGTTTCTGCGATGCATGGAATGTGTCTCCTTGGGTTGGGGGTGTCGATACGGCACCAACGGTGTGCCGCCCCTCTTTTCGCAAGGCGCATGCCTGCGGCGCTAGGGGTAAACGCGCAGGCACTGCCGCGCGGCTTTTGCAGGGGTTTCAGAGGGAAACGGGCCGGTGGGCCATGGCAGCGACCCGCGAACTTTCCGGATTACCGGAATTGCCCCGGTTTCCATTCCGGCGCCTCGCCAGCGCAAGGGCCGCTGGCGCCCGGCGAAAAGCGCGGCGCCAAAGAAAAACGGACTACGGCGGTAAAGCAGTAGTCCGTTGGGAATAAATGGTCGGCGTGGCGGGATTCGCATTTCCCTATGAAAACTGCCAGATCATCTCAAAAGTTGCCCCCAAACCTGCCCCAAGCAAAAGAAAGGCCCGCCGAAGCGGGCTCCAGTGCAAGTCAATCACCTTCGCATGTGTAAGGCTCAAGGTCGGGCGGCTCAACTCCCGCATAGCGGTGCAGATTCTCCACGAATTGTCCGATCTCTTGGTAGTCGCCTTCCCACCCATAAATCCTTGCCACCTCGGCGAGCGTGGACAGAAATTCAGGCGTCAGATGGGGTTTGAGACGGTCGGCAGGGTCTTGTGCGAAGGGG
>Ga0206117_101031_pt1 | contig 17567 bp, 16 predicted proteins | sample 3A5Ametagenome_FD_177997 | JGI IMG/M metagenome (GOLD analysis project Ga0206117, IMG submission 177997) | Enriched microbial communities from leaf-cutter ant dump, University of Wisconsin, Madison, United States - 3A5A | ecosystem: Environmental > Terrestrial > Nest > Insects nest > Nest dump... | reverse complement strand
TACGAAAAAAGCCCGGCCGTTTGATCATCTAAACCGCGCATCTCATCCTCCGATCGCTCAGAAGAAGCGAATCACGGACCAATCCAAGACGGAAGGGTTTTTCCGCAGCCTGTTAGAGCATCATGCGTCCTCTTGGACGCAGATAAGATGCTCTAACTCTTTGAGATAGATCAAATTATCCACGTTCAGTCGATTCCGACTGAACGTGGTTTGATCTAAGGCGAAAGCGCCGCAACAGCGGCAGCATCGCCGATCCGCACAGGATCACCAGCGGCAGGGCCAGGAAGGCGCCTTCATAGGCGCCGACATGGTAATGCCGCCCGGCCGGGCCGCTGCTGCCGTCCCATTGCAGGTCCAGAAGCCAGCCGACCACCGGCTGCAGCACCGCACCGGCGCCCATCACGGCCGTGTTGATGATGCCCGACACGGTGCCGGCCGCCCGCGGATCGGCCAGGTCGCGGGCCAGGGCGAAACTCAACACCATCGCCGCCCCCGACAGCCCCATCACCACCAGCACGGCCAGCAGCAGCGCCACCGGCATGGCCGGCCAAGCCAGCAGCAGCGCCCAGGCCAGCACGGCGGATGCCACCGCGCCCGCCATCAGCACCAGCCGGTCGAGGCCGAAGCGACGTTCCAGCGTGGTGGCGATCGGCCCGGCACAACCCCAGCCGATCATGACCAGCGACACCGCCCAGGCGGCTTCCGGCCGGGTCAGTCCCCGCCCGACCATCAGATAGGGCACGCCCCACAGCCCGGCGAAGGCCAGCATCGGCCCGGCGGCCGAAGCGGCAAAGAAGGCCAGCGCCCAGGTCGCCTTGAGCCCGCCGGCAAGGCCCAGCGATTCGCCCAGGGCCGGCCGGTCGGCCGCCAGGACCCGCCGACCGGTGGCCGGGATCAGCAGCCACAAGGCCGCCGCCAGCAGCAGCGCCACGCCCGCCCCGGCCAGCATGGTCTGGCGCCAGCCCAGGGCGGCGACGGCCAGCGACAGCGGCGCCTGGCCGCCGACCGCCCCGGCCATGCCGGTCGCCATCGCCAGCCCCGTCGCCACCGCATAGGCCGAGGGCGGCAGGTGGCGGAAAGCCAGGTACAGCACGCCGATCCAGGTCACCGCCGCGCCCGCGCCGACGCACAGCCGGCCGATGGTGGCCAGCGCCAGCCCTTCGGCCAGGCCGAACAGGGCCGAGCCCAGCGCGCACAGAAAGGCCGCGCCGGCCATGACCAGCCGCGGGCCGAAACGGTCGAGCATCAGCCCGATCGGGATCTGCAGCAGGGCGTAGGTATAGAAATAGGCGGCCGACAACTGGCCCAGCGCGGTCGCATGGACCGAGAACGCGGCCATCAGTTCGTCGATCATCACGCTGGGGGCGACCCGCTGGAAAAAGCCGTAGGCGTAGAACAGCGCGCCGCAGGCCCAGATCGCCCAGGCACGCGCCACGGTCACGTCGGTGCCGGTCACGCCGCTTCCCCCCGATTTTTCCTGTAGTTTAGGGTGATCCGACGTCTTGTCCAGGCCGCCTCATCGGCTAGAGTGCGGGGCATGACCGCGACCTTCGAGATCATCAACCCGACAGGCAGCGCGCCCTTCGTGCTGATCTGCGACCATGCGTCCCGCGCGCTGCCCGAGGGCTATGGCACGCTGGGCCTCGACGAGTCGGAAATGATGCGCCATATCGGCTGGGATATCGGCGCCGCCGACGTCACCCGCCGGCTGTCGGCGCGGTTCAACGCCACGGCGATCTTCTCCAGCTTCTCGCGCCTGCTGATCGACTGCAACCGCGCGCCCGACGACCCGACGCTGGTCTGCCGGGTGTCGGACGGCACGGTCGTGCCGGGCAACCGCCAGGTCGACGCGGCCGAACGCGCGCGGCGGCTGGATCAGTATCACGCCCCCTATCACCGGGCGGTATCGGCCCATCTGGACCAGCGTATGGCGCGCGGCGAGGTGCCGGCGATCGTCTCGATCCATTCGTTCACGCCGGTCATGAAAAGCGTCAGGCGGCCCTGGCATGTCGGCATCCTGTGGGATGCCGATCCCCGGCTGCCGGTGCCCCTGATGCGGGCGCTGGAGGCGCAGGGCGACATCGTCGTCGGCGACAACGAACCCTATAGCGGCAAGACCGAGACCGGGTATTCGATCCGCATCCACGGCGCCGATCGCGGCCTGCCCCATGTGCTGGTCGAACTGCGCCAGGACCTGATCGACACCCATCACGGCGCCGCCGACTGGGCGGACCGTTTCGCCCGCGCGCTGGAAACCGCGCTGGCCGAGGGCATGCCCTACCGCGTCCAGGCCCCGGCGTGACCTTCGGTCCCCTGACGCTCGGGATCGAGGAGGAATACCTCCTGGTCGACCGGGTCACCCGCGACCTGGCCAGCGAACCGCCTGACAGCATGATGGAGGCCTGCCAGGCCCGGCTGCAGGGCCAGGTCATGCCCGAATTCCTGCAAAGCCAGATCGAGGTCGGCACCCGCGTCTGCACGACCTTCGCCGAGGCACGGGCCGATCTGCGCCGCCTGCGCGCCACCGTCATCGAGGTGGCGGCCGATCACGGCCTGGCCCCGATCGCGGCCGGCACCCATCCCTTCGCCGCCTGGCAGGGCCAGAAGCCGACGCCCAAGGAACGCTACCAGCTGCTGGCCCGCGACCTGGCCGGCGTCGCCCGCCGGCTGGTCATCTGCGGCATGCATGTCCATGCCGGCATCGAGGACGAGGACCTGCGCATCGACCTGATGAACCAGGTCAGCTATTTCCTGCCGCATCTGCTGGCGCTGTCGACGTCGTCGCCGTTCTGGCAGGGCGAGGATTCCGGGCTGATGTCCTATCGCCTGTCGATCTTCGACAGCCTGCCGCGCACCGGCCCCCCCGAACGGTTCGAGACCTGGGGCGATTACCAGCGCATGGTGCGCCGGATGATCGGCGCCGGGCTGATCCAGGATGCATCCAAGCTGTGGTGGGACGTGCGCCCGTCGGCGCGTTACCCGACGCTGGAACTGCGCATCACCGACGTCTGCACCCGCATGGAAGACACGCTGACCATCGCGGCGCTGTATGTCTGCCTGTTGTCGATGCTGACCCGGCTGAAGGCGATGAACCAGCGCTGGCGCATCTACGTCAACGTGCTGATCCGCGAGAATCGCTGGCTGGCCCAGCGTTACGGCTGCGGCGGCGAGCTGGTCGATTTCGGCAAGGGCACGCGCGTGCCCTATCGCGACCTGCTGGAAGAGATGATCGCGCTGGTGCGCGAGGATGCCGAGGCGCTGGGCTGCTGGCCGGAAGTGCAGCGGGCCCGCGACATCGTCGAGCGCGGGACGTCGGCCCATGGCCAGCTGGACGTCTATCGCGCGGCGCTGGCCGCCGGGGCCGACCGGATCGAGGCCGGCCGCGCCGTCGTCGACTGGCTGATCACCGAAACGGCACGGGATACCGGCGCGACGGTCTGAAACGACCCTTGCGCCGTCATTGCCCCGGGGGGCCGGCTGACGCTAAAGTCCCGGCCAACACAGACGCGTCGAATACGAGGAGCCGACCATGGCCAATGTCGTGGGCATAGCCGCCGAACAGCTACAGACGATCGTGATGCGCATCGAGCGCCTCGAGGAAGAGAAGAAGGGCATCGCCGACGACATCAAGGAAGTCTACGCCGAGGCCAAGTCGAACGGCTTCGACGTCAAGATCCTGCGCCAGGTGATCCGCCTGCGGAAGATGGACAAGGCCGCGCTGCAGGAGCAGGACGCCCTGCTGGAACTCTATCGCGACGCCCTCGACATGACGCCGGACGATACGGCGGCCGCCGCCGAATAGTGCCAGAACGGTGCGGGCGGCACCCCTTCTGCTGATCGCGGCGGTTTGGGCGGGGGCCATCGCCCCCGAGGCGGCCGCCCAGTCCTTCGTGCCGCCGATCGGCCGGCCGATGCAGACGGGGCCGGCCTGCATCCGGGTGATGAACACCACCGAATACTGGTTCCCGGTCCAGATCGCGGTGCCCGGCCAGGGCGAGCCGTCGATCTTCCGCATCGAGAAGCGTGAATTCCGCCAGTTCTGCGCGACCATCGCCCTGAAGCCGGGCGAGCGGATCGAGGTCGTGCTGCGCAGCTTCATGGCCCCGATCGGCCGCTGCCTGCTGGACCCCGGCGGCCAGGCCGAAATCGTGCGCGGCCCCAATGCCGAGGGCACCACCATCACCCGCCTGGCCTGCGCCGGCGGGGTGGCGACGGTGCCGTGAGGTGATCACGGCCTGAGGGCAAGCCGGCGCAATTTCCAGTCGGCCCAGTCGACGGCTTCTGAATCGACGACCGTCAATTCCCCGGGCGAAAAACGCCCGGTGAACAGCACGAGATTCTGGCAGGGCCAGCGGACACTGGGGGCGATGATCCCGTCGAAACCGAGGAAAGCAGCGGCATCGCCGATTTCCTGCGTCCGCGCATAAGCCAGCCCACTGTAGGCAGCAACCGAAACGCCGAGGTTTTCGACTGCCGCCAGATCAGCCAGCCGCAAGGTCCGCCGGGTTCTGAGAGCGACCCGATGCAATACCGATCGGATACGCGAGGGGAAGACCGGCTGCCGGCTGAGGTGGAAGTAGACCTCTTCCAGCGCCCCTTCGCGCAGCAACGACGTGTACAGCACCTCGAAACTGCCGGGATCCCAGCGCCCGCCCGCGGCGAAACCCTGCAGCGGGTCGCGTTCCTCGCGAGCGATGCGCCAGACCTCGCCCTCGTATTGGATACCTTCGTGGGCGTCCAGAGCGTCGAGCAGCGCAAGGTCGCGGGCGCGGCGTTCGGTCACCATACGGCTCAGACGAACGCGCCGGCTTCGAGGCGTTCGATCACCCCCAGAACTTCTTCGGTCCGATCGGCGGTGATCAGGTCGATCGCCCGTTCGTTGTTGAGCAGCGGATGGCGCGAATGCAGCCATAGCCGGGTTTCTTCCGGCGTGTAGAAGTCGGACAGACGCTCGACCACATAGCGGAGGTCCGCAATCACCGTCTGGGTGTGCAAGGCCGGACTGCCATTGCCGCGGGACCAGCGCGACACGGTTGCGGTGGAGACATCGACGATATTGGCGATGTCCTTGCCCTGCAGCCCGCCGCGGGACCGAAGATCGTCGAGAATTCGAGCCACGGCCGTGCTCATCACATACCTCATCGATCGCATTCGGATTTCATATCCTTGAGCTTATGAAATCCCAATGCAACTTCAATCCGCCTCGGCCACCTCGTCGCCCGCGGCGCCGCGGCGCCAGTAGGCTGCGACCAGCTGGCGGTCGCGATCGTATTTGACCTCGCGGCGCAGCCAGTTGCGCAGGGACCGTGCCGCGCCATGCTCGCAGGCGATCCAGACATAACCGCCCGCACCCTGCGGCAGGACATGCGCCCGAACCGCATCCTCGATCAGGCTGGTCGTGCCGGCCTCACGCCCGTTGCGATGCAGCCAGGTGACGTCCGCCGCGGCGGCCGAGGGCAGCGCCTGTTCTTCCGCCGCGTCGGCGATTTCGACCAGCACCGTCGCGCGGGCATCGGGGCCCAAGCTTTCCAGGATACGGGCGATGGCCGGCAGGGCGGTTTCGTCGCCGGCCAGCAGGAAATCGCGGCCCGGCGGCAGATCGCCGCCGCCCGGCCCCATCAGCCCGACGACCGCGCCGGGCTGCACCGTCAGCGCCCAGGTCGAACCGGGCGTGTCGTGCCCCTGGTGGACGACGACGTCGAGGTCCAGCGTGCCGGCATCCGCATCCAGCCGGCGCACGGTATAGACGCGGGCGGCCAGCGCATCATCCCCTTTCGGCCAGACCAGCCGGCCTTGCGGCGACAGCACGGGCCAGCGGGGGGCCCGGCCGACCGGCGGGATCAGCAGGCGGACATGCAGCCCGCCCCGGGCGAACTGGCCGACATCGCCCCGCAGCGTCACCCGGCGCATGCGCGGCGTCAGGCTGCGGGCGGCCACGACCGTCATCTCGCGGAAATAGGGCACCGCCGCCGTGTCGGTGCCGTGGCCGGTCCAGGTGATCTGCGGGTCGGCGGCGAATTCGAAGACATGTTCGATCAACGATGTCTTCACCAGGAAGAATGCCGATTCGCCGGGGCATTCGATGCGCAGGTGCAACAGGCCGTCGGCGGGAGTCAGCACCGCACGGCCATAGATGCTGTCGATCAGCCCGGAGGCCCCGTCGCGGGTCACCGTCGCATGCTCGACGAAATGGGCGCACAGCCTGTCGACCAGCGCGGCCGCATCGGGCAGGACGATGCGCGCCTCGGCGATCAGGGTTGCGGCATCAGCCATGTCGCTTGCCTCCACGATTGAGCAGCCAGATCAGATACGGCCCGCCGATCAGCGATGCAAACAGGCCGAGTGGCACCTGGTAGGGAAAGATCACGACGCGCGCGAACCAGTCGGCGAAGATCAGCACCGCCATGCCGATCAGGATGGCGGCGGCCAGCTGATGGCGGCCGCGCACGAAACCCAGCAGCCGCGCCAGATGCGGCGCGATCAGCCCAATCAGGCTGAGCGGCCCGACCAGCAGCGAGGCGACGGCGGTCAGCAGGGCTGCGACGATCGCCAGGACCAGCCGCGCCCTGACCACCGACAGGCCGAGGCCGGTGCCGACACCGGCCCCCAGCGGCAGCAGGTCCAGCCAGCGGGCCAGGAACGGCAGCGGCGCGATCAGCACGACGGCCGCGCCCACCGCGATCCAGGCTTCGGCCGGGCCGGCATTGTTGGTCGATCCCGACATCCAGGTCAGCAGGACGTAGCCGCGCATGCCGCCACCGGCCAGCACGGTGGTCAGGATCGCCATGCCGAAGGCACCCAGCGCGATACCCGACAGCAGCAGCCGTTCGGGGCCGAAACCCGAACGCGCGCTGATCGCCAGCACGATGCCCAGCGTGACCAGGGCGCCCACCGCCATGCCGGCGATCATCGTCAGCGGGTCGGGGAAACCGGCCAGGAACAGCACCGCGGTCAGGCCGACCCCGCCGCCGGCACTGATCCCCATCACTTCGGGGCTGGCCATCGGGTTGCCGGTCATCCGCTGCAACAGCGTGCCGGCCGCGGCCAGCATCGCCCCGGCCGCCCCGGCGACGATCAGCCGCGGAGCGCGGAACGGCAGCAGGTCGGCAAACAGCATGCCGGTGGCGAGGTTCCAGCCGCCGCCGACACCCCGGCCGGCGGCCAGCCCGCCCAGGAACAGCAGCGCGGCCAGCAGCGCCAGGCCGGCCACGGCCAGCCACGGCCTGGCAATGCGCCGGGCAGGCGCGGCCGCGCGCGCGGCCTGGGGCCGGTTGCCGCCATGCACGCCGCGCAACAGCCACAACAACAGCGGCCCGCCCAGCAAGGCGGTGGCCGCCCCGGTCGGCGCGATATCGCCGAAACCGCCCGAGACCAGCTGGATGGCACTGTCGGTGAGGCTGAGGATCAGCGCACCGACCAGCGGCGCCAGGGCCAGCACCGCGGCCGGCCGGCGGGCGCCGCAATAGCGGGCGAAGGCCGGCGCGGCCAGGCCGACGAAGGCGATGATGCCGACCTCGGCCGTCACCGACGCGGCCAGCCACACCGCGACCACCAGCGCCATCAGGCGGTACCAGTGGACGGCCAGCCCCAGGCTTTTTGCGCCCGCATCGTCTAGGCCGAGCAGCGCCAGCGGCCGCAGCAGCAGCGCGGTGGCGATGCCGCCCAGCGCCAGGCGGGTGGCGATGGTGACGACCGCCCCCCAGCCCTGCTGGCTGAGCGAGCCGGCACCCCAGATGAACAGCGACATGACGTAGTCGCCCTGGGCCAGGATGACGGTGACGCTGACGGCCGAGGCGACCAGCGACAGCATCATGCCCGACAGGATGACCGTGACGGGTTCGAGGCCGCGCCGCCAGGACAGGCCCAGCACGATGGCGACGGCGGCAAGCCCCCCGGCCAGCGCCACCCCTTCGCGCGACAGGGCGATCAGCGCGGGGGCAAAAGCAGTGGCGACGGTCAGCGCCAGTTGCGCGCCGGCGGCGATGCCGAGCGTCGAGCTGTCGGCGATCGGATTGCGCAACACCCGCTGCAGCAGCGCCCCGGCCAGGCCGAGCGCCGCACCGGCCAGCACGGCGACGGCGGAGCGCGGCAACAGCGACTGCCACAGCAGGATGCGATCCAGCGCGGCGGCAATGGCGGGATCGCCCGGCACCAGCGGCCGCCAGGCGACGACGGCCCCGAACATCAGCAGCGCCAGGGCGATGCCGCCGGCCAGGACCAGGCGGGGCCGCGCGGTCACGACACGCCCATGCCGGCCGCGACCAACAGGGCGAACCGCGCCGCCGCCGGCAGCGCGCCGAACGGATTGACCGGCCCCAGCATCATCACCCTGCCGGCGCGGACCATCGGCAGGGCATGCCAGAACGGGTTACGTTCCAGCATCGCGGCCACATCGGGCGGTTCGGGCCCGATCACGGCCAGACGCACATCGGGAAACTGGGCCAGCGTCTCGATACCGATCGGGGCCATCGCCGAATAGCTGGTCGGCTGGGTCCAGGCATTGTCGAGGCCCAGCCGGGACAGCACCTCGCCGAACATGCTGTCGGCGCCGAACACGCGGAAATGCCGGGCATCGCCGAAATTGATCGGCAGGACCCGGCGGCCGTCGAGGCCGGCCAGCCGTGCGCGCAGGCCGGCCAGCAGGTCGCGCGTGCCGTCGACCAGCGGCGCGGCATCAAGGGCCAACCGGCCGGCCATCGCCCGCGTCATCGCCTCGGCCGCGCCATAGGGTTGCTGACCCGCGACATACAGCGAATGCATCTCGACCGGGGCGATGCGTTCCAGCCGGCCGTTCGAGCGGGCGTAGAAATTCGAGTTGAAGATCAGCTGCGGGTCGGCCAGCCGCAGCACTTCGAAATTGGGCGAACCGCGCAGGCCGAGATCGGCGACGGTCGGCGGCACGACGGGTTGGACGGCGATCTGGCGGAACAGGACAAGCTCGGTCGCCGCGACCACGTCCGCCCCCAGCGCCAGCAGGGTTTCCAGCATCGCCCAGTCCAGGGTGGCGACACGCACGGGTGCTGCCAGCGCCGGCCGGGGTGCGAGGGCCGCGGCCGCCAGCCCGGCCAGCACCGCGCGGCGGTCGGGACGGTGGCGTTGTGCCGTCACAGCAGGTAGCTGACCGGTTCGCCGCTGACCGGGTGGGTGAATATTCCCATCCTGACACCGTAGATGTCTTCCAGCACCGGGGGCTGCATCAGGTCGGCCGCCGGCCCGCGGCGGACCATGCACCCGTCGCGCAGCGCGACGATCTCGTCGCAATAGCGCGCGGCCAGGTTGATGTCGTGCAGGATGACGACGACGGCCATGCCGCGTTCGCCCGCCAGGTCGCGGACCAGCGCCAGCACCTCGGTCTGATGGGCGATGTCCAGCGCCGATGTGGGTTCGTCCAGCAGCAGGCAGCGGGCGTTCTGGGCCAGCATCAGCGCCAGCCAGGCGCGCTGGCGTTCGCCGCCCGACATGGTGTCGACCGCACGGTCGGCAAAGGCGCCCAGCCCGACCTGGGCGATCGCCGCCGCGACCATGCGCCCGTCCTCGGCGGAAAAGCGGCCCAATGTGCCGTGCCAGGGAAAGCGGCCCAGCGCCACCAGTTCGCGCACCGTCATGCCGTCGGCCGGCGGGGTGAACTGGGGCATGTAGGCGACCTGGCGGGCATAGTCGCGGTCGGTCCAGTCGTCCAGCGCCCTGGCCCCGAACCGCAGGCTGCCGGCGCTGGGGCGGACCTGGCGGGCCAGGATCTTCAGCAGCGTGCTCTTGCCCGACCCGTTCTGGCCGACCAGGCCGTGAATGCGGCCTGGCGCCAGGGTCAGCGACAGGGGTTTCAGGATGGTGCGCCCCGCGACCGCGAACGTGACATCGGTCAGATCGAAAAGCTGGTGGTCCAAGGCACTGGCTTCCATCGTCGTTGATCCGGCCGCGATGCAAGACGGGGAGCGGCGGGCCGCTCCCGTCTCCGGTCAGACCGCGGCCTGGCCGGAAAGGCTTACCACGACTTGCCCAGCCGCAGCATGACGGTGCGCGGCTCGGCCCAGCCGCAGACATCGGCGCCGCCGCAGGACTTCACATAGGTCCTGTTGAAGATGTTGGTGAAGTTCAGCGAGGCGTTCCAGTCGGCGACCTGATAGCGGATCGCGGCATCGGCGACGGTGGCCGCCGGCACCTTCAGCGTGTTCATCGCATCGGCCCAGGACCAGCCCTGGTAACGCACGCCGGCACCGAGGCCCAGCCCGCGGGCGAACCCTTCCGAGAAGGTGTAGTCGACCCAGGCCGAGGCGGCGTGCTTGGGCACGATGAACGGGGTCTTGCCGACCAGCGCCTGGTTCGGGTCCTTGGTGACCTCGAGGTCGGTATAGCTGTAGCCGCCCAGCAGCTTGAGGTTCGGGGTGATGTTGACCTTGCCTTCCAGTTCGACCCCGCGCGAGCGCACCTCGCCCAGCTGGTCGGACAGGAAGGTGCCGGGGATCGAGGTGACCGCGTTCTTCTTGGTGATCTGGAAGACCGAGGCGGTGAACAGGCCGTCGACGAAGGTCGGCGCATATTTGACGCCGCCCTCGTACTGGGTGCCTTCCTCCGGCTTGAAACCCGACAGGGTCGGGTTGACGCCGACGACCGGGTTGAAGAAGGTCGCGGCCGAGACATAGGGCGTGACGCCGTTGGGGAATTCATAGGCCAGGCCGGCGCGGCCCGACAGGGCCGAATCGTTCGACTTGTAGGTCGTGCCGATCCTGGCGTCCGAATCGGTCTTCACCCAATCCTGGCGGCCGTTCAGGGTCAGCAGGAAGCGGTCGGCGAAGCGGATCTGGTCCTGGACGTAGACGCCGATCTGCTGCTGCGTCAGGTCCTGGTCGAGATAGACGAAGTTCGCGCCCTGGGGTACGCCGTAGACCGGGTTGGTCGCGCTGATCGGGGTCGCGCCGCAGCAGGCCTGGACGTGATCGAGGGTGTAGTACTTGTAGTCCAGCCCGGCCAGCACGCTGTGACCGAGGAACCCGGTGACGAACTTGCCGTCGATCTTGTTGTCGATGTTGAAGGTGTTGACCCGCGACTTGGCGTCGAAGCCGATGCGGTTCAGGTTGTAGGCTGGCGGCGTCGGGGCGCCACCGATATAGCCATAGGGATAGGGCCCGGCCTCGTATTTGTAGAGATGGCCGTAACGGGCGTTCTGACTGAGCGTCCAGCCTGAATCCAGCGTATGGCGCGCCTCGTAACCCACCATCGTCTGGTTGTAGCGGCCGGTATCGACCGAAGGTTCGCCGTAGAAGTTCTTCTGGCGCAGCTTGCCGAACGGCGCCGACACGACGGTGCCGTTATAGGGCAGGAAACCGTTCGAGGTGTGGGTCTGGTTCAGGCCCGAATAATAGACGAAACCGGTGACCGAGGTGGCGGCCGACGGCTCCCACGTCACCTGGGGCATGATCGCGCCGCGGAAATCCTTGGCGTAGTCCTCGTACTGGTCGCCGCCGGCGATCTTGCCCGTGACGCGGTATTTCCAGTTGGCGTTCAGCCGGTTGCCGACATCGAAGGCGGCATAGGCATTGCCGAAATTGTTGATGCCGACCTCGGTATAGATCCGGCGCTTGTCATCGGGGCGCAGGCGGATCATGTCGACGATGCCGCCGGGGTTCGACCCGCCGTACAGCACCGACGCCGGGCCCTTCAGCACCTCGACGCGTTCCATGAAGAACGCATCCATCTGGAAGCCGCCGAAGCCGTACGAGAACAGGTTCAGCCCGTCCAGGAACACGCCGGTCTGGGTCGCCTGGAAACCGCGGATGTAGAACCAGTCGGTGTCGGGATCGGTGCCATAGGGCGCCGCGGTGACGCCGGGGGTGTAGCGCAGCGCCTCGTCGATCTTGGTGGTGATGCCGCGGTCATACATTTCGTCGCGGCCGATCACGTTTACCGTCTGCGGAACCTCGGTGATGGGGATGTCGGTCTTGGAACCGGTCGTCGTGTCCTTGGCGACGTAACCGTCGACCGGGCCGATGCCCGAGCCGATCGCCGTGCCCTGGCCCTCGACGCTGAGGCCCGGCAGCCTGACGGTGCCGGGCGCCGCCTGCTGGGCCAGGGCGGCTTGGCCAAGGCAGGCCGCCGCGGCACTGCCCAGCAGAAGACGGACCAGGATGGCGTGTCTCGACTTGCGCACTCGTTCTGTCCCCCTCGATACGACAACCATCCCCGCCCCCGGCACCCCTAGGAATGGCGTCACGCAATTGAACATGAGAGGCATTTTCTTATCGCAACTGCCGCCGCCGGTGCTTGAAGGTTCTGACGGCGAATTGAAGGTTATTGGGCGAAATTGCAGGATTTCGCGGATCAGCCGCGCTGGGCGCGCTGCCAGGCCGATGGGGTTTCGCCAACGAACTGGCGGAAGACGCGGGTGAAATGGGCCTGGTCGGAGAACCCCGCGGTCATGGCAATGCCGGTCAGCGGCATTTCCGCCTCCAGCAGCATTTCCTTGATCCGGTTCATCCGCGCATTCATCTGCCATTTATGCGGCGGCATGCCGGTCGACGCCTTGAAGGCATGGCCGAAATGGGATTGCGACAGCCCGGTCAGTTCGGCCAGCTCCTGCAGCCGGATCGACCGCAGGCAATGCTCCTCGATATAGTCGATCGCCTTGCGCAATTGCCACGGCGCCAGCTTGGACCGCCTGCGCTGCCGTTCGCGCCGCCGGCCGATCTGCAGCACGTCGATCAGCAGGGCGACGGTCAGCCCGTCGCCATACAGGTCATGCAGCGGATCGGGGTTTTCGCATTCGCGGGCGATCAGCCGGGCCAGGCCGATCAGCCGGTCGTCCGAAAACATCAGACGCGGGCGGGCCAGCGCCTCGGGGTCGACATCCTCGCCCAGCCGGCGGGTCAGCGTCTTCTGGTCGAAATGGAGGTCGAGATGGCGGATGAAGCGGATGTCGTCCAGCCGCGACCACAGTTCCATGCCGGCCGGCACATAAGAAATGGCGTGGTGTTCATAGGTCTGGGCCAGGCCGTCGCGCGACGGGTGCAGCAAGACCCGCTGGCGCTGGCCGCCGCGGGTTTCCAGCGCGATGAACAGCCGGGGATCGGCGCCGACGTAATACCCGCCGGCCCCGGGCGCACAGTCGACGTCCCACAGATCCGCCGCCACCCCGTTCCAACTGCGGTGACTGCCGCCGTTGATCACGGAGAAACCCTGGATCCTGTTGTTCATGCGTGGCCGGAAAGTCATCTCGCACGTCGCCCGGGCCTGCCCGCTCCTCATGTCTGCGCGGGCAGCTTACCGGGATTGAGAATTATTCTCAATACAACTCTGTGACTGAGGATCATGCGCAGAAGGCGGTGGACAGGGGGCAGGCGTCAGGCCATCGCCCCCATCCGTCAAAGGCACACGTCATCCCGGCGAAGGCCGGGGCGACGATTGATTCTTGGAGGCTGACCTAGCCCTCAGTCGAACAGGGCGTCGATGTCGTCCTGGTTCAGGCCGGTGTCGTTGGAATCGGGGCCGTGGACCAGATCGTCCTGCGAATGCATCTTCACTTCGCCGCGATTCTCGACCGGCAGGTCGATGAAGGTTTCCGCACCCCATTCCTCGACGACGGCGCGGATGCGCTCCTCGATGAAATGGATCGCCTTGACCACCTTGGTGATGCGCTGGCCGGTGATGTCCTGGAACGAGCAGGCTTCCATGATCCGCTCGGTGCCGATGCGGATTTCCTCGGCCAGGACCTGCATGTCGGCATCGTCGCCATAGCGGTCGACCAGGACCGAACCGATCATGCCCATCTGTTCGACCGATTCCAGGATGGTGTTCGTCGCCGTCTCGGTGGCGTCGACGATGCGGTCGAGTTCGTTGGTCGCGGTGTCGATCTGGTTGGAATCGGCCTCGGGGTGGCGCAGCGCCGCGATTTCGCGCTTGGTGCGGGCCAGCGACCGGATCATGCCGGCGATGGCGACGCGGAAACCCTGGTTCTCTTCCTCGATCTCGCTGGCTTCGCGCGGCGGCTCAGGGCGGACGATCTGACGCAGCGCCGAGACTTCCTCGCGCAAGGCACGAATCTCGGACAGGACCAGGGCCAGATCGCCGCTGGAGACGGCCGTTTCGGCTGCCGGTTCTGCGGCCATCTGGCTCACCTCCTCGTCGGCCGGCGCGCGTTCGAGGCCGAGCATCTTAAGTTCGGCGGTGAACATCTTGCGAGGCGGCGGCTGCGTCATGTTGTCGTCCATTTACAACGTATTTCCGCGACTTTAGCGGAAAAGCCTGAGGGCGTCACTCAGCCCCTTTGTACAACATTGTCACGCGTCATTGTCATTACGGTGCTACCGCTCAGACCGGGCAATCCTGATCGAAGCGCGGCGGGCGCTTTTCGGCGAAGGCGGCCAGGCCTTCGCGCACTTCGGGCCCGGTGAAGCCGAGGAATTCCAGCGCCAGCGACGTGTCGAAGGTCGGCCCGGCCTGGCGGAACCAGTTGTTCAGCGCGTATTTGGTCCAGCGCAGGGCGGAAGGCGCGCCGGCCGCCAGTTTCTCGGCCACTTCCATCGCCTTGTCCTGGACCTGGTCGTCATCGACGACCAGCGAGACCAGGCCGATGCGCTCGGCTTCCTCGCCCGACACCTGCTCGCACAGCATCAGGTAGTATTTGGCCTTGGCCATGCCGCACAGCAACGGCCAGATGATGGCCGAATGATCCCCCGCGGCCACCCCCAGCCGGGTATGGCCGTCGATGATCCGCGCGGTGCGGCCGGCGACCGAGATGTCGGCCAGCAGGCCGGCGACCAGGCCAGCCCCGACCGCCACGCCGTTCATCGCCGACACGATCGGCTTGGAACAGTTGATGACGTTGTAGACCAGGTCGCGCGCTTCCTTCCACACCCGGGCCCGGACCTGGAAATCGTCGGCGATCGACTTGACCAGGCTGTGGTCGCCGCCGGCCGAGAAATGCTTGCCCGCCCCGGTCAGGATCGCGACCGACACGGTCGGGTCGGCATCGATGTCGCGCCAGATGTCGGCCAGTTCGCGGTGCATGTCGGCATCGGCGGCGTTCATCCGGCCCGGCGCATCCATCACCACCTTCAGGATGGTCGGGCGCGGCCGTTCGATCCTGAGCCTGGCATAGCGGGCATAACGGTCGTCGGCCGATGTGGTTGTCGTCATTTTGGGCGTTTTCCTCTCTTGCCGCAGGGATTGTTCCTCTGCGATGGTCGCTTGATGGACGCAGAAGAGACCAGGAACGGCCGGGCCGTCAATCGCTCCGGGCCGCAGGCATGACTGACGGGTCATCGAATAACGGATCATCTGGCGGCGGCGGTTGGGGGTCGGGAGGCTGGGGGTCAGGAATGGGCAACAGGCATCTGGCGATGCTGCTGGTGCCGGTCTGTTTCCTGCTGGGGGCGGTCAGCCGCGGCCTGGTCGAAAGCTTCACCGTGTTCCTGCTGCCGCTGCAGCAGGAACTGGGCACCGACCGCGCCGCGATCGCCGCGATCTATTCGACCTCGTCCTTCGTGACCGGGCTGTCGGCGCCGCTGGCCGGCAAGCTGTTCGACCGGTTCGGGCCGCGCGCCCTGTACGGCCTGGGCGTGCTGCTGCTGATCCTGGGCATGCTGGCCGCATCCTATGCCGACCGGGCCTGGCAGCTGCAGTTCGCCCTGGGGCTGTTCGTCGGTTTCTCGGGCGCGGCGCTGGGCAACGTGCCGCATTCGGCCCTGCTGGCCCGCTGGTATCGCGGCCGGCTGTCGCTGGTGGTGGCCGTCGTCTATGCCTCGATCGGCATCGGCATCGTCGGCGTGGTGCCGCTGGCCCAGCTGCTGATCGAGCGGGTCGGCTGGCGCGATGCCTATCGCCTGCTGGCCCTGCTGGCCCTGATCCTGGTGCCGGCCCTGGTACTGATGCCCTGGCGGCGGATCGCCGCGGGCGATCCCGGCCTGCGCCAGCCGCGGCCCGACGCGCCCGTGCCGGCCGCGGCCCAGGATGGCTGGACCCTGCGCAAGGCGGCGGCGACGCCGGCGTTCTGGGGGTTGTTCGCGGTGTTCTTCTTCACCGCGATCGGGGTCTACGGCGTGTCGGTCCAGGCCGTCGCCTATCTGGTCGAGATCGGCTACGCCCCGCTGCAGGCGGCCTCGGCCTGGGGCTTCGTCGGGCTGCTGGCCCCGGTCGGCATGCTGGGGTTCGGCGCGCTGGATGCGGTCATCGGCCGGCGCGCCTCGGTCGCGCTGACCTATTTCCTGACCATCGGGTCGATCGTCGCCCTGTGGCTTCTGGGCATATCGCGCCATCCGGCCCTGCTGGTCGTCTTCATCGTGGCGCTGGGGCTGACCTACGGGTCGCGCGGGCCGCTGGTCTCGGCCATGGCGGCACGGCTGTTTGCCGGGCGCAACCTCGGCACCATATACGGCTCGGTGGCGCTGGGCGGCGGCATCGGCGGGGCGATCGGCTCGTTCCTGGGGGGTGCGCTGCACGACCTGACGGGCGGGTATGACGCCGTGTTTGCCGTGGCCATCATTTCCGCCATACTGGGGGCCACCCCGTTCTGGACGATCAAGGCATTGGGTCGGGCATGAAACGCTCGCCTAGCGCCTGCGGCCGTGCGTATGCTGCCGGCCAAAACCGGTTGGAAAGCAAGAGGTTCATCTGATGTCGCGTATGCGTGGCGCCCTGTCCGGGCTGAAGGTTGTCGACCTGACCCGGGTGCTGGGCGGGCCGTTCGGCACCCAGATGCTGGCCGATCACGGCGCCGAGGTGATCAAGGTCGAACCGCCCCAGGGCGACGAGACCCGCGAATGGGGCCCCCCGTTCCAGGACGAGGGCATCTCGGCCTATTTCTCGGGCGTCAACCGCAACAAGCGATCGCTGGGCCTCGACATCGCCACGCCCAAGGGCCAGGAAGTGCTGCTGCGCCTGCTGGAACACGCCGACATCATGGTCGAGAATTTCAAGATCGGCACGATGGAACGCTGGGGCATCGGCTTCGACGAGGTCTTGTCCAAGAAATTCCCGCGGCTGATCCATGCCCGCGTCACCGGCTTTGGCGCCGGCGGCCCCTATGACGGCCGCCCGGGTTATGACGCGGTCATCCAGGCGATGACCGGTCTGATCTCGATCAACGGCTCGCAGGAAGGCGGCGCGGTGCGCCTGGGCATTCCGCTGGTCGACCTGGGCACCGGCTACAACGCGGTCATCGGCATCCTGATGGCGCTGTACGAGCGCGAGCGGTCGGGCAAGGGCCAGTCGATCGAGGTGGCGCTGTACGACACCGGCATCCAGCTGCTGCACCCCCACGGGCCGAACTACCACATGTCGGGCAAGCCGCCGCGGCTGACCGGCAATGCCCATCCCAACATCTCGCCCTACGACCTGTATCCGACCCGGTCGGGGCAGATCTTCCTGGGCGTAGGCAACGACCGCCAGTTCCGCATCTTCACCCGTTACCTGGGCAAGCCCGAGCTGGCCGACGATCCGCGGTTCCGGACCAACGCGCTGCGCGTCCAGAACCGCCCGGCCCTGACCGAGGAAATCTCCAGCCTGCTGGCCGGTCACGATGCCGCAACCCTGGCCGACCAGCTGCTGGCCGAGGGCGTGCCGGCCGGCGCCGCCCT
>Ga0206117_101029_pt1 | contig 17572 bp, 14 predicted proteins | sample 3A5Ametagenome_FD_177997 | JGI IMG/M metagenome (GOLD analysis project Ga0206117, IMG submission 177997) | Enriched microbial communities from leaf-cutter ant dump, University of Wisconsin, Madison, United States - 3A5A | ecosystem: Environmental > Terrestrial > Nest > Insects nest > Nest dump... | reverse complement strand
TCCAGGCGAACAGCCGGTCGGCCAGGGCGGAATCGGCGGCAACACCCGGCATCGGCACGATGCAGGCCATCACCTCCTCCTCGCGCAACTCGTCGGTCACCGCCAGCACCGCGACCTGTGCGACGTCGTCATGGGTCTGCAGGGTCGCCTCGATCTCGGCCGCGGCAATATTCTCGCCCGACCGGCGGATGATGTTCTTCTTGCGGTCGACGAAATACATCATGCCGCTGGCGTCCATCGAGCAGACATCGCCCGAATGGAACCAGCCGCCGGCCCAGGCGGCCTCGGTCGCCTCCGGGTTCTTCAGATAGCCGGCGAAGAAACCTTTCCGCGGTTCGGCCGCCGAATGGCGCACCACCAGTTCGCCCGGCACGCCGGGGGCCACGTCGCGCATCTCGTCGTCGACGATTCGTGCCTCCAGGCCCGGCACCGCCCGGCCGAAGGCCCGGGTGGTCACCTGGCGGGGGTCGAACGCGTCAGCGAAGATCCGGCCGGTCTCGGTCATGCCCCAGACCTCGACCAGCGGGAAACCGAAACGCTGTTCGAACACCGGATGCAGCTCGGGATCGACGCCGGCGCCCAGCCCGGCCCGCACGCGATGGCGGGTTTCTTCCGGCACGACCGGTTGGTTGAGCAGCAGCGGCGGCACCACGCCCAGATAGTGGATCAGCGTCGCCTCGGCCTCGACGATTTCGGGCCACCAGCGGGCCGGCGAGAAGCGGTCGGGCAGGATCAGGCAGTTCTGCGTCAGCAGGGCGCAGGTCGCGGTGACCGCCTGATGGTTCATGTGGTGCAGCGGCAGCGGGTTGTAGAAGAAGTCGCGGCCCGGATGGACGGTCAGATGGCCGCCGACATCGCGATACCAGGCGCCGCAGTTCAGGTAATAGAAATTGGTCAGGATGCAGCCCTTGGGCCGCCCCGTGGTGCCCGAGGTATAAAGCAGCCCGCATTCGGTATCGTGCCCCGGCGCGCCGCCATGGGGCGCCGGCCGCGACGGCGGCGGCAGGCGGTCGGGCAGGTCGTCGGCATCGACGACCGCGGGCCGCCCGCCCAGTTCGCCCGCCACGCGCTGCAGGTCGGCGACGCGGTCCGGCGTTACGACGGCCAGTTCGGCCTCGCTATGCGCCATCTGGTAGAGCAGTTCGTCGTGGCGGTAGTCCGGGTTGATCGGGACCACGCCGCAGCCCAGGCTGTTGAGCGCCAGGAAATGAATGAAGAAGTCGGGCCGCATGCCCAGCAGCAGCGCCACCCGATGGCCGTGGCCGTATCCCGCCGCGCGATAGGTTTCGCGCAGGTCGGCGACCGCATCGCGGACCCTGCCGAAGCGCCAGTCGCCGGCGACCCTGCCCGGTCCGGGCGGCACCCGCAGGAAAATATTGTCGGGCGCCGCCGCCGCACTGGCGGCAAAGGCGTCGAATACTGTGTCCATGTGCCCTCCCCCCTTGGTCTTATGGCGGAAAGAATAGCACCGGCAATCCGTACCGCATTACGAAGTTCCGCTTGGTGCCATGCGACGATCTGACCATGGTGAGAGACAGGCATCACCCATTAAAACTAGACTTGCACGTCAAGCGGCAGGCGACCTGCATCGGCACAGGCACAAATATTCCAAATACGCAAAAAGGATCTTCCGCTGTGGATATTCCGCGAATTTTCAACATTACCGAAAGCGCTCACCGCATTCATAATCCATTTACGCCTGAAAATTTTGCCACCCTCGGCGCTGCATTGCGGCTGCGGCCGGAAACCCGTCTACTGGACCTGGGGAGCGGTTCGGGCGAAATGTTGTGCACCTGGGCACGCGACCACGGCATTGTCGGCACCGGGATCGATTTGAGCCAGTTGTTCAGCCAGCAGGCAAAAAAACGCGCCCAAGAATTGGGTGTCGCCGATCGGGTCACGTTCATCCATGGCGACGCTGCCGGCCATGTTGCCGAGGACAAGGTCGGTGTGGCCGCCTGTGTCGGTGCCACGTGGATCGGCGGGGGCGTTGCCGGCACCATCGCGCTTCTGGCAAAGAGCCTTCGCCCCGGCGGGGTCATCCTGATCGGCGAACCTTACTGGCGGTTGCCGCCGACCGACGAGATTGCCAGGGGATGCGGTGCCAGCGCAGTAGCCGACTTTCTGATCCTTCCCGACCTTATCGCGTCGTTTGGCGCTCTCGATTACGATGTCGTGGAAATGGTCCTTGCAAACCAGGACGGCTGGGACAGGTACGAGGCGGCCAAGTGGCTGACCATGCGCCAATGGCTGGAAGCAAATCTTGAAGACGATTTCGCGCCTGAGATCCGGGCAAGGTTGACCGCCGAACCACGGCGCTATGCAACATATACCCGCGAATACCTGGGCTGGGGCGTGTTCGCGCTGATGGCACGACCGTGACCCAGGCATGAGCGGGAGGGATCAGTCACACCTGCACCCGAAGGAAAACATTGTCGGGTGCCGGCGGTTCAATTCAGGGGTTTGGCCTCTGGAAACTTCCAGGCCCCGCTGACGATGGCGTCCTCCGGCCGATACAACCGCGCGGTATAATTCCAGCCCTCGACGATGGGCAGGCAGTTCGGGACCTTGCCGTCGCAGCCGCCGAACTGGATCGTCACCGTGCCATCGGCGTTCTTCTTCGCCGTAATGTCGTTGATCGAATAGGCGTTGAAGGCGTTCTTCTCGAAGAATCCCCGGGCGTTGTAGACGCTGACCGACCAGAAGGCCTGTACCGGCACATGGGCCGGCAGGTCGATGACGTGGGCCGTCCGGCCGTCGTTTTTGGCCGGGGTGAAGCTGACATAGGTGGCATCCCGGTCGGGAATGCCGCCCCAGCCGGCCGCCGTGCCGATCAGGTGCTGGACCGGATCGACCTGGCCGCGCGGGCCGAAGGCGCCGCGAAACGACGTCTGGTACTTCGCCAGGCCAAGCAGCGCATTGCGGATATCGGTGAGGCTGGCTTCGTCCCAGTTCGGCAGGTCCAGGCTGCCGGTATTGGCCTGACTGACCTTGATCGCATCCTGAAGCTTGTGGACCTCGTCGAGGTCCTTGGGGTCGCTGGGGTCGATCAGCGTCCGGACGGCAACGAAGGCATATCGGGTACCGACCGATTCCTGGGTCAGCGTCACCGGGGCCGTGCCATAGGCGACGATCGGCAGGTAGTGATCCTGGTCGACGACCATCATCGACATGTAGCGCTTGCCCGCATCGGGCAGCGACAGCGTCACCGACCCGCCGGCGAGGTCGAACACCGCAAACGAGTAGAGCGTGTCCCGGTTCATGCGGATCACGGTCTGATTGTCGATTGCGGCGGGTGCGCGGGAATGCTGGAACTTGCCCAGCGCGCCGATCAGCCTGGCGTTCGCCGCCAGGTAGCGGTCGGTTTCGGCGCGGCGGAAATTATCGACGGTGACCGGCACCGGGCCGGCCGGTGCCTGGGCGAAGGCGCCGCCGGCCAGTGCGAGGGACGCAACGGCAACACCGATCCCAATCAGGCGGAACATGAGCATACCCCTTTTGTTGAGGCCGCGCCGCGCGGGCGGGCCGCTGTTCGGGGCATTTCGAGCATGGCGCCGCGCGCGAATCTTGCCATTTCGCGCCAATTGCCCGTCGGCGCGGCTATAATGAAACCCACGCCATTCCCGGGAGGTGCGGTGGTCGACATCCCCTTGACGCGTTCCCGGCTGCTTCTGCCTTTCGTCGGCATTCTCGACGGGATGGGCGCGCCGACCACGTCGCTGCTGGAAAAATTCCGGCTGCCATCGGCGCTGGAGGAGAAGGGCGACCTCTATGTACCGCTCTTGCCGGCGCTCGATTTCGTGCATGCCGCCCAACGGGCCCAGGGCATCGACGATTTCGGCTTTGCCGCCGCGCGGCAGTTGCATTTCGCGCACCTGAACGAAAGGACCAGAGGGCTGGTCGCCCATTCGCCCACCCTGCTGGTCGCGTTGCGGCATGCCTGCCGGTTGGCATCGCGGGAAGACACGATCCTGACGATGTGGCTGGAACGTCACGGCGATCATGCCCGGATCTGCAGCAGGCTTGGCGGAACGGGCGGTGTCCTGCATCTGAAATACGTGCAGTGGATCCAGAACATCTTCGCGATCCACATCGTCAGGCAATTTACCGGACCCGGTTGGATGCCGCCCGCCATCGCCTTCGAATCCGATTACACGCCCAGCCCGGCGACACAGGCCTGCTGGCCGAACGCGCGGTTCCTGTCAGGCCAGCCCTCGGCCTGGATCAGCGTGCCGATTGCCCATCTTGGCCTGCCCAACCGTGCGGCCGGGCTGTTTCCCCCGCCCCCCGATCACGAGGAAGGCGCCTCCGGCCGTGACCTCGTCGATCTGCTCAAATTGATGCTGCCGGCCTATCTGGATCAGGGTGCGCCCACCCTGCCCGACATCGCCGACATGGCCGGCGTCAGCCCGCGCACCTTCCAGCGCAGGCTGTCCGCTATCGGCCTGGCCTATTCGGATATCCTGGACACGGTCAGGTACGACCATGCCAGTCGGTTGCTGCGCGACACCGACGCCAAGATCATCGAGGTCGCGTTCTCTTCCGGCTATGCCGACCCGGCCCATTTCAGCCGCGCCTTCCGCCGGATTGCCGGCGTGACGCCGCGCCGGTTTCGCCAGCAGTCGCGGCCGCGGTGATCACGACCGGAAGGGCTGTACCTCGACCTTGCCGGTTTCGGCGATCAGCAGGCTCGATTCGGCGACCGCGGTCCAGTTGCGGATTTCGGCATCCAGCGGTTCGGACGACACGAACAGCGACCCCGTCTCGCTGACACAGCAGGTCTGGCCGTCGGCGCCGCGGATGCCGGTGGCCATGCCGTGGTACAGGGTCGGCGACTGCCGGTCGGTCGAATGGCGCAGGGCGACGATATGTTCGCCGTCGGTGACGGCCGCGGCGATGCGCAGGGGGTCGGTCACGCCCGCTTCGGCCATCGCACCCTCGATCCGTTCCACGGCATGGCGGAAGGCGGCGGCGGGATCGCGCTCCAGCCCGAAGGTCAGCAACAGGAAGAACAGCGTCTCGCTGTCGGTATTGCCCTGGCGCTGACGGTACAGTTCGGGCGCGATCATGAAATCGAGCTCGCGGGCGATGCGGTCGAACCCGCCGATCTGGCCGTTATGCATGAACAGCCAGCGGCCATGGCGGAACGGATGGCAATTGGCCCGGCTGGTCGAGGTGCCGGTCGATGCCCGGACATGGGCAAAAAACATGTTCGACCGGATCTGTTCGGACAGCGAACGCAGGTTGTCGTCGTTCCAGGCCGGGCGGACGTCGCGGTACAGGCCCGGTTCGGCCTTGGCGTCGTACCAGCCCAGGCCGAAACCGTCGCCATTGGTCACCACATGGCTTTTGCGCGCATGCAGCGACTGGCTGATCAGGGAGTTGGCGGGCTTGAACAGGACTTCGTCGAGGTAGACCGGCGACCCGGCATAGGCAAGCCAACGGCACATGGTCTTATCGCCACTCCCATCCTGGCCGGCATCGGCGTCGGCAACGGCATGACGCCCCGTGGCATCATGCCGCGCCAGAATTGCCTAGCCAAGATGGCAAGACCAAGGCGGCGCTGTAAAACCGCTCAGCGGGCGGCCTTGGCCTCGATGATCGGCCAGAAATCCTGGGCCGTCAGGCTGGCGCCGCCGACCAGGGCACCGTCGACATTGGCGACGGCCATCAATTCGGCCGCGTTCGACGCCTTGACCGACCCGCCATACAGCAGGCGGAAGGACGCGCCGTCGGCGAAACGCGCGACCAGGTCGGCGCGCAGCCGGGCATGGACCTCGGCCACCTGTTCGGCGGTCGGGGTGCGGCCGGTGCCGATCGCCCAGACCGGCTCGTAGGCGACGACGGTATTGGCGGCCGTCGCCGCGTCGGGGACCGACCCGGCCAGCTGGCGCGAGACGACGTCGAGTGTCTGGCCGCCGTCGCGTTCGGCCAGCGTCTCGCCGATGCAGACGATGGCGACCAGGCCGGCGCGATGGCCGGCCACGGCCTTGGCCCGGACCGCTTCATCGGTCTCGCCATGGTCGGCGCGGCGTTCGGAATGGCCGACGATGACATGGCTGCAGCCGATGTCGCGCAATGATTCCGCGGCGATGTCGCCGGTATGGGCACCCTTGGGATTGGCGTGGCAATCCTGGCCGCCGACGCCGACCGCCTGGGCGATGCCGAAGGCGGCCAGACCCAGCACCACCGGGTGCAGCAGGGTCGCGGGCGGGCAGACCACGATCTCGGGCAGGCCGCGCGTGGCCTTGATACGATCGGACATCAGCCCCAGCTCGGCGAGACCCGCCTGCAGGGTGCCGTTCATTTTCCAATTGCCGGCGATCAGCGGGCGCGGCGCCGCGAGAGTGTTGCTTGCCATGGCCCCGCCTCTACCAAAACCGCGCGGCAATTGCCACATGCCGTTGCGATGCCCGGCGCACCCCTCTATGATGCGCCGCCCGCGGAGGCCATTTCCGTCGGCGTTTTTGACTAAAGAATCAAAGGGTTGACGACCGATGCTCGAACAAATGCGCTCTGCCGCCGGCACCTGGGTGGCACGCGTCCTGATGCTTCTGCTGATTCTCAGCTTCGGCGTCTGGGGCATCGGCGACTATATCCGGCCCAAGCCGGACAATATCGCGGCCACCGTCGGCAAGGTCGAGATTTCGGATTTCGCCTTCCGCGACCAGTACCGGTTCCAGCTGAACGCGATCCAGCGCCAGACCGGCAATGCGATCAGCCCGGAAATGGCCAAGACCTTCGGCGTGCCCGACCGCGTGCTGAATGAAATGATCGAACAGTCGCTGTTCGAACAGGAAGCCCGGCGCATCGGCCTGAACGTGTCGGATACCGCGGTGGCCAGCCAGATCCGCGACATGCCCGCCTTCAACAGCGGCGGCAGCTTCAACCGGCTGAGCTACGAGGCGGCGCTGCGCAATGCCGGCCTGACCGAGGCGATGTTCGTCAGCCAGCTGCGCGCCGGCATGCTGCGTTCACAGATCGTCGACGCCCTGGGTTCGGGCGTCGCCCAGCCCCCCGAGGTCGCGGTCGAAACGCTGTTCAAGCTGCGCCAGCAGCGCCGCATCGTCGAATACATGACGATCCCGGCCGCCGCCCTGTCGCGCATCCCCGATCCGACCGAGGCCGAGCTGGCCGACTATTACAAGGCCAACGAACTGCGCTACGCGGCCCCCGAATATCGGGCCGTGACCTATGCCGTGCTGACCCCCGCCGCGCTGGGTTCGTCGATGAACATCGACGAGCAGACGATCGTCGAGGAATATGCCGCCCGCCGCGCCCAGTACACCGTGCCCGAGAAGCGCGCCGTCGAACAGGCCGTCTATCCGGACGAGGCCGCGGCCAAGGCCGCGCGCGAGCGTATCGCCAAGGGCGAGGATTTCGCCGCCGTCGCCAAGGACACCCTGAACCGCACGCCCGAGGAAATGAGCCTGGGCACCGTCGCCCAGTCCGCCCTGCCGCCCGAGATCGGCACGGCGGCCTTCGCCCTGCCCCAGAACGGCGTCAGCGAACCGGTGCAGACCCCGTTCGGCTGGCATCTGGTGCATGTCAGCGCGATCCAGCCTGGCTCGGAAATCCCGCTGGACCAGGTCCGCGACCAGCTGAAGACCGCGATCGCCCAGCGCCTGGGTGCCGAAGAGATCTTCAAGACCCTGCCCAAGGTCGAAGACCGCCTGGCCGGCGGCGCGACGATCGACGACGTCGCCAAGACCTTCAACTTCACCCTGCACAAGGTCGAGGCGGTCGACCGCCGCGGTTTCGGCCCGAACGACCAGCCGGTCGCCGACCTGCCGCCCAATTCGCGCGAGTTGCTGGACCAGGTCTTCGAACTGCCCGAGCAGAACGAGTTGCAGGTCACCGAACTGCGCGACGGCAGCCTGCTGATCGCCCGCGTCGACCGCATCACTCCGGAAGCGCCCCGCCCGCTGGCCCAGATCAAGGACCGCGTCACCGCCGACTGGAAGCGCGCCGAGGCCGACAAGGCCGGCGATGCCCAGGCCAAGGCCCTGGCCGACAAGATCAAGGGCGGCGCCGATTTCGCCACGGTCGCGGCCGAGGTGCAGGCCCAGGTCGAGCGTAGCCCGGCGATCGATGCCCAGGGCCAGGCGGCGGCCGATGCCGGCCCGTTCGCCAGCCCGTTCGCGCCGGCGCTGCTGTCGCAGATCTTCCGCGTCAAGAAGGACGAGGCCCTGTCGGGCCGCGGTGGCCAGCCCGACCAGTACATGGTCGCCCGCGTGACCGAAATCGTCGAGCCGGCCTACAAGCCGGACGACGCCCAAGTCGCCGCGTTGCGCCAGGAACTGGGCAACGCCCAGTCCAACGACGTGGTGATGGGTTACGTCGAGGCGCTGAAGACCCGCTTCCCCGTCAACATCCATCAGGCGGTGGTCGACCGCTCGCTCTGATCGGCGATTTGAGGGGATAGACCGGGATGCAGCCGCAGTTCGACGCCTTCGCCGCCGTCTATGCGGCCGGCCGGGCCCAGGTCGTGGCGACCGAGCTGGTCGCCGACCTGGAAACGCCGGTTTCGGCGTTCCTGAAACTGTCCGGTGGCAAGCCGTGGTCGTCCCTGCTCGAATCGGTCGAGGGCGGCGCGGTGCGCGGGCGGTATTCGATCATCGGGCTGAAACCCGACCTGATCTGGCGCTGCTTCGGCGACCGGGTCGAGATCAACCGCGAGGCGCGCCGCGACCTGACCGCGTTCCAGCCGGCAGGCAACGGCGCGCTGGCCTCGTTGCGCGCCTTGCTGGCCGAATCGCAGATCGAGCTGCCGCCCGAGATGCCGCCGATGGCCGCGGGCCTGGTCGGTTATCTCGGCTACGACACCGTGCGGCTGATGGAAAAACTGCCCGAGCCGAAGCAGGACGCGCTGGGCGTGCCCGACGGCATGTTCATGCGACCGACGATCATGGCGATCTTCGATTCGGTGCGCGACACCCTGACACTGGTCACGCCCGTGTGGCCCGACGCCCGTGTGACGGCCGAGGTCGCCTACGACCTGGCGCGCGAGCGCCTGGCCGATGCCCAGATGGATATCGAGGGGCCGGTGCCCCTGCCCTATGACGGCGGCGCCCTGGCCACCGCCACACCGCCCGTGCCGGTGTCGAACACGACGCCCGAGCGGTACCGGGAAATGGTAGGCCTTGCCAAGGAATACATCGCCGCCGGCGACATCTTCCAGGTCGTCTTGTCCCAGCGCCTGGCCGTCCCCTTCAAGCTGCCGCCGTTCGCGCTGTATCGGGCGCTGCGCCGGACCAATCCGTCGCCGTTCATGGTGCATCTGGATTTCGGCGGTTTTGCCATCGTTGCCTCAAGCCCGGAAATCCTGGTGCGGCTGCGCGACGGCACCGTCACCATCCGCCCGATCGCCGGCACGCGGCCGCGCGGCACCGATGCAGCCGATGATGCCCGCCTGGCCGACGAACTGCTGTCCGATCCCAAGGAACTGGCCGAGCATCTGATGCTCTTGGACCTCGGGCGCAACGATGTCGGCCGCGTGGCCCGGATCGGCTCGGTCAAGGTGACCGAGAAGATGATCATCGAACGCTACAGCCACGTCATGCACATCGTGTCGAACGTCGAGGGCGCGATCCGCCCCGAGGTCGATGCGATCGGCGCGCTGAGCGCGGGTTTCCCCGCCGGCACCGTGTCGGGGGCGCCGAAGATCCGGGCGATGGAGATCATCCACGAACTGGAATCGGAAAAACGCGGCGTCTATGGCGGCGGCATGGGCTATTTCTCGGCCAACGGCACGATGGATTCCTGCATCGCGCTGCGCACCGCCGTGGTCAAGGACGGGGTGATGTATGTCCAGGCCGGGGCCGGGATCGTCGCCGATTCCAACCCGGAATCCGAACACCAGGAATGCCTGAACAAGGCCCGCGCCCTGGTCCGCGCCGCCGAGGAAGCCGTCCGCTTCGCCCGCCGGACGAATCGCTGAAACGGCCGCCTATCCCTCCGACGCCAGCCGCACCAGGGTCGACACCGGCACCAGGGTCAGGCCCTTGGCCGGCATCTCCGCGATGAAGCGGCGCACCGCCGCGATGGTCACGTCGTGCGGATGGCCGATGGCGATGACATGGCCGTGGCGACGGGCCGTCGCCTCGACCTCGGCCAGGCGGCGGTCGACGGCCGATGCGGCCATTTCATGATCCAGGAACACGTCGCGCCCCACGGCCGGCAGGCCGTCGCGCTGGGCCATGGCCAGGCCGACGCTGTGCGGGCTGGTGCGGGAATCGAGCCAGAACACCCCGCGCGCCTTCAGCGCGGCCAGGACCGGCGCCATCGCCTGGGCATCGGCGGTGAATCGGCTGCCCATATGGTTGTTGACCCCGACATAACCTGAGAACCGGTCCAGGTTCCAGTCCAGCCGGCGGGCCCGTTCGTCGGGGCTGAGGCCCAGGGTCAGCGCATGGGGCCCGGGATCGGCGTTGCCTTCGGGCTGCATCGGCAGATGCAGCATGATCTCGTGCCCGCGGGCGCGGCCGGCGGCGGCCTGGTCGCCGACCTTTTCGGCATAGGGCAGGTAGGAAAGGGTCAGCGGGCCGGGCAAAGCGATCACCTCGGCCGACCGCTTGCGGTCGACGCCCATGTCGTCGAATACCAGCGCGACGAGCATCTGGCCCTTCGGCACCGCAGGCTTGCGCACGGCGGGTGCGGGCGGCGGGGTTACCGCGGCCACGGCCGGGGGCTGGGCTGGAGGAGACGCGGGCGGCGGCGCAGCCGGTGGTTCGGGTGCCGGCGGCGTCGCCGCGACCGGCGGGGGCGCCTGGACCGGCGCTGGCGGCGCCGGCGGCGGGCGCACGGGCAGGTTGGCCACGACCGGGGGGCGCGGTTCGCGCGCCGGGCGCGGCCACAGGGCCACGCCGATACCGACGGTCAATACCACGCCGATGACGGCGCCCAGCAGGATCCAGGGCATGCGGGCTGCCGGAATTTTTGGACGCCGGGCCGCCCCTTTGGCTCGCTTGCGAGTCGCCATGGCGCTAGAATCGTCGCTCCTGTCACACCACGCAAGCAGCCTCGACATATCGATGATCCGCCGCCGCTTTCTTGCCACGGCCCTGGCCGGCCTGCCCGTCGCCACCGGCCTGACCCTGCCCGGCCCGGCGCGGGCGGCCCCGTTGCCGATGACCCTGCCCAAGCCGCCGCGCGACGCGCGCACGCCGATCCTGGTCGTCAACGGCGCCGCCCAGCATACCGCGATCCCGAATTTCCGCAGTTTCGAGGACATCGCCGCCGCCGCCAAGACGCGCGGCATCGATGATAGCGGCCTGCAATACCTGGCCGTCTCGGGCAGTGCCCAGTTCACCGCCTCGGCCTGGCGGCGGATGCGCAACGAATCCCGCCTGACGGGTACGTTCACGGTGGTCGACCTGCGCCAGGAAAGCCATGGTTTCCTCGATTCCCATGCCGTCACCTGGCTTGCCACCGACAACTGGGCCAATGTCGGCATGACCCGCGAACAGGCAATGTCGGCCGAGGTGCGGCGGCTGCACGACCTGTCCCGCCTGCACCAGGTCACGCCACCCACGATCGAGGATTACCGCCATCGCGGCATCCGCAAGGGCCCGGAACTGCCGGTCCATCACGTGGCGGGCGAAGCCGCCCTGGTCAGCCAGTCCGATGCCCGTTATGTCCGGCTGACGGTGACCGACCATCTGCGGCCGACCGATGCCGACGTCGACCGCGTGGTGCTGATGGCGATGAACCGGCTGAGCCACCAGATGCTGCATTTCCACTGCCTGGACGGGACCGGGCGGACCACGACCTTCATGGCGATGATGGACATGCTGGCCAATGCCCATCAGGTGTCCTTCGACGCGATCCTGGCCCGCCAGGCCGCCGTGCCCCCCTATACCGACCTGACCGACCTGCGGCTCAAGGATGGCAAGGACGGCCCCTATACGCCCTATTACCGCGAACGCCTGGCCTTCCTGCGGTCGTTCCATGCCTTCGCCACCGCCCGCCGCCACGGCGAACGGCGGCGCTGGACCAAGTGGGCGGCGGATGGCGGCGCTTGACAAGCCGCGGGCGCCGGGCACATGTTCAGGCCATGTCTGCGATGACCCATCCTCACGTTGCGCGCCGCTGGTGGCGCTGGCACAGCCAGCGGCCCTCCTAGCACGCGTGCATGCAGGGCCACCTTGATCAGGGGGCCCGCAGCGGTTGCAGACCATTCGAGGTCCCCTCCCCGACCCGACCGTTACAGGAGGAGGACCAGATGAAACCGATACCTGCCCCACCCCGACCACACCGCCCGCGCGGCCCAAATTCCTTGACGCCCCAGGCGCTTTCCGGTTTGGTCGCGGCCCAAAAGGCACCGGGGCGGCCATGATCATCCTGATCGACAACTACGATTCCTTCACCTGGAACCTCGTCCATTACCTGGGCGAGTTGGGCGCCGAGATCGAGGTGCACCGCAACGATGCGGTGACCGTCGACCAGGTGCTGGCGCGCGGTCCCCGCGGCGTCGTGCTGTCGCCCGGCCCCTGCGATCCCGACCGGGCGGGCATCTGCCTGGACCTGATTGCCGCGGCCGCGCGCGACCGCCTGCCGCTGCTGGGCGTCTGCCTGGGGCACCAGTCGATCGGCCAGGCCTTCGGCGGCCGGGTCGTGCGCGCGCCCGAACCCCGCCACGGCAAGCTGTCGCATCTGACCCACCGCGACAGCGGCGTGTTTGCGGGCCTGCCGCAGAATTTCGCCGCCACGCGTTATCATTCCCTGGTCGTCGACCGGGACGGCCTGCCGGACACGCTGGTCGTCAACGCGGAAAGCGAGGATGGCCTGATCATGGGCCTGCATCATCGCGACCTGCCGATCCACGGCGTCCAGTTCCACCCTGAGAGCATCGCCTCCGAACACGGCCATGCCCTTCTGCGCAACTTCCTCGCCCTGACCGGCGAAAACCTGAGACAAGCGGCATGACCGGCGACATCACCGATTTCAAGCAGCTCCTGGGGCTGGTCGCGACGGGCCAGCGCCTGTCGATCGAACAGGCCAAGTTCGCCTTCGACATCATGATGGCGGGCGACGCGACGCCGTCGCAGATGGGCGGTTTCCTGATGGGCCTGCGCGTGCGCGGCGAAACCATCGAGGAAATCACCGGCGGCGTGCTGGCCCTGCGGTCGCGCGCCATCCGCATCAATGCGCCCGACGGCGCCATCGATGTGGTCGGCACCGGCGGCGACGGCGTCGGCACCTGGAACATCTCGACCTGTGCCGCGATCGTCGTGGCCAGCCTGGGCGTGCCGGTGGCCAAGCACGGCAACCGCGCGGCATCATCGAAAAGCGGCGCGGCCGACGTGCTGACCGCGCTGGGCGTCAATATCGATGCCGACATGTCGCTGGTGCAGAAGGCGCTGGACGATATCGGCCTGTGTTTCCTGATGGCCCAGCGCCACCACGGATCGATGCGCCATGTCGGCCCGACCCGGGTCGAGCTGGGCACCCGCACGATCTTCAACCTGGTCGGGCCGCTGGCCAACCCGGCCGGCACCCGCCGGCTGATGATGGGCGTGTTCGCCCGCGACTGGGTCGAGCCGATCGCCTATGCCCAGCGCAACCTGGGGGCCGAGCGCGCCTGGGTCGTGCACGGCCTGGACGGCCTGGACGAACTGACCACCACCACCGCGTCGCTGGTCGCCGAACTGCGCGACGGCGAGGTGCGGTCGTTCGAGGTGACGCCCGAGGACGCCGGCCTGCCGCGCGCCGATATCGAGGCGCTGAAGGGCGGCGATCCCGCGACCAACGCCCTGGCCCTGAATGCCGTGCTGGACGGCCACCAGGGCGCCTATCGCGACATCGTCCTGATGAACGCCGCTGCCGCGCTGATCGTCGCCGGCCGGGCCGAGACGTTGCGCGAGGGTGCCGAGATGGCGGCGCGTGCGATCGACGAAGGCCTGGCCCGCCGCACCCTGGACGGGCTGATCCGGGTCAGCCACGAAACCGTGGTGGCGCCGTGACCGACAAGCTGGCCGAGATCTGCGCGGTCAAGCGCGACCATATCCACAAGGCGCGAACCTTGCGCCCGCTGGCCGCGGTCGAGGCCGCGGCCCGCAACGCCCCGCCGCCGCGCGGCTTCACCGCGGCGCTGCGCCGGGCGGCGGCGGATGGTTACGCGCTGATCGCCGAGATCAAGAAGGCGTCGCCGTCCAAGGGCGTGATCCGCGCCGATTTCGATCCGGCGACGCTGGCCCGGGCCTATCGGGCGGGCGGGGCCACCTGCCTGTCGGTCCTGACCGATACGCCGTATTTCCAGGGCCACGACGAATACCTGGTGGCCGCGCGCGATGCCGTCGACCTGCCGGCGCTGCGCAAGGATTTCATGCTGGATCCCTATCAGATCTTCGAGGCCCGCGCGCTGGGCGCCGACTGCATCCTGCTGATCCTGGCCTGTCTGGACGACGGCCAGGCGGCCGAGTTGGAGGATGTGGCGCTGTCGCTGGGCATGGACGTGCTGATCGAGACGCATGACGCCGACGAGATGACCCGGGCGCTGAAGCTGAAATCGCCGCTGATCGGGGTCAACAACCGCAACCTGAAGACCCTGTCGATCGACCTGAGCATCAGCGAGACCCTGGCCGCGATGTGCCCGCCCGACCGCGTCCTGGTATCGGAAAGCGGCCTGGGCAGCCCGGCCGATCTGGCGCGCATGGCCCGCATAGGAATCCGTACCTTTCTGATCGGCGAAAGCCTGATGCGCGAGGACGACGTGACGGCCGCGACCCGCGCGATCCTGCACAATCCGCTGGCCGCGTGATGACCGACAGCCCCCGCCTGACCCATTTCGACGAGGCCGGCCGCGCCGCGATGGTCGACGTCTCGGCCAAGCCGGCCACGACCCGCACGGCCGAGGCCCGCGCCCGCGTGCTGATGCAGCCCGAAACCCTGGCGCTGATCGAGGCCGGGACGGCGGCCAAGGGCGACGTGCTGGGCGTGGCGCGCCTGGCCGGCATCATGGCGGCCAAGCGCACCGCCGACCTGATCCCGCTGTGCCACCCGCTGGCCATTGCCAAGGTCACCGTCGACCTGGAAACCAACCGCGCCGATTCCGCCGTCGACATCGTCGCGACCGTCAAGCTGACCGGCCAGACCGGCGTCGAGATGGAAGCGCTGACGGCCGCCTCGGTCGCGGCCCTGACCGTCTATGACATGGTCAAGGCGGTCGATCGCGGCATGCGCATCACCGACCTGCGCGTGACCCACAAGGCGGGCGGCAAGTCGGGCGATTTCAGCCAGGACTGATTCTTTCCGTCATGTAAGGCGTGTTACCTTGCCCCGTCTTCATCGACGAAGGGGGTCGTCATGCGCCTTTTCACCGTCTCGATCATGGCCGCCAGCCTTGTTTTTGGCGGCGCCGGCCAGTCACGCGCGCAGGACGCGGCCCTCGACACCCTGACGCGGGTCGAGGGCGAAGGGATCTTCGCCCAGTCGGGCGCGGTCGGCATGGTGCTGGGGGTGGTGCGCGGGCCCAACGTTTCGGTCGCCGGTTTCGGCGAGACCGAAAAGGGCAACGGCCGTGTGCCGGACGGCCGGACCGTCGTCCGCATCGGGTCGATTTCCAAGGCCTTTGCCGGCGAAATCCTGGGCGGGCTGGTCGCCGACGGCACGGTGCGCCTGACCGACCCGATCGGCCGCCATCTGCCCGCGGGCCAGACCGTGCCGTCCTTCCAGGGGCGCGGCATCACCCTGCTCGATCTTGCCACCCACAGTGCCGGTTTCCCGCGCGACATGCCGGTGACCGAGGAAGCCGGCGTCACCGGCAACCCCTACGTCCACTACTACAGCCGCGACAGCTATTACGCCTATCTCGGCCGCACCACCCTGCCCTACGCGCCCGGCCGGGTGGCGGCCTATTCCAATTACGGTTTCGGCCTGTTGGGCGACATCATGGGGCGGGCGGCGGGCAAGACCTTTTCAGCGCTGCTGGCCGAACGCATTGCCGGACCGCTCGGCATGACCGATACCGGCACGGCCTTGCGCGACGACCAGCGGCCGCGGTTCATGACCGGCTACAACGCCGACAACACGCCCGCCGAACCGCTGGATGGATCCGAGATCATGCAGGCGTCGGGCGGCATTTTCTCGACCGCCGACGACATGGCCCGCTGGCTGCGCCACAATCTGGCCGGCACCGACGCGACGACGCTGGCCCAGGCGGCCTATCGCAGCCGCCAATCCTTCGACGCCGTGGTGGCGCTGGACGCGGTACTGCCGATGGCTGCGATCGGCCTGGGCTGGGAAACCAATGCCGCGACCGACCGCACGCCGCTCATCATCCAGAAGACCGGCGGGTTCTCGGGTTTCCTGACCTATGCCGCGTTCGTGCCGGGCCGGGGCCTGGGCGCCTTCGTCGTGGTCAACCGGATGGATCTGCCTGCGTTCTTTACGATCATGGCCAAGGTCAACGGGCTGATGTCGGCCCTGGCGCCGGGCTGAAGACTGGCGCCGCGCTGATTTCGCATTAGAGTTGGCGGCCCTTCGCGTCAGGAGTCCGCCGATGAGCCCGTCCGATCTGCTGCCCGTCCCAGAAGCCAAGGCCCGCATCCGCCAGGCCTTCGCACCCGTGCCGCTGGAATGGGTCGGCCTGACCGAGGCGGGCGGGCGCATCCTGGCCGAGCCGCTGGCCGCGCGCCGCACCCAGCCGCCGGTCGCCATGTCGGCGATGGACGGTTATGCGGTGCGCCACGACGATGCCGGCGCGGGGGCAAGCCTTGCCGTGATCGGTGCCGTCGCCGCCGGCGGCCAGTATGAGGGCACCGTCGGCCCGGGCCAGGCCGTGCGCATCTTCACCGGCGCGGCCCTGCCCGCCGGGGCCGACAGCGTGGTGATCCAGGAAAACGTCACCGCCGCCGATGGCCGCATCACCATCGACGAGGCCAGCAAGGCGGTCGGCGCCAATGTGCGCAAGGCCGGCATCGATTTCCGCGAAGGCGAGGTCAAGCTGGAACCCGGCGCCAGGCTCGGTGCCCGCCATGTGGCGCTGGCGGCGGCGATGGGCCACCCCTTCCTGCCGGTGCGGCGGCGGCCGCGCGTCGCCCTGCTGGCCACCGGCGACGAATTGCGCCGGCCGGGCGAGGCCTTGGGGCCGACGCAGATCATCGCCTCGAACGCCTATGGCCTGGCCGCCCTGGTCCGCGCCTGCGGGGCCGAGGCCGTCGATCTGGGCATCGCGCCGGACGACCGCGCGGCCCTGGCCCGGGCGGCGGCGGGCGCACAGGGGTGCGACCTGCTGGTCACCATCGGCGGGGCCAGCGTCGGCGAACACGACCTGATCCGCGAGGTGCTGGGCCAGGGCGGCGCCAGCCTCGATTTCTGGAAGATCGCCATGCGACCGGGCAAGCCGCTGATGTTCGGCGAGACCGGCGGGGTCAAGCTGCTGGGCATGCCGGGCAACCCGGTATCCGCCCTGGTCTGCGGCCTCCTGTTCCTGACCGAGGCGATCGCCGGGCTGCTGGGCACGCCGCAGAACCCGCTGCCCCAGTCCCAGGCCCTGGCCGGCGGCGACCTGCCCGAGAACGACCGGCGCGAGGATTACCTGCGCGCCCGCCTGGGCCGCGACGATGCCGGC
>Ga0206117_101028_pt1 | contig 17588 bp, 34 predicted proteins | sample 3A5Ametagenome_FD_177997 | JGI IMG/M metagenome (GOLD analysis project Ga0206117, IMG submission 177997) | Enriched microbial communities from leaf-cutter ant dump, University of Wisconsin, Madison, United States - 3A5A | ecosystem: Environmental > Terrestrial > Nest > Insects nest > Nest dump... | reverse complement strand
AGCCCGCAGAGCGGCGCCGCCAGGACGACAGCGATGTCCGTCCAGCGGTACCCGAGCCGGTCGCCGGCCTCCATGTCGACCAGCATCCAGACGCCGATGGCGAGATAGCAGGTGGCGGAGATGGCGATGATCGGGATCATGTCAGCGCTCCCTCGTCAGATAGCCCGGCGGCTCGTCCAGCACGCGGGCACTGTTGGTGATGGCGCGCCAGATCGCGGCCGCCGACACGGCACCGACAACCACGATGACGGCCAGCAGGATCAGGCCGAGGTAGAAGGCGATCAGGGCTTCGCGGGGGTCGGTCGACATCACCGCGCCCTCCCGCCCCGGGATTCCACCCAGGCCGGATCCGGCGGGAAGCCGGCGAACACAGCGGCCATGCGCGCCTCGGCCTCGGTGAGCATCTTTTCCTGGTGGCGTGACGCATCGACGGGGCGCCGCACGATCTCGTGGTCGGGCGGGCAGGGCCAGCGGGCAAGGGCGAGGCGGATCAGGGGGAGCATGTCAGCGAGCCTCGTCCAGCAGATGAACATGCGCGCCCAAGCCGCAATCGACGTACTTCGCCGCCTCTTCCGTGGTCAGCCATGTGATGAAACCGAAATCGGCGCTATCGTCGTTTTCGATCCACCCGCCGACGCCAGCGAACAGGTCGCCGCACTCCATTGGGCGGCCGTGGGCCTGGCGGATGATGTCGAGGGGCATCAGGCGGCCTCGCTGGTGTTGGGGATGTCGAAGAAGTCGTTCGCGGAGACGGCGCCATTGGTGAACGAAAACAGCTTCACCATCGCCTCTTTGCGGGGCGTGCGCTTGCCCTTCACCCAAAGGCGACAGGTCTCAACCCCCTCGCCGGTACCTTCGGCAAGCTGCGGGATCGTTGTGCCGGTTTCGGCCATCCAGTCTGCGAGCTTCATGCCCGCAATCAAACATCTTGTTTGGTAAAATGTCAAACAGGTCGTTGGTGGATTGCCCACACAATATGTTGGACGATGCGCCGATGCCGGCACGGAAACCAACGAAGGCACCCAAGGTGCGCTCGACCAAGGACGATCCCCCAAACAGGATCGCTATGATCCGCGACGCGCGCGGCCTGACACAGCAGGATCTCGCGGACTTGGCTGGCACGACCAATCAGCAGATCGGCCATCTTGAAAAGGGCAAGCGCAAGCTAACGGTAGACTGGATGAACCGGTTGGCGCCGCATTTAGGCGTCCCGCCAAGCGCGCTTATGTTCGATCATGCAGATGTCGGCGGCACCAGAGATGCCACGCTGCTTCTACCGCCAATACAGGCCAACTCGTCTAAGGTGTTCGACACCCTGCGGCGGTCGATCCAGGCGGCGCTGGTGCTTCACGACATGCCTGACGACGACGCGGCGAAGGTTGCGAGGAAGGCCGCCCAGATCTTTTCCGATGAAATGAAAGATGTGGATACTTAAGCCTGAGAAGAAATTCTATGTTTTCAGGCGCTATTTCGTAGAACGCAGCACATCCATTTATTGCGCGACGCTCACACTCCTTAAAACTCAGACCATCAGCGAGCACAAGCAACAGCATAGCTTCGTATGTTGCAACTATGCGTGCTGACGTCCTAGAGACTTTCTGGTTATGATCGACGAGCATATCGCCACCTTCACGTTCGCGGGTTGCGCAGTGAAGAGAAGATATTGTCGGTCGTTACATATACTTGCACCTTAAACACCGGACCCCCCGTATGCTTTACTTCACCCGCGGGTGAGGTGGACATCGGCGCCGATCGCGTCATTGCGACGGCGCTGGTGGTCGGGCCTGGCTCCCGATGAGGGGCGGGGGAGTGAAGATCCCCCGCCCCCGCCTTCAGTTCGCGCGAGCGATCGACCGGATGCAGAGCGCGCCGGCCCGGCCATCCGTCCGGGGAGCCGCCGGATCAGCATCGAGATCGACGCCCTTCGCGGCGAAAGCAGCCCGGGTGTTGAGCCATGCGGCATCATAGGTCGGCGTAGCCCAGGCGTCGGCGTCGTGGATCTGCCTGGCGCCGGCGCCGTGCATGGCCTCGACGATGTTGGCCATCTGCGGATGGTCGAGAACGGCATGCAGCGCTTGGTCGGCGAGTTGGGTAAGGGCGAAATCGAGGTCCGGCTGCGCGCGCTGCGCGTCGAGGATGGTCTGCAGGTCTTCATGCGCCTGCTGGATCTCGGCCGCCGGCAGATTGGATTGCGCCAGGGCGCCGCGGATCACCGCGGCAGTCATTTCAGCATACATGGTCGACTCCTCATTTTGCGCCGCTCGGGGCGCGGGTTATCGCCGCGATGGCCAGCACCAGGTTCGCAAGCTGGACATGGCTATCGACGACGAGATCGTTGGCGCGCAGCCGCTTGCGGGCATCGCCGAGATGGATGTGGACAGTCTTTTCCGAGCCGCCGCGCTGACGGGCGATCTCTTCGACCGTGCGGCCGACGGCCAGCAGTTCCAGCACACCGGCCTGGGACTTCGAGAGCCCGAGCCTGGATAGGGCCGCGGCGACATCCGCAGACATCGGAGCATCGAGACGCGCCACCAACCCCAGCGCCGTGTCGGGGTGGTGGCCCGGCCCGAACGTGATCGCCGCCGCGACACTGCCCTCGGCATCGCGCAGCATCATCACCGGCGCCCGCTCCCCGGCCTTGGCGGAGTCGAGCCCTCGAAACCATAAACCCCAGTCGTCGGGATTGGTCGGCCGCAGCATGGCTCCATCCAAGACCAGGGCACCTTGATCGACGATTTCGTGAGCCGCCGCGTTGGCGTAAAGCAGCCGAGACGCGTCATCGAGGATCACGACGCCGGTTGCTACGCGGTCGAGCGCGTATCGCATCGCCGCAGCATCGCGTGTCGCGATCACGGCCGCCATCAGCACGGCCTCGGGGTCGCTGGCGTCGACGTTGTCGATCGGAAAGCGCAACTGGATGCTATGGCCGGAGGATAGCCGCCGATGGGTCAGGGCGACGCGGCCGAGGCCGGCATACTCGTTGACGGTCTGGGCGAATGCGGCGCGGCGCTCGATCGCGGCGAGGGCCAGGAATTCCGCTGGCCGCTCACGGGCGCCGGCATTGCCAAGAAAACCGGCATGAAAAGCGCGCCAGAAAAGACCCTCGTAGGTCTCTTCGTTATAGTCGCTGCAAGGTAAGATTTGCCGTTGTCGGTCATTGACCCAGACGACATTGTCGTCGTGATCGAACAATATTACGGCGCCGTCAAGTTTAGCGGCGCTATCTATTAAAATCGCGGCTGAGTCTCCTAGGCCCGCAGGCAGGTTTCCCACCGCAGAGTTGTCGTCTCCCTCTCCCATTCCTTGACGCTACCATAGGCAACCAAACGAACATAGGGAAAGTTGCCTAGGTCGGACACTATTTCCGCGCCACCATCATTGCGTACCGCGCCGGGTTGCGACCACGTACCACGCGCTGCCCATGATCAGCGCGGCACCGACAAGATCAAATAGGCCCGGCACCTCGCCGAAGGCGAAAAAGCCCAGCGCAGCCGCGACCGGGATGCCCATGAAATCGAAGGGCGCGACGAACCCGGCCGGTGCCAGCTTGTAGGCCACGGCCGCGGCGTATTGAGCGATGCCGCCGGCCACGCCCAGCGCCACTAGGGCAGTGATGCCGATGACCGATGTCGGCGGCGGCATCCATTGGGCTGCCGCGAACGGCAACAGGATCACGACGCAGGCCAGCCCATAGACTGCCACGATCACCTCCGGCGGGTTGTCCTGCGCCAGCCGGCGAACGGCGGTCTGCGAAACGGCGGTGCCGACGGCGGCGGCGACCGCTGCGGCTGCACCCAGCGCCTGGCCGCCGATGGCGACCTGCGGCCAGAGCGCGACCAGCGCCCCAGCGAACCCAACGACGGCGGCAGCCAAGACGCGAGCATCGATTGCCTCGCCCAGCATGAGACGGGCCGCGAACGGGATCATCAGGACGCGGGTCAGCAGGATCAGCGGCGCCAGGGCCAGCGGCAGGGCCGTCAGGGCGTACATGAAGGCGACCAGGGCCAGGACGCCGCTGATGACGCGGATCGTATGCCAGCCCGGTGCTGCGGCCTGCCGCCAGTCGCGGGCGGCGCGGAACAACAGGATGGCGAACAGGCCGGCCGCCAGCGCCCTAAACCATGCCAGCTCGGCCGCCGGCAGTCGGACGCCCAGGAATTTTCCCGCCAGGCTCGATAGCGCAAATGCGCTGGCGCTGCCGACACCCCACGCTGCCGCGGCGACCAGCCGCCGTCCATCAACCATCCCCGCCCCTCCCCAGGTGCTTGTCGGCGAGCGTAGCTGATCGCGGCCGGACAGCGAGTGTAATTGTCTGTAAGGGCGTGAGGTGGTTGCGGTCATGCGCCATCATGGTCGCATTACTGACCGATCGTCCAGGTTTTTGAAGCGCCTGCCGCATGGTCGATTCCGGCCATGCAATTGCGTGGTACCCTGGAAGCGAATTTGCGGCTGCTGCTGCACGATCGGCGCATGTCGGTGGAGCGCCTGGCTGAAGCCGCGGGCGTGTCAGACAGCTATTGCTGGCGCATCTTGCGGCTCAAACAGAGCGTCGGCCTGGACGTGTTGGAGAAGCTGGCCGGTGCCCTTTCGGTGCCGGCGGCGCGGCTGCTGGAGGATGTGCCGGCGAGCACCGCCATGCCCCCGCCCCTGAAGCGCGGCCGGAAGAAAAAGGAAGGCTCCTAGTCCTCTCCGAAATCGAATGGCGTCGTTTCATGCAGGCGCGGCGCGGCGCGCTGCAGGTTGCGGTAGAAGCTTTCCCACTTCTGAGCCCCCTTCATCATGAAGGTGACGTTCGCGATATGCTCCTTCAGCTTCGGGTGGCCGAAGTCGCGCGTCAGCCACTGATGATGCTTACGCTGCCGGCGGCGGGTCTCATCAAGGACCGGGTTCTTCCGTTGCAACTCCTCAATCACCCCTGGCGCGAGGCGCGCATAAACGATGTCGGTTGTGAGTCGCCCGATAAATCCAGGCCTCGCCGCGCTGTCCGGATCGTACTTGTGGCCCTTCAGGCGATAGATGTTCTCGTAGAACTCGTCAGGGAAAGTCTTTGACCACTTCGCCCAATGGTCGGCGATGTACTTGTCGAGAATCTGATGCAGGGCGTCGCGGGCGCGGTCGCGTTGAAAGCCGGTAGCTTCGTCGATCCAAGCCGCGATTCCGACACGCGAGAATGCAAAGACCAATGATTCGCAATACTCGCCGTAGCGGATCTGTGCTTCTGTAGCTAGGGCACGCATCCCTTTTGCCTTAAGCATGGAGATGCAGAACTCATGTAATACTTCATCCTCATAGCCGTAAGTCAGAACTTTAGTCAGAGACAGGAAGGCCACTGGCTTTCCGATGTCCACTAAAAGTTTCTGCGAAAAGAACGACTTAATCACCGGATCCGCCACGATCCGGGCTAGGCGATGTCCACTAGAAGAACCGCGACCCTTAGCCCCAATCGCAGCTAAAAAAGCACGCTCAGACAGTACTCGACGTCCATCACTCAGGTTATGAACGGGGATGATGTAGCCATCGACCTTGCGCTCCCCTGCATGGGTCGCGCTTGGTAGATCCGGCGAAGCCGCGAGGGCTTTCTTAGCCAGCGCACCTTTACGCGCTATCTCGCTGCGCTGCGTACGGGTCAGGGCGGCGGCTCGGGCTGCGCCACCTTTGCTTTGCGGAGACTTCATCGGGCTCCCCATCGACTCGGATTGGTTGAGCGATCATGAAATCACCATCGCGTAGATTCAGCAAGCATGAATACACATTGCTCCGAATACTCTTGCTTGCTGACGCCCCACCTTCCCGCCCCTCCCGTACGCGCGTACAATGGCGCGGCGACAACCTGGGGAGGGAAAAATGAGACGCAAAAAGGCGACTGAGCCAGTATCGCCCGAGGCTCTAGCCATCAAAGTCGAGCAGCTATCCAGATACGTCGACAGCCTAGACAAGGCAGTATCAAGGCTTTGCGGCAGAATAGTTCCATACGACGATGAAAAGGAAATCCTCCGACACCTCAGCGAGGGAGAGGATTTTCTCAAGGCTAGCAATCAGCCAGCGCTAAAGATATACAATTTGTTCTTGTATATTGCCGACAAATTCAACGGCATTGAGCGCGACATCGGCAAGGTAATTTCGCAACTCGACCAAATATCAAATGACGCGTGGTCTCGGGCTGATTTCAAGGAGTATCTTGACCAGCCGAAGGGGCCGAACCGCGGCCGGCGGTAGCCATCCGTTCGGACTCGATTTGCCGGAGTTGCGCCGCCGCCTTCGCGGTCGATGCCTTCATTTGATCCAGCGTCTCATGATCGTCGCCCCACCAAGGCCAGCCGGACGTCATTTCGTATGACCGCCTGACGTCCCTGACGATCATGAGCGCCGCGACGATCGTCACCAGGGGCGACATCGCCGCTGCTATCAGCAGCCAAACTTGAACCGAATCCCACATCACACCCTCCATCGCCGCGGGATGCGGCGGGGACAGGATAGTCGCGTCGCGCATTCTCATCAAACATTTCGTTTGACAGATTATCCAAACATCTTGTTTGATATCCCCACGCCGCCCACCCCGGGCTGCCGCCGCCGGAGCCCCCGGCAGAACCCGCCACCGGCCCCGCCGGAATGGTCCTCCCCCCACGAGCAGGCGGGGCGGTGGTGGGGATGGAGATGAGAACAGAATGCCCGACACCTTCCAGCCCATTGGCCTCGGCGACCGCGTCAAGGATCCGATCACCGGCTTCAGCGGGATCGTCACCAGCGTCACGACCTGGCTGCACGGCCGCATCCGCATCGGCGTCCAGGCCGAGAAGCTCACCGACGGCAAGCCTGTCGAGGATCGTTACTTCGATCAGTCGCAGCTCGTTCTGGTCAAGGCCGGCGTCCACAAGCCGATGGTCCTGCAGGTCGGGCCAGCGCCGGAGCCGATCGCGCGTCGCAGCAACGGCGGCCCTGCTCGCGAGGCCGCGGGCTTTCGCCGCTGACGGCCTGATCCAGTCCGCCGGCATCACGGTGCCGGCATTCTCGATGAGGCTCACGAGGACGCCATGACCCTCCAAGAAGTCGCCGCCCGCTCCCAGGCCGCCGCCTGGAACCTCTGCTGGCCGCCGGGCTCGCCGGTATCCGTCCTGCAAGACGGCCGCAGCATCCAGACGACGAGCGCCGGCCCGGCCGAGGTTGTGGCCGGCGCGGCGGTGATCGTCGTCGCGACGGTCGACGAGCTGGATGCGATGCAGCCGCTTGATCTCGTCCGGCCAGTCGATCCGGCACTGGTCGAGGCGCGGGCTTGGCGGGGGATTATGTGATGATCACGAAGGACGTCACCGTCACCGCGACCGTCCGGGTCACCATCGACGAGACGAAGTTCACGCCCGAGGTCTTTGCCGAGTTCGACAAGATGATCGAGCCGTTCGGCGACGACCTCGACGAGCACATGAAACGCCTCGGCTGGCTATGCCTGATGCGCGGTATGGAATCCCATCACTTCTTCGAGGGGCTTGGCACCGGCAAAGGCTTCGGGATCAAGTTCGAGGAGATGCCCGGCGACGAGATTGAGATCGCTGAGGTGCGGCCATGAGCCTCGCGACCCGCGCCCTCTACCACCCCCTCGGCGCGGTCGCGCTGTGGGTGCCGGTCGTGGCCGGCGTCGCGGCGATCTTCGGCATGGTGCTGGCATGATCGGCACCATCACCCGCCGCTCCAACGTGCTGACCGGCTGCTATCCGCCCGACAAGCAGGTCATCAACCCGGTGACCGGGAATCCGGCGTTCGCGTGGCGCGCCGTCGTGCAGGAAGGGCGGTACGAGACGATGCGCACCGCGCTTGAGGTCGCGCAGCTGTTCGAGGCGGCGCCGGATTTGCTGGCGGCGGTCCGCGAGGCCCAAGCCTGGATGACCAAGGCTGCTGACGATGACTGGCTCAACGATGGAGGTTGGGCCGAACTGCCAGCCGTCAGGGAAAAGCTGGATGCGGCGCTGGCCAAGGCGGAGGGGCGGTCATGAACGCGCTGGTCCCGCGCGCCACCGTCACCGAGATCTGCCGGCAGCGCGACGCCGCGATGGCCGAGTTCGGCCAGGCCCATGACGCCTTGACCGCGGCAGCCGAGGCTGTCGCATCCGCCAAGAGGACGGCGCGCTCGGCCGCACCGCTGGCGCCGAACCGCTACAACCACCATGTCAGCCGCGAGCGCCGCCAGGATCTCAACCTGGTCGACTGGCTCCAGGTGCCGTCGCGCGAGGAATATCTTGCCGAGGCCCGCCGCGTCGTCGATACCGACGTCTGGGCCCATCTCGTCGAGGTCACCGACCTCAAGAGCCTGATGGACAAGAAGGCCAAGGACGATCTCGCCCAGCAACTGCTGAAGGACCCGCCCGAGGTTACCGTCGACACCGTCGTCGCCACGCTCGAAACGCTGTCTGCCAATGCCGGGCTGATCTTCAAGCGCGGTGTCGCCGAATGCTTTTCCAACCTCGACCGTCGGTTTCGTAGCCATGACGGTTGGAAGATCGGGTCGCGCGTCGTGCTGACCTATGTGTTCGACGGCTGGGGATCATGGTGCTATCACCGCAACCACCGCGACACCCTGGCCGATATCGAGCGGGCGTTCTATGTCCTGGACGGCAAGCCGCCGCCGGTCAACTCGCTGGGCACCGCCGGTATCGTCCTCGCGCTCCAGGAGGCCCGGGCCGGCGTCTCCGGCCCCCGCCAAGGCCACGCCGAGACCGAATTCTTTAAGGTCCGGTCCTGGATCAATGGCAACGTGCATCTCTGGTTTAAGCGCGACGACCTGCTGGCCAAGGTCAACCAGATGCTCGGCGACTATTACGGCGCGCCGATCCCCGAGGAGCGCGAGGCGGAGCAGGATGACGGCCTCGATCGCCAGCGTACCGGAGTTGCCAAGAACTTCGCGTTTTACCCGACGCCGCCCGAGGTTGCCGAACGGCTGATCGAGGCTGCCTCGCTGTATCGCCAGCCCTACGCGCCGCCGTTGACCGTCCTGGAGCCCAGCGCCGGCACCGGCAACCTGGCCCGGCCACTGGCCGCCAAGGGTGCCGTGGTGGATTGCGTCGAACTGCAGGCCGGGCACGCCGACACGCTGCGGCGATCGGGTCTGTTCCGGTCGGTCGTCAACTGCGACTTCCTGTTGCTGGAGCCGGACCCGGCGCGGCTCTACGACCGCGTCGTGATGAACCCGCCGTTCGATACCGGCCGGGACATCGACCACGTCCTGCACGCGATGCGCTTCCTCAAGCCGGGCGGCCGTCTGGTCGCGATCATGTCGGCTGGGACTGAGTTCCGCGCCGACCGCAAGACGACGTCGTTTCGCGACCTGATGTCCAAGATGGGCGCCGATTGGTCGGACCTGCCGCCGCGGTCGTTCGCATCGGTCGGCACGAACTGCAACACGCGGATCGTGAGCGTCTGGAACCGGGAGACACGGTCATGACCTACCCCGCCACCGACACCGTCGCAGCCGTCCTCCGCGACCTGCTGGCCGCCGACATCGACTTGAACGACACGGCAATCATGGAGCCGCGTGCCGGCATCCAGGCTGGTGACCTTGAGGCCGTTGAGCATCGGCGGCAGCGAGCGATGACGCGGGCGCGGGGCCTGCTGAGGACTATGGGGTACAGCCATGTCTGACCGCTGCACCGCCTGGCTGACCAAAGCCGGCCGCGTGACCGTCCACACCGGCGGCACCAATGCCAACCGCCTGTTGTCGCCCAACGAGGCTGAGCGGCTGGCGGACGAGATCCGCAAGGCGGCCCGGCATGCCCGGCAGACCGCGGCGCCGAGCCGGACGAATGGGCGCGGGGTGATTGCGTGACCGACCTGCAACGCGCCGCCCTGCTGGTCCACGCCGCGGAGATTCTGGCCGACGCGGGTGACGGCGAGGCGGCCGTCGAATTCGCGGACGCGGCCAGGGCCAGCTTTGACAAGGCATTGGCGCCGGCGAGGCGCTTCACCGAAGACTTGGAGGAATGAATTCATGGCGAAGTTTGTAGACGTCGGGACGCCGACCATGACCAAAGCGTCTGACCTCAAGCCGGGCACGCTGGTGCACGTCGGCAGTCCGGCAATTCTGGACGAGCCCGGCATCATCAGTAACAGCCGCTGCTTCGTGTCGCTGATCACGGGCGAAGTATTTGACGGCAACGTCATCGTCACGCCGCTGCTGACCGGCCAGACGATCACCCTGGCGCAGGAGTGAGCGGGATGTGGACCGACATCAAGCGTATCGACGACGAAGCCGAGCGCGTCGCCAAGTTCGTATTCAGCCGACCCGACGCCGTCGCCGAGGCTGTGCTGTACCGCTATCCCGACTACCAGACCCGCACCGTGATTTGCTGCTCGACGCAGTCTGGCTGTCCGGTCGGCTGCCGCTTCTGCGGTGCCGGCGACAGCTTCGTCCGGTCCCTTTCGGCCGACGAGATCGTCAGCCAGCCGGCATACCTGCTCGACCAGGTCGACATCGATCCCGCAACCATGGGGCGTCTGCAGATCATGTTCATGTCGATGGGCGAGCCGCTGTTGAACATGAAGGCGCTGGTGCCGGCCCTGCGCGACCTGTACCGGCGCTATCCGAATGCGGCCCTGCTGATCAGCACCAGCGCGCCGCGTATCGACTACGACGAGGTGATCGCGATCAGCCAGGAAATCCCGACGATCGGCCTGCAGTTCTCGGTCCACGAGACGACCGACGAGGCGCGCAATGCGCTGATCCCCTTCAAGGCGAAGCTGGCGCTGACCGAAATTGCCTGGGCGGGCGAACGCTGGCACAAGGAGGTCGGCCGCAAGCCGTTCTGCAACTACTGCGCCCACGACGGCAACAGCACCGACGAGGATGCTGATCGGATCTACGGCCTGTTCAATCCGGCCGTCTTCTGCGCCACCGTGTCGGTGGTCTGCGAGCGCAGCGACGGCCTGCCGGCCACGAACGACCATCAGCGCAAGCTCGCCACCGACTTCGGCGAGAAGTTGGTCGCGCGCGGCTTCGATGTCCGCGTCTTCGATCCCGCCGGCCAGGACACCATCGGCGGCGGCTGCGGCCAGCTGTGGTTCGTGCAGGACTGGATGCGTCAGCATCCGGAAATGGCCCGGCCGAGCATCGGCCACGGCCGGCCGGAAGTGCATGCGCCGACGAAGGCGATGCACCATGTCTGACCCCATCAAGGCCCGCGACCAAGCCGCCGCCCTGGCCCTCATCGACGCGATGGTCGGCTGGACGGCAGTCGGTGCCGACAGCAACGGCGACGAGATCAGCCGGCCGACTTCGCCCGAGGTACGCGCCCATCTCGCGGCCGTGCTGGGTGACGCCTGCATGAGCTACGGCAACGACGCCAAGCCCGGCCGCCGTGAGGCCATGGCCGTCTATCTCCGCAGCGTGGCCGATCATCTCGATCCGGCCGTCCCCACCCAAGCTGAGCGCGCCGACATCCGCGACCGCGTCAAGGCCGACGTCGAGAAGGCGGTCAGATTGGGCGCCGGCGTCCAGGCCGAATGCAACGCGGTGCTGGAGGAGATCGCGGCCGAGCGCGGCGTCACGCCTGCCGAGGTGCTGCGCGATGCGATCGACCAGATGAAGGCGGTGCATCATGGCTGAGCACGGATTTATCTACCACGAGCCGGCCGAGCCCGGTCATCGCCCGCTCAAGACCTGGACGCGCGGCGTCGAGCTTGAGGCCGGCGCGCTTGCCCAGCTTCGCAACCTCGCGTCCCTGCCATTCATTCACCAACACGTCGCGGCGATGCCTGACGTCCATTGGGGCATGGGGGCGACGGTTGGCAGCGTCATCGCCACTCGCGGCGCCATCATCCCCGCCGCTGTTGGCGTCGATATCGGTTGCGGCATGATGGCCGCCCGCACAAGCCTGACTGCGTCCGATCTGCCAGACGGCCTGGCTGGCATTCGTTCGTCGATCGAAGCGGCGATCCCGCATGGCCGAACGAACAACGGCGGCCCTGGCGATCGCGGCGCATGGCATGACATCCCGGACGCCAGCATCGCGGCATGGGAAACGCTGCATGTCGGCCTCGGCGCTATCATGGATAAGCACCCGAAGATCCATCCGCGGACATCACCTGCGGCCCACCTCGGCACGCTCGGCACCGGCAACGATTTCGTCGAGGTTTGCTTAGATGAGGCGGACCGCGTCTGGATCATGCTGCACTCCGGTTCGCGCGGGATCGGAAATCGCATCGGCAGTTACTTCATCGACCTCGCCAAGCAGGACATGCGGCGCTGGTTCGTCAACCTGCCCGATGCCGATCTCGCCTATCTCCCGGAGGGGACCGACCACTTCGCCGACTACGTCGAGGCTGTCGGCTGGGCGCAGGGATTCGCGATGGAGAATCGGCGGCAGATGATGCGCGCCGCGCTCCGCGCGCTGGCGCAGCACACCGCCGACATCGCCGCCGATGAGATCGCCGTCAACTGCCATCACAACTATGTCGAGATGGAACACCATTTCGGCGCCAACGTCTGGCTCACCCGCAAGGGTGCCGTCAGGGCGCGCGAGGGCGACCTCGGCATCATCCCCGGCAGCATGGGCGCCAAGTCATTCATCGTTCGCGGCCGGGGCAATCCCGACAGCTTCCATTCCTGCTCGCACGGCGCCGGCCGGAAGATGTCGCGCGGCGAGGCCCGCCGGCGAATCTCCCTGGAAGACCATGCAGCAGCAACGGCCGGTGTCGAGTGTCGCAAGGATGCCGACGTGCTGGACGAAAGCCCTGCCGCATACAAGGCGATCGACGACGTGATGGCGGCCCAGGCCGACCTCGTCGAGATCGTTCATACGCTCCGCCAAGTCATCTGCGTGAAGGGATAAACCCATGCGTGAACCCTTCGTCGGCCGCATCGTCCGCCACCACCTGACCGGCCAGGTCGCCGAGGTCAAGGCCGCCACCAATCGCGGGCTCGTCGCCTACCTGCTGCACTGCAAGCTCAGCAACGGCCTGCCCGTCGAATGGCCGTCCGAGGAAGTCGAGGTCATCGGGCCCGTCGAGGCCCGGCAGATGATCCGGCCGATCGGCGGCATCGGGACCGTGATCCCGGTCACCCGGCCCGGTGCGGTGCCGGCGCTGCGGCCGGAGTTTCCGTTTGGGGGAGGGTCGGCGGCGTGAGCGACAGCACCAAGATCCCGCCTCGGTTTGCGAAGCTCTATGCCGCAGTCGGCGCGGCCATGGATAGCATCCGCCCGCGCGTCCCGCTCGCCAAGCTGACGCTCATCATACGGCAGCCGGGGCAGCACGAGGCCATCGTGATCATCGGCGACGATACCGATCCCGAATCGCTGATCGCGGCGATCAGGACGGTGATGTGATGCCAGCCGCAATCATCGCCCTCTGCAACCTGCTGTGGGGCGTCTTCGTCATCGGTGGCTGCGGCTGGCTGGTGTTCTTCCAGGACCGGTCCGGCTGGTGGTTCGCCCTGGCGGTCGCGCTGTGGGCGGGCGGATCGATGGTCTTCGAGAAGAAGGCCGAAACGCCATGATCACCCTCACCCAATTCCGCGAAGCCTTCCACGCGCTGCGGTTCGTCGACCGCGCCGACCTGATCGCGGCCGGCGTGCCGGGCATGCACCTCGATGCGACCTGGGAACAGTTCCGGCACTGCCCGCTGAAGTGGGTGCTGCGGGCGCCGCGCGAGCATGCGGATCTGGTTTGGCGGGCGGTGCAGGCGTCGGGGCTGCCGAGCGAAGGGATTGCACGATGAGCGACGCCGCCACCATCACCACCCTCATCGACCGCCTCGCCGGTGAAGTCCGTCGCCGCGAGCGGGAGCGGTGCGAACACGCCGCGCGGAACAAGGCGCTGAGGAGCGAGATCAACGATCTTGCGGGCCAAGTCTCTGACCTCGAACAAGACCTGATGATCGCCCGCCGCATCATGACCGCGAAACAGCGGGTGCGCTTCGATGCCGAGGCGAAGGAAGCGCGGGAGATACCGTTCTGATGGCCGCGAACCTGACCGCCATCCAGGCCAGGGCCGATCTGTTCGAGCCCGTCGGCAGTCGCGTTACTTGCGACCCACCCCCGACGAACACAGACGAAGATTATTTGATCCTGGTCGCCGCCAACCGTTTCGCTGCCCTTGAGGTCGAAGTTGTTGGCCAAGGTTTCGCTCTTGGCGGATCGCGCGTCGGCGATGAATTCCGGTCCTACAAGCTAGAGGCCGTCAACCTGATCGTGACGACCAAGGCCGAGTTTTTCGACCGGTTCATGGCGGCCACCAGCGTGGCGCAGCGGTTCAACCTGCTCGACAAGGCCGATCGGATCGCGCTGTTCCAGGCCGTGCTCTACGGAGCTAGGGCGGCGATGCGCGAGGCGCCGCCGGCCAGTCGCTGCGGCTACATGGTCGACGATCTCTGGGCGTCGATTCGTTCGGCGTGCGGGAGGTGATGATGACCGCCCCGTTCGTCCCCAACCATGCCCAGCGCCGCAACCGCGTCATGCCCTACGCCCACGTCAAGCGGCACCTGTTCGAGATCCTGATGCAGCGCGAGCACGGATGCTGCATTTGGTGCCGTCGTCGTGTCATCCGCGAGGCACCGACGCCGGGGCTGCCGTACCCGCGCAACCTCGCCACGCTCGACCGCGTCATCCCCGGTGCCCAGGGCGGCACCTACGAGATCACCAATCTCGTGCTGGCCTGCAACGGCTGCAATCACGACCGCGGCGATGCTCCGGCCCTGGCCTATGCGGCGCGGCGGGGTGTGGTGCTGCCGGATGAGGTGATGGTGGCGCTGGCGGCGAGGACCGAGGTCGCGGCATGAAAAACCGCCGCACCGCCCCCCTGCCCCTGCATCGCGATCCCATCCACGGCGACCGGCCGGTCATCGGCTACTACACCCGCACGCTGGTCGCCGGCGGCCCCCGCGTCGCCGCCAGGATCTACCGGCCCTGCCACTGCACCATAAACGGCGGTGACGACAACCGGCCCCACGACTGGCGCGATACCTGCGACCGCTTCCCGGCCCTGGCCTGCGAAGTCGACGGCCGGCCGGTCGATCCGATCGACGCCTGGTCATGGCTGGCGAAGTCGCCGATCAGTCGCGCCGAATACGAGTTCATGGCCGCCGATGCCGAATGGTGCCGGCAACACGCCCCCGACGATCCGAAGGCCAACCCGCGCCAGAAGGTCGACTTCAACACGCTGAACTTCTCGTTCTGAAAAGGATCCCCGACATGTCCGCCGCCCCTGCCTTCGCCGCCGCCCCGATCGGCCACAACTCGTCCCGCGAACAGATCATCCGCGACGAGATCGCCGAGCACCACGGCCACCTGAAGCCGCGCACCGACCAGTTGCTGACGAACATCAACGAGGTGCCTGATCCGATCCCCGAGGACCTGGCGCCGAAGGTCGCCGATTTCATCAAGTCGATCACCGCGCACGTCAAGGCGCTGAACGGCGCGCGCACCGCGGTCAAGGAGCCCTATCTCGAAGCCTCGCGGCTGGTCGACGGCATCTTCAAGACCCAGATCGAACCGCTCGAAGCCGGCAAGAAGACGATCGAAGCCCGGCTCGGCGTCGTGCTGCGCGCGAAGGAAGAACGCCAGCGCCGCGAGGCCGAGGAAAAGGCCCGCCTCGAACGCGAGGCCGCCGAACAACGCCGCCGCGAGGCCGAAGAACGCGCCCGTCTCGAACGTGAAGCCGCCGAGACCGCGCGCCGCGAGGCCGAGGAAGCCGAACGCCGCGCCCAGGAGGCTGCCGAACAGCGCCGCCGTGAGGCCGAGGCCGCCGCGCGTGCCGCCGAAGAGGCGGCCGCGAAACGTCGCGCCGAGATCGAGGCCCAGGAACGCGCCGCGGCCGAACGGCTGGCCGCGATCAAGCGCGAGGAGGAGGAAGCCGCCGCACGCCGCAAGGCCGCCGAGGAGGCCGCCGCCGAGGCCGGCCGGAAGCGCGACGCCGAGGTCCGCGCCGCGAAGGCGGCCGAGGAGAAGCTGAAGCGTGAGGCGGCCGAGGCCGAGCGCCGCGCCGAAGAGGAACGCAAGGCGGCCGAGAAGGCGGCGCGTCTGGCCGAGGCCGAGGAAGAAGCTCGTCGCATCCAGGCCGACAAGGAGGCCAAGGAGGCCCAGCGTCAGGCCGAACGCGATGCCGAAGAAGCCGCCCGCGCGGCCAAGGCTGCGGAGCGTGACGCCGGCCGGGCCGAACGCGATGCCGATCGCGCCGCCAGCCAGGAGCACGCCGCCCAGGCCAAGGAGCGTCGTGTCGAGACCGCGAAACCTGCCGAGTTCGCGCGCACCCGTGGTGACTACGGCGGGCTGGCGACGCTTCGCCGGGAATGGACCTACGCCAACATCGACCGGGCGAAGATCGATCTGGAAACGCTGCGCCACCACCTGCCCGAGGAAGCGCTGGGCCGGGCCGTGCGTAGCTTTATCGATGCCGGCGGGCGCAGCCTGGAAGGCGTCGACATCTTCGAAGACGATTCCGCGTCGGTGCGGTGATCGAGCCCCAACCCAGCAGACAGGACACATGATCATGAGCACCGATATCGCCATCCAGACCGCCGCCCCGTCGACCGCGATCGGCTTCGGCACCTCTCACGATTTCGAGTTCACCCAGCGTGCCGCCAAGGCCCTGGCGAACTCGACCTTGGTGCCGGAGGCCTTCCGCGCGGTCGTCATCGAAAAGCGCGGCAAGGACAAGAACGCCAAGGAAAACCCGAACGCGATCCCGAACTGTATCATCGCGCTGAACATGGCCCAGCGCATGGGCGCCGATCCGCTGATGGTCATGCAGAACCTTTACGTCGTCGAGGGCCGGCCGAGCTGGTCGGCGCAGTTCGTGATTGCGGCCATCAACGCCTGCGGCAGGTTCTCGCCGCTTCGCTTCGACATCTCGGCCCCCGGCGACGAACGCGAGGTTCCCTACGAGACCGTGCGATGGGACAACGGCCAGCGCCACGCGGTTAAGGCATCGTGCAAGATCCGCGAGCAATCATGCCGCGCCTGGGCGATCGAGAAGGCCACCGGCGAGCGGCTTGAGGGGCCGCTGGTCACCATGGCGATGGCCGAGGCGGAGGGCTGGATCGGCAAGAACGGTTCGAAGTGGCAGACCATGGCCGAGGTCATGCTGCGGTATCGCTCGGCGTCGTTCTTCGGCAAGCTCTATGCGCCGGATCTGCTGATGGGGCTGCAGACGTCCGACGAGATCAGCGACATGGTCGACATCACCCCAATGGCGGCCCAGGCGGCGACCTTGACCGCCATCGACCCCGCCCCGCCCTCGCGCCCGGCGCGCGCACAATATGTCGAGCGCGATGATGATGCCGGCGCCGACGATGACGGCAAGTCGCAAGAAGAAGATGCGGTCGCCGTCTACGCCGTCCCGATGATCACCGGCGAGATCGAGGAGATCGAAGGCGCCGACGACGCCATCAACGCCCTGCTGGCGACCGCGGCCGAAATCGTCAAGACCAACGGCCGGCTGATGGACTGGCTCGGCGCCGCGAAGCCCGCCGTCGACGCCATCCACGAAGCCGAGGGCCCGCGCAGCGATAACGCCCGCCGCCTGCATGCCGGCATCGAGGCGCAGCGGTCGGCGTGGGAGGCGCAGCAGCGCGCCGGCCAGGCCAAGCCGCCGGCTGATGCGGCGCCCACC
>Ga0206117_101027_pt1 | contig 17593 bp, 11 predicted proteins | sample 3A5Ametagenome_FD_177997 | JGI IMG/M metagenome (GOLD analysis project Ga0206117, IMG submission 177997) | Enriched microbial communities from leaf-cutter ant dump, University of Wisconsin, Madison, United States - 3A5A | ecosystem: Environmental > Terrestrial > Nest > Insects nest > Nest dump... | reverse complement strand
CAGACGCTGGCGCAGATGGCCATCGCCTGGGTCCTGCGCGACCCGCGCGTGACCTCCGCCCTGATCGGCGCGCGGAACGTCGAGCAGCTCGACAACTCGTTGGATGCGCTGAACAGCCTGTCCTTCAGCCCGGAGGAACTGGCGGAGATCGACACCCACGCCGTCGCCGACGCCGGCATCAATCTGTGGAGCGCCTCCTCCGCAGCCGAAGCCGGCTGAGCGACTCCAATGCCCTCTCCCGCCCCGGGAGAGGGAGGGGACCCACGAAGTGGGGAGGGTGAGGGGTGATCCGAACATGGATCTTGATCCTTGGATCACCCCTCACCCTTCCCACCGCTTCGCGGCAGGCCCCTTCCCTCTCCCGGGACGGGAGAGGGAGATCCTCACAGCCCCCTCAGTCCGCCGTAACGGTATCGGTCGCCCGATACCGTTCCAGCCAGTGGGCATAGGGCGCCGGCAGCACCCAGGACGGACGCTCGACGCCCAACTCCTTGGCGGCACGGTAGGGATAATGCGGGTTGGCCAGATGGGCGCGACCGACCATCACCAGATCCAGCTGTCCGTCGGCGACGGTGCGGTCGGCGATCTTCGGCGCGTCGATGCCCCAGGCCGCCGCCACCGGCAGCTCCGCCTCGCGCCGCACCCGCTCGGCGACCGGCGCCAGGAAGGCCGGGCCCCACGGCACCTGCGCGTCGGGGGTGGAGAACCCGACGCTGACGCTCAGCAGGTCGAGCCCGCCGGCGCGGAAGTTGCGGGCCAGCTCGATCGACTCGGCCAGCGTCTGCTCGTCGCGCCCGTCATACTCGATGACGCCGAAGCGGGCGGTCAGCGGCAGGTTTTCCGGCCAGACCTCGCGCACCGCCGCCAGCGTCTCCAGCAGGAAGCGGCTGCGCCCGGCAAGGTCGCCGCCATACTGGTCGGTGCGCTTGTTGGCATGGACCGAGAAGAAGCTCTGGCCGAGATAGCCGTGGGCGAAATGCAGCTCCAGCCACTTGAAGCCGGCATCGCGGGCGCGCACGGCGGCGGCCACGAAATCGGCGCGGACGCGGGCGATGTCGTCCAGCGTCATCGCCTTGGGCATTTTCGGCAGGTGATGGCCGAAGGGCACGGCCGACGGCGAGATGGTGTCCCAGCCGCGCGGATCGCCCTCGGCGATGTGGTCATCGCCTTCCCACGGACGATTGGCGCTGGCCTTGCGGCCGGCATGGCCGATCTGGATGCCGGGGACGGCACCGGCGGCGGCGATGGAGGCGGCGATGCGCGCCATCCCCTCCGCCTGGGCGTCGTTCCACAGCCCGGTGCAGCCCGGCGTGATGCGGCCTTCCGGCGACACCGCCGTCGCTTCGACGATCACCAGACCGGCGCCGCCGCGGGCAAGGCCGGGATAATGGGCGAGGTGCCAGTCGTTAGTGACGCCGTCGACGGCGCTGTACTGGCACATCGGCGGAACCGCGATGCGGTTGCGCAGGGTGACGTCCTTCAGCGTGAAGGGCGTGAACAGAGCGGACATGCGAATTCCCGTCTCGATCGTGTCGGAGGCGGCAGGGGGTAGCGTGTTTGCCCTCCCCGCCGCGGATCGGGGAGATTTAGGTCCGCCCGGGCCTCAACCAACCCGTCCGGCCGCCAAACGCCCCACGATTGCCGCATGGCTGCGGATACCGTTGCGCAGGCGTTCGGTCACCGATGTGCCGTCAGGAAATCCTTCGATCCCATCGGCATATTTTTCACGGTTCACCGGGAAATTCTAACTGCGCCGGATCGGCGATTTCTGCCTGTTCGCAACAATTGACAGTTTCTCCCCCGGGAATGCGCCGGTTTCGTCGGCCCAGGCAATGGCATGAAGATTGCGCTTCACTCCCCGTCATCAACCGGGAGGACCCCATCATGACCAGCATCGACCCCTCCGGCCTCTCGCCGGTGAACGCCTATCGGCTGTCCGGCGGGACGCCTTTCGCCGTGGTCGGCGCCGTCAGAGCGTCCGCCGAGCTGACGGCACAGGTGCACGCCGACGACACCGCCTTCCAGCAGCAGATGAAGATTTCCAGCGATCCGGATGCGGTCGATCCGAGCGTCGCCATCAAATATCGGGCGGTTCAGGCGCACTCGGTGTTTCGCGAGGGCGGCCGGGTGGTCGCCGCGGTATGGCGGGACGGTCAGACCCTGATGACCAACGGCATTGCCACCAGGATCGACTGGACCTCGCTCCAGGCGCGCACCTCCGGCATGACCGACGCCCAGCGCCGCGACACCATCGCCGACGCCATAGCCAAGCATCTCGGCTCTTCGGTCCAGGTGCAGCGCTATGGCGAAGCGGGATCGGCACCGGCGCGCGGCCTGATCCTGGACGAGATGAACGCCACCAACATCAAGGCGCGCGGCAGCCGGTAGGCCGCCGTGCCGGACCTGCCGGGCGGCCGGTTGGCTCCTCCAACCCGCTCCGGGAGAGGGAAGAACTCACCCCCCCAGCCCGAGCAGCCTGCCCAGGATTGGCTGCCCCACGACAGCCCCCAGCACGAAGCCGCCGATCAGCCCGACCACCAGCCCTACAAGCGCCAGGCCCATCCCGCCGCGGCCGGAGGACTGCCCACGCTCCGCCTGCCGCCCGCCGTTGCCAGCGCTGCCGCCGGGCTCGTCGCCCTCGTCGATGGAGGAGGCGCGCCGCGCGCTGTAGGAGGTGTCGGTCGCCTCATGCCACCCGCGGATGCGTTCCAGCGCCGGCTTCAGCTGGCTGTCGTCGGGCGTAGTACCGCGGCCATGGACGATTTCCCAGGCCAGGGCGGCGAAGCGGCTGGTCGTCCGTCCTTCCGGCGTGAAGATCGCCGCCGGCATACGGCGGTATGTTGCCTTCACCACATCCACGTCATAGGGGAAGGCGGTGCGGAACATCTGGTCGGGGAACTCGTTGCGCAGCTGCGTCAGCGATTCGCGGCCGACCTCGTCGTTGGTGATCGACAGCATCAGGATGCCCGCCAGCGTCAGGCTGGGGTTCAGCCCGTTCTGGATATGCTCCACCACCTGCAACGTGCGGCGCAGCCCGTCCAGCGCATAGCGCCCGGGAAACACCGGCACGATCAGCCGGTCCGACGCCGCCAGCGCACCGGCCGCCAGATGGCCCAGCGCCGGCGGACAGTCGATGACGACATAGTCCGGCGGGTTGCGCGAGAAATGCAGCGCCTTGCGCAAGCCCCGCTGCGAGCCGCCGCGGCTGTCCAGAGCATGCTCCAGCGAATAGAGCTTGCGCGCGCCGACGATCATCGACAGCCCGTCGAAGGCGGTCGGGGTGATGGCATCCTCGACGAAGGTTTCCTTGCGCAGAAGGTCGTTGATGCCGACCTTCGCCTTGTCGCGCAGCAGGAAGTTGCTGGTGGCGCTGCTCTGCGGGTCGAAGTCGATCAGCACGACGCTCTTGCCCAGCGCCGCCAGCGCGAGCGCGAGGTTCACCGACGTGGTCGTCTTGCCGACGCCGCCCTTCTGATTGTAGACCGACAGGATGGTCGGCTGCCGTGTCTCCGGCGTGTCGAAGACGTCTTCGTGGCTGGTCATGTCCATTCCGCTTCGCCGTTTCTGCGGCAATCCCCGCGCGGTCCGGATCGGATTCCGGTCCGGACCGCGCGGGCGCACTATAAGCGGTGGGGTTTCAACTCTCCACACACCTTTGGGGACAGGGTGGCCGAGCGCGGAACCATCCACGCCCGGCGGTCCTGCACACCCCTTGCTGCATTCCTGCACAACCGATGCGCAAAGTTTCGGGTCGATCCGCGTGGCCGCTCAGGTCCACATGGTGACAAACAATCCCGAGGGAGGACAATAGGATGACCACCGAACTTCAGCACCTGATCGGCGGCAAGCTGGTTTCCGGCACGTCCGGCCGGTTCGCCGACGTCTACTCCCCGATGACCGGCGAAGTGCGCGCCCGCGTGCCGCTGGCGAGCGTCGAGGAGATGCGCGCCGCGGTCGAGAACGCCAAGGAGGCGCAGCGCGGCTGGGCCGCCACCAACCCGCAGCGCCGCGCCCGCGTGCTGATGCGCTTCCTCGACCTCGTCCAGCGCGATTACGACGAGCTGGCGCTGCTGCTGTCGCTGGAGCATGGCAAGACCATCGTCGACGCCAAGGGCGACATCCAGCGCGGGCTTGAGGTGGTGGAGTTCGCCTGCGGCATCCCGCACCTGTTGAAGGGCGAGTTCACCGACGGCGCCGGCCCCGGCATCGACATCTACTCGATGCGCCAGCCTCTCGGCGTCGTCGCCGGCATCACGCCGTTCAACTTCCCCGCCATGATCCCGATGTGGAAGTTCGCCCCGGCCATCGCCTGCGGCAACGCCTTCATCCTGAAGCCGTCGGAGCGCACGCCGGGCGTGCCGGTCAAGCTGGCCGAACTCATGTTGGAAGCCGGCCTGCCGGCGGGCATCCTGAATGTCGTCCATGGCGACAAGGTGGCGGTGGACGCCATCCTCGACGACCGCGACATCAAGGCGGTGGGCTTCGTCGGCTCCACCCCGATCGCCGAATACATCTACAACCGCGGCTGCGCGGCCGGTAAGCGCGTCCAGTGCTTCGGCGGCGCCAAGAACCACGCGCTGGTGATGCCGGACGCCGACCTCGACCAGGCGACCGACGCGCTGATCGGCGCCGGCTTCGGTGCGGCGGGCGAGCGCTGCATGGCGATCTCCGTCGTCGTGCCCGTGGGCAAGAAGACCGCCGACGCCCTGATGGACCGCCTAGTCCCGCGGGTGGAAAGCCTGAAGGTCGGCCCGTCCACCGACAGCAGCGCCGATTTCGGCCCGCTGGTGACGGCCGAGCATCTGGAGCGGGTGAAGTCCTACGTCGATCTCGGCGTCAAGGAAGGCGCCAAGCTGGCGGTCGACGGCCGCGGGTTCAAGATGCAGGGCTACGAGAACGGCTTCTACATGGGCGGCTGCCTGTTCGACGAGGTGAAGCCGGACATGCGCATCTACAAGGAGGAGATCTTCGGCCCGGTCCTCTCCGTCGTCCGCGCCGACTCCTACGAAGAGGCGCTGGCCCTGCCGAACGACCACGAGTACGGCAACGGCGTGGCGATCTTCACCCGCGACGGCGACGCCGCCCGCGACTTCGCGTCCCGCGTCGATGTCGGCATGGTCGGCATCAACGTTCCGATCCCGGTTCCGCTCGCCTACTACACCTTCGGCGGCTGGAAGCGCTCGGGCTTCGGCGACCTGAACCAGCACGGCCCCGACGCGGTGCGCTTCTACACCAAGACCAAGACCGTCACCTCCCGCTGGCCCTCGGGCGTCAAGGAAGGCGCCAGCTTCGTCATTCCGACCATGGAGTGATGAGGTTTACGGACATATCCCCTCTCCCCCCTGGGGAGAGGGTTAGGGTGAGGGGGAGGCGTGGCGGGACCTTCGGAATAGCCACGCAATGCATCCCCCTCACCCCGACCCTCTCCCCGGGGGGGAGAGGGGGATTTGGAGGGAGGTGACGCATGTCCTTTGAATTGACCGAAGACCAGGTCGCCATCCGCGACATGGCGTTGTCTTTCGCCCGCGACGAGCTGGCGCCCAACGCCGTCGAGTGGGACCAGAAGAAGCATTTCCCCATCGACACGCTGCGCGCCGCCGGCGCGCTCGGCATGGGCGGCATCTATGTGTCGGAGGAGCATGGCGGGTCGGCGCTCAGCCGCTTCGACGCCGTGGTGATCTTCGAGGCGCTGAGCCAGGGCTGCCCGACCATCGCCTCTTACATCTCCATCCACAACATGGTGGCGGGGATGGTGGACAATTTCGGCAGCGCCGAGCAGAAGGCCCATTGGCTGCCGAAGCTCTGCACCATGGACTGGCTCGCCAGCTACTGCCTGACCGAGGCCAATGCCGGCTCCGATGCCGCGGCGCTGCGGACGAAGGCAGTGCGCGACGGCGACTCTTACATCCTGAACGGCGCCAAGCAGTTCATCTCCGGCGCCGGCAGCTCCGACCTCTACCTCGTCATGGCCCGCACCGGCGAGGACGGCCCCGGCGGCATCAGCGCCTTCCTCGTCCCGAAGGACACCCCCGGCCTCTCCTTCGGCGCCAACGAGCACAAGATGGGCTGGAACGCCCAGCCGACCCGCGCCGTCATCCTTGAGGATGCCCGCATCCCCGCCACCGCCCTGCTGGGGCAGGAAGGGATGGGCTTCAAGTTCGCCATGAAGGGGCTGGACGGCGGCCGCATCAACATCGCCGCCTGCTCCATCGGCGGCGCCCAGGCCGCACTCGACAAGGCGCTGACCTACATGTCCGAGCGCAAGGCCTTCGGCCAGACGCTCGACCGCTTCCAGGCTCTGCAATTCCGCATCGCCGACATGGCGACGGAGCTTGAGGCCGCCCGCACCTTCGTCCACCGCGCCGCCTCGGCGCTGGATGCGAAGAGCAAGGACGCCACACGCCTGTGTGCGATGGCGAAGCGCTTCGCCACCGACACCGGCTTCGAGGTGGCGAACAACGCGCTCCAGCTGTTCGGCGGCTACGGCTATCTGGCCGATTACGGCGTCGAGAAGATCGTCCGCGACCTGCGGGTCCACCAGATCCTGGAAGGCACCAACGAGATCATGCGCCTGATCGTCTCGCGCAGCGAGATCGGGCGGATGGCGTAACGGCAAACCAAAAACAAACGACGGGAGACGCGACGATGGCGGTGATCGGTTTCATCGGTTTGGGCAACATGGGCGGCCCGATGGCCGCGAACCTCGTAAAGGCTGGGCATCAGGTGGTGGGCTACGACCTCGTGCCCGCCGCCATCGAGGCGGCCGAGACAGCCGGCGTCACCATCGGCGCCTCCCCCGCCGCCATCGCGGCGGCGGCCGAGGTGGTCATCACCATGCTGCCGGGCGGCAAACATGTGCTGGGCGTCTATGGCGACATCGCGCCGGTGGCCCGCCCCGGCACGCTGCTGATCGACTGCTCCACCATCGACGTGGAGTCCGCCCGCAAGGCGCATGCGCTGGCCGCCGGCACGGGCGCCGCCTCGCTCGACGCCCCGGTGTCGGGCGGCGTCGGCGGGGCTGCCGCCGGCACGCTGACCTTCATGGCCGGCGGCGAGGCGGACGCCTTCGAGCGCGCCCGCCCGATCCTCGAAGCCATGGGCAAGAAAATCGTCCATTGCGGCGGCGCCGGCGCCGGTCAGGCGGCGAAGATCTGCAACAACATGATCCTCGGCATCTCGATGATCGGCGTCTGCGAGGCCTTCGTCCTGGCGGAAAAGCTCGGCCTGTCGCATCAGGCGCTGTTCGACGTGTCGTCCACCTCGTCGGGTCAGTGCTGGTCGCTGACCAGCTATTGCCCGGTCCCCGGCCCGGTGCCGACCAGCCCGGCCAACCGCGACTACCAGCCCGGTTTCGCGGCGGCACTGATGCTGAAGGACCTGAAGCTGGCCCAGGAAGCGGCGCAGGGCGCCGGTGCCCCCACCCCGCTGGGAGCGGCGGCGGCACAGCTCTACGCGCTGATGAACGCGCAAGGAGAGGGCGGCGCCGACTTCTCCGGCATCATCCGCATGCTGCGCGGCGAAGGGTAAGTCAGTTGGCCGGCGGGGGCAGGAACAGCGCCTGCTCCCGCCGCACCAGATCGGCGATATAGTCGGCGGTCATCGAAATCCGCGCCAGCGAGCGCAGATCCTCGTGCACGATCAGCCAGAAGGACCGGGTGATCGTCAGCTCCTCCGGCAGCACCGGCACCAGATCCGGTTCCCCGGCGGCGATAAAGGCCGGCAGCATGCACAGGCCGGCCCCGGCCAGAGTCGCCTTCAGCTGGGCGACGAGGCTGCTGCTCTTGATGCGCGGCGCCACCTCGCCGATGGTCTCGACATAGTCCAGTTCGGGGGCGAAGATCAGGTCGTCGATATAGCCGATGAAGGAATGGCCGCGCAGGTCGGCGCGGCTGCGGATCGCCGGTCTTGCCTCCAAATAGGCGGCGGTGCCGTACAGACCCAGCCGGTAATCGGTCAGTTTCCGCGCGAACAGCCGTCCTTCCTGCGGGCGCGACAGGCTGATGGCGATGTCGGCCTCGCGTTTCGACAGGCTGAAGACGCGCGGCATGGCGACCAGCTGCACCTCCAGTTCCGGATGCCGTTCGCACAAGGCGCCGATGCGGGGCGCCAGGAAACAGCTGCCGAACCCGTCGGGCGCCCCGATCCTGACGGCACCGGCCAAGGCGAGATCCCCATCTGCCACCATGCCCTGGGCCAGCAGGGCGGCACTCTCCATCACCTCCGCCGTCTGTTTCAGCCGCTCGCCCTGCGGGGTCAGGGTAAAGCCGCTGGGCCGCCGTTCGAACAGGGTGACGCGCAGCGCCTCCTCCAGTGCTGTGATGCGGCGGCTGACCGTGGTGTGGTCGGCGCGCAGCCGCTGCGCCGCGGTGGTCAGCGTGCCGGCGCGGGCCACCGCCAGGAAGAAGCGCAGGTCGTTCCAGTTGAAATCGGCCATGTCCGCCGGCGCCGCCGTCCGTTCTTGCAGGGTGAATGAGGGGCCGAACTCTCCCATCAAGCCGCCCGCCTGACAAGAGCGCCAACCCACCCCTGCGACATCGCTGCACCCTGCCCCTTCCCCCGAACGTTGGTGGATGGCCGAAAGAGCCTGATCCGAAGGGGTACCGCATCTTCCGGGGCAGCGCCCCCATTTCGCGCGGACGAACAGGGGCTCTGTTGCGTTTATCTGTTAAGCGACGCGGATGCGACGGCCAAGAGGATGCAGGATGCCGGGCGAAGGCCGGACGGTGAGGGGAAGCGGAGCGGTGATGGTGGCGGCACTTGCGGCCATGCTCGTCATGCCTGCCGCAGGCCCGGCCGCTGCGGAACCGCTGCTGTCGGCACCGGAGGTCCAGGAGGCGAAGGAGTCTGCCGCTCCCCTGCCCTCTTCCGCCCCGTCAAAGCCGCAGATGGACACCTTCGACTGCTGGCGGCTCGATCCGGGCCGCCTGGAGCAGGCTTCCGACCGCGGGCTGTGCGGCGATGCCTTTGCCCGCGCGCCTGAAACCGCGGCGCTGCCGGAGGCCCCTCCCCCGCCGCTGGTCACACCGTCACGCAAGCCGAAAGCGCCGGACCACCGTGTCCGCAGCAGCGGCCGCAGCGTCGGCGGCCCGGAACGCCACAGCATGGCCAGTTCGCCCGCACGGGTGTCGCGCGGCGGCGACGGCGATTTCTTCAGCAATTTCCAGCGGGATTTCCGGTCCCTGACCAACCTGCTGGGCGGCGGCAGCCCGCCGCCGCGCCGCGGCGACGACAGCCCTGCCTCCCACACATCGCACAACCACTGAACGCCGGCTTTACGGGCTGAACCAGCCGGCTTTACCGGCGGCCATCTTCGGTGTCCGCCCCGATGTCCTCCGCCTCCACGTCGATGGTGACGCCGGTACGGCCGGACCGGACATGGTCGTCGTGCTCCGGGTCGATGCCATGGTCGCGCCGCAGCTCGTCGCGGATTTCCGCCATGCGGACGCGCAGCCGGGCATAGTCGGCCAGCAGCTGCCGGCGCCGGTCGTTCGGCGTCACGTCCTTCGGCGGGCGCAACGAGCGCTTGAAGTCGATCAGCTGGCGGCGGGTCACGTCGGGACGGATCAGCCCCTGCGCCTTCGCCCGCTCCAGCTCGTCCGGCGTCATGGTGACGATCTGGTAGGCGACGCTTTCCGCCCCCGGCAGCACGTCCAGCGACAACCGGCCGGTGTCCACCGCCTCCGCCACCGCGCGGAAGCGGAAGGCGGTCTCGACCGAGAACGGCATGTCGCTCTCGATCATCGCCTCGAAGTCGCCATGCGGCAGGATTTCCTTGGCGCGGTTCAGGTACCGGCCGATCGACAGGAACTCCTTGCGGCTGCGGTTCCAGTGATAGCGGATTTCCTGGGCGAATTCCTGCCGGGTGTGGCAGGGCACGATGGCGTCGCTGATGTCGGACGCCCGGCGGTCCGCCTTCGACGGCGCCACGGCAGATCCTGACCGCACAGGGGTAGACACTACCTCCGGCTTGGCATCGGGCGGCGGGGCGGCCTTGCCCTGCTCCGCCACCTTCTTCATGAAGGACTTCACATTGGCCATAATCAGATCCCCCGGGTTCAGATCCCCAGCTCGTGCCGGATGAAGTACCAGGCGCCAAGGCATTCGTCGGCGCCGTTGACGGCACCCACATCGACGATGGAGCAGCCGACATCGTCGACGCGGTGCATGTCCTCGATGTCCGGCACCTCGTGCGGCACCAGCCGGCCGACCCGCCCCAGCTCCAGCTTCGCTTCGCGCAAGCTGACCGACCGGCGCTTGACCCGGTTCAGCAGGAAGGCGGCGGGGCGGCCATAGTCGCGCAGGAACTCCATCCAGGGGATGACGCTCATCTTGTCGAAGCGCCCCACCCCGGTCGGCACCAGCACCAGGTCGGCGCGGCGCAGCAGGATCTTGGTCGCCTCCGGATACAGTTCCACCGACGGCGGCGTGTCGACGAAGACCACGTCGTAGCGGCCGGGATCGATCTGGGCCAGCGCCGCCTCGATGTCGTCCAGTGTCCCTTCGTAATGGTCGATGGACGCCACATCGTGCGGACGGCGCAACTCGTGCCACTGGCCCAGCGTGCGCTGCGGGTCGAAATCCAGCGTCGCCACCCGCATGCCGTCCTTGGCCGCGGCCACGGCGGTGTTCTTGCAACTGGTGGTCTTGCCGGTCCCGCCCTTCGGCGCACTGTACACCACCCAGCGCGCGGGCAGCGGCGCCGCCTTATTTACCGTTCCATCGGCGCCCTGGGCTGCCGACCTGCCGGTTGATTTACCTGTGGATTTGCCCGCGGATTTCCTTGTGGCGACGGCGGTCGGATCGGCCATCTGTTCCCCCTGCATCGCGTGCCAGTCGTCTGATGGTCTTCTTCTTAGCGGATCGTCCCGGTCCCCGAAAGGGCAAAGGCAGCACCTGCGCCATGGAAATAGGCGCTTTCTGTACCGGAAAAGCCGTTACCGGTAACGCCTCACCGTGATTTCCGTTACCGGTAACGCTTCTCTTGCCCTCGGTCCAACCGCCTCTGTTGCCGGCACGAAACATTCCGTCACCACTTTCGGGATTTCCGTACCCGCGCCCCGTCGCTAAAATGTTTCGCATTCCAGGGTTTTGAACAGCGTATTGCCTTCCCGCAAGAGTCGGCGGCGGCAATGGGGGTTGGGTCGGTGATGCGGGGATCGGGGCAGAAGGCGGTTGGCACGGGGGCGGTTGGCAAGACGGCGGTCCGACGGGACGGCGCACGGCGCCGGGCGGCCTTGCGCCGCAGCACGGCATTGGCCGGGGCGGCGCGCCTGGCGATCCTGACCGCTTTCCTCGCCCTGCCCCTCCCCGCACTCGCCAACCCCGAAGGCGGCGTGGTCACCGACGGTGCGGCCGCCATCCAGTCCACCGCCCCCGGCCGGCTCGACATCATCCAGTCGACGCCCAGGGCGGTGATCGACTGGCAGCGCTTCGGCATCCGCGACGGCGAGCACACGAATTTCCAGCAGCCTGACGCCTCGGCGATCACGCTGAACCGCGTCACCGGCTCCGATCCGTCGGCGATCATGGGTCGGCTGACCGCGAATGGGCAGGTCTGGCTGGTCAACCCCAACGGCATCCTGTTCGGCCCGAACGCCCGGGTCGATGTCGGCGGGCTGGTCGCCACCACCCACGACATCCGCAATGCAGACTTCATGGCCGGCCGTCATAACTTCGAGGGCCGCGCCGGCTCCACCGCGACGGTGGAGAACGAGGGTACGATCACCGTCGCCCAGGCCGGACTGGCGGCCCTGGTCGCCCCCGGCGTCGCCAACCGCGGCACCATCCAGGCCCGCATGGGCGAGGTGACGCTGGCCTCGGGCCGCCGCTTCGTCGTCGACCTGTTCGGCGACCAGAAGATCAACATCGCGGTGGACGCCAAAACCGACGCCCGTCCCGTCGGCGCCGACGGCAAGCCGGTGGAGGCGCTGGTCAGCAACAGCGGCAGGATCTTCGCCGACGGCGGCCGGGTGCAGATGACGGCCAGCGCCGCCAAGGGGCTGATGGACCGCGTCGTCAACATGTCCGGCACAATCCAGGCCCGCCGGGTGGAGCAGCAGGGCGGCGACATCGTCCTGCTGGGCGACGGCGGCGAGGTCGAGGTGTCCGGCAGCCTCGACGCCGGCGGCAGCGGCCCCGGCGGGCATGGCGGCTCCGTCACCGTGTCGGGCAACCGCACGGCGCTGACCGGCACCGCCCGCGTCACCGCCTCCGGTCCCGCCGGGGGCGGGGAGGTGCTGATCGGCGGCGACGTGCAGGGCGGCAAGGCGTCGGCCGCCACGCTGGCTGGCTACAACATCCGCCCGGCGCGCAAGCCGGTGCCCCCCTCCACTGAGACCGTCGTGGCGCAGGGGGCAAGCATCGCCGCCGACGCTACCGACAGCGGCAAGGGCGGCAAGGTCGTGGTGTGGGCCGACGGCAGCACCCGCTTCGACGGCGCCGTGTCCGCTCGCGGCGGTACGGCTGGCGGCAGCGGCGGCTTCGTCGAAACGTCGGGCAAGCTGTCGCTGCATGTGCGCGGCAGCGTCGATGCCGGGGCAAGGGCAGGGCAGGGGGCAGGGCAGGGGACAGGAACAGTCGCCGGTGGCTTCTGGCTGCTCGACCCGACCGACGTCACGGTTTCGGCGACCGGCGGCACCATCACCGCCGATACCATCCAGGCCTCGCTGAACGGCGGCACCAGCGTCACGCTGCAAACCGATGCGTCGGGGACCGATGCCGGCGACATCACCATCGATCAGGCGATCACGAAGACGGCCGGCGGCGATGCCTCGCTGACGCTGAAGGCCCACCGCAACATCGTCGTCAACCAGAGCATCGTGTCCAGCGCAGGCGCGCTCACCCTCACCCTTAACGCCGCGACCGGCAGCGGCAACGGCATTGTCCGCACAGCGGCGACATCTGGCACGGCGCCCATCACCATCACCACCAACGGCGGCAATTTCATCGTCGGCGGCGGCTCCAACCCGTCGATGAAGCCCGCCGCCGGCATAAACGGCGATTATACGCCAAGCTCCGACCGGGTCGGCGTCGAGTTCCACGACACCGTCGTCTCGACCGGCTCCGGCTCCATCCTGATCAACGGCGCCGGTGGCGAAAACAACGGCAGCGGCAACCACGGCATCGCGCTGTATGACAGCCGCCTGACGACCGGGACCGGTTCCATCACGCTGAACGGCGAAGGCGGCAACGGCATGTATTACGGCGACAATGTCGGCGTGCTGCTGTCCTCCTCAGCGCTCCAGACCGAAGGGGGCGCCGTTTCCATCACCGGCACCGAGGGGCATGGCGAGAGCTCCTATGGCAACGATGCTGTCCGCGTTACCGATTCCTCCTCCATCGCCGTGCTCGGCAACGGGGCCATCGGCATCAGGGGCGGCGCCAATTCCGGCCGCGACATCGTGCTGAGCGGCGCCGTGCTCCGCACCCACAACGCCCCCGTCACCGTCGAGTCGGGCGGCGACCTTCTGCTGGATTACGGCACCAGCCTGACCTCCGACGGCGCGGTGACGCTCAGGGCCGCTTACGGCCTGTCCCTGATGGACAGCCACATCATCGCCGACGACCGGCCGGTCACGCTGAACAGCAACCGCAGCGGCAATGGCGGCTCCATCCGCCTGGGCACCAGCAGCATCGCGACCGCGGGCGGCGACATCATCCTGGGCGGCGGCAGCGATCCGGCGAGCATGGCGGCCAGGGCCGACTATGGCGACTGGGCCGGCGTGTCGATCGCCAACAGTTCCCTCTTCACCGACAGCGGCACGATTTCGATCCGCGGCGAGGGCGAAGGGTACAGCAACGACACCCACGGCGTCCTGATCAACGGCAATTCGACCGTCGGCTCCGCCACCGGCAAGATCGCCATCCATGGCAAGACGACATCCCAGTACGATACCCGGAATGCCGGCGTTCTGATCGAAAGCAATGACCAGGGCGGGCCGACACTCGTTGCCGGTTCCACCGCCGCCGACGCCGTCCTGATCGACGGCGATGCCAGCGAAGCGAACTCCATCGAGTCCTGGGGTGTCATGCTCCAGGGCAGTGTAGGGGTCCTGTCGTCCGGCGGCGTCTCCATCAGGGGCAAGGCCGGTGCGTCGTCCGCCGATTTCGAGATCGCCGGCATCGGGCTGGACGCCGAAAACAACGGCAACATCCAGATCGTGGCCGCCGCGGGAGAGGTGTTGCTGCAGGGCACTGCCGGAACCCCCGGCCCCCACGGGACCGCCTCGCCCCTGTACAGGTATGGCAATGTGACGGTCAGCAGCACGCCTGCCCCGCCGCCACCCCCGCCACCGCCACCGCCACCGCCACCGCCACCGCCTCCGCCTCCTCCTCCGCCCGCTCCGCCGCCGCCCCCTCCGGTGACACCGCCGGTGACGGAGCCGACGACGCCGACGACGCCGACCACACCCACAACGCCCACCAGCCCGCCCACCGACACTGAAAGCGGTGGCGGGACCGGCACGCCGACCACCAGCACGCCGACGACAACCACCCCGTCCACCGGGACGGACACGTCCGGAACCGGCACCACGGGCACAGGGACGACGGACACCGCGTCGTCGGGGACCGGTACGACCACGACGCCGACCACGACCACCACGACCACCACGACGACCGGCAGCCAGTCCGCCGCGTCCGCCTCTGGCTCCGTGCAGACGGTGCTGCAAACGGTGGCGCAGATCGCCGCGAACCCGACAACAACCAGCACCGGCACGACCAGCACCAGCACGACCAGCACCACTGCGGCCGGCAGCAGCGCCACGCCCCGCAGCAGCACCGGCACCACGACCGGCGCGACCACGCCGCAGACCCTGCTGGCGACGCTGGAGCAGAGCACCCCCACCCAGACCGCGGCAAACCAGCCCGCGGAAGGGCAGGGCACCCAGTCGGCCGGCGGCAGTTCCGCCTCCAACAGTGCCCCGTCCAACGGCTCCCCGGCCTCACCGCCTCCACCGCCGCCGGCTCCGGCGACGGTCGTGCTGGCCTCGGGCCGCTCCGTCTCCTTCACAGCGGACGCGGCGGCGGCCTATTCCTCCGGCGCCACCCTGTCGCAGCCGGGGCCGCAGCTCCTGGCCTCGCCGCAGGTGCAGGCGGCGGCCGGCAGCCTCATCCAGGCGGCCGGCAACGGCGGCATGGTCCAGGCGGTGACAACGCTGGCGACCGGCGGCCTGTCGCTGGCCGAACAGCGCGCGGTGCTGGCCAGCGTTCCGGTGGCCTCCCTGATCGGCGGGCTGACCGCCAGCAACGACCCGGTGGCGGTGCGTGTCGGCGGCATTCTCCAGAACAGCGCGGCGGGCCAGCCCGGCGGCTACGCCCAGGTGCGCGCCGCGGCGGCGCAGGCCAGCCTTCCGCCCCAGGTCGCCCGCACCTACCTTGCCATGGTGCAGCGGGTCGAGCGCGAACAGCGCACCCAGGCCTTCTCCGGCGCGCTGCGCCAGCTGGTGGCGAACCCGGCGGCGGCGGACATGCTCGTCCGTCCGTCCGCCGCATCGGCCCTGCCCAGCCTGCGGCAGGCGCAGGGCGGCCGCACCCGCGGCGGCACCATGACGCTCCGCGGCGTCGTCGCCGACAGCGCCAACCTGGCCGAAGCGCGGGTGAACGGCCGCTGGGTCTTCATCGACGAACAGGGCCAGTTCCGCACCAGCATCCCGGTGGAGCCGGGGGCGAAGGAAGCCACCCTGACCATGACCGACGAGACCGGCAAGACGACGGAGCAGCGCATCGCCATCGACGGCGCCGCCTCCGCCCCCGACCCGGCGGCCCCACCGAAGCCGCGCAAGATCGCCCTGATGATCGCCGTCGACAGCTACCGCGACGGCGCCATCCCGGCCCTATCCACGCCCGACGCCGACATCAAGGCGGTGGGCAAGGCGCTGAACGACCAGCTCGGCTACGAGACGCGGGTGCTGCGCAACCCGACCAAGGCACAGATCGGCGAGGCGCTGCGCAAGCTCGGCCGCGAGGTCGGCGAGCAGGATCAGGTGATGGTCTATTACGCCGGCCACGGCTATGAACTGGCCGAGACCGGTACCGGCTACTGGCTGCCGGCCGATGCGGAGACGACCAGCGCGCGCAACTGGGTGTCGAACAATGACATCGGCCGCTTCCTCAGCCGCATGCCGGCCAAGCATGTGATGGTGGTGTCCGACAGCTGCTATTCCGGCGCCTTCACCAAGGAGCAGAAGGTCGATGCCAGCCGCCTCGCCAGCGGCGCGGACATCCGGCAGCGCCGCTCGGTCATGGCCCTGTCGTCGGGCGGCGACGAGCCGGTCGCCGACGGCGAGGTGAACTCGCCCTTCGCGGTGGCGCTGAAGAAGCGGGTGCTTGGCCTGCCGAAGGACAGCAGCGGCTACGCCCTCTATCAGGAGGTCCGCCAGGACGTGACCAGCGAGGCGCCGCAGACCCCGCAATATGGTGTGATCCGCACCGCCGGCTATGACGAGGGCGGCGACTTCCTGCTGGACCTGCCCGACCGCCCGATGAACTGAGGGGAGGGGGCTGCAGCGGCACCCCCATTTTCCCCTGGCGCATAGTTTCAAAAGAAACTATATCAGCGGCAAATGGTCGCGCCCGGCGCCTGTCGCCGGCGCTCCTCGCAGAAGGGAGCTGCCCGCATGACGTCCTCCGCATTCACCTACCGGTCCGGCTTCGGCAACGAATTCGCAACCGAGGCGTTGCCCGGCGCCTTGCCGGTCGGCCGCAACTCGCCGCAGCGCCCGCCTTACGGCCTCTATGCCGAACAGATCAGCGGCACCGCCTTCACGGCACCCCGCGCCCACAACCGGCGGTCCTGGCTCTACCGCATCCGCCCGGCGGTGGTGCACGAGCCCTTCCGTCCGCTGGAGCCCGGCCGCCTGACCAACCGCTTCGACGAGGTGCCGGCCCCGCCGACCCAGCTGCGCTGGAACCCGCCGCCGATGCCGGACGCGCCCACCGACTTCATCGCCGGCCTCACCACCATGGGCGGCAATGGCGGGCCGCAGGCGCAGACCGGCTGCGGCATCCATCTCTACATCGCCAACCGGTCGATGGAGGGCCGCTTCTTCTACGACGCCGACGGCGAACTGCTGATCGTGCCGCAGCAGGGCCGCCTGCGCCTGTTCACCGAGCTTGGCGTGCTGGAGGTCGAGCCGCAGGAGATCGCGCTGATCCCCCGCGGCATCCGCTTCCGTGTGGAGTTGCTCGACGGCACCGCGCGCGGCTATGTCTGCGAGAATTTCGGCGCCCCCTTCCGCCTGCCGGACCTCGGCCCCATCGGCTCCAACGGCCTTGCCAACCCGCGCGACTTCCTGACGCCCGACGCCTGGTACGAGGATGTCGACGGGGACTTCGAGCTGGTGGCGAAGTTCGACGGCGCCCTGTGGCGTGCGCGCATCGACCATTCGCCGCTGGACGTGGTGGCGTGGCACGGCAACCACGCGCCCTGCAAATACGACCTGCGCCGCTTCAACACCATCGGCTCGATCGGCTTCGACCATCCCGACCCGTCGATCTTCCTGGTGCTGCACTCGCCCAGCGACACCCCCGGCGTCGACAGCATCGACTTCGTCATCTTCCCGCCGCGCTGGCTGGTGCAGGAGGACACCTTCCG
>Ga0206117_101025_pt1 | contig 17624 bp, 13 predicted proteins | sample 3A5Ametagenome_FD_177997 | JGI IMG/M metagenome (GOLD analysis project Ga0206117, IMG submission 177997) | Enriched microbial communities from leaf-cutter ant dump, University of Wisconsin, Madison, United States - 3A5A | ecosystem: Environmental > Terrestrial > Nest > Insects nest > Nest dump... | reverse complement strand
ACCACCGGTGAAACTACCGTCCAGCAGTTTGGCGCCGTTGAAGCTGGTGGTTTTGGCCACACGATCGACTTCGTCGCGCAGTTGTGCCAGCTCGGCCTGGAGGGCTTCGCGGTCGGACTTGCTGTTGGTGGCATTGCCGGACTGCACGGCCAGCTCACGCATGCGTTGCAGCATGTCGCCGACCTTGCCCAGGGCACCTTCGGCGGTTTGTGCCAGCGAGATACCGTCGTTCGCATTACGGGAGGCCACAGCCAGACCACGTACCTGGGTGCTCATGCGCTCGGCGATGGCCAAGCCTGCCGCATCGTCCTTGGCGCTATTGACGCGCAGGCCGGAAGACAGACGTTGCATGGAGACACCCAAGGAGCTGCCCGACAGGCTCAGATTGCGCTGGGCGTTGATGGAGACTACGTTGGTATTGATGGACATGGCCATGATGCGATTCCTTTAAACGGACGGTGTTTGAACAATGCTTTGCTTGTCGCAGCCGGTCTGCCTGGCCTCTGTGGGCCGTTGCGGCGTGTGGTGCCTGCTGCGTACAGATGAGTTATCGGGGCACGACGGGGAATCTTTAGGACTTTTTATGAAACCGGCGAAAAACCCTTTTCCAACAACCGCAATAAGCTCTACTTTCAGAAGCAAAACGCCCTGCACAAAGCCCACAAAACGGGAAGAAAGGCTGCAAACCCCGCGCTTATCGGTGCAATAGCCCCAGGGCAAGAAGGGAAGAATCCACTCCATCGCTCCTGTTGCCTGCCCGCTTATCGGTGCCCATGGTTTCTAGGCGACGCGAAGCAACTCGCATCCTCCTTTCTTGCCTAACTGAAGGAATCACAGCAATGGCCGCAACTATCAACACGAACATCGCCTCGATCAACGCGCAGCGCAACCTGACGCTGTCGGGGCAGTCCTTGAACACCACCATGCAGCGCCTGTCCTCCGGCCTGCGCGTCAATAGCGCCAAGGACGACGCCGCCGGCCTGGCCATTGCCGAGCGCATGAACACCCAGGTCAAGGGCCTGACGGTGGCCTCGCGCAACGCCAACGACGGCATTTCGCTGGCGCAAACCGCCGAAGGCGCCCTGGGCAAAATCGGCGACATGCTGCAACGCATGCGCGAACTGGCCGTGCAAGCCGGCAATGCCACCAACAGCAAGAGCGACCGCGAAGCGCTGCAACTGGAAGTCAAGCAGATGGCCGACGAAGTAGACCGCGTGGCCAAGCAAACCAACTTCAACGGCCAGAAGGTGCTGGACGGCAGCTTTGCCGGTGCCGTGTTCCAGGTGGGCGCAAACTCCGGCGACAACATCACCCTGGGTGCGCTGGTGGATACACGCGCCTCGCAGATTTCTTCGGTGTCGTATGCCAAGGCCGAGGAAGGCCCGATTGATACCGCCACTCCGATTGCGGCAGGCGCCCCCCTTGAAAGTTTCACGGCCCCGGCCATTGGCCTGCAGATCACTGTAGGCACCGGCAATCCGGTCAAACTGGCATCCCCGATTCCCGCAGCAGACAGCCCACAAGAGCGCCTGGGCCAGATCGTGGAAGCGATCAACAACAAAAGCTCGGACACCGGCGTGACGGCCTACCTGACCAAAGTGGAGGGTTCCGAGGAATACAACATCGAGATTCTGTCCAGCAAGCTCGACACGGATGGCAACCCGGAGAAGGTCGTGTTCGACACCGATACCGCCGTCACCGGCAGCACCCCGTTCGATGCCGCATTCACCGGGCTGGATGGCACCGCCATCAACACCACCCTGGCCGGCGGCGCTGGCCTGCCCACGAACACCACCGGCTCCATCAGCAATGCACGCGGTATTGAAGATGTGGACGTCTCCACCCAGGCAGGCGCATGGGTAGCCTTGCAAAAAATCGATAGCGCCATCGACCAGGTCAACAGCGCCCGTGCCACCCTGGGCGCCATCCAGACGCGCTTTGAAACCGCCGTGAACAATATCGACATCCAGGTTGAGAACCTCTCTGCCGCCCGGGGCCGGATTGTGGACACCGACTTTGCCAAGGAAACCGCCAACCTCAGCCGCACCCAGATCCTGCAGCAAGCCGGTACTGCCATGGTGGCCCAGGCCAACCAAATCCCGCAAAGCGTGCTGCAGTTGCTGCAAGGGTAAGCCCCCCAGACCAAGGCCCGAAACGGGCCTTTGCTCTTAAAAAATTAGCTGCCACCGCTAGTTATTACTGGTTTTTATATATATTTTTATCTAAAAACCAAACAATAAAAGCGGTAGCAGCTATTTTTTTATTCTCTCCCCCGGGCAATGCACAACATAAGAAGATTGAAGCCACAAGACCAATGCAACAAAAGACAAGAGTACTCATCTTCCCGGGAGAAGCCGAAAACGCATTCGAGCTGTACCACGCACTGCGCTTTTCCACGCGCTTTGAGATCTGGGGCGCATCCAGCAGCCCTGGCTACGGCAATTTGCTATTTGAGAACTACTGCGACAGCATTCCAAAAATCAGGGAGGCGGGCTTCCTGGCCGCCTTCAAGCAGTTCATCCAGGCCAACGGCATCCAGTTCATCATCCCTACCCATGATGATGTAGCCCTGTACCTCGCAGAACACCAGCAAGACATTGCAGCCACCTTGATCGGCTCCAGCGCAGAATGCGCCCGGCTCTGCCGGGAAAAAAACCGGCTCTACGCCGCCTTGGCAGATCACGATTTCTGCCCCACCACCTACCTCCGCCCCGAAGATGTGCAGCATTGGCCCGTATTCATCAAACCCAACCAGGGCCAGGGCGGTGTCGGTGGCGCACGCGCCGATGACCTGGCTGCCTTGCAGCGCCTCTGGCACAACACCACTGACCCGGTAATCTGTGAGTACCTGCCGGGCGAAGAACTCACCATCGACTGTTTTACCGACCGGCACGGCACACTGCTTTTTATCGGCCCCCGCACCCGCGACATCGTGAAAATGGGCATTGCCTTCGTCTCGCGCACCGTGGCGGTCGATACAGACATGCAGCGCATTGCCGCCGCATTGAATGCCACCATCCGGCCCCGTGGCCTCTGGTTCTTCCAAGTCAAGCGCAGCCAGGAGGGCCACCTCAAACTGCTTGAAGCCTCCTGCCGCGCAGCCAGCGGCATGAGCGTTTACCGCCAACTGGGGGTGAACCTGCCCCTGCTGGCCGCCTACGACGCCATCGGCATGGATGTCAGCATCCTGAAGAACGACCTGCCGCTCACCATGCGCCGCAGGCTGCACAGCAGCTACACCATCCCGCACACTTTCGATGCCGTCTATGTGGACTACGACGACACCCTGATCGTCGATGGCAAAGTCAATGCCCAGCTCATGCAATTCCTCTACACCTGCAAAAATCAGGGTAAACACTTGTTTTTATTGACCCGGCACCCTGGAGACCTATTGCTGGACATGCAAAAATTCTGCATTCCAGAACAAATTTTTACAGAAATCCACCACCTGAGAACCGCAGAGAAAAAATCTGAATTCATTCAGAAAAAAAGCGCCATCTTCATCGACAACCTATTTACCGAGCGTGCAGACGTTCTGAACACCGCGGGCATTCCCGTTTTTGATGTCGATGCAGTAGAGGGATTGCTGTAATCCATTCTGCAATACCCCGTTCAAACTCCACACCACGTTGAATCCATTTTCAAGGCAAGCACCATGTTATTTTGCAACCGCCCTTACGACCACATGCACATCACCTACGGCGGAAAAACCTCCGCATGTTCATGGGCATCGAAACGGCTGATCGGCAATCTTTCCGAGCAATCCGTGACCGAAATCTATGAAAGCCCGGATGCAGAAGCATTGCGTGAATCCATCGAAGACCAGAGCTTTCGCTATTGTGACAAAGTATCCTGCCCCTACCTGAGCAACAACAGTCTGCCCGACCTGACGCCCCAGCAATTCAAAAAAGAAAAAGAAAAGCGTCTGGCCAATGGCCCGACCAATTTCAACATCGCCTACGACTACACCTGCAACCACGCCTGCCCAAGCTGCCGCAACGGGCTTTTTGTCACCGACCCGAATTATCGGAAAATGATGAAAACGCTGGAGCAAAACCTCCTGCCCCATTTAGGCAATGCCCAATACATTGAAGCTTGCGGCAATGGCGACATTTTCTCCAGCAAGTACATGATGGACTTGCTGAACAGAGTCAAGCCCGATGATAAAAATTGCTTGATCGAGCTGGAAACCAACGGGGTGCTGGTCAAGAGGAATTGGGACAAAGTAGCCCACCTGGAAGAATACAAGCTGCGTGTCATCGTCACCCCCAATAGCTTTGAGCGGGAAACCTACAAAATTCTTAGCGGTGGTTTTGATAACCTGTCGCAAACCATGGAAAGTCTCGATTTCCTTGCCCACCTGCGGCAAGAAAAAAAGATCAAAGAATTTATCATCACCATGGTGATGCAAAAAGAAAACTTCCGCGAAGTACCCTCTTTTATCCAAACCTGTCTGGAGCGCTTCCAGGCCGACAAAATACAACTGCGCCCCTTGCTGCCCTGGTTCCACCTGCATCACGACCTGAATTTCCAGCTCAAAGACCTAACCAACCCCAAGCACCCGGACTATAAAGAGTTCGTCGAAGTCATGAAGCACCCGCTATGCACCCACCCCAAAGTGCTGCACTGGAGTGGCAACAATTATTAAGCCAATATATTGAGGATTGCCATGAAGCTGGCTATCATGCAACCTTACTTCTTCCCCTATATTGGCTATTACCAACTAGTCAATTCGGTGGATGAATTCGTATTCTTTGACGACGTTAATTTCATCAAAAAAGGATACATTCACCGGAACACTATTTGCAGCCAGCAAGCGCCCCTCAACTTCACCCTTCCTGTTGAAAATATCAGCCAGAACAGAAAGATAAATGAGCATTTTTATGTCAAGAATTTTGAAAAATTCAAGAACTCCATTTATCTCTCCTACAAGAAAACTCCTTTTTTCGCTGAAATATTCAACCTGATAGAGAACATTCTCTCCACAGACAACCTCAACGTTGCGGAGTTGAATTCAAAAACAATCACCTCCGTTTTTGAATATTTAGACATCCAGAAAAAATTCTCCTTTGCCTCCACCCTATCCATTCCAAAAGAAGAAAAGGGACAGAATAGAATAATATCTATTTGCAAAAAAAAATCCTGCTCTACCTACCACAATCCTATCGGGGCAAAAGATTTGGATTTATATGATTCACTATATTTTTCAAAAAACAATATTGAACTAAGATTCATCAAAAAAAATATCATTCACACTCATTTAAAAAATAATAATTTCTCCATGATCGATATACTAACCAACAATCATCCAGATGAAATCAAAGCGTGTCTTAGCGAATATAAATTAGTATCATAAAAAACCATCGAATAAATCAATCCTCATGCCAATTTTTCAAAATATTCTTCGCAACGCACATTATCAAAAAATTGAGGAAAAAAGATTGAAATATCTTTTTCAATCTCAATTTAATAATAGAAGTCTGCTTGACATAGGCTGTGGTCAAGGAAGGCACCTGGAGCTTTTACGCCCATATTGCTCGAAGATTAGTGGCATTGATATAAATCCAGAGCAGATTCAAGCATTGAAGAATAAGGGGTTTGACGTTTTCCTGCCCAATGAATTACCAGACGAAAAATACGACATTCTTTTGATGTCACATGTCGTTGAACACCTTTCCACTACAGACCTCATTGGATTCATAGAAAATTATTTACCATTATTGAAAGAGGATGGACATTTAATTATTCTAACGCCTATACCAGGAATTCGTTTTTGGTATGATTACACACATGTGCGCCCCTATACTCCACAAAGTTTTGGAATGTTGTTTGGAATAATAAATGCACCCGCCGAATTTTCCACAACAATAAAGATGCAACTGGATGATATTTATTTTTTCAAAGACAGTTGGCGCATCAGAAATAATCGATCATATTTTATACTCCCCAATAAAAAAACCAATATTTCAACAAAGATCACCCAAAAGCTTATAGCATTTGTTAATATCCTTGGTGCTGGATTGCATATAGCATCAAATGGCTATTTTGGCGCTCTTGCAAGTTGGATGGGAATCTATAAAAAGAAAAATTAAATACCCGTTGAAGCAAAAATATACCTTCATTCAAGATCATGAAAAATCATTCTGTTTTTTTATTAGCACCACTTTCCCGCTCCGGCTTAATATTTGCAGATCATTTTATTAAAAATAATTACAATGTGATTGCAGCCATTGATGATAAATCGTCATCGGATGAAATATTCAGTGTGCCTCGATGGACAAGCAATAATTTTCTAGAAAAAGCAAAACATTACCCTTCAGCCATTGCAATTGATTTCTCAACCAGAAGCTCAACAAAGCGCTGGGCCACAGAGCTTTGCAATCGAGCGGGTATTAAAAAAGTCGATTTTTATAAAGCAATGGTCAATTGCAAATTGGCACCATACGCCCCCATCACTCCGGTTGCAAACTATTCCCCCTGGCTGGAAGATACTGATTTTCAGTTTGTTTTTCAGGAAATTGCTGATTCAACACTGGTAGATCATCTTCGCCTATGGGAACTTTGGACGCTGGTAGAGCAAACTCGTCATATCCCTGGGGACATACTAGAAATTGGTGTTTGGCGTGGTGGAACCGGCGCTCTTATGGCATGGAAGTTGCAGCAGCAAAAACAACAGAGCAATATTTATCTTTGCGATACTTTTACAGGTGTTGTCAAAGCGGGGCCGTTTGATTCTTGCTATACCGGTGGAGAACATGCAGATACATCACGGAGGCATGTTGAAAACTTGCTCTCCAGGCTTACATCCTCTCAAAACAACATCCATATAGTGGAAGGAATTTTTCCAGAGGAAACAGGCGAAATTGTCAAAGACAATAATTTTCGCTTGATTCATATTGACGTTGATACCTATCAATCGGCACAAGATATTCTTGACTTTATATGGCCCAAGATTTCACCGGGAGGAATCGTTGTTTACGATGATTATGGATTCGATTGCTGCTCAGGCATTACTAAACATGTGAATGATTTAAAAAATAGACAGGATATGACAATCGTTCACAACTTAAATGGACATGCTTTGTTAATTAAAAGGTAAAAATGGAAAATAAAACTCCACTTTTAAGTATCGTCATGATAACTTACAACCATGCTCCTTATATTAAGGAGGCCATGGAAAGTTGCTTATCTCAAGAAACGTCTTTTCCTTTTGAGTTGATCGTTTGTGACGATGCTTCCACTGATGGCACCACAGAAATTGTAAGTCAATATGCGGAAAAACATGATAATTTAGTTTTTCTCCCTCAACCCGTCAATGGCAGAGGGGCCAATAATTTCATGGATGGGTTGCGCCAGGTTCGCAGCAAATATATTGCATTCTGCGAAGGGGATGATTATTGGATTTCACCCCATAAATTAGAAAGGCAAGTGCGTTTTTTAGAGGAAAATCCCGATTTTTCTGTTTCATGCCATAAGGTTGAATTGAAATTTGAGAATAGGCCAGGAGATGAAAAGAAGCAATACATATATAAAGATTGCTCCGCCGATGATGAACGCATCCGCCAGGGTATTTTTTATGCAGATGAAGCCGTTGCAAACTACTATTTCCAAACCAGCTCATATGTATTTCGGTGGCGCTTCAGGGATGGGTTACCACACTGGTTCCGTAAATGGATGTTGTACGACCACGCCCTCTTCATGCTACACGCAGTAGAAGGAAAAATAAAATACTTCGACGAAGCCATGAGCGTCTGGCGCCGCAACGAAACAGGCTATTCTTGGTTGCAAAATATAGACAAAGGAATTTTCTTTCAAAAAGAGGGATATGGCTGGATACGTTTCTATCAAGAAATGGATAAATTCTTTTCTGGAAGATTTCATCTACAAATCAGAGAGCGCATCTTATTAGCTTTGCGCAATATGGTTGAAAACTGTCTTGAAACGGGAAATATTGCACGCATCAAGAAAATTGCGGAAGATCATCAAGAGTGGTTCCTGAAATTAGTGAAAGACAATGCCAGCTTATTTGAGGCAGTCAAGCTCGCATTACCGGAGAAAATTACACACACTCCACCTTGGACAGGGAAACCAGAAGAAAAAACTGAGGAACCTCAAAAGGTCATCGGCGGGGTCATGGAACTTGACCTGCTAAGTATTCCCGAAAACGCAGACAGCATATGGTCGCATTGGACTAAAGAGAAAGAATACGTTTGTTTCGCCAATGCTTTTAGCGCATTGATGGCATGGGTATACCACCGGCGTGTTCGCCGGATTTGGTTGCCCGTAGTTGTTTCTCCAATTTTGGTGGAGGAATTGGATCGCTTATGGATTCCATACTGTTTTTATCCTGTAGGAAAAGATCTAACACCTCCAATAGATTTTATTGCAAGCACCAAACCTGGCGATGCTGTACTAACTCAAGCATATTTTGGTCGCCCGCCGGAAAAAAAATTATGTGAGGCTCTTTCCGAGCGTAAGGATGTGCTTTGGATTGATGATCGCTCTGCATCACTTGAACCGGCGAATAATACAGGAGCAGATGTCGTACTCTACAACCCTGTCGCCGTATTGGGGGTACCAGATGGTGGAGTTCTTGTTGGTGAAGGATTGACTGGTTTGCAACCCAGCCCAGCAGATAAGAGCGGTTTCATTACTATGCGGCGTGAACTGACATTGGAATGCTTCGAGAACCTGTCGAATAGAGCAAACCTGGTGATGCAAAAACAAAAAATAGAAATAGAAAATCCTCTCCCGGGAGGAAATATGAGCCGCCTAACCCTAGGCTTGCTCCAGCGAATCCCGCTCACTGATATAGCTAAACGGCGCCAAATTAATTGGCGCCTACTGCATGAATCATTGAGCCAATGGTCTCTTTGCCCGGAAGAACATGCTATAAATTTCACACCAACAGCTTATCCACTTCTCATCCCAGAAAATATACCTACCGTATTTTTATCAACTGCACTGAAAAAGAAAAATATTCTATGCGGAGGCCTTGCTATGAATCTGAATGAAAAATACAAAGGAACCCTTGGTGAAGAATCAGAATTACTAAAGCGTTTAATTTACCTTCCCTGCGACCATCGTTACGATGCAGGCGATATGCTAACAATAGCTAATGAAATTCTATTGATTTTCTGTGGAAAATCTCATCTCGGCGCTCCAGGAACACGGATTAAAATTTGAATAAATTTTTAAATAGGAAAAAAATAAAAGATATCTCTTCATTGCAAGTATGCCGATATGCGGAACAACTGCTTTGGCAACATGGTTAGGGAATCTCTGCATAAAGCAATTTCAAGCGTGGTGATGCTTGGACAAACACGATGTTCCGCGAACTATCACCTCAAGATGCCCGCGTTCCGCAGGTATCTTGAGTGCAATGAAGTACGTGACAGGAGGCTCATCCAGGCGCTACCACGCTTGGATTCGCTTTATGCAGACCATCCCTAGCTACCAATATTTTAATGTCGAAATCACAGCAGCGAGGTACTGACTGCACTTTTCAATTCGTCATTATTTCAGACACTACCTTATTAAAAAATATTCTCCCGCAGTTCATCGAAATCTATAAATTCAGAACATATACCGAATCTAGGGAATAGCGCCTCAAATTCTTTAATTTCAAAAGCAAAAATTGATCGAATTCTATCGAATCTCACACTAGAAAAATCTGGCTTTCCCTCTCCTATATCAGAACCTTCAAAACTAAATTTCTTAGCTACCGGCTCCGTATCAAAATCGTAATTCAGCACTTTTTTTGTAAAATTCCTACGTAAATCATCATTATTTAAAAGGTGGACACTCACGGGAAAGAGATCATCTGCCGAATATTTTCTTGCCATATTCCGAAGCGCCAACTTGTATCGGCTGCAATCAAGAATAGAATAAAATGGCACTGTGCCATGGGTAAATAAAAATCCTAATTCATAGTCAATACATTCTTCAATGCTTGATTGCATGAATCTTGCTGACTCTTTGATGAAGAAAGGCTCCATGACTTTCCATTGATTCGATGAATATTGATCACTGATACAACGATAATAATAATTATCAAGAAAACCACCCTTTTCGGCCACGCCAAGCTTCAACATCCTATAATTAGACCAAACTCTCTTCCAAGGGTTGCGGAAACAAAGAACTATTCTCGTGGATGTTTCTGGTAAATTGGAAACAAATTTTTCATTCAGCGCATATCCCACACTTGCATCCACACGCCACAAGTTGGGATTTACTGCCGGTTTAATCAAAGTTGAATTGAAGTCACCCCGAGAGAAGATGAATGGCTCTTTCACACCAGGGATTAAATACTCCGCTATTCCCTGGCTTCTCAACCATTGAGCAAGCGCTGTGGTACCGCATTTTGCCATGCCTGCAATGAACAAGAATTTATCCATAATTTCTTTCCTCTCCTTATTTCTAAATAAAATTTAGCAAGAATTATATCACTCTAATCAATACACTAATTATTTCTCCCAAACTATTCTCCCCAGCCTCCACCCTATATTCAGCGTCCAAGGGTGGTTCATAAGGACTGTCGATTCCAGTCATATTTGGTAATTCTCCCCGGCGTGCTTTTTTATACAAACCTTTTGGGTCACGCTGTTCGCAAAGCTCCAACGGTGTATCTACAAACACTTCCACGAAGTTTTCCGCGCCGATCAGTTGGCGTGCCATTTCGCGCTCGGCGCGGAAGGGGCTGATGAAGGCGGTCATGACGATCAAGCCCGCATCCATCATCAGCTTGGCTACTTCGGCAATGCGGCGGATGTTTTCCACGCGATCGGCATCGGTAAAGCCCAGGTCTTTGTTCAAGCCCTGGCGGATGTTGTCGCCATCCAAGATGTAGGTGCGCTTGCCCAGTGCGTGCAACTTCTGCTCCAACGCATTGGCGATGGTGGATTTTCCCGAGCCGGACAGGCCGGTAAACCAGATAACTTTGCCTGGATGGCCATTGAGCCGCTCACGGTCTGGCCGGGTGATGCTCAGGGCTTGGTGATGCACGTTTTGGGCGCGGCGCAGGTTGTGCCGTATTTGACCGCTGGCCACGATGGCATGGCTGAATGTGTCACGCAGGGTGAAGCTGCCCAAAGCGGGCAAATGGGCATAGGTATCAAACACTACGGGCTGACTCAGGGCCAGGTTGCAGACGGCGGTGTCGCCTCGCTCCAGTTGGCGACATGCCTCATGCGCCTGGGTGTCGGCACTGATCCGGTATTTGATGGCGGTAATGGTGGCGATGGCAGATTGATGGGCCAGTTCAAGGTCATAGGCCCGGCCCATCAGCCCTTGGGCATCGCTGCTGGCCCAGCGCAGGGTGGCTTCGAACTGATCGGTCATTTCCAAAGGCTGATCGACATGCGCCAACACATCGGTCTGTGCTGCGGCACAGCCCTCTGCATCCCATACCAGCGTGACAGACTGGACTGCGGCAGCGGCTGGCAGCTCGTCGCCCTGTGCGTTCAGGATGCGCAGCACTTGACCGGTCAGGCCGCTGGTTGTGGCGCGTAACCGCTCTCCCAGGGCAACACGGCCTGCAATGATCTGGCCGCTCCATTGGCCGGTGCCAGTCTCGGCGGATGCAGCCCAACGCCCGGCGAAAACCAGTTTGTCAGCCAATAAGCCAGTGGCAGGGGTAACTGCATGGGCAGGAGTCGTGCTTTCAACTGCGGGGATGTCGGTCATATTGGTTGGCGTTGTTTCAAATTGAAAGAGCGTTTTGCCCCATGCTAGCATCCTGCGCTTCACAAAATCAAACATCTATGCACCACGCAGAAGCTGAACGCCTCCTTCCCGCCCTGCTGTCCGCCGCCCGGCTGGCGGGGCAGGCCATCATGGATATTTACGTCAATGGCCAGCACGATACGCAGTTGAAAGACGATCACAGCCCGGTAACTGCCGCTGATCTGGCTGCGCATGGCGTGCTGGTTCCAGCCCTGGCGAGGTTGCTATCGGATTGCCCGGTTGTTTCCGAGGAGGACGGCGATTCGCAGCGTTACCGCCAGGCGACCGGGCGTTTCTGGCTGATCGACCCACTGGATGGCACAAAAGAATTTCTGGCCCGCAATGGCGAGTTCACGGTGAATATCGCGCTGATCGAGCAGGGCCGCAGCGCCTTGGGTGTGGTCTATGCGCCAGCCATTGGCGGTCTGTATTGGGGCGGCCCCGGCCTGGGAGCATGGCGCGAACAGGCCGGGGCCGTGCAGGCGATTCAGGTGCAGGCTGGCACCCGTTGCCGCGTGGTGGCCAGCAAAAGCCACCTCAATGCAGAAACCCAGGCTTTCATTGATCGGTTGGGCGAGGTGGAGCTGGTGCAGGCCGGTAGCTCGCTCAAGCTATGCCGGGTTGCCGAGGGCGCTGCCGATATCTACCCACGCCTGGCCCCTACTTGCGAGTGGGATACCGCCGCAGCGCAAGCCGTGCTGGAAGGTGCTGAGGGCATGGTACTGGATGAGCTGGGCCAACCCCTGCGCTACGGCAAGCCGGACGTGCTGAACCCCAGTTTTATTGCTGCACGCTGCGCAAGCTTGCTGCCTGCCTGATGGACATCGCCTACGTTGCCGTTGGCGCTTGTACCGGCTTGGCGGTGGGGCTGACGGGCATGGGGGCCGGGGCTTTGATGACCCCTATCCTGCTGCTGTTTTTTGGCGTTCCGCCAACTACGGCAGTCGCTACCGATCTGTGGTTTGCAGCCTTGACCAAACTGGCCAGCGCACATTTGCCGCATACGCGCCAGCACGCAGACTGGCAAATCATCAAAAGACTGTGGTGGGGGAGCTTGCCCGTTGCGCTGCTGACGGTGCTGTTGATTCACCTGGGGGCAAGCTGGGGCAAGGTGCAATGGCTCTCGCAAGCCATTGGGGTAATGGTGCTGTTTACGGCCTTGAGCATGATCATCCGCCCGTGGCTGCGCAGGCCGCAGGTGCCGCCCGCCCTGCAAACCAAGGGGGCGGCACTGCAAGCGCGATTGACGGTCATCGGCGGCGGCGTATTGGGGCTGTGCGTGGCGCTAACCTCGATCGGCGCGGGCACGCTGGGCAGCATGTTGCTGCTGTTCCTTTACCCGCAGCGCATGACACCACACCGCTTGGTGGCGACAGACATCGTCCATGCTATTCCCCTGGCGGCAGTTGCCGGGGTGGGGTATCTCTTTGCAGGCTTGGTGGACGGGGCGATGTTGGCTGCGCTGCTGACGGGATCGATTCCGGCAATCATCGTGGCCAACCTGCTGGCCGGAAAAATTCCAGGACGGGTGCTACAACTGTGCATGGCAGCCGTGCTGCTGGCTGCCGGGGTCAAGATTTTGGGTTGAGTAAAACGGCTCGCTTTATACCGGACGCAGTATCCAGCATGCAATCCGCTGCGCTTCATCCAATACCGCAACGGAGCATCCTTTTGCCAAAAACATCTTGCGCTTGTTGGTGGAAATCTCCCCATCCCCTAAAACCAGCAAGCGCACCAGCAAGTTCATGAGATTGTTGTTCATATCCAGCTCGCGGTTGATAGCGGTATAGACGCGGTCAAAGCGGCGCAGAAAGTGGACTTCTTCATACAAGTCGTGCTGCAAGGCTTCTTGCGCCATTTCCAGGCCAAACTGCACGCAGGGCGTGGCATCCCAATAGCGGTAGATATCGGGGTCACCATCAAAGGTGCAGGCATATTCCATATCCGATACTTTGGCCACTGTCCACAGTTCACGCGCAGGCACGGAAAAAGAGCACAGCGCTTGCAAATACCGGGCTTCATGACGTGCCATAGCAGCAGAAACAGGCAGTACCAAGCCATTGGGCAAGCCTGCGCCACGGCACGCGATTTTGTGGAACAAAAAGCGGGATAAACGGCCATTGCCATCCATGAAGGGGTGGGCAAACACAAAGCCAAAGCTCACCAGCGCACCCAGCACCAGTGGGTGGATGCCGCTGTCTTTCTGGTTGGCCAGTTGCGCCAAGCCTTCCATTAACGGTACCAGATGCTCTGGCGCAGGTGGCACATAAGTCACGCTGCAATCCCGGCGCAGCCAGTTTTGCTCCGTTCGGTATTGCACGGCCTTATCCATCGCTGATTGCACCGTCAGGTTTTGCAGCGCTACCAGATAGTCTTCTGTGAATGCCTCATCTTCGTGTGCCCTGGCCAGCAAGCGGGCAAAAGCTTCCATGCGATTACCGCCGGGCGATTCGCGCTCAATCGCAAAAGAGCTTTCGGTTTCACTCAGATAGGCCCATTGGATGGCACGTTGCACCAAATCCGGCTCCATGCTCTGCACAAAGTCATTGGCCTGGGCCAGGATGTCTTCTGCTAACAAGGCATCTATTTCGGGCGTCCGGCGCACACTGGGGCAATAGGTGGGCGTGCCCAGGCCGTTAAAGTCCACGCGCCAGCGCGTCACCTTGTGCGATGGGCCGGTGAGGAAGAGCGCCGGGTCAAACAATGGCCGGGTTGCCCCCTTGGCTTCCGGCGCTTGCAGTGTTTGTCCATGCGCCAGCTCCCACAGAAAACAAGCTTGTTGCAGGTAACGGCTGCCGCTGGCCTGGGTGAACTGCTGTACCAGAGGGGCAGGTTCAATTTTTTTCAGGGCAAGAATGGCTGCTTGCAAATCCAGCGTTTCATGCTTGAGGGCAAACAGCAGGTGCTCCAGCGGTGGCGCATCGGGCTTGGGAGCTACATGCTCGGGCACTTGCAGGCAATCTGCCAAGCGCAGCATTTTTTGCACGGGGTACACCCGCGCCGGACAACTGGGTTCAAAAGCACCAGTATTCAGAGCATGGCGCAGGTGGGCATAGCCAACGGTTCTGTATATGGGCATAGCAACTGCTCAGAGCAAAAGCAGGATTTTTGCTCCCTATGCAGAAGTTTTTTTGATTTTTGGTGTTTTTTTTTTATTTTTGACACCTTCTGCCTGATTTTTTTTATTTTTTCAGCACTTGCTCCAGCACTGCTGCTATGCGCTGACGCTGCTCCAACGTCATGCCCAGGAAAAAAGGTAGCCCCAGCAAGGTCTGCGCCAGCGCCTGTGCATTGGGCGCATCCAGTGACACGCACCGCTGTTGCAGCACAGCCATGTGCTGCAACAGCGGCTGGTACCAGCGCCGCGTCATGATGCGGGCTTGCTGGCAGGCACGTTCCAGGGCCGCTCGGGCGTGTTCATCCGGCAGCCGCATACAAAGCAGCGTAGGAGCCAGCAGCGGACCACCAGGGCCTTGCGCTTGCCAAGCCAGGCTGTGGTGGCTGATCTGCTGCCACTCTTGCATCAAATCAGCTTGTAGCTGGCGCCTTTTCTGCGCGTGCAGTTCCCATTTTTGTAGTGATACAAGGCCAATTGCCGCATGGTATTCGCTCATCTTGGCATTGCTGCCTAGGCTGGCCAGGGTGCCTGCGGGCAAGCCAGCGGCGGGGTCAAGATTGATGCCGAAGTTGGAAAGCTGGCGCACTTTTGCCGCTAGGCCAGGGCGTGTGGAAACCACCAGCCCGCCCTCGCCTGCCGGCAAGCTTTTGGTGGTGTGCAAGCTGAAAACAAGCGTGCCTTCCGCCCCATTCAGCCATTGGCTGCCGTAGGCGGCTGCCGCATCAATGACAACAGGCACCCCCGTCTCTCGCTCAAACCGCTGCCAGGATTGCATATCATGCGGCATACCAAAGGTGGCAACAGGCAGCACGGCATGAACATCCATCTGCTGACAGGCCGCCTGGGCGATTTCCGGCGTCAACAGCCACGAATGGGCATCCACATCGGCCAGCACAGGTTGGTAGCCTGCACGGATGATCGCCGTAGCCGTAGCCACAAAAGTGAACGCAGGCACCAGCACACGGGCACCGGCTGGCAAATCCAGCGCCTGCAGCACCAGTTCCAAGCCTTGCGTGGCATTGGCTACCGTGGTGAGTTGCTCGCGTGGAACACCCAGACGCAGGGCCAGCTCCCTTTCCAACTCACAAACCAAGGGGCCGAAGTTGGAATAGTGCCGGGCGGTGTGCATACGCTCCAGCCAAGGGAGCAGCTCGTGCGGGCCGGGCATGTCGGGCACCAGCAGCGGCACCCAGCTTTCTTCCTGTGCGGTCATCATGCGGAAGGTTCCATTTCAATGAGCAAAGCACCCAAATCATCCTCAACACTGACCGATTGACGATCGCCGCGCAGATAATTCAGCCACATCAAGCGGAAGGCCCGCTCTAAATCTTCTGTGCGTTTGGAATAATTCATCATGCCTGTACGCCGCATGGCATCACGCTGTACTAGGCGCCGTTTTTTGAGGCGTTCAGGGCTATTCATAAGCAACAGCGCTGCATCGATATAGCCTTGCTCGTTCTTGGCGATTTCCCCGCCAAACCCAAAACTGCGGAGCGTCCGTGCCGTAGCGGCATCAACATCACGCCCAGCATCCATGGTGACAATCAGCATTCCCATCCACAACGCATGAAGGGTTGTCGTCCCCCCGGAGATAGGAGAAGTGTCGAGCATGATGTCGGCAATATGCCCCATTTCCATGAACTGCTTCAGGGGCTGCTGGTGCAATACGGAAACACGATCCAGCGGCATACCGGCGGCCTCTACACGCGGCTGCATATGGGCTTGGGCTGCGTCAGCGTTTTCTTCTTTCACCATGATGATTAAGCGGGCATCTTCGCGCAAATGCAGGATGCGTGCCCAAATCTTCAGCATTTCATCGGTAATCTTGGCAGAACTATTAAGTGAAACCAGGGTTGGATAACCATTGCGGAGCATCGGCGGCTCTTCACACAACGGCGCATACACTGGCGGCGTATAGCACACCATACCTCGCAAAGAAAACAGGGTTTCAGAATAATGGACGTTATGCTCCAATAATTGAGCCCTTTTTCCTACCAGCCGGTAATCCATCGCCTTCATCCCCAAAGGCAATAAATACCCCAACCACGTCACCTGCACTGGCGCAGCACGGCGGGCAAATACGCCCAGACGGTGGCCTTGGGTAAAGCCGGATAAATCGACCAATATGTCAATCTGGTCTTCTCGGATTTGCTTGCACACCTCTTCATCGCTCATATCCATGATGTCGAGCCAGTGCGGTACCAATACCCGCATTTGCGGTGTGACATGATCCCAGTGCCCATTGAAATAAACGTGGATTTCCACATTGCCCGGGTTATGGTGCTGTAAAACAGGCAGCATGAAAAATGCAACCGAATGCTCCCGAAAATCGGCTGTGACGTAGCCGATTTTTAATTTTTTCCGGGGATTGCGGTCTTGCACCTTTAATGGCTTGGCATTGCGCGTGAGCGGGTCGGCAAAGCGCTTGCCCCAATCGCGGGCGGTTTGCAGAGCCACCATCGGGTCGGTGGAGGTGTGGGCGTGGATGTAGGCCCGCAGCATCCAGTCGCCGTTTTCATTGGAGTGCTTCACCACCTTGTCGATCAGGGTGCAGGCTTCCTGCCGCCGCCCCAAACTGAACAAGGCGAGCGCCTTGATACGGTGCGCCTGCCATTGCAGGGGGTCAAGGGCAATGGCGGTGTCCAGCGCCCCCAATGCGTCCGACCAGTTGGCAATGCGGGCATAGATATGTCCGATCAGCATCCACAACTGGGCATTGGTAACGTGGTCTGCGGCCAGCACCATGAGTTGCCGCAGTGCCTCGACAAACTTGCCTTTGGCG
>Ga0206117_101024_pt1 | contig 17629 bp, 16 predicted proteins | sample 3A5Ametagenome_FD_177997 | JGI IMG/M metagenome (GOLD analysis project Ga0206117, IMG submission 177997) | Enriched microbial communities from leaf-cutter ant dump, University of Wisconsin, Madison, United States - 3A5A | ecosystem: Environmental > Terrestrial > Nest > Insects nest > Nest dump... | reverse complement strand
GATCGCCAATGATTTCTGGACGATGGCCGGACCGGAGCGCTTCATGGCGACCAACGCCTTCTTCGAACATATCGGGCTGGTCGGCGGCTTCGCGCTCGCCGCGATCGTCTCGCGGATGCGCCGCCGCCTGGGTATAAACCGCTAAGCGGAGGAAAGCGCCCCGCCCTCATCGCCATCCACGATAACAGCACAGCGGACCCCCAGCATGTCGCCATCCGGTCAGTTCGAACTCGTCCTCGGCCTGATGGCGGCGATCATCGTGCTGGAACTTGCGGCGAAGCGGCTGCGCATGCCGCCATCGGCCGTGCTGGTGCTGGGCGGCATCGCGCTCGCCCTGATCCCCGGCCTGCCGGAGATCACGCCCGATCCCGACCTGACCCTTCTGCTGTTCCTGCCGCCGCTGCTGTTCGCCAGCGCCTATTTCACGGTGTGGAGCGACTTCCGCGCCAATCTGCGCATCATCCTGCAACTGGCCGTCGGGGCGGTCGCCTTCACCACGCTGGCGGTCGGGGTGGCCGCCCATCTGGTGATGCCGTCGCTGCCCTGGGCCGCCTGCTTCACGCTCGGCGCCATCCTGTCGCCGCCAGACGCGGTCGCCGCCAAGGCGGCGCTGAAGGGCCTGCCGCTGCCGCCGCGCATCGTCACCCTGCTGGAGGGCGAAAGCCTGGTGAATGACGCCACCGGGCTCGTGCTGTTCCGCATCGCCATCGCCGCCGGCATGACCGGCACCTTCGAAGCCGGCCATGCCTCGCTGGAGTTCCTGTGGCTGGCCATCGGCGGTGTGGTGGCCGGCGTGGTCTTCGGCCACATCGCGGCCCTGCTGCTGGGTCGCCTGCGCGACGTGCCGCTCAGCATCGTCGGCGGCTTCCTCGCCGCCTGGGGCAGCTATCTGGGCGGCGAGGCGCTGGAGGTGTCGGGCGTGCTCGCCACCGTCGGCTGCGGTCTGGTGATGGGCCGGCGCCAGCACGACCTGTTCACGGCACAGCTGCGCACCCACGCCAATGCGGTGTGGGCGGTGGCGGTGTTCCTGATGGAATCCATGGTCTTCATCATCATCGGCCTGTCGCTGCGCGGCGTTCTGGGCCGGCTGGAGGCCGCAGGCACCGGCCTGACCGACCTCTTGCCGATGATCGTCGCCGTCACGCTGGCGATGATCCTGTCGCGCTTCGCCTGGCTCTTCCCCTCGACCTACCTGCCCCGCTTCCTGTTCCCGAGCTTGCGGCGGCGCGATCCCTACCCGTCGGTTGCGGTGCCGGTGATCATGGGCTGGGCGGCGATCCGCGGCGTGGTCAGCCTTGCCGTCGCCCTGTCGGTTCCCGTCGAGTTCCCCGGCCGCGACATCATCCTGGCAACCACCTGGGCGGTGATTTTGGTGTCGATCCTGGGGCAGGCGACCACGCTCGCCCCGCTGATCCGCAGGATGCGGCTGGGCGGCTTCACGCTGGAGCGCCGCCCGACCCTGTCGGAATCCGAAGCCCGCATCCGCATGGCCCACGCGGCGCTGGAGGCGGTGCGCAAGCGCTCCGACACCTCCGACGGCCGGCAGCGCCACCCCCGCCTGCTCGAACAGTACGGCCACCGCGCGACGATGGCGGAGCGCTTCCATGAGAGCGAAGGCATGCTGACGGAGGACCGGCGCGAGCATTTCGCCGCCGTCCTGGCCGCCAACCGCGCCGCCCGCACGGAGATCCTCGGCCTGCACCGCGGCGGCCGCATCCACGACACGGTGCTGCACCGGCTGGAGGCGGAGTTGGACCTTGAGGAACTCAGCGCGGAGCAGGCACTGGCGGAGGGAGAGGCCGCGGGGTAAAGCGCCTCTCCCCTACGCAGCCTCGCCCACCGGGGCCGGCTTCGCCGCGCGCAGGATCATGCCGAACAGGTCGCGCGGCTCGTCCGGGTCGGCCAGCATGTCGAGATTCTCGTAGAGCCCCGTCCCCGCCACCTTGTCGCGGACATAGCGCAGGGCGGAGAAGTCCTCCGTCGCGAAGCCGACCGAATCGAACAGCGTGATCTGCCGCGCGTCGCGCCGCCCCACCGCCTGCCCGGTCATCACCGTCCACAGCTCCGTCACCGGATGGTCTGGGGCAAGCTGCTGGATCTCGCCCTCGATCCGCGTCTGCGGCGGATATTCGACGAAGATGTCCGACCGCAGCAGGATGTCGCGGTGCAGTTCCGTCTTGCCGGGGCAGTCGCCGCCGACCGCGTTGATGTGCACCCCGGCCCCGACCATGTTGTCGGTCAGGATGGTGGCATACTGCTTGTCGGCGGTGACGGTGGTGATGATCTGCGCGCCCTCCACCGCCTCCTCGGTCGATGTGCAGGCGGTGATCTCGAAGCCCTGGTCGCGCAGATTACGCACGCATTTCTGCGTCGCCACCGGGTCGATGTCGTAGAGCCGCAGTTTCCGGATGCCCAGCAGCGCCTTGAAGGCCAGCGCCTGGAATTCCGCCTGCGCCCCGTTGCCGATGATCGCCATGCAGGCGGCATCCTTCGGCGCCAGATGCTTCGCCGCCACGGCGGAGGTCGCGGCGGTGCGCAGCGCCGTCAGGATGGTCATCTCCGTCATCAAGACAGGATAGCCGTTGCTGACATCGGCCAGCACGCCGAAGGCGGTCACGGTCTGGCGGCCTTCCCGCGTGTTCTTCGGATGGCCGTTGACGTATTTGAAGCCATAGGTGCGGCCATCGCTGGTCGGCATCAGCTCGATCACGCCTTCCGCGCTGTGCGAAGCCACCCGCGGCGTCTTGTCGAAGCTCTCCCAGCGGCGGAAATCCTCCTCCACATAGGCTGACAGCTCGGTCAGGAAGCGTTCCACGCCGATGTGCAGCACCAGCTTCATCATGTGGTCGACGCTGACGAAGGGAACGAGGTTCAGGTTCGGGATCATGGTCAAACGCTCCATTCGCTCAGAAACTGCGGGTGGGGTAATCGAGAACGCGGCGCCCCATCAGGCTCGCCAGCAGTTCCACCATCAGGGTCGCGGTGCGGCCGCGCTCGTCCAGGAAGGGGTTCAGCTCGACCAGATCGACGCTGCTGACCAGACCGGTGTCGTGCAGCATCTCCATGATCAGATGGGCTTCGCGGAAGGTGGCGCCGCCGGGGACCGTGGTGCCGACGCCCGGCGCGATGCCGGGATCGAGGAAATCCACGTCCAGGCTGACATGCAGCAGCCCGTCCGCCTCCACCACCCGCTCCAGGAACGGTCGCAGCAGGGCGACGATGCCGTGCTCGTCGATCTTGCGCATGTCGTGGATGGTGATGCCCGAAGTCTCCAGCGCCCGCCGTTCGGCCGGATCGACGCTGCGGATGCCCATCATGCAGACATTGTGGGGGTCGAGCCGTGCCGGCGGCGGCGGGAAATAGCCGTCGAAGCCGGCCAACCCGGTGGCGTAGGCCATCGGCACACCATGCAGGTTGCCGCTCTCCGTCGTCTCCAGGGTGTGGAAATCGGGATGCGCGTCCAGCCACAGCACGAACAGCGGGCGCCGCATCTCGGTGGCGCGCTGCGCCAGCCCGGTCAGAGTGCCGGCGGCAAGGCTGTGGTCGCCGCCCAGGAAGATCGGCATGGCGTCCTGCCCGGCGCTCGCCTCGTACGCAACCTGGGTCAGCGCCGCGGTCCAGCCGGCCACTTCCGGCAGGAATTTCAGTGCGGCATTGCCGTGCGCCATCGGCCGCTGCGGCAGCGGCGCCACGTTGCCCAGGTCGGTCACGCTGTGGCCCAGGTCCGACAGCGCCTTGGCGATGCCGGCGGTGCGGTAGGCGCTGGGACCCATCTCGCAACCGAGCCGGCCTGCCCCATCCTGCACCGGCACGCCGACCAGCCGGCACTGTTTCGTCTTTGTCTTCTGGTAGGACATTGTTTGGTCTCTTGCCTGTTCCTCTCACCAGCAAACCACAGGCTCCCGGCGGAACGGACAGGGCAATTTGACAAATGTCGTCAATCCGCCTACCAAACTGAACAGCCAAGCTTGCCAGAATGTCGGAGTGCCTCAGCCATGACGCTCGACCAGCTCGATGAGAAGCTCATCACCCTGCTGCGCCATGACGGCCGCCGCAGCATTTCAGACCTTGCCATCGAACTCGGAGTCTCGCGGGCGACGGTGCGCTCGCGTATGGAGCGGCTGGAAAGCTCCGGCATCATCACCGGCTACACCGTGATCCTGCGCGCCGACACGGTGGAGGCGCCGGTGCGCGGCATCATGCTGATCGAGGTGGAGGGGCAGGCGACTGACCGGGTCGTGCGCACGCTCAGCGGCTTCCCGGAGATCATGGAGATCCACAGCACCAACGGACGCTGGGATCTGATCGTCGAGCTGTCGGCCGGCAGCCTGCCGGAATTCGATGGGGTGCTGCGCCGCATCCGGCTCATCCCCGGCATCACCACCAGCGAAACCAACCTGCTGCTGAATACCCCGCGCAGCACCCGCGCCCGGCTCTAGCCAGCCTATGACTTGTCAATCCGCGAAGTCCAAGCTTTCATTTTGGAAAGTTTGACCGATTCTCCTGTCACTTTTTCCTCTTCCAGCCGCCGTCTGCTTCGCTGATGCTCCGCCCCACAAACGAATTCGGGACGCCGCATGGACCAGCATCGCATCGCCACCGATCCTACCGCCAGCGTCGGCCGGAACGGTCCGGCCCACCGCCACCCTCCCTCCAACCCCGCCGCCGCGGTCGCCGTCCAGGCGGACGGCATCCACAAGCGGTTTGGATCGCTGGAGGTGTTGAAGGGCGTGTCGCTGACCGCCCGCGAAGGCGACGTCATCACGCTGATCGGCTCCTCGGGGTCCGGCAAGAGCACGTTGCTGCGCTGCATCAACATGCTGGAAGTCCCCGATGAAGGGCGCGTGACCATCTGCGGCGAGACCATCGCGATGAAGACGGCGCGCGGGCGGACCCTGCCGGCCAATTCCCGTCAGGTCGACCGCATCCGCACCAGCCTCGGCATGGTGTTCCAGAACTTCAACCTCTGGAGCCACATGACCATCCTGGAAAATGTGATCGAGGCTCCGGTCCATGTGCTGGGCGTGCCGAAGGGCGAAGCCATCGACCTCGCGCGCAGCCTGCTGGACAAGGTCGGCATCCTGGGCAAGGCCGATTGCTACCCGATCCAGCTGTCGGGCGGCCAGCAGCAGCGAGCAGCCATCGCCCGCGCCCTTGCCATGCAGCCCAAGGTGATGCTGTTCGACGAGCCGACCTCGGCGCTCGACCCCGAACTGGTCGGCGAGGTTCTGCGCGTCATCCGCCAGCTGGCGGACGAGGGCCGCACCATGATCCTGGTGACGCACGAGATGGACTTCGCCCGCGAGGTCTCGTCCAAAGTGGTCTTTCTCCACCAGGGCCGGATCGAGGAGGAAGGATCGCCCGACAGGGTGCTGGCCAATCCCGAATCCGACCGCGTACGCCAATTCCTCTCCCGCCACCTCTCCGCCGCCTGAGTCTGCCGCCCAAAAAGTGGGTGCGCCATACAGGCGCAGGCATCCCAGCTTTCGCGACGATGACGGCCGACGGACGCCTGTGCCAAAGTCCGCCGTTCCGCGGCCGGCACGGATCGCAACAGCCGGACCCGAGCGGACAAACGAACACAGGATACCAACCAATGAAGAAGATCCTTTTGGCCCTGGTGCTGGGCGCCCTGGCCGCCGGCAGCGCCGTTCCGGCGATGGCGAAGGATGCGAAGAAGATCCGCATCGCGTCCGAAGGCGCCTTCGCGCCGTGGAACGGCATGGATTCGTCGGGCAAGCTGGTCGGCTTCGAGATCGACCTCGCCTGGGACCTCTGCAAGCGCATCGAGGCCGACTGCGAGCTGGTGGCGATGGATTGGGACGGCATGATCCCGTCGCTCCAGCAGGGCAAGATCGACGCCATCATGGCCGGCATGACCATCACCGATGAGCGCAAGAAGGTCATCGCCTTCGCCGGCCCCTACGGCACCGAGCAATCCACCTTCGCCACCCTGAAATCCTCCAAGCTGGCCGGTGCCACAGTGGGCGCGGAGCGCGTCGACCTCGCCGACGAGGCCGCCGCCAAGCCGGCGGTCGCCAAGCTGGCGGAACTGCTGAAGGGCAAGACGGTCGGCGTCCAGACCTCGACCATCCAGGTCGATTTCCTGGAGAAGTACCTGCCGGACGTGACCGTGCGCAATTACGACAAGATCGACAACGCCGCCATCGACCTGACCGCCGGCCGCGTCGACGCGATCTTCGGCGACCGCTCGCCGGTCGAGGCGCTGATGCGCGCTGCGGGCAACGACAAGATGACGCTGTTCGGCCCGGCGATGACGCGCGGCGTGCTGGGCGAGGGCATGGGGGTCGGTCTGCGCAAGGCCGATGCCGATCTGAAGGGCCGTCTCGACAAGGCCATCGCCGATGCCAACAAGGACGGCACCATCGCGACCCTGAGCCAGAAGCATTTCGGCTACGACGTGTCGGTGCGGTGATCCAGATGCTGGACTTCCTCGACTCCGGGCTCACCTCCGGGCTGCACGGCTGGGGGCCGCAGCTCCTGTCCGGGACGGCGATGACCGTCGCGGTCGCGCTGTCGTCCTTCCTGCTGGGTCTCGCCTTCGGGGCTGCCGGCGCCGCCGCCAAGCTCAGCGACAGCCTGGCGTTGAGGGGTCTGGCGGAGCTTTACACGACCGCCGTGCGCGGCGTGCCCGAACTGCTGGTGATCTACCTGCTGTTCTTCGGCGGTTCGGGCATGATCATGGCGGTGGCCGGAATCTTCGGCTATGGCGGCCTCATCGAGCTTAACGCCTTCTCCATCGGCGTCGCCGCCGTCGGCCTGATCTCCGGCGCCTATTCGACCGAGGTCATCCGCGGTGCCGTCAAGTCCGTGCCATACGGCCAGATCGAGGCGGCGCGGGCCTGCGGCATGGGGCGCTGGCGCATCCTGCGCCGGGTTCTGGTGCCGCAGACCCTGCGCTTCGCCCTGCCCGGTCTTGGCAATGTCTGGCAGCTGACGCTGAAGGACACCGCGCTGATCTCCGTCACCGCCCTGGCCGAGATCATGCGCGTCGCCCACACCGCCGCCGGCTCCACCCGGCAATCCTTCCTGTTCTACAGCGTCGCCGCGCTGCTCTACCTCGCGCTGACCACCGTCTCGACGACGGCGTTCCAGCAGGCCGAGCGTTATGCGAGCCGCGGCGTGCGGAGGGCCTGACGATGAACTGGACCCTGATGTGGGACAGCCTGCCGCGCCTGCTGGCGGCCCTGCCCCTGACCCTTGAGCTGGTGACGCTGGCGCTCGCCTTCGGGGGCGTGCTGGCCTTCGCCACCGCGCTCCTGCGCCTGTCCGGCAACCGGGTGGCGGTGGCGCTGACCTCGGCCTACACCTTCATTTTCCGCGGCACACCTCTGCTGGTGCAGATCTTCCTGATCTATTACGGCCTCAGCCAGATCGACCTCATCCACGACAGTGTCCTCTGGCCCGTACTCAGCCAGCCGATGTGGTGCGCTATCCTGGCGCTGGCGCTCAACACCGGCGCCTACACATCCGAAATCCTGCGCGGCGCCATCGAGACGGTGCCGCAGGGTCAGGTGGAAGCGGCGCGGGCCTGCGGCATGTCGCGGGTGCGGCTGTTCCGCCGCATCGTCCTGCCGGTGGCGATCCGCCAGATGCTGCCGGCCTACGGCAACGAGGTGATTTTGATGGTGAAGGCCAGCTCGCTCGCCAGCACCATCACGATGATGGAGATCACCGGCGTCGCCCGGCGGATGATCGCCCAGACCTTCGCCGTCTTCGAGATCTTCATCGTCGCCGGCATCCTCTACCTGCTGATCAACTTCGTCGCCACCCGCCTGATCCGCCACGCGGAATGGCGCATGACCCCCTATCTGCGGGCGCGGGCCTGACGCGCTGCATTCATGCTATCCTGCCGTCCGGCCCCCACTGCACCAACAACTGCGCCAGCAACCGGACACCATGACCACCGCCGTCAGCGACCAGGACCGCCTGATACCCATCCCCACCGGCGCAGGCTTCGGCCGCCTCTACGTGAAGGACTGGACGCCCGCTGTAGCCGGCAGGCTCCCGCCGATCCTGCTGTTCCACGATTCGCTTGGCTGCGTCGATCTCTGGCGCAGCTTCCCGGCCCGGCTTGCCGAAGCGACCGCAAGGCGGGTCATCGCCTATGACAGGCTGGGCTTCGGCCGCTCCGATCCCCACCCCGGCACCCTGCCCCGCGATTTCGTCGCCGCGGAGGCGCGGGACACCGTCCCTCTCCTGCTCGACAGGTTCGGCATCGGCGATTTCGTCGCCTGCGGCCACAGCGTCGGCGGCGGCATGGCGGTGGAGACGGCGGCGCGCTTCCCCGCCCGCTGCCGCGCGCTGGTGACCATCGCAGCTCAGGCTTTCGTCGAGGAGCGCACGCTCGACGGCATCCGAGAGGCGAAGCAAGGCTTCCAGGATCCGGCCCAACTGGCCCGTTTGGCGAGATACCAGGGCGACAAGGCGCGCTGGACGGTCGACGCCTGGACCGAAAGCTGGCTGTCCCCCGCCTTCGCCGACTGGACGCTGGACGCCGCCCTGGCCAAGGTTTGCTGCCCGGTTCTGGCCCTGCACGGCGACCGCGACGAATACGGCTCGGCCGAACACCCGGCCCGCATCGCCGCCGGTCGCGGAAGCGTCCGCCTCCTGCCCGACACCGGCCACATCCCGCACCGCGAATGCGAGGCGGAGGTGGTCGAGGCGATGCGGTCTTTCCTCAGCGAACCCTGACGCCCGTCCCCTCTGTCGCCAGCGCCGTTTCCAGCAGCTCCGCAAGCTCCCCGACCCGGTAGGGCTTGGGCAGCACCCGCACCCCGTCGATCCGTGCGATGTCCTCGCTGTAGCCGGTGGTCAGCACCACCGGCAGGCCGGGGCGCAGGCGTCGGGCGGTGTGGGCGAGGTCGATGCCGTTCATCGCCCCCGGCATCACCACGTCGCTGAACAGGATGTCGATCCGCAGGGCGCGGTCGTTCAACAGCACCAGCGCCTCCTCGGCATTGCCGGCGCGCAGAACGGCATAACCCATCTCGTCGAGTGCCGCCGCCACCATGCTGCCGACGATGGGGTCGTCCTCCACCAGCAGCAGGCGCCGGCCGGCGCCCCGCGCGGTGTCCAAGGACCGCTCCTTCGCGGGTGCCGCCACCGGCTTGACCGTCCGCGGCAGGAACAGCGAGACGGCGGTTCCCTGGCCGGGCGCGCTTTCGATCTCCACACTGCCTGACGACTGCCGGGAGAAGCCATACACTTGCGCCAGCCCTAGGCCGGAACCCTTGCCGACCTCCTTGGTGGTGAAGAAGGGTTCGAAGACGCGGGCCTTCACCTCCGGCCCCATGCCCGTGCCGGTGTCGCTGACGGTCACCTGAACCAGATCGCCGCTGGCTCCCTCCGCCGGCCGGTTGCGGGCGGTGACACGCAGCCGCCCGCCTTCGGGCATGGCATCGCGGGCATTGACGGCGAGGTTCAGGATCGCCAGCTCGAACTGGGTCGGATCGACCTCCACCGGCCACAGACCCGGCTCCACGTCCGTCTCCAACGTGATGTCGGCGCGGATGGCGCGGGTCAGCAGGTCGGCCATGCCCAGCAGCCGGTCGCGGACATCCATCGGCTCCGGCCGCAGGGTCTGGCGGCGGGCGAAGGCCATCAGCTGCTGCACCAGCTTGGCGCCGCGGTCGATGGCCTGCTGCCCGGTTTCCAGCAGCGGCTGGATCGACGGCTCCTTCGCCCGCCGCCCGACCAGTTGTAGACAGCTGGCAAGCGCCTGGAGCAGGTTGTTGAAATCGTGGGCGATGCCGCCGGTCAACTGGCCCATCGCCTCCATCTTCTGGCTCTGGCGCAGGGCGGCCTCGACCTTTTCGCGCTCGGCGATTTCCGCATTCAGCGCCCTGTTGGCGGCGGACAGGTCGCGCGCCCGCTCCGCCAGATCAAGGTTCGCCCGTGACAGCGCCGCCTGCGCCGCACCCAGCACCAGCACGATCAGCAAGGTCATCGCCAGCAGCAGCGCCATGCCGACATAGCGTTCGGCCCGGCGGACGAAGGGCTCCAGCTCCGTGCGCAGGGAGACGCTGCCGATGCGGCGCCCGTCCTGCATCACCGGCACGCTGACCGTCAGGGTGTCGTCGTCGAAATGATGGCCGGGCGGTTCGGCCATCGGAGGCACCGGCTTCATTCCAGGCGCGGTGTAGGCGGCAAACAGGGAACCGCCGGCGTCATAGACACCGGCGGCCTCGAACTCAGTGCTGGCAGACAAGGCCGTCAGATACTCACCGGCGGTGGGCCTGTCGTTGAAGCTCAGCGCCGCGGTGGTGGTGGCGGCCAGGATGCGGGACTGCACCTCGACATCGCCGACCTTCTCATCGCGATAGGCGTTTTCGCTGGCCAACGCCATCAGCCCGCCGGCAACCAGCAGGACAATCACCGCCAGCGCGGTCAGGCGCGGCGTGTGCCGCCAGAATCCGGCCAGATCGGTCACGTTCCGCTCTCCTGCTTCCTCATGGCCGCACCGAAAGGCTCATCAACTTGGAACTGATCGCCAGCCGGTTGCCCTGTGCCGCCGCCGCATCGATGACGAAACGGACCCGGTCTTCCTGCAGCACGAAGGTGATAACCGCCTCGGCGGCCGATCCGCCCGGCGCATCGGCGTCGCTGACCGTCAGAACGGGCTCGCCGCGCAGCCGGTCCATCGGCATCGTCCCATATAGCAGATGGCAGCCCGACCCTTTTTCGAACTGCGGCCGGCGCATCAGTTCGATGGGCCGGCCGCCGGCATTCTGTCCAGCGACAGCCCGGTCCAGCAAGTCGCCGAATGGGTCCGGCCCTTCCACGCAGAGGCGGAACGGGCTGTCCGCCGTGGCGAAGGCACCCGGCGGCCAGGCGACGAAGGCGATGAACTTGTAGAGGAAGGTCGCCTTCACCGCCGCCTCCAGCGGCTCCGCCGATGCGACCGACGCCGGCCCGCCCGCCAGCACCAGCAGCAGGCTCAACGCCAGCGGACCGCACCAGCGCAGCGGTCTTTCCGGCATACTCAAAATCCCACCCGCATGCGCGCATAGACGCTCCGCCCGATGGCCCGCGGTGTGGTGTTGGACGGGTCGTAAGCCTCCATGTGCCGGGCATGCAGCAGGTTCTGGCCGAACAGCGACAGCTCCAGGGCCGGGGTGACATGCCAGCCCAGATGCAGGTCGGCCTCGGTATAGGCCGGGACGTTCGACACCGCGACCCGGCCGACCCGGCGCAGAGTGGCGTCGAACTCCACCTCCGGCGTCAGGTTCATCTGTGAGCGCAACTGAAGCTGATAGGCCGGATCCTGGCCGGCGGCCTGGAAGTTGGACAGGTCGGTCGCCCCCGGCTTCAGCCGCAGGTTCTTGTGCAGCCAATTGCCTCCGGCATGCAGGGTCCACCAACTGGTCAAGCCATAGCTGCCCCAGCCTTCGATGCCGTATGTGTTTCCCTCCATATCGTTGCGCAGCATGATCGGCAGGCCGCCGTTGGTCAGGCTGGTGGTGCGCAGGTCGTCATAGACGTTGTAGAAGGCGGACAGCGCCACCCGGCTGTTCGCCACGGGCCGGCCGCGATAGCCGACCTCATAGGCCACCAGCCGCTCCGACTGGAAATCGGGTGAGGGCGCCAGGATGCCGGCCCCCGACAATTCGCGGTCGACTCGCGACGGCGTGCGCACCGACCGGCTGACCGCCGTCCACAGCATGTGGTCGTCCGACAGCCGCCAGGCGAGCCGCAGGTTGGGCAGGATGTCGAAGCCGGAATAGCTGTTGTATTCCGCCTTCATCCCGACCGTCAGCTTCAGCTTCGGCGTCAGCGTCACCTCGTCCTGGGCGAACAGGCTTCCCAGCGAGATCGTCGCGTCATCCTCCGGGAAACCGAGCGAAACCCTGGACCGGAAGGCCGACTGCCACACCCGGTACTGCGCCCCCCAGACCAGCTGGTGCCGGCTGCCCAGCGCCAGATTGTGCTGGGCCTGAACGTCGACCGTCTCCAACCGGTCGGTCGCGACCGCATAATCGCGAACCTGCTGGTCGTAATAGGCCTGCAATTGCACCGACGACCCGTCGTCCAGCCTGTGCGTCCAGCGCCCGAGCAGGTTTCCGCCATGCAGCGAGGTATCGAGCCACTCCGTATGGTTGTGGAACAGGTCGCCTTGCAGGGTGTAGGAGGCATCACCCCCAGCAGCGGCCCCATCCAGCCGGAACCCGGCCTGCGATCCGTCGAAGGCATCGGTGGTCACATCGCCCGGCACCGCCGAATAGCTGCTGCGCCGGTCGAAACCGGTCAGATAACCGCGCAACGCCAATCCGCCATCCGTGGCCTTGACGCCGTAGCGCAACGTACCATTGCGCTCGCCGGACCCGCCGCCGATCTCGGCGAAACCGCCCTGGCTGTGCGCGGCGGGCCGGGTGATGACGTTGACGACCCCGTTGACCGCGTTGGCGCCCCACAGCGTGCCGCCAGGGCCGCTGACCACCTCGATCCGCTCGATCTCCGACAATGGAAGGTTGATCGCCTCCCAGAAGACGGTGGAGGCGACCGGCGAATAGACGCTGCGGCCGTCGACCATCACCTGAAGCTTGTTGGCGGCTTCCGGCGAGTTGAAGCCGCGCGCGCTGACGGTGTAGCCGGCGGTGTTCAGCCGGGCCACCTCCAGATTCGGCGCCAGCCGCAACGCTTCGGGCAGGCTGGTGGCGCCGGACCGCCGGATGTCGTCGGCTGTGATGACATAGACCGCCGCCGCCGCGTCGCTCAACGGCTCCGGACGCTTGGAAATGGAGGTGACCTTGATCGTCCCCAGTTCCTCGATCGACAGGGTCGACAGATCCTCGACCGTCTGGGCCGGCGCCGCATAGGGAAGCAGGAGCAGAGGCAGCGTCAGGAGGCCACCCAGCCTGCGGGCGGCACAACCGGTTTCCCCGGTTCTCTCGCACCGGCTTTTACGACGGAGGGCTGGCCATGGCATCGACGCTTGGGTGCTCTGTTCAGTGTCTGCACGAACGAGCTTTATAGCAGTCTTGAGCGTGGCACCTCGCTAGGCGGAACGGCCGAGTTCTACCTAGAGCTTTCGGGCGCCTGACCATGGCCGGCGGACAGCCGGCTTCGGTCCAACCGGTCACGTTCCGCCCGCAACAGGGCGATTTTCGCCTCCAACTTGCCGATTTTCTTGTCGAGCTTGCGCAGCCGCTTGCGCGGCGCCTTTCCCTCGGCCGATCCGGCTTCAATGCCCTGCCGGGAGTTGGTCCCGATCCTGGCGTTGATCGCCGTCTTGGCGGCATCGCTCAACCGCCTCCACCCTTTCACCTCCGCCCTGGTGCGGTGGCAACCTAGGCAGTTGCCGTCGCCGCCGAAGCGGCAGAGGCCGATGCATGGGTTCCTGGCACTCATTCTCGTTGTTCTATCCTGCTGCTTTCCGCTCAAGGGCGGCCTGCCACATGGCCGTCTCCGGTCGATGACAATGTGCGATGCGATTTCCGTCCGGCAATGGCGGCCGGCGGAAGGGTGTCATGCCTGCAATCCGGAAACAGCCGGACACACCGTGGGAATGAATGGATGGGTGCCGGGAGAAATCCATACAAATATGCGACACACCGCCGCATGCCGCCATTAACCGGCATGAACGCCCTACAATCGCCTTGATGAACCCCTACAAATAATCCATACAAATTTCATCGCCAAATGGCCGCATCTCCATACACCATAGACCATGGAGGGCGTCCGGACGGCTTCTTCGTGCCAGGTGATCCATGCCCAGCGATGCGCCCATCATCAGCCGCCGCCCCAACCATGCGGCTGACAATCCGGACCCGCCGTCTGCCTACGCCTCCCACCGCAAGATCCATCCCAAGGCGGTGCGCGGGCGATACCGGCGGCTGAAGACATGGCTGGGCATCGTCCTGCTGGCACTGTTCGCCATCCTGCCCTGGCTGCGCTGGGACCGCGGGCCGGGGCTGCCCGACCAGGCGGTGCTGTTCGATCTGGGCAGCCAGCGCTTCTACATCTTCGCCCTGCAGCTATGGCCGCAGCATGTCTACTACATCACCGGCGTGATGATCATCGCATCCATCGGCCTGTTCCTGGCAACGGCATTGGGTGGCCGGGTCTGGTGCGGCTTCACCTGCCCGCAGACGGTGTGGACCGACCTGTTCGTCTGGGTCGAACGGCGGGTCGAAGGTGACCGCGGCGACCGCATCCGGCTGGACAAACATCCCTGGACCGCCGGCTGGCTGGCGAAGAAGACGGTCAAGCACGCCGGCTGGCTGGCGATCTCGCTGGTCACCGGCTTCCTCGGCATCGCCTACCTGACAGACGCGCCGTCCCTGGCAATCGACCTTCTGCGCTTCGACGCCTCGGCGCTCGCCGCCGGCTCCGTACTGTTCATCGCCGCCTGCACCTATGCCATGGCCGGCTTCATGCGCGAACAGATGTGTTTCTACGTCTGCCCCTGGCCCCGCATCCAGGCCGCCATGCTGGACGAGGAAAGCCAGGTCGTCACCTATCAGGACTGGCGCGGCGAAGGGCGTGCGCCCCTGCGCAAGAGCGAGGGCTGGGACACCCGCATCCATAAGGGCTATGGCGACTGCATCGACTGCGGCCAGTGCGTCCATGTCTGCCCGACCGGCATCGACATCCGCGACGGCATCCAGATGGAATGCATCGGCTGCGGCCTGTGCGTCGATGCCTGCAACGACGTGATGGCGCGAATCGGCCGGCCCGGCGACCTGATCCGCTTCGACACGCTGACGGCACAGGCGGCGAAGGCGGCCGGCACCCCGCCGGCCCGCTACCGGTTGATCCGGCCGCGCACCATCGTCTATGGGCTGATGCTGGTCGTGGTCGCCGGCGTGATGGCGATTGCGCTGGCGATGAAGTCCAGCAACGACGTCTCCGTCCTGCGCGACCGGGCGCCGCTGTTCGTCACGCTGACCGACGGCCGCATCCAGAACGCCTACACCATCAAGATCGCCAACATGTCGCTGACGGACCGTCATTACCGTCTCAGCCTGTCCGGTCTTCCGCAGGCGAGCCTCAGCCTGTCCGGCGACGGCACCGAGGCCGGCGAACTGTCGCTGTCCGCCCGCGCCAACGCGGTGGAGACCTACCGCATCCAGGTCCGCGTGCCGCAGTCCGCCCTGCCTCAGTCCTCAACCCCGGTGACCGTCGTCCTGACACCCGACAGCGGCGCCGGCCAGCCGGCCCGGCATGGCAGCGTCTTCCTGGCACCGTAACCCTCCCCACGGAGGACTGCCCCTCTCCCACGGGGGAGAGGGGATTGGACGCTTGCAGCACCATGATCGGAACGCGCATATGATACCGACGGTGCTGCCGCAATCAGGCAAGGGAACGGCCGGGACATCCATGCAATCCGACAACCTGGAAAACATCGGCCCGGCCGACCCGTCGGACACCGCAGTCTGGCAGCCCGACCTGACCAACCGCGCCAGACCGGTCTATCTCGCCATCGCCGATGCCCTGGCCGACGACATCGCCGCCGGCCGGCTGGCGGCCGGGCAGCGGCTGCCGCCGCAGCGCCTGCTCGCCGACCGGCTGGGCGTGGATCTGACCACGGTCAGCCGCGCCTACAGCGAGGCCCGCCGCCGCGGCCTGCTCGACGCCCGCGTCGGCCAGGGCACCTTCGTCAGCGCGCAGGAGGTTGCACCGGCCCCCCCGCCGCCCGAGACCGCCCGGCCCCGCCGCGAGGCCGCCGCCCCGCCGGCGGTCATCGACATGACCATGAACCAGCCGCCGCTGCCCGACGCGCCGGAGCTGCTGGACAGGGTGCGCCGCAGCCTGTCGCAGGCGATGCTTCAGCTCGATCCGCAAACGCTGCTGCGCTACCCGGAAGCCGGCGCCGGTTTCCGCGCCGTGGAGGAGGATTGTGCCGCCGGAGCCCGCTGGCTTGCAAAGCGCCTGCCCGATTTGGACGAATCCCGGTCCGGCGATCACGGCCGCATCGTCGTCTGTCCAGGCACGCAGAGCGCCCTCCTGGCCCTGCTGTGCATGCTGACCAGCCCCGGCGATACCGTCTGTACGGAGGAGCTGACCTATCCCGGCTTCAAGGCCATCGCCCGCCAGCTCGGCCTGCGGGTGGTCGGGGTGGCGATGGACCGTGACGGCCTCGACCCCGACGCCCTGCGCGCCGCCGTGGAGGCGCACGCCCCGAAGGCGCTCTACTGCACCCCCACCCTGCACAACCCGACGACGGCGACCCTTCCCGCCGACCGCCGCGCCGCCATCGCGGCCATCGCCCGCCAGCACGGCTTTCCGATCATCGAGGACGACATCTACGGCGTGCTGCCGCAGGACGCCCCGCCGCCCATCGCAGCATCGGCGCCAGACGTGACCTTCCACGTCGTCGGGCTCGCCAAATGCGTGGCGCCCGGCCTGCGCATCACCTATGTCGCCGCCCCCGACGCCCGTCAGGCCATGCGGCTGGCCGCCGCCCAGCGCGCCACCATCCTCGGCACGCCGCCGGTCCCGGCCGCGGTCGCCACCCAATGGATCGCCGACGGCACCGCCGACGCGCTGCTGAGCGCCATCCGTGCCGAGGCGACGGCCCGCCAGCGCATCGCCCGGGACCTGCTTCCTTCCGCCGCATGGACCGCCCACCCCGAGGGGTTCCATCTGTGGCTGACCCTGCCGCCGGCCTGGACCCGCGGGGAATTCGCGGCCCATCTGCGCAGCCACGGCATCGCCGCCGCCGTCAGCGACACCTTCCTGACCGCAGGCGCGGTGCCGGAGGCCCTGCGCATCTGCCTCGGCGCACCGGTGACCCGCGCCGACTGCCGCCGCATGCTGGAGGTCCTCGCCGACGCCCTCGACCAGAGCCCCGCCCTGGCCGGCATCGTGATCTGACTCTGAACCGTCAGACGAGATCCCGCGCCATCCCCGACCGGACCAGCAGGTCGGTGTCGGGCGAGAAGCGCGCCTTCAGCGGCAGCATCGCCGCCCCCAGCACGCGGGCCATCGGGCCGATCGAGCCCGCCATCACCGGCGCGGCCTTCAGGCCCGAGCGGTTGAAGCGGTCCACCGCCGCCGTCAGCCGCTGGGTGAAGCGGTCGCGCCAGGAGGGCGGCAGGAAGCCGTCGACCACCACCTCCTGAAAATCGATGACGCTGAGCGCCGACACGACCGCGCGCGACAGCTCCGCGCACGCCGCTTCGGCCCAGGAATCGAAGATGGCGTCCGCTTTCTCGCCGCTGCCGTCGGCCAGGGCCGCCGACAGCGCCGCCGTCGGGTCGATGCCGGCGGCCTCCAACTCGCGTTCCAGCAGGAAGATCGAGGCGGCGTGGATCAGCTGCCCCGGCGGCGTGCCCGGCCCGGCCGGGCGTGTCGGCATCGAGCCGATGGCCCCGGCATTGCCCTGCTCTCCGCGATAAAGCCGGCCGTCGATCACCACCCCGCCGCCGATGAAGGTGCCGAGATAGATATAGAGCGCACTGCGGCTGGTGATGGCGTGCCCGGCGATCATCTCGGCCGCGCAGGCCGCCGCGGCGTCGTTGTAGAGAGTAACCGGCAGCCCGGTCTCGCGCGCGAAGGCGCCGGCGATGTCGGCATCGCGCCAGCCGTCCAGCGCCCCCGGCGCCAGCCCCAGCTCCGCCGACCAGGCATGGATTTCGTCCGGCATGGCGACTCCCAGCCCGAC
>Ga0206117_101023_pt1 | contig 17644 bp, 15 predicted proteins | sample 3A5Ametagenome_FD_177997 | JGI IMG/M metagenome (GOLD analysis project Ga0206117, IMG submission 177997) | Enriched microbial communities from leaf-cutter ant dump, University of Wisconsin, Madison, United States - 3A5A | ecosystem: Environmental > Terrestrial > Nest > Insects nest > Nest dump... | reverse complement strand
CGGTCCAGCGCCTCGGCCAGTTCCAGCGCCTTGGTGAAGTCGTCGGTCAGCAGGCATTCGATGCCGATGGTCATGTCCGCCAGGCGGCCCGCCGCGTTGATGCGCGGCCCCAGGGCAAAGCCGAAATCCTGCGTGCCCGCCTGCTGCCAGGTTTTGCCGGCGGCCTGGTACAGCGCCAGCATTCCGGCAGGCATGTGGCCCTTGCGGATGCGCAGCAGCCCCTGGTCGACCAGACGGCGGTTGTTCGCGTCCAGCCGCACCACGTCGGCCACCGTGCCCAGGGCGACCAGCGGCAGCAGGGTATCGAGCTTGGGCTGGGGCGCTGCCGCGTAGGCGCCGCGCTCGCGCAGCAGCGCCCGCAGTTGCAGCAGCACGTAGAACATCACGCCCACGCCCGCCAGGCTTTTGCTGGCAAAGCCGCAGCCGGGCTGGTTGGGATTGACCATGGCCTCGGGCGTGGGCAGCTCGCTGCCGGGCAGGTGGTGGTCGGTCACCAGCACCTGCAGGCCCAGGCGCTGGGCTTCGGCGACCCCGGCGCAGCTGCCGATGCCGTTGTCCACCGTCACCAGCAGGCCGTAGCCTTGCGCGGCCACGCGCCGGGCGATGGCGGGCGAGAGGCCGTAGCCGTCCTGCACCCGGTCGGGCACTTCGTAACTGACGTGCCGCGCCCCCAGCATGCGCAGGCCGCGCACGGCCACGGCGCAGGCGGTGGCGCCGTCGCAGTCGTAATCGGCCACGATGCAGATGGGTTTTTGCGCGGCAATGGCCTCGGCCAGCAGGCGGGCGGCGGCGTCGATGCCCTTCAGGCCGCCGGGCGGCAGCAGGTGTTGCAGGCCGGTATCCAGCTCCTGCGGCGATTGCACGCCACGCGCCGCGAACAAACGCGCCAGCAGCGGCGCAACGCCGTTTTGCACCAGCACATCGACCTGGGTTTGGGAAATTTCCCGTTCAATGATCTTCATGGATTTTTATAGCTGGTTGCGCAGGTTATTAAACGATTTCTTGTTGAAAAGACCTTGAAATCGTTGCAGGAGCGCGGAACGCGCTCTCTTAAAGTGCAGCGCCTGGGCTTCGCCGCACAGTACCAGCGTGGCCTGGCCGCCTGCCCGCACCTGGGCCAGCAGCGCGGCAATCGGCCCGGCCTCGGCCTGCTGCCACGCCTGCTGCCACGCGGCCCAATCCTGGCGCAAGGCGGTTTGGCGCAGGCTATCGACGAAGGTGATGGAGGGCGGGGCAACGGGCAGTTCCTGCGCCAGCTGCCCCGCCCCATGCAGCCAGAAGCCATTGACGGGCGGCAGCCCCTGCGCTTCCCGCGCATCGTTGAAGGCGTGGTTGTAGAGCAGCATCTGCGCCTCGCTGTGCAGGCGCTGGAAGGGCTGGGTCTGCGGCAGCCACGGACTGGCATCGCGCAGCAGCACGCGGTCGAGGGAGGCAGTGGCCAGATTCGCCAGCGGTGCGCCGCTCACGCGCCACAGCAGGGGGGTGAGCACCTCCAGCGTCAGCCCGTCCTCGGCCCACCAGGGGGCCAGGATGGCGCACAGCGCCTGCGCATCGGCCAGCGTCAATTGCAGTTGCCCCGGGTCGTCCAGCCGCACCTGGTCGGCTCCGGCATGCAGGTGGCAGGGCGTCAGCCAGGCATGGGGCACGTTGGCCGCCGCGCCCAGCGCGGCCCAGGCCGGGGCGTGCGCGGCCAGCCCGAACAGGTCGGCCACGGCCCGCTCATGCGGGGGAATGGGGAAGTCGTACTCCGCCCCGTCGCGGCGCTGTTCAGCCAGCAATGCCAGCAGCGCGTCGAGCTGCGGCGTGGCCACCGCCGGGGCACCCTCCACGGCGGCGTAGGGCAGGACGAGGTGGGTGATCGGGCCTGGCGGGGCGGCCGGCAGGGCAAAGGGCAAGGGCAGGTCGGCAGACATGGGCAGCGATTGTCGCCAAACTGCGGGCGGCGTGTCGGCAGCACGCGCCAAGCCAGCAGGGCCGCCGGTGCCACCGACTGGTGCCACAATGCGCCCGCTATGCAAATACCTTTTGAAATTGCCCTGGGCTGGCGCTACACGCGGGCGGGGCGGGCCATGCGGCGCAATGGCTTCATCTCGTTCATCTCGGGCGCGTCGATGCTGGGCATCGCCCTGGGAGTGGCGGCGCTGATCATCGTCCTGAGCGTGATGAACGGCTTCCAGAAAGAGGTGCGCGACCGGATGCTCAGCGTCGTCTCGCACATCGAGATTTTTGCCCCCAACGGCCAGGCCATGCAGGACGTGGCCGGGGCCATGGCGCAGGCCAAACAGCACCCGGACGTGGTCGGCGCCGCGCCCTTTGTCGCCGCCCAGGCGCTGCTGGCCCGTGGCGATGACATGAAGGGCGTGCTGGTGCGCGGCATCGACCCCGCGCACGAGGGCGAAGTGACCGATCTGGCCGCCACCAACGGCGACGTGCTGCAGCGCCTGCAACCGGGCAACTTTGCCATCGTGCTGGGGGTGGAGCTGGCCCGCAGCCTGGGCGTGGCCGAGGGCGATACCGTCACCCTGATCGCCCCCAGCGGCCAGGTCACCCCGGCGGGCGTGGTGCCGCGCATGAAGCAGATGCAGGTGGCCGGGCTGTTCGATTCCGGCCATTACGAGTACGACGCCAACATGGCCATGCTGCACTACGAGGACGCGCAAAAAATCTTCCGCCTGGAAGGCCCCACCGGCGTGCGCCTGAAGCTCAAGGATTTGCACCAGGCCCCGCGCGTGGCCAAGGAGCTGGCCGGGCAGTTGCAGGAGTTTTTGTACCTGCGCGACTGGACGCAGCAGAACAAGACCTGGTTCGCCGCCGTGCAGGTGGAAAAACGCATGATGTTCATCATCCTCACCCTGATCGTGGCGGTGGCGGCGTTCAACCTGGTGTCCACCCTGGTGATGACGGTGCAGGACAAGCGCTCGGACATCGCCATCCTGCGCACCCTGGGCGCCTCGCCCGCGTCCATCATGGGCGTGTTCGTCGTGCAGGGGGCCATGGTCGGCGTGCTGGGCACGCTGGCCGGGCTGGCACTGGGGCTGCTGGTGGCGTGCAACATCGACATCATCGTCCCGGCCATCGAACACGCCCTGGGCGCCAGCTTTCTGCCCAAGGACATCTACATCATCAGCCGCATGCCCAGCGAACCGCTGGCCAGCGACATCGTGCCCATTGCCGTGATTGCCCTGATTCTGGCCTTCGTCGCCACCCTTTACCCCAGCTGGCGGGCCAGCCGCGTCAATCCTGCGGAGGCATTGCGCTATGAATAAAGTCGTTTTACAGGCCAGCGGCCTGGGCAAGCGCTTCGACGACGGGCAACTGAGCGTGCAGGTGCTGCAAGGCGTGGACATGCAGATCCACGCGGGCGAAACCCTGGCCATCGTCGGCGCCAGCGGCTCAGGCAAAAGCACGCTGCTGCACCTGCTGGGCGGGCTGGATGCGCCCAGTGCGGGCCGGGTGGAACTGCTGGGGCAGGACGTGCAGCGCCTGTCCCCGCGCGAACAGGGCCAGTGGCGCAACCAGCACCTGGGCTTCATCTACCAGTTCCACCACCTGCTGCCGGAATTTACCGCGCAGGAAAACGTCGCCATGCCGCTCTTGATCCGCCGCATGGCGCGGCCCCAGGCGCTGGCCCAGGCCGATGCCATCCTGGCCGCCGTCGGGCTGGCCGAGCGCACGGCGCACAAACCGGCCCAGCTCTCCGGCGGCGAGCGCCAGCGCGTCGCCATCGCCCGCGCCCTGGTCACGCAGCCGGCCTGCGTGCTGGCCGACGAGCCGACCGGCAACCTCGACCGCAGCACCGCCGACAGCGTGTTCGCCCTGATGCTGGAACTGGCCCGCGCCCGAGGCACGGCCTTCGTCCTCGTCACCCACGACGAAACCCTGGCCGCGCGGTGCGACCGGCAACTGCGCCTGGTGCGCGGGCAACTGGTGTGAGCAGCTCTTCCAGCAGTATCAAAAAAGAAGCTGTTTGCGCAGAATAATCAATGGTTTTAATATAAAAACGATATGAAACCATTTATCTACAAGCGGAAAAAGCTTTCTTATTCATAGCAATGAACTGGATCGACACCCACTGCCACCTGGACGCGCCGCAGTTCGCCGCCGACGCCCTGGCCGTGCGCGAGACGGCGCGGGCGGCGGGGGTGGGGCATTGCGTGCTGGTGGCGGTGCAACGCAGCAACTGGCAGGCGGTGCGCGATCTGGCCCACGCCACGGGGGACAGCTACGCGCTGGGCATTCACCCGCTGTTTACCCCGCAGGCGCAGGAGGGCGACATCGCCGCGCTGCGGGCCGTGCTGGCGCAGCAGCGCGATGACCCGCACCTGGTGGCGCTGGGGGAGATCGGGCTGGATTTTTTCGTCCCGGCCCTGACAACGCCTGCCGCCCGGCAGCGCCAGGAATGGTTTTATGCCAGGCAGGTGCAACTGGCGCGGGAGCTGGCGCTGCCCGTCATCGTGCATGTGCGCCACAGCAGCGATGCCTTGCTGAAAGTCCTGCGGGCCACGCCCGTGACGGGCGGCATTGCCCATGCGTTCAACGGCAGCTTCGAGCAGGCGCAGGCGTTCATCGGCCTGGGCTTCAAGCTGGGTTTTGGCGGTGCCATGACCTATGAACGGGCTTTGAGACTGCGCGATCTGGCCCGGCGCTTGCCGCTGGACAGCCTCGTGCTGGAAACCGATGCGCCGGACATGCCGCCGCAGTGGCTGTACCGCACGGCGGCAGAACGCGCCGCAGGCCAGCCCCAGGGGCGCAACAGCAGCCTGGAGCTGCCGCGCATCGCCCAGGTGCTGGCCGATCTGCGCGGCATGGCGCTGACCGATCTGGCGCAGGCCACCGGTGCCAATGCACGGGGGGTTCTGCGCGGGCTGCCCGCCTGGCGGAATGGTGCGGGATGAAAAATTTTTACCGCCGCCGGGGAACAAACATTTACCCATTTCTTTCTGAGTACCGTCGTGTCGATTGAAAACAGCCAAGAAAGGATGTCCACCATGCCCAGATTCAAACCCCTGCACGCTGCCGTGCTGTCTGTTGCTTTTTTGGGTGGTGCAGCCGGTGTTGCAGGTTGGGAACACCTGTCCGCCCCCATCGCCGTTGCACACGCCCAGGCCGCCGCGCCCAACCCGGTGCTGGTGCAGGGGCTGCCGGACTTCAGCCCGCTGGTGGATGCGGTGGGGCCGTCGGTGGTGAACATCCGCACCATGGAAAAGGTCAACAGCAGTGGCGCCGCTGCCGATTTCCCGGGGTTTCCCGGCATGGACCCGGACATGCTGGAGTTCTTCCGCCGCTTCGGCCTGCCCGTGCCCAACATGCCGCGCCAGCAGCGCCCCGGCCCGGACGGCGATGAGGAAGAAGACCAGCCCAGCGGCGTCGGCTCGGGCTTCATCCTGAGCAGCGACGGCTTCATCATGACCAACGCCCACGTGGTCGATGGTGCCAGCGAAGTCATCGTCACCCTGCCGGACAAGCGCGAATTCAAGGCCAGGATCATCGGCGCGGACAAGCGCACCGACGTGGCCGTGGTCAAGATCGACGCCAAGGGGCTGCCCGCCGTGAAGATCGGCGACGTGAACCGCCTGAAAGTGGGCGAATGGGTAATGGCCATCGGCTCGCCCTTCGGGCTGGAGAACACCGTCACCGCCGGCATCGTCAGCGCCAAGCAGCGCGATACGGGCGACTACCTGCCCTTCATCCAGACCGACGTGGCGATCAACCCCGGCAACTCCGGCGGGCCGCTCATCAACATGCGCGGCGAGGTGGTGGGCATCAACAGCCAGATCTATTCGCGCTCGGGCGGCTTCATGGGCATCAGCTTCGCCATTCCGATGGACGAGGCCATCCGCGTCAGCGACCAGCTGCGGGCCACGGGCAAAGTCTCGCGCGGGCGCATCGGCGTGCAGATCGGGCCGGTGAACAAGGAGATTGCCGAATCCCTGGGCCTGGGCAGCAAGGCCTCCGGGGCCGTGGTCTCGGCGGTGGAGCCGGATTCGCCCGCCGCCAAGGCGGGGATTCAGCCCGGTGACGTGATCACCCAGTTCAACGGCACCAAGATCGACAAGGTCTCCGACCTGCCGCGCCTGGTGGGCAACACCAAGCCGGGCAGCAAGGTAGCGATCAGCGTGTTCCGCCGGGGCAAGGAACAGCAGCTGAACATCACCGTGGCCGACGTGCCCGCCGATGAAACCCAGGTCGCCCAGGCCGACAGCGGCGCAGCCGCCAATGCCAAGACCCTGGGCCTGCGCGTGACCGAGCTGACCGCCGCGCAGAAGAAGGCCCTGGGCGTCAGCGGCGGCGTGCGCGTGGCCGAGGCCAGCGGCCCGGCAGCGCGTGCCGGGCTGCGCGAGGGCGACGTGATCCTGGCCATTGCCAACACCGAAGTGGCCAGCGTGAAGGACTTCGAGGCCGCCCTGTCCAAAGCCGACCAGCGCAAGCCCGTGAACGTGCTGGTGCGCCGCGACGAATGGGCGCAGTACCTGCTCATCCGCCCACAAAAATAAGGCAAGACAGGCCAGCGCACGGGCTTGGGTAAAATGCGCGGTTCTGCAGGCGCCCGCCAGCCTGCGCAAAGCCCCCTGGCCTGGCCCGGGGGGCCTTCCACCTCCCAGCCTGGGTCAGAGAACAAGGTGCGCTGCGCGGGCGCACCTTTTTTTATCCGGGCGCACCTTTGAAGCTGTTGATGAAGCACATCCGAAACTTTTCCATCATTGCGCATATCGACCATGGCAAATCGTCCCTGGCCGACCAACTGATCAAGCGCTGCAAAGGCCTGGCCGAACGCGAGATGGAGGCCCGCGTGCTGGACTCGATGGACATCGAGAAAGAGCGCGGCATCACCATCAAGGCGCAGACCGCCGCCCTGCAATACACCGCACGCGACGGCAAGACCTACAACCTGAACCTGATCGACACCCCGGGCCACGTGGACTTTTCCTACGAGGTGAGCCGCTCGCTCTCGGCCTGCGAGGGCGCCCTGCTGGTGGTGGACGCCAGCCAGGGCGTGGAGGCGCAGACCGTGGCCAACTGCTACACGGCCCTCGACCTGGGCGTGGAAGTGATGGCCGTGCTCAACAAGATGGACCTGCCCCAGGCCGACCCGGACAACGCCAAGGCCGAGATCGAGGACGTGATCGGCATCGACGCCAGCGACGCCATCCCCTGCTCGGCCAAGACCGGCATGGGCATCGACGACATTCTGGAAGCCGTGGTGGCCAAGGTGCCGCCGCCGGTGGGCGATGCCGACGGCCCGCCCCGCGCCATGATCATCGACAGCTGGTTCGACTCCTACGTGGGCGTGGTGATGCTGGTGCGCATGGTCGATGGCCAGCTCAAGAAGGGCGAGCGCATCAAGATGATGGCCACCAACGCCGCCTATGAGATCAACCAGATGGGCGTCTTCACCCCCGCCAACCAGCCGCGCGAGGCGCTCAAGGCAGGCGAGGTGGGCTACATCATCTGCGGCATCAAGGAGCTGAAGGCCGCCAAGGTGGGCGACACCATCACCCTGGAGAAAAAGCTGCCCAACAACGCCGGCCCGGCCACCGGCCCGCTGCCCGGCTTCAAGGAGGTCAAGCCCCAGGTGTTCGCCGGCCTGTACCCGACCGAGGCCAGCGAATACGACCAGCTGCGCGACGCGCTGGAAAAGCTCCAGCTCAACGATGCCTCGCTGCACTTCGAGCCGGAAGTCTCGCAGGCGCTGGGCTTCGGCTTTCGCTGCGGCTTCCTGGGCCTGCTGCACATGGAGATCGTGCAGGAGCGGCTGGAGCGCGAGTTCGACCAGGACCTCATCACCACCGCGCCCAGCGTGGTCTACAAGGTGGTCAAGGGCGACGGCGAAGTCATCGACGTGGAAAACCCCTCCAAGATGCCCGACCAGGGCCGCTTGCAGGAGGTGCAGGAGCCGATCGTCAAGGTCAGCCTGTTCATGCCGCAGGACTACGTCGGCCCGGTGATGACGCTGTGCAACCAGAAGCGCGGCATCCAGGTGAACATGCAGTACCACGGCCGCCAGGTGATGCTCACCTACGAAATGCCGCTGGGCGAGATCGTGCTGGACTTTTTCGACAAGCTCAAATCCGTCAGCCGGGGCTACGCCTCGATGGACTACGAATTCCTGGAGTACCGCGCCTCGGACGTGGTGAAGGTGGACATCCTGCTCAACGGCGACAAGGTGGACGCCCTGTCCATCATCGTGCACCGCAGCCAGGCCACCTACCGGGGCCGCGCCGTGGTGGCCAAGATGCGCGAGATCATCAGCCGCCAGATGTTCGACGTGGCGATCCAGGCCGCCATTGGCGCCAACATCATTGCCCGCGAAACCGTCAAGGCGCTGCGCAAGAACGTGCTGGCCAAGTGCTACGGCGGCGACATCACCCGCAAGCGCAAGCTCCTGGAAAAGCAGAAGGCGGGCAAGAAGCGCATGAAGCAGATCGGCTCGGTCGAAGTACCGCAGGAGGCCTTCCTGGCCATCCTGCAAGTGGAGGAATAAACCATGAAAACCATGCCCGCCCTCACCACCGTGGTGCTGGCCGCGTTCGCCGGCTACATCGGCGCCTGGTACACCGGGGCGATCGAGGGCGACTTTGCCCTGCTCATGTTCCTGGCGACCCTGGTCACCGGCCTGTACTGGCTGGCGGAAAAATTCCTGTTCCTGCCCCGGCGCAAGCGGGCTGCCGAAGAACTGCAGCAGCAAGCGCAGGCGCGGCGCGAGCAGTTGCAGCGCCAGGGCATCGCCCAGCACGACGTGGACGTGAGCGAAGGCCGGCAGCGCATCCTGCGCCAGCCCTGGTGGCTGGACTGGACGGCGGGGCTGTTCCCGGTGCTGCTGGTGGTGTTCGTGCTGCGCTCGTTCCTGTTCGAGCCGTTCAAGATTCCCTCCGGCTCCATGATTCCAACGCTGCTGGTGGGCGACCTGATCCTGGTGAACAAATTCACCTACGGCGTGCGCCTGCCGGTTATCAATACCAAGGTTACCGAAGGCAAGGCCGTGCAGCGCGGCGACGTGATCGTGTTCCGCTACCCTCCCCAGCCCAGCCTGGACTACATCAAGCGCGTGGTCGGCCTGCCCGGCGACAAGGTGGAGTATTTGAACAAGCGCCTGCGCATCAACGGCCAGGAGATCGCCACCGAGGCGCTGCCCGACTTCTTCGACACCGACGCCATGCGCTACTTCCAGCAATTCCAGGAAAGCCTGGGCGCCACCCCGCACCGCCTGCTGAACAACCAGGGCGTGCCCGCCTTCATCCAGGGCGCAGCCGAGTTTGCCGGGCGCGAGCAGTGCGTCTACAGCGTCGAAGGCGTGGCCTGCACCGTGCCGCAAGGCCAGTATTTCGTCATGGGCGACAACCGCGACAACTCCCTGGACTCGCGCTACTGGGGCTTCGTGCCGGACGAGAACATCGTCGGGCGGGCCTTTTTCGTCTGGATGAATTTCGGTAACCTCAAGCGCATCGGCAGCTTCAATTGAACGCCGCTTCAACCAACCGAGGGAGTTTTCCTATGCAACGCAGCCTTCGTCGCCAGCGCGGCCTGTCCTTTGTCTCCGTAGTGCTGATCGGTGCAGCGCTGGTGGCCGCCTTTGCCATCGGCGGCCAGTCGGTGCCCATCTTCACCGAACACATGGCGGTGCAGAAAGCGGCGCAGAAAGCCGCTGGCGAAGCCACCAGCGTGGCCGAGCTGCGGGCCGCGTTCGACCGCTCGGCCAGCATCGACGACATCCAGTCCATCAAAGGCATGGATCTGGAAATCAGCAAGCAGGGCGAGCGCTTCACCGCCAGTTACGCATACGAGCGGGAAATCGCCCTGGTCGGCCCGGCCTACCTGGTCTACCGCTTCCAGGGCAGCACGAAATAAGGCAATGCACGCACATCTGGATGTTTTGCAGCAGCAGCTGCGCCACCGCTTTGGCGACGTGCGCCTGCTGCAGCGGGCGCTGACGCACCGCAGCTTCAGCAGCGACCATAACGAACGCCTGGAGTTCCTGGGCGACTCGGTGCTGGGGCTGGCCATCTCCAGCTGGCTGTACCGCAAGCTGGCCGACCTGCCCGAGGGCGACCTGTCCCGCGCCCGTTCCAACCTGGTCAAGGAAGGCACCCTGTTCCAACTGGCCCTGCAACTGGGCCTGCCCGAGCTGCTGCGCCTGGGCGAAGGCGAGGCCAAGTCCGGCGGCAAGCGCCGCCCGTCCATCCTGGCCGACGCGGTCGAGGCCATTCTGGGCGCGGTCTACCTGGACGCCGGCTTTGCCGCTGCCGAGCAGGTCGTCCACCAGCTCTTCGACAAGGTGGACATCACCCCGCAGATGCAGGCGGTGGAAAAAGACCCGAAAACCGCCCTGCAGGAATGGCTGCAAGGCCGGCGCATGGCGCTGCCGCAATACAACGTGGAAAAGATCAGCGGCGCCGCGCACAAGCAAACCTTCACCGTGGCCTGCATGATTCCCGCCCTGCGCCTGGGCGCCAAGGGCCAGGGCCACAGCCGCCGCACCGGCGAACAGGCGGCGGCAGCGGCCATGTTGCAACTCTTGCAGGACAAAAATCCCTCATGACAAATAAAAAAGTAGCTCCTTCCGCTGGCAAATCCAAGGTTTCAGAACAAAAACAACCTAAAAACAAGGCTGAACAAGCGAAAGCAGCTCCCGTTTCAAAGAATTTCCCGGCCATCACCCCGGCTGGCCAGAGCATGGCCGAGCTGGACGCCATGCTTGCCGCCGCCAAATCCGGCGCCAGCGTGGCGCGGCTGCCCGACGATGCCGACACCCCGAACGACGCTGCCGCCGATGCCCCGCCCCCGCGCAGCTATGCGCCCGAGGAACAGCGCTGCGGCCTGATCGCCATCGTCGGCAAGCCCAACGTGGGCAAGTCCACGCTGATGAATGCGCTGGTGGGGCAGAAAATCTCCATCACCAGCCGCAAGGCGCAAACCACGCGCCACCGCATCACCGGCATCCGCACGCAGGCGGAGACGCAGTTCGTCTTCGTCGACACCCCCGGCTTTCAGACCAAGCACAGCACGGCGCTGAACAAGTCGCTGAACAAGACCGTGATGGGCGCCATTGGCGACGTGGATCTGATCCTGTTCGTCGTCGAGGCCGGCAGCTTCACCCTGGCGGACGCCAAGGTGCTCTCGCTGTTCAAGCCCGGCATCCCCACGCTGCTGATTGCCAACAAGCTCGACCGCGTGCATCGCCGGGGCGAAATCGCCCCCTGGCTGCGCGACATGCAGCAGCGCCACGCCTTTACCGAATTCGTCCCCATGTCGGCCAAGAAGCGCGACGACATCCAGCGCCTGCTGGGCATCTGCGCCCCCTACCTGCCGCAGCAGCCGTGGTTCTACGGCGCCGACGAGCTGACCGACCGCAGCGAGAAATTCCTCGCCTCCGAAACGGTGCGCGAAAAACTCTTTCGCTTCACCGGCGACGAACTGCCCTACACCTCCACCGTCGTCATCGACAAATTCGAGGAAGAGCCCAGCGCCCAGCATGGCCGCTTCATGCGCATCGCCGCCACCATCGTGGTCGAGCGCGACGGGCACAAGGCCATGGTCATCGGCGCCGGTGGCGAGCGTTTGAAGATGATCAGCACCGAAGCCCGCCAGGAGCTGGAAAAGCTGCTGGGCGCGAAAGTCTTCCTGGAAGTGTGGGTCAAGGTGCGCTCCGGCTGGGCCGACGACGCCGCCCGCGTCAAATCCTTCGGCTACGAATAAATGGCCAGCGCCCAGCGCGTGAGCGATGAGCCCGCCTTCATCCTGCACCGCTACGACTGGAGCGAATCCAGCCTGATCCTGGAGACCTTCACCCGCCACCGGGGCCGCGTGGCCCTGGTGGCCAAGGGCGCGAAAAAGCACACCTCCAACTTCCGCCCCGTCCTGCTGGGCCTGCAGCCCCTGCGCCTGACCTACACCCTGGCGGGCAGCGCCCAGGCCGACATCCACACCCTCAAAGGCGCCGAATGGGCCGGCGGCCACATCATGCCCATGGGCGCACGCCTGCTGGCCGGGCTGTACGTGAACGAGCTGCTCATGCGCCTGCTGGCCCGCGACGACCCGTATGCCTACCTGTTCGACGTGTACGCCGCCCTCATCAAGTTGCTGGCCACGCAGCACGACGTGGTGCAAGAACCGGCGCTGCGGGCCTTCGAGCTGATCCTGCTGCGCGAGCTGGGCCTGCTGCCCGCCCTGGATGCGCAGACCGTCAACCTGCAGCCCCTGCAGCCCGATGCCGCCTACGTCCTGGCCCCGGAAGCGGGGCTGCGCCCCTTTGCCGCCCATGACCGCATTGCCCTGACCGGGGCGCAGTGGCAGGCGCTGGAGCACGCCCTGGGCCAGGAGCAGCGCAGTTTTGCGCCCATGCTCAACGCCTGCGTCCCGCTGGCCGCCGCGCTGAAAGCGCAATTGCGCACCTTGCTGCAATTTCATTGCGGAAGTCCTATGCTGCGCACACGCCAGTTGATGATGGATTTACAAGCCTTATGACTCCACCTGCCGCCCTTCCCGTCCGCACCGCCCTGTCGGTCAATGTGAACAAAGTGGCCCTGGTGCGCAACACGCGCCACCTGGGCATCCCTTCGGTATCCCGCGCTGCGCTGCAATGCCTGGAGGCAGGCGCCCAGGGCATCACCATCCACCCGCGCCCCGATGGCCGCCACATCCGCAGCCAGGACGTGTACGAACTGGCCGAGCTGCTGCAATCCTGGCCCGAGGCGGAACTGAACATCGAAGGCAACCCCACGCAGAACCTGATGGACTTCATCCGCCAGGTGCGCCCGCAGCAGGCCACCTTCGTGCCCGACAGCGAAGACCAGTTCACCAGCGACCACGGCTGGAGCTTTCCGCAGGACGCGCAGCAACTCGCCCCCCTGATCGCCGAATGCCGCAGCCTGGGCGTGCGCGTCAGCCTGTTCATGGACCCCGTGCCCGAACAGATGGCCGCCGCCAAAGCCGTCGGCGCCGACCGCATCGAGCTATATACCGAACCCTACGCCGCCGCCTGGGGCACGCCTGCGCAGGCCGCGCAATTGCAGCGCTACACCCAGGCGGCGCAGGCCGCGCTGGCGGCGGGCCTGGACATCAATGCCGGGCACGACCTGAACCGCGACAACCTCTCGGCCTTCGTCGCCGCCGTGCCGGGGCTGCTGGAAGTATCCATCGGCCACGCCTTCATCGCCGACGCGCTGGAACTGGGCTACACCGACACCGTGCGGGCCTACCAGCGCTGTATCGACCAGGGAATGCAGGAGCGCAAGCTGCTGCACCCCTGAAACCCAACCAAGGAGACTACCCCATGAAATCCCGCGCTGCCGTGGCCTTTAAGGCCGGAGAACCCCTGCAAATCGTCGAAATCGACGTCGCCCCGCCGCAAAAGGGCGAAGTGCTGGTGCGCATCACCCACACCGGCGTCTGCCACACCGACGCCTTCACCCTGAGCGGTGACGACCCCGAAGGCGTCTTCCCCGCCGTCCTCGGCCACGAAGGCGCCGGCATCGTCGTCCAAGTCGGCGAAGGCGTCACCAGCGTGCAGCCCGGCGACCACGTCATCCCCCTGTACACCGCCGAATGCGGCGAATGCCTGTTCTGCAAAAGCGGCAAGACCAACCTGTGCACCGCCGTGCGGGCCACCCAGGGCAAGGGCCTGATGCCGGACGGCACCACGCGCTTTTCCTACAACGGCCAGCCCATCTACCACTACATGGGCTGCTCCACCTTCAGCGAATACACCGTGGTGGCCGAAGTCTCGCTGGCCAAGGTGAACCCCGACGCCAACCCCGAGCAGGTCTGCCTGCTCGGCTGCGGCGTCACCACCGGCCTGGGCGCCGTCAAGAACACCGCCAAAGTGCAGGAAGGCGACACCGTGGCCGTCTTCGGCCTGGGCGGCATCGGCCTGGCGGCCATCCAGGGCGCCAAGCTGGCCAAGGCCGGGCGCATCATCGCCATCGACACCAACCCCGATAAATTCGGCCTGGCACGGGTTTTCGGCGCCACCGACTGCGTCAACCCCAAGGACCACGACCAGCCCATCCAGCAAGTCATCGTGGAAATGACCGGCTGGGGCGTCGACCACAGCTTCGAGTGCATCGGCAACGTCAACGTCATGCGGGCCGCGCTGGAGTGCGCCCACCGGGGCTGGGGCCAAAGCATCATCATCGGCGTGGCCGGCGCAGGGCAGGAAATCAGCACCCGCCCATTCCAACTGGTCACAGGCCGCAAATGGCTGGGCACCGCCTTCGGCGGCGTCAAGGGCCGCAGCGAACTGCCCGGCATGGTCGAAGACGCCATGGCAGGCCGCATCCAGCTCGCCCCCTTCGTCACCCACACCATGGGGCTGACGGACATCAACCAGGCCTTCGACCTGATGCACCAAGGCAAATCCATCCGCAGCGTCGTCCACTACGCCTAAACGGCCTGCGTGTGCTCCCGAAGCTGCGCAGCAAGCGAGGCGGCCCCGCCCCCATAGCGCATCCGTCAGGGCGCAGCCCCCATAACAGGCAAGCCGCCTCCCGTCTGACTCGCCGTGGCTGTTCGAGCGTAGCGCCCAAAGGGCGCGAAGCGAGTTCCACGGCGGGTATTCCAGGCTGCGCAGCACGCCTTCTTTGCTTCCTTTCTTGCGCGTGCAAGAAAGGAAGTCGCCCGCCGGGGCGAGACCCGGCCAGCAGCCCTGAAACCCCAAAAACATCAAAAAAATAGCTGCTACCGCAATATTCAAAAAGATTTCAGATATTTATCCACCTGAAACCGTTGATTGGAAAGCGGAACAAGCTATCAAACAAGGAATAGACATGCAACGCATCGAACAGCACGCCAGCTTCGGTGGCCGCCAGGAAGTCTGGCAACACCCCAGCACCACCCTGGGCTGCCCCATGAAGCTGGGCGTCTACCTCCCCCCCGCAGCCCTGCAAGGCCAACCCTGCCCGGTCGTCTACTGGCTCTCCGGCCTCACCTGCACCGAGCAGAACTTCATCACCAAAGCCGGGGCGCAGCAACACGCCGCGCAGCTTGGCCTGATCCTCGTCGCCCCCGACACCAGCCCGCGCGGCGAAACCGTGGCCAACGACCCCGCCTACGACCTGGGCCAGGGCGCAGGCTTCTACCTCAACGCCACACAAGCCCCCTGGGCAGCGCACTTCCGCATGGAAGACTATGTCGTGCACGAACTGCCCGCGCTGATCGCCGCGCACTTTCCCGCCACGGAAAAGCGCAGCATCTGCGGCCACAGCATGGGCGGGCACGGGGCGCTCACCCTGGCGCTGCGCCACCCCGGGCGCTACGCCAGCGTCTCGGCATTCGCCCCCATCGTCGCGCCCAGCCAGGTGCCGTGGGGACAAAAAGCGTTTGCAGCCTACCTCGGCCCTGACCGCGCCGCCTGGGCCGCGCACGACGCCGTGGCCCTGATCGCCACCGCCACCGAGCGCCTGCCGCTGCTCATCGACCAGGGCGCTGCCGATGAATTTCTGGCCGACCAGCTCCAGCCACAGCGGCTACAGGCCGCCTGCGCAGCCGCAGGGCACCCGCTGACCCTGCGCTTGCAACCCGGCCATGACCACAGCTACTACTTCATCGCCAGCTTTATCGGCGAGCACCTGGCGCACCATGCGCGGGCGCTGCAAAGCTAGGGATGCGGCCTGTTGCGGCAGTGCAACACAAAACGCCCTTTTTGGCCCCAGCCGGGGCCGTTTTCTTTACGGCGGCCAAGGTTCTCTGGTGCAATAGTCCCAACTTCCCGAAAAGGAGGTTGGCGCGGCTTACCAGGCCGTCTTTTTTGGCGGTGCAAGCCCTGCCCTCTGTCAAACCTTGGAGTAATTGCAATGAAAAAATCCCTGATCGCCCTGGCTGCCCTGGCTGCTTCCGGCGCTGTTATGGCCCAATCTTCTGTAACCCTGTACGGCGTGCTGGATACCGGCGTGTCCTACTTCAAGGGTGATGATTCCGTGTACGGCCTGACCAAGACCGGCGGCAACACGAACAGCCGTCTGGGCTTCCGCGGTGTGGAAGACCTGGGCAACGGCCTGAAAGCCACCTTCAACCTGGAAGCTGGCATCAACGTGGACGACGGCACCGGCTACATGGCCCGTGATGCACGTGATACAGGCTTCCAATTCCGCCGTATCTCGACCGTGGGTCTGGCTGGCAACTTCGGTGAAGTCCGTCTGGGTCGCGAACTGACCGCTTCGTACAACGCTGTTAGCCGCTACGACGTGTTCGGCGATACCGGTCTCGGCGGTTCCCTGGCATGGAAGCGTGCCTATGCTTCCCGTACCGAAAACGCTGTTAGCTACTACAGCCCCGTGTTCAGCGGCTTCAAAGCTGGCGTGAACTACGGCTTTGGCGAGAAGAAGAGCGCTTCCAACAACCGTTACCTGGGTCTGGGTTTCTTCTATGACAACGGCCCTCTGAGCCTGGGTCTGGGCTATGACTACGCCAACCGTGGTCATAACGCCGATGGTATCAATGCAACTGGTGCCGCCGTTAACACCCCGAACCTGACCACTTGGCAACTGGGTGGTGCCTACAACTTTGGCGTAGCCAAGGTAATGGCTTTCTACAAGCAAACCAAGGAAGAAGCTCCTGGCGCGAACACTAGCGACAAATTCAAGACCTTTGGTCTGGGTGTGAGCGCTCCTGTCGGCGCTGCTGGCGAAGTGCGTGCTGCATACAACAACTACCGCATCAGCCCCAACGCTGGTTCTACCCAAAAGGCTAACCAACTGTCCCTGGGCTATGTGCACAACCTGTCCAAGCGCACTGCTCTGTACGGTACCTATGCCTACATCAAAAACGACAAGAAAAACAATGCTGGTCTGCAGTTGAGCGGTGCCATGACTGGTGCTGGCCTGTCCAACAGCGGTGCCCAACACGGTCTGCAAGCCGGTATCCGCCACGCTTTCTAATCTGATGCTGGGCCAGTCCCAGCTTGGATAAGCAAAGTGCAGAAAACCAGCCCCTCGGGGCTGGTTTTTTTATGGGCAGAGCAAACCGGAAACAGCCGTCATTTTCAAAAAAAGAAGCTCCTTGCGCTGATTGAACAAGCATTTCAATATCTTTTTACCTTGAAATCCTTCTTTCATCGGCGGTAGCAGCTCTTGATATGGAACCATTGCCCCGCTGGCTGGCAGGGGCCATCGCGGCAGGGCGGCGCTTCTACAATGGCGAGCATGGAACGCTTCTTCAATACCGCTGGCCCCACCATCCCGGCAGACCACTACCACCTTGATCCGCTCCAGCGTCTGGATTGGGATGAGGTGCGGCACCTGATCGACACCAAGCGTTACTTCGTCCTGCACGCCCCGCGCCAGACGGGCAAGACCACCACGCTGCTGGCGATGATGAAGGCGCTCAATGCCGACGGGCGCTATGCCTGCGCCTACGCCAACATCGAAGGGGCGCAGGCCGCACGCGGCGACGAGACGCAGGGCATTCCCGCCGCCTGCGATGCGCTGGTCAATGCCATCGACCTGTACCTGGGCACGCCCGCGCTGCTGCAGTGGTACGCCGCCACCAAAACCACGCTGGCCCCGCAGCATTTGCTGACCCAGGTGCTGCAGCAATGGGCCAAGCTGTCAGACAAGCCCACGGTACTGCTGCTCGACGAGGTGGATGCGCTGGTGGGCGATACCCTCATCTCCCTGCTGCGCCAGATTCGCGCAGGCTATGCCCAGCGCCC
>Ga0206117_101021_pt1 | contig 17692 bp, 13 predicted proteins | sample 3A5Ametagenome_FD_177997 | JGI IMG/M metagenome (GOLD analysis project Ga0206117, IMG submission 177997) | Enriched microbial communities from leaf-cutter ant dump, University of Wisconsin, Madison, United States - 3A5A | ecosystem: Environmental > Terrestrial > Nest > Insects nest > Nest dump... | reverse complement strand
ATGGCCTTGTCCAGCCGGTTCAGGTCGATTTTCGCATCCTCCAGCGCCACCACCAGCCAATGCTGGTCCTTCTTGTCCTTCAGGAACAGGTTCTTGCAATGGCCGCCGGGCAGGGCGCCGCGCAGCGCCTTGCTTTCCTCCACCGTGTGCAGCGGTGGGTGGCTGTGCGTGGTCGCCTGGATGCCCAGCGCGTCGAGCCGCGCCAGCAGTTGCTCCGGCGAGGTCGGCAGCGGCGCGTCCCCATCGGGAAGAGAGGCGTCCGGAAGGGAGGTCGATGCGGTGTCCATGACACTCCTTGTACCGGGAGCGTGGAAAATCGTCCAGCCGGTGAAAAAAACTGAAACATGGCGCTTGCATTGCGTCGGCCGATGAGTATAGTCCGCCGCACACCGCCGGACGGCAGCGACAACGGTCTGAACCGATGGAACGCCGGACGATGGAATGGAGCGCGGGCGTAGCTCAGGGGTAGAGCACAACCTTGCCAAGGTTGGGGTCGAGGGTTCGAATCCCTTCGCCCGCTCCAGTTTCCTCCAGACTTTACGCTGGAGCACGCGATATCAAAAGGCCGGACCTTCGGGTGCCGGCCTTTCGCATTTTTCCCTCATGCTTTCAGTCCATTTGGACTTGCCGACTTGCGGTCCGCAGCATTCCTGCGCGGGATGATCGTCCATGGGATCGATGACCTGCGGGGGCGACGACCCATAGCGTCCTTTCAGCTTTCAATTGCGACAAGTCAAAGCCTGATCGTCATACAATTGTAGGCGGTTGGCAGGACTGAAACAGTGTGGGTTCTTCCCGTTCCGACCAAAGGCCCTTCAGCATGGCGGCAGTTGTGACTGCCGCCGAGTGCCGTTGTGTTTTCCCCCTGATTTCGCGCTTCAGCTGTATGAACCGTTGTGACGGCCCGAAAGGGGATAACAAATTTCCTATGACCTATTTACAGATTGTCAACCTCCTTGCGTATGACCGCCCAGGGAGGTACACTTCAAAATCTAAATAAATAAATCCAGAGGCTCCGGGGGTTGTAGCGAACGAAGACAGTCAGCGGAAAATCGGGACAAAATTCAGAAACATTCCCGTGAAAGGATGCTTCGGCCAATTGCCTTCGCCCGGCCGGGAGCGTTTCACCGCCGTGGTTCCGGCAGGAATTCGGCGCAGGAATTCGGAATGGCTGAACGCACGGTTCGGCTCCGTCCCCGCCCCACCTCCGTCCAACCTTGCCGGAATCGATAGGCGCTCCCTCGCCGGGGCCTCTGCCGATCGCCGCCTCTTCGGACTTCGACCCAGACATTCCGACTCGGATGCGAAACCCCGATACCAAGAAAGGAAACCGCCATGGCTATGCAGCGCTATCTCGTCGACTATCCCCGGCTGTCCACCGACGCCCTCGCCAAATGGTCGTCGGTTCCCAGCAGCGTCGCCTCCGATGCGATGAACCGGTGTCAGAGCATGGATTCGCGGATCAAGCCGATGGTTCCCGGTATGCGCATTTGCGGTCAGGCCCGCACCGTCGTCACCATGCCCGGCGACAACAGCATGGTTCACCACGCCGTCAGCCTGGCGGAACCGGGTGATGTGGTGGTGGTGGCCGGTGGTGGCCTGGACGACGTGGCGCTGGCCGGCGAATGGGTTGTGCGCTGTTGCAAGCGGCGCGCGCTGGGCGGTCTGGTGGTCGACGGTTCGGTCCGCGACCTGCACGAAATCCGCGGGCTGGGCCTGCCGGTTTTCGCCAAGGGTGCGGTAGCTCGCGGCCCGCACAAGAATTTCGGCGGTAAGATGGACGTCATCGCGGCCATCGGCGGCGTACCGGTCAATCCCGGCGACCTGATCCTGGGGGACGAGGACGGCGTGGTCGTGGTGCCGCTGGCTTTCGCCGACGCCGCCCTGACCCAGAGCCTCGCCCTGCTGGAGCGCGAGCGCAAGTGGACCGAGCAGATCGAAGCCGGTGCCACCCTGGTGGACGTGCTGGGTGTCCCGCCGCTGGAGATCGTTCCCGCCGACTGAGCGGAACCGTGTAAAGGAAAGCCCCCGCATCGTCGGCCGCATTATCGGCCGTTGCCGATCCCGCCCCCCATGGTGCCGCGTCCATGTCGCTGATTTTCCAGATCGTCCTGCCGATGTTCGGCCTGATCGCCCTTGGCTTCTGGGCGGCGCGCTACCGTGGCTTCAGCACTGCGATGGTCCAGGGGCTTTCCCGTTTCCTCGGCATTTATGCGCTGCCGGCACTGCTGTTCTCCAACATGGCGCGGGCGGACATCCCGGACCCGCTGGAATGGGCGGTGCTGGGATCCTTCTACATCGCTGCGGTCGCGGTCTTTCTGGTCGGCGGACTGTGGATGCGGATGGCTGGACGGCGGGAGCAGATCGCTCCCATCGGCCTTGCCAGTTCCTTCTCCAACATCGCGCTGCTGGGGTCGCCGATCATCATGGAGGCCTATGGGCCGACCGTGGCGGTGCCGGTGATGCTGCTGATCGTCTTTCAATCGCCCCTGCTCTTCACCTCGGCCACCATGCTGGCGGAAACCCAGCGGTCAGCGCGCAACGGCCGGGCCGGGCGGCCGCTGAAGGCGACGCTCGACGCCGCCAAGGCGACGCTGACCAGCCCGCTGGTGGTGTCGGTCATTCTGGGGCTGGCCGCCAACCTGATCCACCTGACGATCCCTCCCATGGTGATGAAGAGCTTCACCATGATGGCGCAGACGGTTCTTCCCTGCGCCTGCTTCACGCTCGGTGCGTCGTTGGCGCTCAGCCCGGCTTCGGGCGCGGTGCTGCCGGCCACCGTGGTGGCGCTGTTGAAGACCGGGCTGCACCCGCTGTTGACCTGGCTGCTCGCCACCCAGCTCTTCGACCTGCCTCCGCTGTGGGTCGCTCCGGCCGTGACGGCCGCGGCCTTGCCGATCGGCATCAACGCCTATGTTTTCGCGGAGCGCTATCACGCCGGGCGCGAGGTGGTGTCGATGTCTCTGCTGATCTCCACTCTGCTGTCGCCTGTGTCGATCTCCATCGCTTTCATGGTGTCGGCCGCAGGCTGAAGCCCGGCCGGAACATTCGGTGGGCACTTGTGAAGTTATTGAAAATACGCTGGATTTACTTGATGGCTCCGCATGGCCAATGCAGGGGGAGCGCGGTCGCGCTCTGCGCTGCGTGCGGCAGTATGGACACGTCCGTCGCCATTGATAGGAGAGGCAAATCCTGTTAGCCTCTAATTGTATGAATTTCTAAGCATCATGATATCGGCAAGGCTGTATCTTGATTTGCCAGAACACGGAATATGATAGGGGGCCGCCTCGGCGGCGGGAGCCGGACGGCTTCGTTCCTGGTAACAATAAAGCCATCTCCTCTTTCGCATATAATAGTATGATCAAGACTCTGAACGCTTCGACGTCGAAGAAAATCGGAATCGATTGTGTCAGATCAAAGACTCGCACAAAAATAAGCGCGTTAATCATTGCAAAAGATTTTCCGGGTGAGATGGCGCAGCGATGGCCGTGCCGGTGGGCAGGCCGCCTCGATGCCATTCCTGGAACCGGCGCGGGAGTCCGTCCCCGCAGGGTTTCATCGACCGGAGCGGCGTCGCGCGGCAGCCGCACGTTCCTCCGCCCCAATGCCATACCGGATCGTTCGCGCCACGGACAGCCGGCCGACGCAGGTGCCCCATGACCCTCCTCAACAACTTCCACATCCCCGTCAAGATGGCCATTCCAGCGACGACGGCGATCATCGGCATGCTGGTGATCGCTCTGCTCGGCTGGTCGGCGATCACCCAGCAGTCGACGCTGCTCGACGCCCTGTTCAACCGCTCCTTCACCCGGGAAGCGGAAATCCAGGGACTGACCGACACCCTGACGGTGGCCCACGCCGGCATGTACCGGACCGTGATCCTCAGCAGCGCGAACGCCTCGCCGAAGGCAGTGGAAGAGGAGATGAAGGCACTCAGCAACCAGCTCGGCAAGCTGAAGGGCCAGTCGGAGGCGCTGAAGGGTGCCACCGCCGACACCGATGAGGAGGCGAAGTTCTTCGAGCGGTTCGGTGCCGACGGCGCAACTTATCTGGCGAAGGTGGGCAGCTTCCTCGACCTGCTGAAGATGGGCGTCGATCCGCTGGACTTCCTGCAGGAGGTGCAGGCCGCCTACACCCGGTTGCAGGGGACCAGCCGCGACTATCTGACCTACAAGCGCAAGGTTTCGACCGACGCCTACGCCGAGGTCAATGCGTCGGTCGACAACACCACCCAGGCCTTCATGGCGGTGGCCGCGGCGGCCCTGCTGGTGACGGTCGGTGTCGCGCTGTTCATCGGCATGAACATCGCCCGCCCGATCGTGCGCCTGACCGACGTGATGGAGCGGCTGGCCCGCGGCAACCTGGAGGCGGACATCCCCGCTGCCGACCGCGGCGACGAGATCGGCCAGATGGCCCGCACGGTTCAGGTCTTCAAGGAAAACGCCGTCCGTGTGCAGGAACTCTCACGCGAGCAGGAGGCGATGCGCCTGCGCAACGAGCAGGAGCGGCGGCAGGCGATGACGGCGCTCGCCAACGATCTGGAGGCATCGGTCAAGGCGATGATGGGCGAGGTGGTGCGGTCGGCGACGTCGATGCGCAACGAAGCCAACTCGATGCTCGACAACGCCAAGCAGACCAGCCACCACAGCGACAGCGTCGCCCATTCCGTGCAGGAGGCGACCAGCGAGGTCGAAAGCGTCGCGGCCGGCGCCGAGCAGCTCCGCGCCTCCATCGACGAGATCACCCGCTCCATCAGCCAGTCGGCGCAGCTTGCCCGCGGCGCAGTGGATGAGGCCGGTCGTACCGACAGCATCGTGCAGGGGTTGAGCGAAGCCAGCCGCAAGATCGAGGAGGTCGTCGGCCTCATCCAGTCGATCGCCGGCCAGACCAACCTGCTGGCGCTGAACGCGACCATCGAGGCGGCGCGTGCCGGCGAGGCGGGCAAGGGCTTCGCCGTGGTGGCGCAGGAAGTGAAGAGCCTCGCCAACCAGACCGCCAAGGCGACCGAGGAGATCGGCGCCGAAATCGCCGCGGTCCAGGCCGCCACCCATGCGGCGGTCGGCGCGATCCGCGCCATCGTCGGCACCATCCGTCAGGTCGACGAGTCCCTCGGCACCGTCGCCGCGGCGGTTGAGGAGCAGGACGCCGCCACCCGCGACATCAGCGCCCGGTCCCAGCGTGCCGCCGTCGACACCATGGCGGTGATGCAGGAGATGCGTCTGGTCCAGCAGGCCGCCGAAACCACCGGCCATTCCGCTGGATCGGTGCAGAACACGACCGAGGAACTGTCGCGCAGCTTCAACCGCCTCGACCACGAGATCGAAGCCTTCATCACCCGCATCACCGCGGCGTGACGATAGGTGGCGTAAGGACGGGTTAAAACGAAAAACGCCTTCTCCCGCATCGTGCAGGAGAAGGCGTTTTTCGTTCCGGCTGCTGGCTTTTTCGGAGGCGTCAGACGCCCTCCAGAACCTTCTTGCGCGCGTCCGCCCATGCGCGTGCCGTCGTCGGTCGGCCGTCGGCATCGATCAGGCCACGGGCAAACAGCTCCTCGGCATGGCGGATGAAGAAGGCGGCGGTGCTCGACCGCTCCCAATGCTCCATCCAGTTCTGCTCCAGGAAGGCCAGGATCCCCGGCTGGCCCAGCTCGACCTCCCACAGCACGCCGAGCAGCGAGGTCTGCTGCTCCTCATGCATGCAATCCTCGAAGCACAGGCGCTTGTCGGCGCGCGCCTCCTTGCGGGCGGTGGTCTCCGGGCCCGGTCCCAGGCCGTAATCGATCAGTGTCCGCCGCTCCGGCGCCGCGCAAAGCCAGTGCGCCACCTCATGCACGATCACCGTCGCCTCGACATCGGTGCGGATCACCTTGCCGTCCCACATGAAGGAGCGGCTGGGCGGCTCGTCCAGCGTGTCGATGCCGTGAGCATGGGCCAACTGCACGGCGTCCGCCCGGTGGGCCGGCGTGTCGACGCCACCGCCGGGCTCGTCATCCGGCCGCACGGGCCAGGTCGCGGCGATCCGGCGGAAGGCGGCGCGCGCTTGGGCATGGCCGTCCAGATGGGCGTCGAAGGCGGCGATGGCCTTCGGCATGTCGTCAATGGCGATGGGGGTCAGGATCATGGGGCCTATGTGCCCAAGGGGGCGGCCCGGCGCAAGGGGAATGTAACGGTGCAGAGCAGCAGGGCTGGGCGGCAAGACAATGGCGCCGGCAAGTCCCGGTCCTTTCGGGCTCTGCCGACGCCATAACTGTCATGGTGGCGCTTGTGGCCGATGCGGTTTCTTACGCCGCGCGCATATCTGACAGGAAGCGCGACACGAAGCCGCGCAGGTCGGTCGCTTCGTGGTTCAGCCCGTCGGCAGCGGTCAGCACCTCGCGCGAGGCATCGCCGGTGGAGGCTGCTGCCTCCGACACGCCGGCGATGTTGCCGGAGACCTGCTGTGTGCCGCGCGCCGCCTGCTGGACGTTGCGGCTGATCTCCTTGGTGGCGGCACCCTGTTCCTCCACCGCGGCAGCGATGGTGGTCGAGATGTGGTTGATCTCGGCGATCACCCGGCCGATCTCGGCGATGGCGCCCGCCGCCTGCCGGCTGATTTCCTGGATGCCGGCGATCTGGCTGCCGATTTCCTCGGTCGCCTTGGCGGTCTGGCTGGCGAGGCTCTTCACCTCCGACGCCACCACGGCAAAGCCCTTGCCGGCTTCGCCGGCGCGTGCCGCCTCGATGGTCGCATTCAGCGCCAGCAGGTTGGTCTGGCTGGCGATGTCGGTGATCAGTTGCACGACTTCGCCGATGCGCTGGGCGGCGTCGACCAGGCCGCGGACGGTGCCGTCGGTCTTCTCTGCGGTGGCGACCGCCTGTCCGGCGATCCGGGTGCTTTCCGCCACCTGCCGGCCGATCTCGGCGATGGAGGCGGTCAATTCCTCCGTCGCGGCGGCCACCGTCTCCACATTGCCGGTTGCCTCATGCGAGGCGTTGGCGACCGCATCGGCCTGCCGGGTGGTCTGCTCCGCGGTGGCCGACATGGTCTGGGCGGTCGCCTGCAACTGCGTCGCGGCCGCCGATACCCGGCCCAGCGCCTGCAGCACCAGCCGGTCGAACTCCTGGGTCAGCCGGTCGATGCGCTCGCCACGGCTGCGCTGGGCCTCATGGTCGGCACGCTGGGCTTCGGCCAGCCGGTCGCTTTCGATCAGGCTGTCCTTGAACACCTGCAGGGCCTTGGCCATGCCGCCGATCTCATCTGCGCGCTGCAGGCCGGGGATGTCGACGCTGCGGTCGCCGCCGGCCAAACGGGTCATGCGGTCGGTCATCGCCACCACCGGCCGCGACAACCCGCGGCCGATCAGCAGCGCCGTCGCCAGCCCCAGCACCACCGCGACCAGCGACGCGATCATCATACCGCCGCGCGCCTTTTCGATGAAGGTGCCGGTCGCCATGCCCAGGCTTCTCTGCGCGTCGACGCTGGCCACCGTCAGCTGCTCCGCCTCCTTGGCAATGGAATCGCCGACGGGGATCAGCACCTCGTTGACCAGCCGGTCGCGCTCGGTGGTCGCCTTGACCACGGCATTGAAGCCGGTGATGTAGACGCGCAGCATGGCGGTGTAGGACATCGCCATCTTGCGGCGGTCCATGTCGGTCAGCTTTGCCATCATCGCACCGCCGCGGCTGGCGGCGTCGGTGAACTGGGACCGGGTCTGGCTGGCCAAGGCCGGAGAACCGTCGACATTGTAACGCGTCGCCGAAATGCGGGCCGACAGCATATGGCGCAGTGCCATGCCTGCCAAATAGGCAGCGTCGGTGTCGCCCCCGGTGCTTGCGCTGTCCATGATGTTGTCCAGCGCGCTTTCCAGCCGCGGACCGATCTCGTCCAGTTCGGAGATGGCCTTGCTGCGCTGGGCCTGGAATTCCATCGTGGCGGCGAACGCCTCCTGATATTGGGCGATCTCCTGCGCCATATGGTCGGCGGTCTGCAACAGGGCAGGGTCGGCGACCAGGGCACGTGTCTTGTCGATGGTCTGCGCGGCCTCCTGCGCCGTGCGCCGGACGGTCGCGCCGACGTCTGGATCGCCGGTCAGCAGAAAGCGGGTGGCCTGTTGGCGCATCTCAAGCATCAGGGCCTGGATGCGCCCCAGCTCGTTGGTCTGCTGGCCGAGCCGCCGATAGGTGTCCACTGCGCCGCCGGCTTCAGACAGGGCCGCCACGCCGATGCCGCCGATCAGCACCAGGAACACCAGAATGCCGGCGCTGGCCGCCGTGATCTTCGTTCCTACGGAAAAGCGATTGAAAAGGCTCATGGCCGGGGCCTCCATCGGCACGGGTGCTCTGTACGGAACCTGAAAAGGTCAGTGATAGCGACCTGTTCCATGAGGCCGGTTTCAGGAAGCATGCCACATGCCCCGGTATGGACCGGCGTTGGGCGCCGACAGCCGAAGAGACCCATGGGTGACGTAGGGGAAAGCAGTCGTTCCGTATCGTTGGAATAAACGGCAACGCCGGATGTTTGCCTGTTTCGTTGGACTGCGGGTGGCAGGCGTCCGGACGCTTTCACGGGCGGACAGTCCATTTTTTGTGCCGCGGCGGTCACAGGAGAGGCATTTTGAACATCCCCCCGTATCGTGATATATGCCAAAGGGCGCAGCGGCCGTCCGGGGTCGTCGCCGAATCCCCCCTCTCCCGGTCCCTGACGCATTGATCCGACGGCTGGCCATGTCCATTCCCGACGCGCCCCTTTCCGCGGCTTCTCTGGATGCCCGCACCGTTCCCGCCCGTCCTGCGGCCAGCCGCCCCCCGGCGGACCGATACGGCCGTCCACGGCGCGGCTGCCTGTCGGTCGTCATTCCCTTCTACAACGAGGGTCCCAACATCGACGCCCTGTTCGCCCGGCTGGTGCCGGTGCTGGACGGGCTCGACATGGATTGGGAGGTGGTGTGCGTCAACGACGGCAGCCGCGACGACACCGTCGACCGGCTGCTGGATGTCCATGACCGCGAGCCTCGGGTGAAGGTCGTCGACCTGTCCCGCAATTTCGGCAAGGAATTGGCGCTCTCCGCCGGGCTCAGCCACACCACCGGCGACGCCATCGTGCCGATGGACGCCGACCTCCAGCATCCGCCGGAACTGCTGCCGGCCTTCATCGCCAAATGGCGCGAGGGGTTCGACGTGGTGGTCGCGGTGCGCCATGCCCGCGTCGGGCAGAGCCTGAAGCACCGGCTGTTTGCCCGCCTGTTTTACTGGGTTTTCGACCATCTGTCGGAAATCAAGCTTCCGCGCGAGGTCGGCGATTTCCGCCTGATGGACCGACGCGTCGTTGAAGTCATCAACCGGATGCCGGAGCGCACGCGCTTCATGAAGGGCATCTTCGCCTGGGTCGGCTTCCGTCAGGCAGCGATCCCCTACGAACAGGGCGAGCGCGCCGGCGGCGACACCAAATGGGGTTTCGTCAAGCTGCTGCGCCTGTCCTTCGACGGGCTGACCGCCTTCTCCACCTTCCCGCTGCGGGTATGGAGCCTGGTCGGCATGGCGGTGTCCGGCGTCGCCTTCGTCTATATCCTGATCCGCCTGATCCGCACGCTGATCCACGGGATCGACGTGCCGGGTTATGAATCGCTGCTGGTCGCCGTGCTGTTCCTGGGCGGCCTCCAACTGATCACGCTGGGCATCATCGGCGACTATCTGGGCCGCGTCTTCGCCGAGGTGAAGGGGCGTCCGCTGTTCATCGTCCGCTCCGCCCACGGCTTCGGTCCGGCGGACGGCCGGCATGAGCATGATCTGGACCCTCTTGGCGAAGCCATCGGGGGCGGGACAGCGGGGCAGGAGCCGCGCCGATGAGCATCGAGACCCGTCTGCACACCGGCGACGGGGGGGATGCCGGCGGCGAAACCCGTCGCCCGCGCCCCGCCACCGCCGCACCCTCCACCGCCACGGCGGCCGGCCCTGCGCTGCCGCGTGGCGAGGCGGCCCTGTGGGACGGCCTGTCGCGTGCGCTTCTTCTGGGCGTGCTGATCCTGGCGGCGCTGACCTTCCTCAGCTACGGCATCAGCACGGACGAAGAGGTACAGCACATCTACGGCAAGAAGCTGCTGTCCTATTACCTCAGCGGCTTCCAGGACCGGTCGGCCTTCCATTTCAAGGATCTGGCCTATTACGGCGGGCTGTTCGACCTCGTCACCGCCGTCATCGTGCCCTTCTCCCCCTTCGAGGAATATGAGACGCGGCACCTGCTCTGCGCGCTGGTCGGCGTGCTGGGCATCGCCGGAACCTGGCGGTACACCCGGCTGCTGGCCGGTCCGCGCGCCGGCTTCATCGCGGCGGCCCTGCTGTCGCTGAGCGGCGTCTATTACGGTGCCATGTTCAACAACACCAAGGACGTGCCCTTCGCCGCCGGCATGGTGTGGACGCTCTATTTCGCCACCCGCATCCTGAAGCAGATGCCGCGTCCCAGCCGGAGCGCCGTTCTGAAGTTCGGTCTGGTGCTGGGAATGACGCTGGCGATCCGCGTCGGCGCGGTGCTGGCCGGCTTCTATCTGGCGGTCGCCATGGCGCTGCATTTCGCGCTGGTCACCCGGCAGGAGGGGCACCGCTGGGCGCTGGCCGATGCGCGGCGCGCCTTCCTGTCCCTGTGGCCGGCGATCCCGGTCGCCTATGCCATCATGGCGGTGTTCTGGCCCTGGGTGGTGCAGCGGCCATTCCGCAATCCGCTGGAGGCGCTGCGGGTCGTCTCCCACTTCCCGATCGACATCCAGACGCTGTTCATGGGCGAGCTGGTCCATTCCAACGACCCGCCCGCCCTCTACCTGCCGGTCTATCTGGCGGTGAAGCTGCCGGAGGCGGTGGTGATCGGCGTCGGGGCCGCAGTCATCATGGCGGCGGTGTGGCTGGCGCGCGGCGGCTGGCGGCGGACCGGCGCCTTCACCGTGGTCCGCTATACCCCGCTGGTGCTGGCGGGCTTCCTGCCGATCCTGCTGTTCGTTCTGATGCGGCCGTCCGTCTACAACGGGATCCGCCACTTCCTGTTCCTGGCCCCGCCTTTCGTTGTGATGGCCGCCATCGCCGCCGACCGATTGTGGACCCTGTCGCAGCACGGCGGCCGGGCGCTGGGGCAGGGTTTCGCCGCTGCGATGACGGTGGTCGCCGTGGTGTACGCGTGGCAGCTGGGCGCCATGCATCCGAACCAGTACGTGTACTACAATCAGTTCGTCGGAGGCGTACGGGGTGCCGACGGCCGGTTCGAACTGGATTACTGGGGCAATTCCCTGCACGAGGCGCTGCAGGAACTGGTCGAGTATGTCGAGCGCGAGAATGACGGCCATCCCCCGCCGCGGCAATACACGCTGACCGTCTGCGGCAACACGCTGGCAGTGCGCTTCGAGTTGCCGCCCTGGTTGCGTCTGGTGAATGGAATCGAGCCGGACTGGCGCAAGGCCGATTTCTTCCTGGCCTTCACCCAGGTCAAGCGCTGCCCGTCTCTGCTGGACGGTCATCCGATCCTGGAGATCGCCGCCGACGACGTGCCGCTGTCGGTGGTCAAGGACCGCCGTCCGCCGAGGGCCGAAATCCCCACCGAATAGCCGCTGGCGAATAACGGATGCCGCGCTGCCAAGCCTGACCTGATGGGCGGCGGTGGGGCAGTTGGGGAGTACCCCGGCGGCTCCCGTCCCGTCTTTCGCCGCATCGCCCTTCGCGGACCTGTCCGCCCGCCGTACGTCTGCCCACTCTCCAGGCTCGCGATTGGGAGCGGGCGGAGGTGTGCATGGGGCGCGGACTGCTTTGGGGCGCTTTGTGCCTGCTGCTGTGGAGCGTTCCGCTCGGCCCCACCGGAGCCATCGGCTTGGACCGGGCTCGCGACCCGTTGGTCGATGCGGTCACCCGTGCGGTGGAGGAGCGGCAACCTGCGGCCGGAACCGGTAGTCTGGTGGTCGGCGTCATCCGCGACGGCCGGACGCTGGTGGTCGGGCGGGGCGATGCCGGGCGCCCGGATGGCGGGCCAGCCGATGGACGCACCCTGTTCCAGATCGCGTCGCTGACCAAGCCGTTTACCGGCACCATCATGGCGGAACTGATGCGGGAGGGACGCGTCGACCCCGCCGACCCGCTTCAGCGCCACCTGCGCCGCGTCGGCCCGGTGCCGGTCGCCCATGTGCCGGATTATGACGGTCGCCCGATCCGGTTGCGCGACCTCGCCACCCACACTGCCGGCTTGCCGAATGTGCCGGAAACCCCCCGCTTCTCTTGGAACCGGCTGGAGGATCCGCGCAATCCCTACAAGCCGCTGTCGCGGGGCGAGTTGGCGCTGTGGCTGTCCGATTATCGGCTGCCGGGTCCGCCGGGCGTACGTTTCAGCTATTCCAACGCCGGCATGTCGGTTCTGGGCGAGGCGCTGGCTGCGGCGGCCGGCCAACCTTACGAGATCTTGCTGAAACGGGTGGTGACCGACCGGTTCGGGCTGCGCGACACCACCCTGCATCCTTCAGCGGAGCAACGGATGCGCAAGGCGGCGGGCCATGCCCGCGGCCGGATTGTTCCGGATTGGGAGGCGCCGGCGATGCTGCCCGCCTTCGGCCTCTATTCCTCAGCCGACGATCTGCTGCGCTGGCTCTCGGCCAATCTCGGCGATTGCCCGGGTGCCGCCGCGGGTGCAGACGGTCACGGCTGCGCGCCGCCGGTGGCGGCCACTCTGGCGCTGGCGCAATCGGTACAGGTGGACGGCCGGTCGCTGGCCGATCCCGGCAGTCTGGGAAGCGGAGCGATGGCGCTCGGCTGGTTCGTCGCCTGGGCCACGGACGGCACGCCGATCCACTGGCATTCCGGTTCCACCGGCGGCTTCAACGCCTATATCGCCTTCTCGAAGGCACATCGCTGGGGTGTGGTGGCGCTGACCAACAGCGATCCCGATCAGGTAACCGCCGACCATGTGGTGATCGACCTCGTCCGCCGGCTGGAAGTGCGGCCGGAGGTGGCGAGCCTGCCTTGAGGTCTTGGTCTGACGCTTGCCGCCCGGTCAGTGCAGGCGTCTCGGCAGCTTGGCCGGAATCTCCAAATCGGCGCGGGCGGGGGCGATGGGGCCAGCCTGATGATGGGCGAGGCGCCAGTTGCCCTTTTCGCGGGCGAACAGGTTGGTGGCGGCCAGGACGGCGTCGCCCAGCGTTTCTTCGCAGACCACCAGTGCTGTGTTGCCGTGCAGGGTGACCCGCTCGTTCCGGGCCTCCACCGTGATGCCGCTGGGCGAGCGCAGGACGTCGCGCCAGCTGGTCAGCACGGCGTCGCGCCCGAACAATGCGGTCCAGCCGGGATGGATGCAGGAGACGGGCAGCGTTTCCGCCCACAGGGCTTCCATCGCGGCGGCGTCGCGGTTGGTGAAGGCCCTGTAGAAGGCTTGGTTCAGGGCCAGCAGCGTGTCGCGGTCGGTCATGTCATTCATGCGGTGACGTTCATCCGGGCGATGGTTCCGGGAGGACGGGCGGCGCACGGTCCACAGGGCCGGCACCGGGACCGCTTGTAAAGAAGCCATCACTCATGGGCAAGCACCGGTCCGGACGGATCCGGGCCGGCGCTGTGACAATGAACGCATCGGATCGGCTCAGGCCGTCAGATCGACATTCTGCGACTTCGCGGAAGTCGCAGTCGCCCCGCTGGCCGCCGCCCCTGTCGCCGCCGCAGCCTTTCCGGCTGAAAGCCCGGCGATCGGATTGGACAGGTCGAGCGTCAGGTGGGTGACGCCATCCTTGGATGTGGTCGGCTTCAGCACCGCCAGCCCTTTCATCCCATCGCCGCCGCCGCCCTTGGCAGCCATGTCGTTCAACTTGCCGAGGATGTCCTTGATCTCGTCCTCGCTGAAGCCTTCCGACCGCACGATCATGCCGGTCGACTTGCCGGTGGCGGTGGTTGTCATGCCGGTGGCGCTCAGCGCCATGTCGCCGCCCTTGCCCAGCGAGGCCTGCAGACGCTGGTCATCGCGGCGGAAGTCCAGGGTCGATTTCGCGAAGGAGATCTTGACGCTGCGGTCGCCGTCCTGGATTTCCAGGTCGATCCCGTGCGACTCGATCGACCATTGGGACTGGGTGGCCTGCATATCAACCGACAGGTCGCTGAGGTTCATGCCGTCCAGCTTGGACTTCAGCCCGTCGCCGAAGCCCTTCACGGCGTCGTCGATCCGGTTCTGCGGAACGCCCAGTGCGCTCAGCGTGTCGCCGAGACCCTGCTTCAGGGCGTCGATGCCCTTGCCGAACATGCCCGCCAGACCCTTGCCGTGGTCCAGCGCCGACTGCATCAGCGACTGGGCCTGTTTGGCACGGTCCACGCCGCTGCCGGACGCCAGGGCGCTGCCCCCGCCCGCCGCCTGGGCACCGCTCTTCCCGGTCATGCTGTCCAGCAGCGATTCCATCGACTGGCTGATGGTGTAGGCCGGCGATTGGGACTTCTTGTCCCCCTTGTCGCCTTCCACAGTTTTCGCGTCCGATTTGGCCAGCGCGTCCTTCACCGTGCCGGTCGTCTTTGACGAACCGTTCTGCGCAGTCGTGGACAGCACCGACGGTTTGCCGCTCGGGCCGCTGAGCTCCGCGTAGTACATGGATGCCCCCGCATCGCGTTGTTTGTGTGCGAGCGTAAGCATGACGCCGACAACCTTTACCGTTTGTTAATTTCATGGATTTCTTTCAATGATTGAGACAAATTCGTTTCCTTACTAAGTATCGATGACTGTGAAACTTCATCCGACGTCTTGGTGCCACTTGTTCCGCCTGCGTGATGAGCTGCGACGAGCCGCGGCTTTCACCGAGAGGAAGGGGCTGTTACCCTTGTCGCCAAAGGACCCGGAAGAAGGGAGCCAACCGCAATGACCGACCGCCTGTCGATAGCCCTCGTCCAGATCAATCCCGCTGCCGGCAACCTCGCCGCGAATGCCGATCGACTCCGTGCCGCGAGGGCTGAGGCCGCGGCGCGCGGCGCCGATCTCGTCGTCTGTCCCGCCGCCAGCCTGTCCGGCACGCCGTTGCTGGATCTGGCGGCATTTCCCGCCTTCCTCGACGCAGCGGAGGCGACCGTGCAGGCGTTGGCGGAGGATACCGCCGATGGCGGGCCGGCACTGCTGGTCGGCACGCCTTGGCGGGGAGAGGTGGGCCGGGGAGATATAGGGCACGATGGATCGAAGCGTCACAATGCCGCGCTGTTGCTGGATGGCGGAAAAATCGCTGCGGTTCGTTTCCAGGCCGCAACGGTCGCCGGCGAGGTCGGTGGGCCTGAGGAAGACCGTTTCGACAACGGACCGATGCCTGGTCCTGTGAATGTTCGCGGGGTGCGGATCGGCCTGCTGATCGGCAGCGATCTGGCGACCGGCGACGTTGCGGAAACGCTGGCGGAGAGCGGTGCCGAGTTGCTGGTCGCCATGCTGGCAAGTCCCTTCGCTCCAGGCCGCGCCGACGAGAGGGTACAGGCTGCCGTCGCGCGGGTGGTGGAATGCGGGTTGCCGCTGGCAGCCGTGAATCTCATTGGCGGACAGGAGGAGCGGGTGTTCGACGGCGGCAGCTTCGGCCTCGCCATTGGCGGACGGCTGGTCGCCCAGGCACCGCTGTTCGCCGAACATCTCCTGCTGACCAGGTGGGAACGCGGAGAAGACGGCTTCTGGGATGGTTGCGATGCCGAAACAATTGCTCCTGCCGAAGGGACTGAGGCGCTCTATGGCGCGCTGGTGCTGGGTCTGCACGATGCCGTAACGAAATCCGGCGCGCCGGGGGCGGTGGTCGGATTGACCGGCGGGCTGGACTCGGCGCTGGTCGCCGCCATTGCCGTCGATGCGCTGGGGCCGGAGCGGGTGCTGGCAGTACGCGCGCCACTGCCGGGCAACCCGGAGGCGGGGTTTGCCGGTGCCTTGGCCGACAGCTTGGACGACGCAGCGGAAATCGTGGAATTGCTGGGCTGTCGCCTTGACAATGTCGCGCTGGCGCCGCTGCTGAAGGCCGCCGACTCGCTGCTGGCTCCTGCCTTTGCCGGCCGCGAGCCAGCTGTGGCGGTGGAGCGGATGCATTCCCGGCTGCGTGCCGCGACTTTGGCAGCACTGGCTGAGCGGATGGGCGCCTTGCTGCTGTCGAGCGTGGACCGCACCGACCGGTTGCTCGGCCTTGCGCCGGATGAGGCCGGCTGCGGTTACTCCGTGCTGGCCGACGTGCCGAAGACATCGGTGTTGGAACTGGCGCGCTGGCGCAACAGCAACCAGCCTGCGGCATCGCGTGGACCGGCCGGGCTGGTTGTGCCTGAACGGGTGCTGACACGTCGGATGAAGGCCGAAACCCCTGCCGGACTGCCGTCGGCGGAAGCGCTGGACGATCTGTTGACCGGCTTGCTCGATGGCGGGCTGTCGCCGGCCGATCTTGTGGCACGCGGTCATTCCGCGGAGACGGTGTCGGCGGTCTGGCGGCTGTTGGTTCAGGCGGAAACGGGCCGCCGCAGGGCTCCGCCGGGTCCGCAGGTGTCGCGCCGGGCAGCGGCGCGGCTGCGGCGGTTTCCGATTGCCGACGGCTTCACCGATCTGCTGTAGAGCGGGCGGGGTGAAGGGGGAACTGTCCCCCCTTCGCCACCATCCCAATATCATGCTGGGGTCAGCCGCGCGTCAGCTTGATGATCGTGGCGATCATGCCGAAGGTCCACAGCACGGCCGGCAGAACCACCCAGGTCGGGTGGAAGATGATCGCCAGCGGCATGATGAAGATCAGCAGCATGGCGGGAAAGACGAAGAGGGGCGAGTTCCCCCAATTGCTCAGCAACCCTACAGGGTTCTCATCGTTTCCCAGATAGGCATCGGCGGTAACCGCTTGGTCCGTCATCTCTATCACCCAAAGTTTCTTGTGGTTATTCCCTGTCCCGCACTGCAGCAGGATAGGGGTTCTTACGCCACGATGCTTTGGATGACCAGAGCGCAGCCTTGGCCGTTGCTTTCGACTTTGGTCGAAGATCGGGTTTGGGAACGGGGTTTACGCGGCCTCGGTCAGCGCCAATTGCGGACGGCGCAGACTGGACTGGATGGTGAATGGCGCACGGACGCCGCCGTTGAACAGCTCGGCGCATTCCAGGGCCTTCAACACGCGCTCTTCCGGCGGCTGGCCAACGGTGGAGGCGAGCGACCCCAGCGCATAATCCGATCCGCAACCGATGGCGTGGTAACCGCGCACCGCCTCGCCGACCTGATAGTCGGACTGCACGGTGAACAGCCGGCCTTCCAGGCCGACCATGAAGGTGCCGCCGGTCTCCACGTCGTTGGAGCGGTGGGCGTAGCCACCGTCCTTCAGGCAGTTGCGGACGGCATCGACGAAGTCGACGACCATGTAGCGGAACAGGTCAACGTCATGGTCGCGGGACGGGACCTCCAGCCGATAATGCAGCAACTGGCCCATGCGGAAGGAACTGGTGAAGCCGATCAGGCTGTCGCCATTGCGGAACACCTTGGTGTCGGCGCGGACGGTGATGTCCAGCCCGTTCACCCCGGCGCTGTCGCCGCCCATCCACACGCGATCGCCGTCCACCAATCCCACAATGCAGGTCATCGCCAACCCTCGCCTGATAAAAAGAAGCCGAGGGAAAAGGTGTGGGAAGGCGGTTAATGAATTATTGCCCAGCTTTGTGACATTGGCCGTGACAAAGGAGGTATCGCTACCCCCTTCGTCGTGAGCTTGTCTTCACTACTTCACCAGATCGACCAGAGCCTTGAC
>Ga0206117_101020_pt1 | contig 17749 bp, 9 predicted proteins | sample 3A5Ametagenome_FD_177997 | JGI IMG/M metagenome (GOLD analysis project Ga0206117, IMG submission 177997) | Enriched microbial communities from leaf-cutter ant dump, University of Wisconsin, Madison, United States - 3A5A | ecosystem: Environmental > Terrestrial > Nest > Insects nest > Nest dump... | reverse complement strand
GACCATCGCCCGGGCCACCAGCTCCTCGGCGAACAGGGTGTTCAGGCGCACGTAGCGCAGGCCTTGCAGACCGAGGTTGGCAAGGTCCAGGAACTGGCCGCCCTTGCTGCTGACCAGGACCGGAGCCTTGGGCACGGTGGCCAGGAGGGTGATCTCGTAATGATTGAAGGATTGAAAAGCGGCATCGGGGAAGCCGACGGCAACCACGAACGGCTCGTCATCCAGGAGCTGCGACCACAACCCGGTGCGCGCCCGGCCGTTGAGCGCCACCGACGCTGTCGACGACCAGACCTGCGATGCGCCTTTGTATCCGCGCATCTGCATGTCGGTCACGATGGGCTGGAGATAACCCCAGTTCAAACTGGAGTGCCCCTGCAGCCAGGCGCGTGGCCCCTCGGTATCGAAGCCCACGGCGCAGTCCAGGGTCAGCGTGCCATTGACCGGCCCAGGGATGGCATGCTCACCGTCCTCTACCCGCCTAACCTCGACGTAAAGCGGTTCGTTGGTCGCCAACGGATGCTGCAGCGTGTGCGGCGGATTGATGAAATAGCGAATACCGCCGGCGATCGTCTCGATCAGGCTGCGAGCCGCGGCTTCCTCCTCTTCCTCCTCGACCACCCCTTGGAACAGCACGTTGAAGCGGGTATCCAGCACCAGCCCCTCGATGGTCACGTCCTTGTTGGCGGAAAAGCCGACGACGATCTTCTTCGCCTGCGGGTCGGCCTGGTTGACGAAGGCGAAAAGGCGGATGTACTGCAGTTCCTCCTCCAGCGCCAGCTCGTAGTTCATCGGTACCGACCAGGTACCTTCAAGGGTGCGGTAGGCGATCTTCAGCGCATAGCGGGTCACTTCCTCCATCAGCCCCGGCACCTCGGCGCGCTCCGCCGGGATCGGCTGCTGCTCGCGGCGGCGTTCGGCCCAGACCGCATACAGGCGGCCTTCGAGCACCAGGGGCCGCATGAGCACCACCTCATGGCCCTTGGGCACCTCCACCGGCATCCACTCGCCCCAGGCGGTCGGGCTCAGGTAGTCGTCACCCTCCTCGCGGCCCTCCTCCGGGTCGTCGAAATACACCGCGGCCTTGCGCCAGAACCAGGCACGGGGCTCGACGTTCTGCCGGCCGATGAAGTAGTAGTCGGCCTTGCGGAAGTCCAGGCCATCGATATAGCCACTGACCACCTCCAGGTTGCTGATCCGCTCGAACTTGTCCAGGTAGTGCTGCAGCGCACGTTGCACCGAATCGTCGGAGATGCGGCTCTGGTTGGTGTCGTTGATGAACTCGCGAAACGCCTGGGTCTGCTTCAGGCGCAAGTCGGGCTCGACGTAGTTCTCCGGGTAGTCGCGCAGCATCATGTTGGCGCCCCAGACCGCGTACTCGCTCCTGGCCACGCGCCACTCCTGCTGCTCGCGGCCGTCGAGCATGCCCAGGTAGCCCGGTTCCATGCCGTTGAAGATGGCATGGATGTACTGCTGCAGGCTGGCGATGGCCATGGCGATGCGGCTGGTATCGACCTTGGCGCTGACCTGGTTGTCGAGCAGCAGGAACTCGTAGAGGTCCTGCTCGGTGAGCAGGCCCTGTCCGGCCGGTACCGGGTGCTGCGGGACGATCTGGCCGAGGTAGTAGGCGACCAGGGCATCGCGGTGGTCTTCGGCGAGGGTGGCGAAGAGCGGCGTCATGGCATCTCTCTCCTGATCAGGCCTTCGGTGATTGGAAATTCCTTGTCGAGCAGCCAGCGTGCGTTGCTGCCAGGATGATCCAGGGATACCTGCAGGGTCCCCGGCAGGGGGGTCGGCAGCAGGACCGAAGAAGACCTCACGCGTTGCGGGTGCTTCGCTGCGCCCCATACGCCGTTGCCGCCCTCCAGCGCCCTGGCAACGCCTGACCAGTTGTCCTGGCTGACGAAGGTGCGGCCTTCGCGACGGGTGAACTCGAACACCGCTAACACCACACCGCTGCTGTTGACCTCCATGTCTGCCTGCACGACGACCAGCTCGAAGACGCTGAAGTCCAGGTTGACGCTCAGGTGACCAAGCCATACCGACAGGTCATGGCCGATGGCCGGGACGGCGTTGCGCGTGTCGCTCTCGATATGGATCAGGCCTTCGGCATCCGTCGGCCCGCTGCTGCGATGCTCCACGCCATGAACCAGGGTCGTGGGCGCCAGCAGCGGCAGGTGCGGCAGCGGGCCATCGGCATCGCTCAGGCTCAGGGTGAAATGATAGGTGCCACCGTGATCGCCGATCAGGCGAGCCCCCTCTTCGATCAACCCCGGGTCGGCCACCGCAGTCAAGGTCAGCGTGGCCTCGTGGATGATCCGCTGCGCCTCGTGGATATCCGACCCGACGAACTGCACGCGCTTGCCCAGGTCACCCATTGCCTCGAACAGGCAACTCGTGCCCAGTTCGCCCTGATCACCGATGAACTGTGGCGCATGCAGCCAGAGCGGGTCGTCACCATAGGACAGCAGGCTCACTTCGAGCGGGGCCCTCGCGCCCTCCAGCGTCAGGCGCAAGCGCTGCGCCGAGTCGAGCAGGCTCATTGGCGCCCCGTCATTGACTCGACGCAACCGGCCACTGAGCGCAGCGGCCTCGAAAGTCAGCGCCGGACCACTGAACAGGACCAGCTCGCTTTTCCCCAGATCCAGCAGATAGCGCAAGCGCAGGCGCAGCTCGAGGCGGACACCGAGGTTGGACGTGACGACAAGAATGAACTCGTTGTTGTACGGGTCACTGCTGGCCAGGAATGCCGCCTCGGTGCAATCGATGGTCAGTATCGCGTTGCCCTCCTCGTCGCAATTGACCGTTTCACCGAAAGCCGGTGTGAAGACCACCCCGAGGGCCTGGGGGTCGGCGCCATTGCCGAGACTGAAGGTCAGCCGGCATTCGTCGTCCCCCGAACCATCGCTGCGCAGTGCCCGGATCAGCAACTGCGAGGACAAGCCAGGCTCCACCGCGAAGGTGCCCTCGCCCGGGTCGATGGGCTCGATGCCGGTGCTGTCGTCGGCTTTCTGCGGGATCAGTTCGGTATGCGGCGTCACCACCCTCACCTTGAAAGCGAACTGCTCGTCCTCACGCAGGGAACGTACCGTGATGCTCTGCTCTCCGAGCTGCGCGGGGGTGAAGTGGCACTGATAGGCCGTCACGCCATCTACGCTGGTGTAGGTTGTCGCCAGCAACTCCTCGCCACTCAACCAGGTCGCCGGGTATCCCGCTGCAGCCGGCGCCATGCGGACCTGGAAGCTCGCCGGACGCGCCTGATGGACGAGGTAGTACTGTTCGGCAGGTTGCATGTCCACCATCATCGGCAGTTCGTGGACCCGGGTGGGCTCGGACGACAGCGACGGCAGGGACTGATTGTTGTAGATGGCATCGACGGTCAGCGTCACCTCGCCCGGATCGGGGCTGAGGTAATGGATGGTGGCGATGCCGTAGTCATCGGTGATGCTTTTCGCCGGGTCCTCCACGAATCCGCCGTGGTCTGCCGACCAGAGCACGGTCACCCTGCGCTGCGGGCTGCCGTCGAGATTGACCACCCGGGCGGTGGCGACGGTGGGCTGGGTAGCCGCCACCGGCCCGCTGAAGCGTACGTACTGGAAGTACTCCTGCTCCAGGAAGGTGACCGGGTCGAAGGTTTCCTGCGCGCCATTCTGCGGCAGCTCGACCACCACTGTCGCCGCCCCGGACGACAGGCTGCGCAGGTACGCGATGGCGATGCCATCGGCATCGGTACGGGTCTGCGGGCGCTCGAAGCGCCCCAGGTCGGTGCTCCATTCGACGACGCGGTCGCGTGCCAGGTTGCCCAGCGTATCTTCCACCCGGATCCGGTACTCGATGGCCTGGAGATTCCCGGCCATCGCCTCCTGCGGCGCATGGACCAGGTCCTTGATCACCAGCCCGGCATCGTCGCAGTCGATCTGTACCTGTGGTGCCAGGACCTGGCGGTCGAGGCCGAAGCGGGCGATGACCTGGGCCGTCCCCAGTTGCGTACCGGCGGACAGCTCGTTGCGCGCCTGGCCGTTGGCATCGGTGATCTGCGAGGGCGTATCGAGGCTGGAGAAATTGGTTTCCCAGGTGACGGTGACACCGACCAGCGGCTCGCCAAGGAAGTTCTTGACGGTCAGCAGGTAACGCGCCTTGTTGCTGGTACGAGCAACCAGAACCTGGGTATCGACCACCAGCCATGACGCTTCGCTCTGGCCCAGTTCCTTCTGTTCGGCCAGCATGCTGCCGTCCATGAACTCCGTCAGGCTGCCCAGGGCGGCTTCTGCCGCAGCGCGGTAGGTCTCGCGCGAGCCGTTGCCGCGCAACCGGCTCAAGGCCAGTGCGGCGCTGGTGCCCAGTTGCAAGGTCTGGCAGGTCTGGCGCACGCGGACCAGATGATCCAGCTGGCGTACTGTGGCAATGATGCCGTTGTCGGTGATCTCGAGGGCCGTTTCGAGGATGTCGCGGATAGCCAGCCCGGTGAACAGCGCGATCTTGCCGGCAGCATCCTCGCGGATCAGCTGCAGGTCCTGCTCGGTCAGGTCAGGCGGCAGGTTGTGGACCAGCTTCAGGTAGTCCAGCAACGCCTGCTCGGCCTGGCGAGTGAAGGCCAGCAGGAAGCGGTAGCGGCTGAGCAGGTGCAATTGGGCGAAACTGACTTCACCCTGGTCGTCCTCCGCGGCCTCCTCGAACCAGGCCCGGTGGCGCCACCAGCAACGTACCGCCAACGGACTGAGGCTGAGCTGGCTGACGATTTCCATGCGATGGCCCAGGCGCGAGAACAGCGCCAGCACCTCGTCGCCCACTGGAATCGACGACAACTCGGCACTGCCGTGAAACAGGCGCAGCACCTCGCCCAACAACTGGTAGCTGCTGCCGCCAGCCCAGCCCAGCACCTCCTGGTTCAGTTCCGCGCTGCCGCCGAAGGTCGCGGCCAGCGACTCCCAGACCAGGCTCTGCTGCGCCGAGCGCGCCTGCATCATCAGCTGGAACACCCGGACCAGCACATGGGGCGCGTCGGGCAGCTGGAGATTGTCGACGATCACCTCCAGGCGCTGCTTGAGGGCAACTTCGTAGTCCTCGCTGGTGGGAAGCTCGGCGAGTTCGTAGATCAGGCCCTGTGCGGAAACGAAGGACTCCAGTTGCTTGAGCCAGTCGATCGGCGTGGGGATATCGGCGCCCGCCACCATCGGCACGCCGGCATCGCGGAAGCTCGCCTCGCTAAGGATCGTCGGCAGCATGCGACTGTTGATCTGCCGCAACAGGTCCAGTTCGCGATCGCTGGCCGCCGCGGCCGGCGCCAGGGGCATCAGGTGCTGGTGGAGCCAGGCGACAGGCAGGTCATTGTCGTGACACCACTGTGCGGCGTCGGCCAGCGACTGGATCACGCCCAGGGTGTCGCTCAGGTCACTGTGCTGGTACACCGCCAGGCGCGGGCGCGCCAGTTGCACGATGTACTGGTGCCCGCGTTCCCCCATCAGTTGCAGCAGGGCCAGCGCCTCCAGGCAGCTCAGGCCCAACCAGGCCGGCAGCCGCGCCAGCCGGTAGAACGCCGAAACCACGGCATGCGACCAGCGCAGCATCTCGTCCTGCCCGCCCTGGAACAGTTGCTCCTGGCTCCAGGCCTGGAGGATGTAGCGCGCCAAGTACAGGTAGGTCTCGAAATCCAGACCCAGTGCGCTGCACAGGTGGTTGATCCGGTGATACTCGGCATCGGTGCTCGGAATGATGTCGAAGGGGCTGTTGTCCAGCACCAACGGCGCACTGAACAGCGTCGGGTCGTTGAACACCCGGTCGAACTGCGGGATCTCGCTGCCCCGGGCATACACCGCGACGCCTTGCAGCAGCGCAGCGAAGTCCTCGGCACTGACCTTGAAGTCGCGCCGCAAGCGACGGAACAGGCCCAGGGCACGCAGGGTGTTCTCGCTGATGGCGCGCCCCTGGCCGGCGTCGCCGTGTTCGGCCTGCAGAGCGGCGTCGAGCAGGCGGTCGGTGTCGCCGAACGACAACTCGAGCCAGCGAGCAAGACGCGTCAGGCGCTGCATGCGGTCGAAGTGGTCGTTGCTCCAGTCGATCAGTTCATGCTCGCCGTCGCTACCCTCCACGCCAATGCTCGGCTCGCTGGCGGCATTGATGTACACCGAGCCGAAACGCGCCGGAGTCACGGCCGCCAGGCCCCGCACGTTGGGCGAAGCCACGGGGGCGTGGCGCTGGATCGACAGCAGCGATTCGACGCCGTCCTGGTCCAGCCCGGTGCGCAGGCAGAAGACGCTCAGTGGCAGGAGATCCTCGGCCTTCTGCACGCCGTAGTGGCGCATGAAGAAAGCCGCCTGCAGGACCTGCAGCGGTTCACGCAACAGCGAGCGCGGGTTGATCCGGGTCTGCACCGAGCGACTGCTGGCCCGTCGCGCCCCCCGGGGAAAGTACGCGGCTTCGAGGAGCAAGGCGCGCTGTTCCGGCCCCAGCGTCGTGTCCATCTGCAAGGCGTCGTCGGAGCGCAGCGAGTGCAGGCCGCTGCGGCAGAAATAGGGAAATGCGGGATCGAGCTGCCGGACCAGGTCGCCAAGGCTGAAATCCTTGCGTCCCAGGATGACATTGATCTGCGACATGTAGCGCTCGAACGGCAGGCCGAACGGATAACGCGCTTCCAGCAACGCATCGTCCACCGTGCGCGCCGTCAGGTTGTGGTCGTCGAGGTGCTTGCGCGCCGCGCTTTCGAGGATCTCGTTGACGATGCCGAGCGTCGGCTCGACCCGCTCCAGGCTGTGGTTGTCCAGCAGCAGGCCGGCCAGGTCGGGGCGCCGGGCGGCGAGAAAGATCGGTTCGCCCTCCTCGGTGTTGGCCAGCGGTTCGATCACCGTGGTCGCCCACTGGTACAACGAGGTCAGGTAGGCAGCCGGCGAGGTGGTGGACTCGATCGCGCCCGGCGGGCAGTTGTCGCCCCAACTGGGGCTGAACTGGCTTTCGAAGGTCGGCCCGTCCACCAGCGCGCGCAGGCCCGTGCGCCAGGGCCGGCTGGCGGGCTCGCGCCGGGCGGTCAGGCGCTGCTCGCGGTACTGCCGCGCCGCCAGCACCGCCAGGGCCGTGGCCCGCTGGTGCAGCAGCCGGGCCTCGTCGCCAGCGAGTCCGGGGACACGCTTCATCAGCGTCTCGACGCTGCCCCGGGCAATCTCGAAGGCAGAGCCCAGGCCGGCCTGCAGCAAGTGCTCGGCCTGCTCGGGGCGCAGGGCGATGCGGGTCAGGGAATCACGCGTGGAGGTCGATTTGCGCCGAGCCATGGACGGTTTCTCCATCGAATGTCGCGGCACTGACCGCCGCCGGTTCGATGAAGCTAAACAGCCACGCCCCTTCCCGCTACTGACAGAAATATCAGGTAGGCCGGCAAACCCACAGGGCTGCGGGCTCGCCGCGATCAGCCAGGCTGGCTGGCGACGCGATTGCGACCGGCCTGCTTGGCCGCGTACATCAGTGCGTCGGCGCGCTTGATGGCCTCGCTGGCGTCGCCGCCCGCGGCGCAACGGGCCACGCCGAGGGACACGGTGACCTGCCCGACCGGCTCGATCCGCGTCGCCACCACCTGCCGGCGCAAGCGCTCGGCGATGTCGCCGGCCGCAGCGATCGAGGTCTCCGGCAGCAACAGGAGAAACTCCTCGCCGCCCAGGCGGAAGGCCAGGTCGCCCTCCCGCGAACACTCGCGCAGCACCCCGGCCAGGCGCGCCAGCACCTCGTCGCCGACATCGTGGCCGTGGCTGTCGTTGATCGCCTTGAAATGGTCGATGTCCAGGGCGATTACCGCGAACGGCTGGCGGCGACTGTCCATGACCGCCAGGGCCTCGTCGAGGGCGCGACGGTTGAACAGCCCGGTCAGCGGATCGGTCTGTGCCTGCAGGTTGAGCCGGCCCATGCGCTCCTGCATCAGGTGGATCCCGCGCAGCAGCGCACGCTTGATATGGTCGGCCTCGAAATACCAGGCGCGCACGCTGCCGATGCGCTCCGGCGAACTGCCGGGGTCCATGGCATTGGCATTGTCCGCCAGCTGGCGCAGCGGCCGGCTGATCAGGCGGGTCATCCACCAGATCCCCACCAGGCCCAGCAGGCCCACCGGCGCGGTGCCCCAGAGCATCTTCCACATCAGGCTGTCGAGCGGTGCCACGGTATCGCGGTAGGGTTTCTGCGAGACCACACCCCAGCGGGTCAGGGGAATGCTGGCGTAGCCGGCGAGCATCTCCACGCCCTGGGAGTTGATCACCGGCATCGCCCCGCTGTCCCCGGTCAGCAACGCGTCCACCGCCAGGTTGGCCCCGACCACGCTGCCGACCCGGTCGAACTGCGGGTGATAGAGCAGGCGCCGGTTGTTGTCGACCACGTAGCTCAGGGTGCCGTCACGGTAGAAATGGTTGCTGATCAGGGTGTGCAGGATGCCCTTCTCGCGCAGGTACACGGCGCCACCGACGAAACCGAGGTAGCGCTGCTGGTCGTCGAACACCGGATGGGAGATGAACACCACCAGGTTGCCGGTGCTGGAGGTGTAGGCATCGCTGATCAGCGGCACCCGGCTGTTCAACGCGTGCTCGGCGCCACTGGAGGTCAGCGCCTGGCCGTCGTGCAGCAGCGACGGCGGCCAGGCCGCGAGGACATGCCCGGTGGCATCGACGACGGTGATGGCGTTGAAGCCCTGGTCCTGCTCCTGGATGCGCCGGGCCTCGGCATGCAGCAGGCGCGGGTCGTCGAAGTCATGGCGCATCTGGCCGACGCTGTAGGCCAGTTGCTGCTGCGCCGAGAGCAGGAAGGCCTCGATGCTCGACGCCACCTTGGCCGCATAGGCGCGATTGGCCTCCAGGGCATTGTCCACCAGGACCTGATGCTGCACCTGGCGCGCGGCATAGAAACTGTTGGCCAGGGTCACCCCGGCAGTGACCAGGGCGAACACCAGGATGATCTTGCGCAGGTCGATATGCTTGAAGGTCATTGGGCCCTTTCCCAAGCGAAAGTCCTCAGAACGATAGAACAAATGTTGTCGGAGATTTCCGCGAGACGGGCTACGACAGCGGAAATCGCCAGTAGTTGCCATCAGATCGCGTAAGCCAATGCCCATCTATTACGCAGGAAAAGCCCCCTAACCCACCGCCGATATCGACACACTGTCAGACAATTCAACGACATGAGGCCGCGCTCCCCCACGGCTGTCATTGTCCCGTCACCGCCCGCGCAATTGACATCATATAGCCATCAATCATCCTGAACCCCGCGATCGCGCCCAGGGACCGGGAGCCGGGATGCGCCTTCAGGGCGTGGTCGCCTTGCCAACCCATGATTCAAAGGAGAGTTTCATGTCCGGAACGTCCAATGTCATCGACGTGCTGCTGCTCGTCGACGCCGACCACCTGGTCAGCACCGGGAACGTCGTCGACTCGGTTTCCCTGTTCGTGCAGCGCGGCTTGGTGGACCCGCACGCGACGGGCAACCAGCAGGAAGGCGGCGATGAACTGTGGTTCGACATCAAGAAAGGCGACATCGTGCGCTGGCGCGCCACCACCCTGTCGCGCAACTTCGACACCACCGCGCTGATCAGCAACATCGTCCTGGGCGCCAACGACAGCGACTACAAAGGGGTGCTCTCGCCCCCCGAGTACCTGACCTTCCAGGACGTGCCGGTGGCCTACCTCAAGAACAACGACCCGGTGGACTTCGGCTCCACCGCCAGCACCGTCACCGTGTGGCAGGCTGCCGCCGAAGCACCGGGCAAGCTCTGGTACAAGATCCAGTTCTACCTGCTCGACCAGGAAACCCGCGTGGTGGGCGGCCCGTACATCTGGGACCCGTACATCACCATCAACCAGTAGTCCTGCTGAAACGGCTCACCCCCACGGCACGCGCCGGGTGAGCCTTGGACCAAGGTCGTCCACCGGCCTTGCAACATTTTGTTCAAACCCACGGGCCAATTGATTATGCTGGCGGGCTCATGCCATGGCGCATCGCCACATCGACAAGTACCCGCCCATGAAAGTATTCATCGTCCTGCTGTTCGTCGTTTCCATCGCCTACGTGCATTTCCGTGGTCGCGTGCGGCACAAGATCACCCGCCAGCTGGGTGACCATTCCAGTTTCCTGGCCCCGGTCAACGCCTTCCTCTACCTGTTCTCCCGGCTGCCGGCCAAGCCCTACCTGCCCACCGAGGCCTTCCCGGAACTCAAGCCGCTGCAGGACAACTGGCAGGAGATCCGCGAGGAAGCCCTGCAGCTGCTGCACGTGGGCGAGATCAAGAGTTCGCAGAACTACGACGACGTCGGCTTCAACTCGTTCTTCAAGAGCGGCTGGAAGCGCTTCTACCTGAAGTGGTACGGCGAGAGCCATCCGTCGGCGATGAAGCTGTGCCCGCGCACCACCGAGCTGCTGCAGAGCATCGGCACGGTCAAGGCGGCGATGTTCGCCACCCTGCCGCCGGGTTCCAGGCTGGTCCGCCATCGCGACCCCTACGCCGGTTCGTACCGCTACCACCTGGGCCTGGACACGCCGAACGACGAGGCCTGCTACATCTGCGTCGATGGCGAGAACTATCACTGGCGCGATGGCGAGGCGGTGATGTTCGACGAGACCTACATCCACTACGCGGCCAACCAGACCGAGCACAACCGGGTGATCCTGTTCTGCGACGTCGAGCGACCGCTGAAGTACCGCTGGGCGACCGCCTTCAACCGCTGGTTCAGCGCCAATGTCATGGCCGCCGCCGCGGCGCCGAACGACGCTGGCGACAAGACCGGCGGGATCAACCGCCTGTTCACCCGCATCTACAGGATCCGCGAGCGCGGCAAGGCGCTGAAGAAGCGCAACCGGGCGCGCTACTACGCCGAGAAGTGGGCGGTGGTGGCAGCGATCGCGCTGGTGTTCATCTACATCTGAGGCCGGCAGGGCACGGAAAAGAAGCGCCCCGAAGGGTAATGCCAGTCTGTTAGCGCAATTGGGGCCGCTCTGCGCCCCTTCGCGAGCAAGCTCGCTCCCACGGATTTGCACGACCTGGTGGCAGCGAGCTTGCTCGCGAAGGGCTGCAGAGCAGCCCCAAACAGCACCGAATCACTCACTGACAGGCATTACCCCGAAGGGCGCCAGAGGCAACTGCAGGCGCAATCCTCTCAGTGGTCCGAAAGTGCCCTGGCCACCTGCTCCAGGTTGGCTTCGTTGAGCCCGGCGACACACATCCGCCCGCTGCGGATCAGGTACACGCCGTGCTGCTCCCGCAGGCGGTCGACCGCCGCGGCGCTCAACCCGGTGTAGCTGAACATGCCCTTCTGCTGCAGCAGATAGTCCGCAGGCAGGCCCGGAGCGAGACGGCGCAACCGCGCGTGCAGCGCCCGCCGCATCGCCAGCATGCGCGCACGCATGCCATCCAGTTCCTCGCGCCAGAGCACGCCGAGTTCGGGATGGGCGAGGATGGTCGCCACCAGCTCGGCGCCATGCCGCGGCGGGTTGGAGTAGTTGGTCCGCACCGTGCCCTTCAGTTGCCCGGCCACCCGTCCGGCAATCGCGACGCTGTCGCAGACCACCGACAACGACCCGACCCGCTCGCCGTACAGCGAGAACACCTTGGAGAACGAGTTGCTCACCAGACCGGCGATGCCGGCACGGGCCAGGGCGCGGATGGCGTAGGCATCCTCGTCGAGCCCCTGCCCCAGGCCCAGGTACGCGGCATCGAGAAACGGGATCAGCGCCCGCTCGCGGAACAGCCCGTACAGCGCGTCCCATTGCCACGGTTCGAGGTCCACACCGGTCGGGTTGTGGCAGCAGGCATGCAGCAGCACGATGCTGTTGGCCGGCAGGCTGGCGAAGACTTCCAGCATGTGCGGGAAGTCCACCTGCTGGCCGTCGGCAGCCAGGTACGGATAACGGTTCACCACGAAACCCGCACCCTGGAAGATCGCCAGGTGGTTGTCCCAGGTCGGATCGCTGACCCACACCTGGGCCTGCGGGTACCAGCGCTTGAGAAAATCCGCGCCAACCCGCAGCGCCCCGGAGCCGCCGACGCTCTGCAGGGTGACGATGCGCTCGCTGTCCGTCTCGGCGAACAGGTAGCGCTGCACCGCCTGGCGAAAGTCCGCCTGGCCGTCCATGGGCAGGTACAGGTTGGCCGCCTCCGGCTGCGCCAGCAGCAGCGCCCGGGCCTGGCGCACCGACTTCAGCACCGGCACCTGGCCTTGCTCGTCGTAGTAGAAGCCGATGCTCAGGTTGACCTTGTCAGTGCGCGGGTCACGCTGGTAGTCGTCCATCAGCGACAGGATCGGGTCGCCGGGGTAAGTCTCGACATGTTCGAACATCAGGGGCTCCTCAATGGGCAAAGGTCGGGTGCAGGAACGGCCATGGGCTGGCATCGCCGCCGCGCGGCACACTGACTTCGATCAGCACCGGACGATCGGCGGCGAAGGCCTGCTCCAGCGCCGGACGCAACTGCGCCGGCGAGGCCACGCGCAGGGCTTGCACGCCGAAGGACTCGGCGAAGCGGACGAAGTCCGGGTTGACCAGCTCGGAGCCGAGCAGGCGCCCGCCGAAGCTCTCCTGCTGGTCGCGGTAGACGTTGCCGAAGGCCTGGTTGTTGAACACGATGGTCACCAGGTTCAGCCCGTACTGCACCGCCGTCGCCAGCTCCTGCGCGGCGAACATGAAACCGCCGTCGCCACAGATCGACACCACCGCCTTGTGCGGGTGCGCGGCCTTGACGCCCAGTGCGGTGGGAAAGCCGAAGCCGAGGGTGCCCTGGTGCCCCGAGGTGACCAGGGTCCGCGGCTGGTAGACCGGGAAACCGAAGATCGAGGTGAAGCCAACCTGGGAGATCTCCTCGACGAAGAAGCCATCCCGTGGCAGCACCTCGCGGATCACCCGCAGGTAGTCCAGTTGCGGTTGCACGCTCTGGATGGCCTGCTCCGCCGCCGCCTTGGCCTCGGCGATCGCACTGTCGCGCCGGCGTGGCGGGCCGACGCGCAGCACCGCCTCGGCCAGGGCACTGGCGGCTTCGGCAGCATCCGCCAGCAGACTCACCTCGGCGGGCAGGCGCCGGACCTCGGCCGGATCGATATCGATGCGGATCAGCTTCAGCCCCGCCGGCCGATGGCGCCAGCGGATATCCAGCAACTCGAAGCGCGAGCCGATCACCACCGCCACATCGGTCTGCGGCCACAGGCGCGCGCCGGCGGCGACGGTAAAGCCCAGCGGATGGTCGTCGGCCACCACGCCGCGACCGCCGCGGAAACTCACCACCGGGGCCCCCAGCACCTCCGCCAGTTGCCCCACCGCAGCACTGGCGTCGAGCGCGCCGGAACCGACGAAGATCATCGGCGCCTTCGCCGCGCCGAGCAGCCGTGCCGCCCGTTCGACGGCATCGCTGTCCACCGGCGGCGGCGCCTGCAGGGCCAGCGGCGCTTGCAGGCGCACTGCGGCACTGTGAGTGAAGAAGTCCCACGAGGCCTGCAGCGACACCACCCCGGGCCGCCCCGACTGCATGGCCTGGAAGGCCCGGGCCACCTGCCATGGCGCATCCGCCGGCTGCTCGATGTGCGCGGCGTGCTTGCCGATGCCCTGGAGAATTTCCAGCTGCCGCGGCAGCTCGTGCAACTGGCCGCGACCGCGGTCCTTGAAGCCGCTCGTCACATCGCCGGTCAAGGCCAGCACCGGCGCATTGCAGCCATGGGCGGTGAGCATCGCGGCGCTGGCATTGAGGATGCCCGGGCCGGGGACCACGCTGAACACGCCGGGACGTCCGCTCGAGCGGGCATAGCCGAAGGCCATGTAGGCACTGGTCTGTTCGTGGCGGGCACCCAGGGTGCGGATGCTCGCAGCGTTGCGGGCCAGGGCATCGGTCAGGCCATAGATCTGCGCGCCGGGCAGCGCGAACACGGTATCGACACCGTGCAGCTTGAGACTTTCGACCAGGGCTTCGCCGCCCGTGAGCTGTTGAACAGCAGGGAGTTCGCTTTTCATGGTTATTACCTGTTGCGGATTATTCGAAATTCAGTGCGGCGGACTTCATCGCGTGATACTTGCGGTAGGTGCCGTATATCAGCATCAACCACAGTGGAATCAACCACACGGAAAGTTGCATTGATGGAATGAAAGCCATGATCGCCAATATTGCGCCAATGAAGCCGATGCACAGGTAGTTGCTCAGCGGAAACAGCGGCGAGCGGTAACTTGTCGCTTCACCTGCCAGCTGTCGGGCCCGGCGGAACTTCAGATGGGTATAACTGGTGAGCATCCAGTTCATGATGGTGGTGGCAACCACCAGGGCCATCAACAGTTCCAGGGTGCCGTTGGGCGAGAGCCAGTTGAACACTACCGCCAGCGCGGTCACGGCGGCGGTGACCCACAGCGCATTCACCGGAACGCCGTTGCGGTTGAGCTTGAGCAGGCGTCGCGGCGCATGGCCCTGCGCGGCCATGGCGTGCAACTGGCGCACGGTGCAGTAGACCACGCCGTTGTACACCGACAACGCCGCGGTCAGCACCACCAGGTTGAGCACATGGGCCGCCGCGCCGATGTCCAGCTGTTCGAGGATCTTCACGAACGGACTGGCGCTGTACGGGTCGCCACCGGCCGACAGCGAGGCCACCAACTGGTCCCACGGGGTCAGGGCCAGCAGCACTGCCAGGGCACCGATATAGAACAAGCCGATGCGATGCAGGACCTTGTTGATCGCGCTGGGAATGGTGCGTTGCGGATCGCGCGCTTCGCCGGCGGTGAAGCCGATGAATTCCAGGCCACCGAAGGCGAACATGATCAGCGGCATGGCCAGCAGCAGGCCGCCGACACCGTTGGGCAGGAAGCCGCCGTGCTGCCACAGGTTGCCGACCGTCGCCCCTGCCGGTGGCGTCGGGCCGAACAGCAGCCAGACGCCGAGGGCGATCATCAGCAGCACCGCGCCGACCTTGATCACCGCGAACCAGAACTCGGCTTCGCCGTAGATCCGTACCGCCAGCAGGTTGACGCCGTTGATCAGGACGAAGAAAAACGCCGCACAGGCCCAGGTGGGGATGTCCGGCCACCAGAACTGCACGTACTTGCCCACCGCGGTCAGCTCGGCCATGCCCACCAGGATGTAGCCGGCGGTGTAGTTCCAGCCCGCCAGGTAACCGAGGAAGCCCGAGCAGTACTTGTTGGAGAAATGGCTGAGGGAACCGGACACCGGCTCGTCCACCAGCATCTCGCCGAGCTGGCGCATGATCAGGAAGGCGATCAGGCCGGCGAAGGCGTAGCCCAGCAGCAGCGAGGGCCCGGCCAGTTTCATCACCCCGGCGCTGCCGAGGAACAGGCCGGTACCGATCGCACCGCCGAGGCCGATCATCTGGATATGGCGATTGGATAGACCCCGCGCCAGCGCGGGATCGGAAGTTGTGGCTCTGCTCATCGTCTGTTTGTCCGTATTGTTTTTCGGGCACGGCATGAGCCAACGCCCGGCGATAGTTCGGCAGGTGATATCGATAGTTTCAAGTTGCTTGCGAAGTTATCTGTGCACTTCGTCGAAGTTCAAGTTACCAGCAACTTTCGAGTTGCACAGCCGGGCAAACTGAATGGCAACTATGCGGGGAATGGATAGTTATCGCCCGGGGCTGAGAAACTGCGAGCCCCGGCAATGTTCGTAGATGAACTTGCGAAACCATTGCTGTTCCGCCGAACCGTGGGTACGGCTGTGCCAGACCACCCAGTAACGGAAGCGATGTTCGACGAACGCCAGCGGCTTGCAGCAGACCTCGGCCTGCTCGCTCCATTTGCGCGCGATATGTTCCGGCAGCATCAGCAACATATCACTGGTGCGGATCACCTCCAGCGCCGCCGAGTAGTACGGCACCGTCAGTTTCAGGTCGCGCTGCTGGCCATGCTTGCGCAACCAGGCGTCGACGAAGCTGTCCTTGTCGCCGCCGGTGCTGATCTTCAGGTGGGGCCAGGCGAGGAACTGCCGGGCGCTGAGGGTCTCCTCCCCGGCCAGCGGGTGACCGCTGCGCATGACGCACACCGCCAGGTCCTCGCCGATCACCCGGCCGTGAAACTCCGCCGGGGTGTCCTCGATCATGCTGGTGGCCAGGTCGACCTTGCCGCTGGCCAGCCAGTCGAAGCGATTGGCCTCCCAGGGGCGGAAGTCGATGCCGACCCCGGGCGCCACCTGGGCCAGGTCGCGCAGCAATTCGGGGAGGATGTATTGCGCCACATGATCGGAACCGGCCAGGGCGAAGCGTCGCTCGCAAGTGGCCGGGGAGAACTGCGAGGGGGTGGCGAGGTCCTGGAGCTGGCCGAGCACTGCCCTGACCGGCTCCAGCAGTTCCACGCCGCGCTCGCTGAGGATGTACTGGCGACCCTGGCGCACCAGCAGCGGATCGCCGAAGGCCTCGCGAAACTGCGCCAGGTGCCGGCTCAGCGCCGACTGGCTGGTACCCAGGCGGGTGGCGGCGTGGCTGAGGTTGCGCACTTCCAGCAGCATCAGCAGCACGTGCAGTTGCGCGATGCTGAGATTGTTGAAGGCCTGGCCCATGGGCGTGCTCAGGCGAGTTCGAGGGTCAGGGTCGGCTGCGCGGCGCTCAGCACGCCATGGCCCAGGCACTCGCCACCACAGAAACGCGCCACCAGCTCGACCAGGTCGGCCATGGCCGCCTGGACTTCGGTGGCGCCGGTGGGTGGCAGGCCGTCGATATCGAAGAACACGCAGTCGGTCTCCGCCAGGGTGCGGGTATCGGCGGCCTGGCGCCAGGTCCAGCGCCGGGTGAGGACGCGCGAGCCGGCGGCGAGGACGATCTCGCCGGGCGCGATGGGCTCGGGGTCGCTGGCCGGGTCGGCGAGAAAACCGTCGTCGTCCCTGGCCCTGCGCAGCTCGATCTGCCGCGACTGCGCGCCGATGGGGTGGACGCCGGCCGGCAGCAGGTAGCGCAGGGACAGCAGGTTGCCGATATCCACCAGCGGGTTGATGTCCGGCAGGTTGTCGGGCTTGAGCACCCGACGACTCAGCGCCTCGATGGAACTGCGGTGCTCCGACGGCTTGGCGCCGAAGCGCCGGTAGGCGTCGCGCCAGGCGGCGATCTGCGGGAAATCGGCGGGGTTGCCGTGGACACGCTGGCGCACCGAGGCTTCGCTGGCACGCAGTTGCGCGGTGAGTTCAGGGTCCGGGCGGCGGTTGTCGAGCCCGCGGAAGACCACCACGCCACGGCGGTAGTCGGGGTGATCGTGGAAAATCTCGGGGCTGACCGTATAGGTGAAGGTGCTCACGGGGGCTCCTCTGGAAATCGGGGGGTCGGGCAGCTTGGCCAAGCCGGTGCAGGACTATAGCACCGGGCCAGTGGCGGCGAGGAAACCGCTTTGTGCAAGTCAGCTATGCAGGAAGCGGATAGCTCGGGGCTTTTGACCGACAGTAGCCATGGAGCGCTCGTCGGGATGCCGAGTTAAGGCTGGCAGGTGCATGGCGGTGTTCCTTTGGCGCCCTTGAGATCGAGCGCCGCCCGCGCGGCGCATCGCGGATGAATCCGCTCCCACATTTGTTGCAACGTACCTATGCCTGTGAGGCCATGGTTGTTCGCCTGGTATGTACGACGCAGTACCGAGTCGGCTCTATCGCTGGCAAGCCAGCTCCCACAAGGTTTCTAGCCAGCCGCAGGATGTGTGTTCGGCACGGTCCCTGGACTGCCCCCAGAAAGTTGGACAGTTTCAGCTTGCAGCCTGAGCCCTGTAATCGACAGGGCTCAGGCCATTGAGCCTTAGCTTGATCCGGTCATGGTTGTAGTAGCGGATGTACTCGTCCAGA